>JAEEGL014057344.1_pt1 | contig 19195 bp, 13 predicted proteins | sample 9134231 | NCBI WGS metagenome assembly JAEEGL01 (sample SAMN16246548, study PRJNA631951) | gut metagenome | biome: gut microbiome; feature: rumen; material: fiber-attached | host: Bos | place: Iran: Karaj | collected 2018-10 | reverse complement strand
TTTCGTCTCGGCCAGTAGCTCGATTCCCAACAGGAAGTACATCTGCTCGGGGTCGAGATCCAGAAGCGCTATCAGGTGACTCGCCAGTTCCGCGTTGTTGAACTGCAGGCTGCGGGTGGCTCTCAAAGCGCCAAGCCTTTCGTTCCATTCCTCATGGATGGCGAGCCAGAAGTCCTTGCCGTAGATCGACTTGGGATAGACGAAGGCCAGGGGGATCACGCTCTCAGCCTTGGCCTTCTCCAGATAGGCATCGAGTGTCGGAGGGTTCGACGTCAGGTGGTTCTGACGGTAGTTCTGTGTGAACATCATGAAGATGTCGCGGTCGTTGAGGAACTTCTTGAAGTCCTTGATTTCTGTCCTGTTCATATATTTTAGAACGTTTATTTTACGTCGCCCCCTTTCAGGCGACCTTTGGTTTGACGGTGCAAAGGTACGCAAAAGGGCATAAAAAAGGTCTTATATAAGACCTACTATAAGACTTATACAAGACCTAATCGATTGGTTATCAGACTACTTCATCAGCTTGTCGATTTCGCTGCTCCTGGGCGGCAGCTTGCCTGTCTGCTGCCATGTACCTGCCAGTTGTGCCAGATTGGTGATGCCCCAGAGCTGCTGAAACAGCTTCCACTTCTTCTTGATCTGCAACTTCTCGGCCATGCGGTCGGCTATGTATGCGGCCTGGTTGGCCGACACGCCCTCTGCCAGGGTGTAACCGTCGGCCACGATAAAACCGGCATTCCGCAAAAACTATTTTGAGCGAAAAATTTGCAAAAAACTTGCAAATATCAGAAAAAGTGCTTATCTTTGCAACGTCAGAATGTATGTTTTGACTACGCCGCTGAGTGCGGGGAGCAAGGCTTTATCGATACTGCTCCATTTAAAGCCACCTAAGGTGGCTTTTATTTTTCATATTTCTTTCTGAATAAACGGTTGAATCTGAGCGTAGCCATGTGTATTAACAATCAAAGCGTCCTGGAGATTTGTCCAGGACGCTGCTGTCTTTTGTTTAATAAACAGGAGATGGTTACTTGACGCGAATCTTGACGCGGATTCCCAGAATCTGGTCCATGAACTTCTCAAAAGTACTAGGCTCATCTTTCACGCGAATCTCTACATTACCCTTCGGTGCAGTTCCTTTCACACGAACACCTAGATTACTCTTTGGTGCAGTTCCTTTCACGCGAATCCCTACATTACTCTTTTGGGGAGTCGGGGCCTGGGGGGAAGCGGCATTTGCACTGGTGGTGAAAGCGAATGAGAATACTACTGCTGCAAGCGTGCTCATGAGCATCTTCTTTGCATTGAAATTTTTAATTGTCATAACTTTTAAATCTTTAAATGTTTATACTTTATATTTTATTTATTAACTATCTCGTTTGTCTTAGCGATTGCAAAGTTATGACGGTTTTCAGGGATTTGCAAATAAAATGCAGACTTTTGGCTGAGGTTATAGCGACACAGGCAGCAATTTGCGACAATTCGCCACAAGGTGGTAAGAATATGTCGCAGAAATTTGCCTCATTAAAGTAATAACTCAAATCCCCTGCTTCTAAACTCACACAGATCTCTCAGATCTCACAGATTATTTTAATCCTTTGGATTATTGCAATTTATAATATTGCTATTCCATCGTCTCCTGCGACGACTATCTGTGAAGATTTAATAGATCTGTGTGACATGATATCTATACAGCCGCTTAGGGACCTGTCCACATGACTATAGTTTTTACCGTCAGCGGCAGTTCGTTGGAATTTCCGACATACTGAATCTTTCTTTAGTTCTCCATCACTAAAGATATTCTGCATATGCACATCGGGCGCGAAATGTGTGATCAGCGGAACCGTCCCCCTGATCAACCCCTGATCAATTAATTTTTTGCAAAAATGTGTCAGAATGTGAAGGAAAAATCGTACCTTTGCACCCAGAATCCCAAAGTTCACCTAGCAAGTAAACGGAATCAGATTCTACGTCTAATTGCAACCGACGCGCTCCTCATTGAGGAGCGCGTTTTAACGGTTTGCGTGCACAAGGGGACAGGAACCTTTTGCACACGTCGGTCAGCACATAGCGCTGCGTAAGGCTCTTAGGTTAAAAGGGAGGGAGAGGTAAGTTACTTGAAATTCTCAATAAGACGTAACCCTTGTTTGCGATAAAACGCAAACTTTGTGTCTGAGCTTACAAGTGTCATTCTATGGGATATAGCTTGGGAAATAATTATATGATCAAATGGGTCTTTATGATCTTGTGCCTCGTGATTGCCGGTTATGAAATGTTTGGCGAACAGCGCATCTTAGACGAGGCGGATCGTGCGCTCCAGACTTCACAAATCTCTCCGAAAGCATTGATTGATCGCATGACACAGGCTGTCCAAACTTTCGTTGGCGACTTCGAGCAGAGCGACGACCTCACCATGATGGCTATCCGGCGTCCTTAGAACGCGGCGTCATTCGTTATTGACCAATAACCGTGTGCAGGTTAGAGGCGGAAGCCGAGGAAGGCGCGGGCGCGCCATTTGTTCTGGTTGACGGTGATGGCATCGTCTTTGAAGAGCGAGTTGTTCATCACGGCGGTGATGCCGGCGAAGAGGCGAGGGGAGATGTTGTAGACCACGGCAGCACGCTCGTTGAAGATCATGTTCAGCCGTATGTGCGCGGCATCCTGGCGCACGTCGTCGATGGTCATGTTGTTGCGGTTGTAGACCACGACGGTGGGCATCAGCGACAGGTGCAGGAGCCATTTTCGTGCGAGCACGAGATTGTAGGCGTAGCCGCCCCCGATGCCGACATGGCCGACGTAGATACGTACATCCTTTGAGTCAGGCACTCGCTCCTTCAGCGCGTCGGTGGTCTTGATGGTACCGCCCTGGTAGCTGATACCTGCGAGCCATGAGCCTGCCGAACGGCGCTGGATGTAGCTCTGGGTGAAGGCGGCAGGGTAGGAGAAGCGCCGGTGGTTGAAGGTGTAGAAGGCGGCGATGTTCAGGATCTTCAGCGAGGCCTCGCCCTCCTGCAGATAGCTATCTCCCTCGTCGCCGGTGAAGTCGCCGGCCAGCGTCTCCGACCGCTGGTAGCTGAAGTCGAGGCTCAGACGGCTGCTGTAGTAGTTGAGGTTGAACTCATAGTCCTTGTATGCGCCTGTCAGCTTGCCGGGATTGATGGCCAGGGCAGCCGAGATGCCCCGGTACGAGGCACCGATGCTGACGGTGGTCTTATGACTGGTCTCAAGGTCGGCCTCGGAGTAGACGTTGTTCACCGTTCCCTTGGCGTAGAAGGTGTTGCCCGTCTGGTTGAACCTCAGCTTCAGCGTCAGTTTCCCCAAGGGTCTTATCACATAGTTCGTGTCGTAGGGCGACTTAAAGTAGCGGGCAGTCAGGAAACTGTCCAGTCTCGCCTTGCGCTCGGCGTGCGTCAGTTTCTGAGCCGATGCCTGAGCCGTGAGCGTGAGGGCTATGACGAAGCATAGCAAGCGGTAAATCTGTCTTTGATCCATAGTGTCGCTTTCGCCTCTTTATTTTGCAGCCTTTGCTTTTTTCGACTGGGCTTTGCGATAAGCTTTCATCTCGACGATGGTGGCCAGTCCCATCTTTACGCGGAACTCCTGACGGGCGCGGCGCATCTGCTCGAGAAAGCGCTCGCTGGTGTGCAGACGGGCATAGGCGGCAGCGGCTGCCAGGCGGGCGGCGTCGATGTCGCTCTGCCAGTGGGCACCCACGATGACGCGGCTCTCGCCATACATCAGACCGCGGGCCAGGATGGTGTCGGCACGGTCGGGATTGATCTCAGAGAGCAGCAGGGCGGAACTCCAGCCCAGCAGCGTGTGGCCAGAGGGGTAGGAACCGTTCTTGCGCAATCCAGGCTCGTCGGCAGGGTAGAGCGTAGGCTCGTTGAAGCGCATGAACGGGCGCTTGCGCATATAATAACGTTTGGGGAAGGTGCAGATACTGTCGCAGGTGGCAGTGCCCTCTCGCAGCACCTTATAGATCTCGGGGGTTTCCTCTTTTGAGATTTGCAGACCGAAAGGCTCGCTGAACTCACGGATGATGCAGTCGAGGCCGTAGACGGCATCGCGGATCGCAATCTCAGCGCGCTCCTTGTCCTGACGCATCTTCTTGCCCCAGAAATACTGTGTGATGTCATAGGCGAAGTGAGCACTTGCGGTGTCGGGTGGAGCAGGGCACCATTTCAACATGTCGGGCATCTCACTGGTGGTGAAATACGCGTCGACGGGAGATTTGTCACTCTGTGCCTGAGCACATACGATTGCCATCATCATGATGGCCAGAATCATTAGCTTCTTCATACGATTATAATTTTTAGAATTTTACTTGTAGTCTTGTTTCGAGGATGGTAGCGTTGTTGTTTTCATATCCTGAGCGGTTGGTCACCTTGGTGTACGAGGCGCGTACACGCCAAATCATGTATTTGTTGGGATAGAAGTTGTAACAGATCGCCCAGTCGTTGAGGTAGCCGCCATAGATGCCGGCACTGGCATCGGAGAGCGACGTGTAATTGTACTGCAGGCAGAGCTCCATGTTACCGGGATCGGGTGTGGCGATGCCACCGTCGCCCATGTTAGGCGCATAGTTGCGCCCCTTGATGAGTCCGCGCAGGGTGACATAGGCGCCGCTGCCGGTGAAGGTCTTCTCATTATTGTCGCGGGTGATGGAATTGAGGAAATACTGTCCAATGACGGCAAAGCGGCCGTAGGAATACATCACCTCAGGTGAAAACTTATACATCGTCTTGGCATTAGTGACGACCGCCTGCTGGGCGTTGACCTTTGCCACACGCATCGGCCAGCGGGTGGTCAGCGTGAACTGCTTGTGATTCATATCTGCATCGCTACTGTAGCGGGCTCCCTCGATACCGCCGCTAATACCCACCTGAAACATCTTTCCGCGCTCTGCCAGGGGGCGGTAGAGTAATCGCGTCATCGCGCCCAGGGCCTGATTGCCTGTCTTGTCGGCAGTGGCCTTCATGGCATCGGTCTCCACCACAACACTGGCAGTACCGAGGAACTTCTCAGCAGAGTGTTCGTACATGAGGCCGATGGTACGGTCGTTGTTGAAGACAGCGTTGCTTTGGGGCTCTTCCATCGTCTCTTTGAACGAGGAACTGGTGCTGCTCTGGAAACCGTACTGGTGGATAAAGTAACCGCCGCGGATGAAGTTTTGCTTGTCGAAGTCGTACTGCAGCCATACATCCTTCATGTTCACACTGCCATAGGCATAGCCCATGTCGATCTTGCCCTTCCACTGTCCGTACGTGAAGCCGACGCCCACACGGAAGTCGGGGATGCCGACACCGCTCTTGAGCTTGTCTTCCTGATGATCCGCATTCACGTAGGCGGCATCCATAAGGATTCGTCCAGACGGTTTGACCGTCAGCTTGGGCTCTTCTTGTGCATAGCTTGCGGATGTGACTGCCAGCCAGAGGGCCATGATGGTTATAATTTTCTTCATATTCATAATCAGTTAGGTTTTAGTAATCTGTTTTTGTTCACCCGAAGTAGTGTCGGTCGGTAGTCTGCTGGAGGCGCTGAACCATCTTGGAGAGCTCGACGTTGCGCTCTGTAAGACGCCGGTTGACGGTCTTCAGCTTCTCGACCTCGGAGACGAGTTGCTCTCTGTCTACATCGTAGTTGTCCTTTCTAAATTTCATGGATGCCTTAACCGCGCGCCAGAAGATGATGCAAAGCACGATCATACACAGAAGCATAAGTCCCAATAGCATCCATACATCTCGCGTGAAATCTTCCTCATGGTCATCTGTCAGCATCACCGCCTCTTCCATTGGCACGTCGGCGAAGAGTATGGCTACAATCGAGCCGTCGGCATCGCGCACAGGAGTGGCAAAGGTACACGTTACAATCTGCGTGCCGCCCATGTCCATGTAGGGATCGGACCAGTAGCTTTTGCCGTCGGTAATGGGATGGGTGAACCAGTCGCGCTGCATGTAGTCAAACGACAGCAGGCGAGTGACGATATTTGGAGCATTGCTCTTGTGTTTTTTTGCCTTTATAGACGGTTCTTCATCGTAGGCATAGGGCGCATAGAGACGGGGCTTATCCATTTTTGCATAATAGCCTGGACGGAATGCCACACCGGCTCCTACGATATGCGGGCTGAGGCGTACCAGCTGGTTGGTGATACGATAAAAACTCTGGGGATCAGAAAGGTTCGTCTCGACTTTCTTCAGGGTAGTAAAGACGGCCCGCTCGACATCGGTCTTTACTTTTGAGATTTTTTGACCCTGGAGGAGGTCACGGTTGGCCTTCTCCAACTGCATGGCCTGAGAACCGTGCCTGAGCATAATGAGATGAGCAGTCATCATCATGCTAAACATGACGACGACTGCAACCATCAATAATATAATATATCTTCTCATTTTGGTATTAAGAAAATCCTAATCATTCATATGCTTCCACCATTCTTCCACATTGACATTATCCGTAGCGTACTTCGGGAAGTCTGGATACTTCGACTTAAGACTCTGCCGCTCGTACGTCCATTCGAAATCCGTACCGACGGCAATTTTGCTGGCAGCATCTCCCGGGGGTGCGGTAAGCTCTATCCATCCGTTATTCCTAAAGACCTCAATCTTTATCTTGTCGATGGACGAGAAATTGCCTTCGATGGTAAACTCTACTGGATCTTTCTTCATACCATTTATACCATGTTTCTCTGCGTCGGTGTTAACCATCACATTATCTAACACGCCGAAAAGCTTGTGTACCTCCAACGCGTTGTTGCCGTTGATACGTATCTTTAACGTTGCACCTGCTGCCTGAAGGATACATGAGGCTCCAGTCTTGGTAAGGGCCACGTCAAGAACGATATCGTTGAAGTCGAAGTCACTTTCATTATTAATGCCACTACTGTTCTTTGAGACGGTCAGGTCTTCGGCAATGATGCGATGCCACTCCAGCTTGGGATCAGGCTGCGGCTCAGGCTCTGTCTTTTCAGGGGCAACAGGGGTGGGGTACTTGCCGCCATCGCCCATCTTCGGAATCGTCAGCAGTATTTCACAGCCGGGTCGCCCATCGTCACTAAGTCCGAAGACATAATTGTCAATAACAGCTCCCACGTTCTCGTAACCGATCAGGCCACCACATTCTGTCTCGCCCTCATTCAGATACTTGTTAGAGTAGTAGGTCTTGCCAGATTTGTTCGTTACATAGAAACCAAAACGATAGTTCGGGTTCATCCTGAGGGTTAACGTGCGCGTCTTGATGCGCTTGGCACGTTTTCCGCTGTCTGCCCACAAACTGTAACCGTCGGATGGATTGATATCGTTGCGCCACAGTGCACCAGATGCATACTGGCTGTAATTGATATAGTGGTTGATATTCGACTGTAAATCAGAAATGATTGGAAGCTTTACGGCATTCTCGGGTTTCTCTGTCTTAGGATCGTAATAATAGACACCGACGACATCACTGGAAGTGGTATTGCAATAGATTAGTTCGATAAAGCAGTAGGGGGCATTCTCATCAAACTCATAGCTGAGATATTTGCTGTCCTTGCACGCCTCACCTTCTGGGAAATACTCCTGTATGGTCTGCTTATATGCCGTAGAATACACGGTGTTGTAATCATCACTGACACTGACTGTAGCCGTTTCTGCAGCTCTGGTCCTGACAGCCTGGCTTTTACCGAATCCCCATACCTGATTAGGGTGGATTCCACCACCTACGTACGCCTTGAAAGCCGCCTTGTAGATTGACACCGGGTCATCGTAGACCGGTTCGAGGTTATTCTTTACACAACCGCCGAATGTGGTAATCGCTGCCACAAACAGAACGGCTGACTTGATAATTCTGTTCATATTTTGCTCTGTTTTCTTGTTAATCTTCGTTCTCCGGATTCATCTTCATAGAGTGGACAGCCCCTTCACCACGTGCATCCTCATTTTCTGCGCGTTGCAGATTATCCTCTTCCTGTCTGGCCAACCATTTCTGATGGGCCTCCTCAATCTCGTCGAGCTTTGCCTGGTGCACCTTGTCACGCTGGTCGTTCCACTGCTTACGGAGTTTGTCGAGCTCTTGGTCAAGGATATCGAGGTCTTCTTTTGTCTCACCGGCAGCCAGTTCTGCGAATTTCGCCTTGAATATGGTGTTGGTTTTTTCCATCTGTGCCTTGCACTCCTGCCAGACAGCATCGACACTGTCCTTCAGTATGTCGTAACGATCGTCGTTGACCTCAGGCATTGTTACCAGAAGATACCTCACATCGACAGTTTTGTCTTTCCCGTCTCCATCCATGCTGTCGATGGTCGTCGTCTTTCCCTCCACCTTAAACTCCGGGTGGCATTCAACGATACCCTTTACAATCGCTACAAGATCGTCGTCGTATTTCGGGAAGATCATGAACTGATAATCATTTTCCTTACCGATGACTGCACACTGCTCCAGGTTCTGCAATTCACCTTCTACCAGTACCTGTACTGGAAGCAGTGCAACTGGCTCAGCCTTTATACAGAGATTCTTGAAACGGTGGTCCATGATGCCGACAAGATTTGTCAGTCGCTCTGCCAGTGCATCGTATTCTTTAATTGTTGCTCTTCTCATATCTTTTCACTATTCACTTTTTCACTCTTCACTATTCACTCTTTTGGCGCATCCTCTGTCTTCAACTTGGCACTCAGGCTACCGCCTCCGCCCCCGGCACCGACAGCCATACCATCGCTGATGTTAGGCGACTTGAAGGCAGATTTTGCTTCAACGCTGTCGATAGAAGCCTTTGGCGCCTTCAGTTCGCCTTTGATCTCCGTCTTGGCGTTGATGGTGGTATCGCCGTAGATCTGCGTCTTGCTGCCACCGACAGAAGCGTTGCCGCCGTCGAGCTGTACGAGTGCCTTACCGTCGCCCTGCTGGATCTCAAGGGTCTTGTCGGCAAAGATTCCCGCTTCTTCGGATACAGCCTGAAGCTTCTTGCTCTTGACATCCTTTGACTTGGCACCGAGGTACATCTTCTCGGAGACGAGCGTCATCGTACTACCTGCTGCGAGTGCAGAGTCGGTGAGCTTCTCCTTATCGACATCCATCGACTTGACTGCGACTGCCTTGGCGTTGACATTGAAGCTACCCGTCGCCTTGCCCTCGGCATCGGCAGCGAGGATATCGGTCTTCTCAGTACGTATCGACAGATGGCCGTCCTTGGTCAGGGCTTTCGTTTTCAGCTTGCCGTCGGCCACCTCATAATCGAGGCTTTCCATGGTGAAGGTCTTCGATTTGATGATGACATCGCCCTCGCCCTTGTATTCACCCTTGGTGAGCTTGCCTTTCTCATCGCGCTCAATATTCTGGGGATTAGCGGTTGACATTTCGACGGTCTTGAAAGTCATCGTGAGCTTGCCGTCCTTGGTCAGTTCCTTCTCCTTCATGCCCTTATCGTCAACCTGATAGTCGACTGCCTCCATATTGATGTCCTTGGCCTGGATGCTGACATTGCCGGTGACAGGATATTCCTTACCCTTATTGTCAGGGTTGAATGAGGTGAGGGAGATATTCTGGGCATTGACATTGAAAGCACCGTTCTCTACGAGTTTTCCGTCGTCGCCGGCCATGCTCATACCAAGTCTCGGTGTACGGATGTTGATACCTGCCTCCTCGTTGGTGTGGAGGTTGCCGTCGCCGTCGGCAGTGGCAATGGCAATGTTCTCTGCCGTGATGGACATCGAGGCACCAGTCGTGTTCTTCTTGAAGTCGTCGCTTGACTTTAGTGCATTCTTCTCTGCCTCAAGTGCTTTCTTCTTGCGGTTCACCTCTGCCAGTTTCGATACAGAACGCATAAAGGCTATTGTCGCCTCGTAGAGTGAAGGCATAAGGGCTTCCATACGGTCGTGAAGCGCATCGATGTCACCGGTGTTGACACGTACGGAATAGAAATCCGTAACATTGAGGGCTTCTTCTGCCTGATGCAGCAGACTCATGTTGCTAAAGAACTCATCGACGGTCTTCTTATATTCGTCCATCTGTTTCTTCAGGTCGGTGGCTTCTGTGTTGAGTGCCTTTATCTGCGCCTCTATGTTCTCTTTGCGGAGATCGTTGGTCATGGCGGCTTCGATAGTCATGTCCTGGTCGGCATGAATCCAGACTCCCCCCTTGCCGGCAGTAGTGCCAATCTGTGAGAAGGCATCAGTAGCATCGCTGCTGTGAAGAACGATGCCCGTGGCCTGAGAGATAATCTCGGACGTCTCGCAAACCACGTTCTCCATACCATCGATACCAGGATTGACAGCAATCTGACGTATGCTTGGGGCACGGCTAACAATGCAGCCCGCGTCGCCAACGCCTTCGAGACGGACATCGCTGCCCTTGATGATTACATGGCCGCTGCCGCCCTGTAGGTCGCCGCTTTTGTCGACGTTGCCTATCACAATCTCTGGTGCGGATAGCACGATGCGGTTGCTGTCGCGATAGAACAGACCGTTGTCCAGACGGTTGAAGATATCTGTCTTGATCTGCTGCACCTCAGCCTTCTGCTGGTGAATCTCTTCAAGATCTTTCTCCACGCACTGCTGGTAGGTCTCCAGCAGTTTCTTCCAGTCATCATATATGTATCCCATAACAGTACTCCTTTTAATTTAAATGCTTCAGGTTTTCCTTCAGGGCATTGAGGAAATTGTTCACATCGTCATTCGGATCATCCACAGAGACGAGTTTTTCCTTTCCAGCACCTTCTATCTTCGAGATATTATTCTGGAGCGAATAAGTGTTGCCTTTGTGCGTGAAGAGGATACCACCGTTCTTTGCGTCACTCCATGACGACAGTTCCGTATCATGCCAGTCCGAGATGGTCTTCCAGTCTATCAGTCCTTTAATGCCATCCAGAAGGACCTTTGTAGCTGCAAACTGCGCAGCGTTGAGTTTCGGCATCGAGCAGATTGAGTTGACATAGTCTTCCCACCTCTCCTGATCGGTGATATCCGCCTCCTTGAAGCAGCGTTTGGGCACCCGTCTCACTTCTGCGGGAACCGGTGGGGCCTGTGGAGCCTGTGGGATGTCCGGTCCCTCGAAAGCGACCACCTGCACATCATGCCTTACGCTGATAGCCTTCCGCCATTCGTCCTTGAATCCCAGCCCTTCCAGCAGCACGATGGCTGCCTTGCGCTTCAGCGCCTTCTTATGGTTCTCCAGGCTCTCGTCCGTGTATTGGTTTGTCAGCGCTTTCTGCTCGTTCGTCAATTTATAATAGAAGCAATCGTCGCCGAGCGCCTCCTTGTCGAAGGCCTTCACCATGGCCGCCTTATAATTGTCGGGCACCTTGCTGGTCCAGAACCATCCGATTTCGCTGCCGATGTCGTCGGCCGAGAGTTCCCGCTGCTCCAGGAAGGTGCAGATAGCCTTCCTCAGTGCGTTGGCTTTTTCCAGTATTCTCTTACGCACACGCTTTCGCTCTTTTAGGATAGCCTGTTTCTTCGCCGCAGGCGGCAAGTCGCGTTCAAGCGGTTTCACTGCGTCGAATACCGCTAGTAGGTCATCGTCTACCGTGTTCACGTCGTCTGTCTTGAAGCAACCCTTGAAGCCCAGGCTCTCCTCCTTCAGCTTCTTATACGGAGGCGCAGCCCACATCACGTCCTCCAGCTCCTGGAATGTCTTGCAGATCTGGATGCCATGGTCGTTGGGATAGCCTTGCGCCAGGCTGTTGTGCTGGCGGAGATAGGTGTCATAGCTCTCAATGCCCCCGCAATACAGCGTCACGCACCGGTTATAGGTCTCTTTGTAGCGGCGGTTCACCTCATTGGCCAGCACGCCGACTTTCGTGATCAGTTCCACGATGCTCGCCTGCATCTTCAGCCCTTCGCGTATCTTCTTCGTGTCTTTCTCCACCTTCTTCTGATTCGCCTTGTCTTTGTAGGCCGATGTGGGATAGTCGCAGGCGCTTTTCCCTGCCTCCAACTTGAGGAAACGGTTCGACTTCACCGTCAGTGCTCCTTCCACTGGTCGGAACACGACCTCTGCCACACTGCGCACAAAGGTAAGGTCGATGATTTGTATCTTCGCGGCCAACTTCTTAGCGACTGCCAAAGCAATCTCAGCTGCGTTGTATCCGAGCGTACCCGCCGTTGTGTCACCATGCTTGAAGTTGGTGTAGCTGGCATTCGTGCCCGACACCAGTTCCAGGTTGTTGCCTGCCTCTATGCGCACATTCTTGCCCTTAATGGAGACATTCCCGTTAGGCGCCTCGATACTGATGCCCGTAAAGGCATTGATCTTCACGTCGCCCCAAGGCGATTTGATCGAGACATTCCTGCCGCTGGTAGAGCCGCTGATGGTGTACACACCGAAACGGTCCGTTAGCGTAAATCCTCCATCGAAACACTTGCCCCGTTCCTTTACGTAGTCCGCCCCGTCCAGGAAATCCGTGCTGCCCAGCGTGGGGAGGAATGTCGACAGCTGACCGTAGCCCGGCGAGATTACCCCGCCCAGAAAGGCCGTCAGTCCCGCACCCAGTCCGTCGTTAATGCGCATCACGTGGCCGCCCGGCGAGGAGAGCACTATGTCATGCTCAAGTGTCGAGTTTGGACCCTTGTTGCCTTTTGTCAGGAGCCCCCCGACGATATAGGGCCTCTCTACATTGCCGTGGGCGAAGTTCACGACCACCTGGTCGCCCTCATAATGTCTGCCCATGAGACCGTTTCCTTGGCTCGATGCCGTCGCTGCGTAGATGAGCCATGGTGACGATGTCACCTTGATTGTATCGGTGATGGCATCTTTCTTCACCTCCTGCCAACTGTCGAACATAACGCGCACGCGACCCTTGCCGAGCGGATCCTCTGCATCGGTCACAGTGGCCAATTGCGGGCCAGACTTGCGTGTATGCCCTGATGGCAATACCGTGGGATAGAAATATTTGTCATCGTCGCGACCCGTGGCAATGACATTGAACTGGAGCACGGGCGACTCGTCTTTCACCACCACTTCCTTTTTTTCGTTAACCCAGAGATTAGTCAGGGTATTGCAATTTATCTCCGTGACAATATAGTCATCACCGTAGACACTGATGATATCACCCAGCTTAAAGTTGGGATAGGTTGTGTCGTAGTTCAGCTTAATAGCGCGTTTGCTGGCATTGAATTCTTTCTTGAGAATATCGAGGTATTTACTCTTCTTGAATATTGAGTTGAGCTCGCTGAACTGATTGAAATTCGTGGGGGAACTTTCATGGCCGTACTGCTCTTTGGGAGTGTTGCCGCTGAAATACTTACTGTCGAACTTGGTGTTGACATAATCTTTATTGATCTTTGCCACGCACTGGTCGTAGACCTCGTCGAAAGCCAGGTTTCCCAGTAGCGTCGGCAGATTCTTCTCGTTCCCTAAGAATTTTGCGATAGTTTTCATAAACCAGATATCCAAGCCGTTCTTCGTCGAGCAGCCCAGCAGGTTCTGTATTTCTTCAGGGCTCTTCGTGAGCGGGCTCTCCAGGATATTTGTATCGTATGCAGCATCTGCGGCATAAGTTCCAGTGGTTTCTGCAGTTTGTTTGTCGTCTATTTCTATATAGTCCATTTCTGTCCAGCCTTCAGCACTCTGCCCGGTGGCTTTAGTGTCATAGCCCACGTGCAGCTTCCCGTCCTCATAATAGAGGAATTCGCCCCAGCGATTGGCTGTACGGCAGAGTAAGTCGTAGAATGTCTCATTATACTGCACCAGATATGGGAAGATATGCTCCGTCTTCTTCTCTTTCTCATATTCATATTTCAGCACATGCATCTTGTCGACCGTATATTCAATGTGCTTACTTTTGTTGTATGGCAGAGGAAAACCGCTTTCCAACTGTCCCTTTAATATATCTTCCCCGAGTTTCTTTGCCACAAACGACTGGCTTGTATTCGTTATAGTTAGCTGTTTGTCGAGACTGTAGATTTTCAGCATGATGTTCATGTAGTCCTTCTTGTAGTGAGGCAGTACGTCGTGGATATAATAGTCCTCGCCGATTTTCTTCTTCTTATCCTCTGCAGTTCCGATATTATCCAGCGACAACAGTGAAACCCTGTGGTTGCCAAATGTTTCCTTTAGGTATGTCGCGTCTATGATGTCCAACTTTGAATCCTTGTTGCCCTTCCCGGTAGGATATACGTCAATCAAGGCAATAATCTCAGTCGGCTGATACATCTTTTTCTGAAAGCTGATGTTCGAGATAAAGAATATGTATTCCATGATAGCCGTGCCTTTCGACTTTAGGTAGATCTTACTTGTGCTTTCTTTCTTCTGTCCGTCAACCGAAGCCCCGTCATCATAATAATTCACCTCACCCATCGACGCGTTGTTCGACATGATGGAGTACGTTCCCTTCTTAATGGTTTTGCCATCAATGTAGGAATCAATGTCGTGCAATTTTAATTCCAGTATTGCCATAGTCTATATTCTCTTGCTATTGAATAAATACGCTCTTCAGATTGCCATTCTCTTCACGCCCGAAATACACGACCGAACGTACTAGTATCTGAATGTCGAGTATCACCTGTTCGTCTCTGCTTTCTTTATTTTTGCCAGAGTTATATCTCTCTTCTACACTGACCACATAACCGTCAATCGTCATCCCGTCTTCGTAGCTCGTCAGACGCTGGTTGGCATTGAAAATGGGGTTGAAAAGGAATGTGTACTCGAAGTTGCCTGTACTCACAAGATTTTTATAGAAGACACGCGCCTGGTACAGCGAGTTTACACGTATTGTGAAATTCACCGTCACAGGATCCATCGATCCATAGAGCTCGGAAGACTGGTTACGTTTGTACTCGCAATGATAGTCAAAGTGCTGTACTGTCATACACTTTTCTTTCAACACGTTCTGCCCAGTGCTCTGAAATTCATCAGCAATCACCACGGCCTTAAGTTCATTAGAATAGAGCATTGCCATAACTTAAATTCTTTCAAAAGTTACATCGTCAATTTCTATCTTCTCTGCGCCGATTGCCAGTCTCAGTTGCCGACGGCGTGAGGAGTTGATATCGTAGTTCTCCGAGAGTGAGAAGCACTGTGCATCCTCAAAATATAGCGTCTGCGTATCAGGTGTATCCTGCTGACCACCAGACATCGTAATAATTAGCCTTCCGTCTTGCAGACTCCGTTTAGTGAACCATTCAAACATACCGAGGTCTTCCTTGCCTGGAGCCACCACATCCAGTTCTATCCTTTCGCAGCGGGCGACGCCCTGAGGACAGAAAGCACTATAGGGGCGGTTGAACACCAACCGACAGTCAGCAACCAAATACTGCTTTGAGTAGCGTTTGATGCTGTTGTCACCGAATTCTAATACTGCTGTTAATGCCATATCTGTTCTTTTTTTATAATTCCTGGTGCAAAAATACTAATTAATAACGGCTCACCACATAATTTTCTCAGAAAAACGTTCCGTAATGTCGCGACACATTTTGTTTTTTGCGACAAAAAGAAGTTTCAATATCTGATTCTGTCGCGTCATGCTCCTTCACCACCTTCTTCTTAGCCTCCTTCTCCCTCTTCATCATCATCTTCTTCAATATCCACGACAACATCAACCGTGTCGGAATACTTTCCGTCTTCAGACTTGACAGTAATCACCGCCTTACCTTTGCCCACAGCAGTTACCTTACCAGAACTGTTTACAGTCGCAACTTTCTCGTCAGATGATGTCCATTTTACCTTCATTGCCTCGCTGTTGTTCAGTGTCAGTTCCTTCGTCGCGTCCACTTCTGTAAGGGTGATTTCCGACTCAGAGATATAGAGCAGATGCTTTTGGGTAATCTCTACATTGACCGTCTTGCCGCCCGCTGCATAGCGGAACTGCACCTTGCCCGTACGGCTTTCCACCTTCGAAGTGAGTGATTCCACGGTGATTTGCTGCGTCCAGTAACCGTCACCCTCATTCGTCTTTTTTCCTACAGAGAGCCACGTTACCTGAGGCTTTACTTCGACATCTACGTTTGCAGTGACACTGATTTCGATTGTTCCTCCCAACTCGTCGATCTCCTGCGGGGTATCGTCAACACTGAATGAGGCGTCGAACTTCTGAGTGATGGTAATACTCTTGGAGACGACTTCTTTCGAGTCGCAGATGATGACTGTTGTGGAACGCTCACTACCGCTCGTGTTTTTGCTTATAGTTAAGGTAACGACAGAGGACTTTGTAGCTCTGGTCCTGACACTGCTGGCCTTTGTTACCCAATCACAGTCGGAAGGAATCTTCACCTCATAGTTGACATTGCTCTCCACATTGATAGTGATGGTCTCACCCTTCATTGGGACTTCAAATTCATTCGGGGTCACGTTAAGTGTCGGCGTCAGTTCCTGTTGCCTTATTTGTATCTGAACCGATTTCCCCGCATCCTTATTGCTGATTGTGATAGTGACATCACGCTTCTCGTAGCTGGTGTTTTCCTTCACGCGGAAAATCTCTGTCGACTTTTCTGTCGCTCTTGTCCTGCCGCTCCCTGAAGTAGATTGTGTCACCCAATCGCAGTCCGATGGGATGCTTACCTCATAATTGATATTGCTCTCCACGCTGACAGTGATGGTGCCTCCAGACGCATCGATGTCATATTCTGTCTTATCGGTTTTCAGCTCAGCCGTGAATAGCTGCTTGATGGTCACAGTCTTCTCTACACCCGCATCCTTATTACCGATGGTCACTGTCGCTTCACGGTCCTTGTAGGTGCCGTTCTTGTCAACCTTCAGTTTTACCGTCGAAGTCTTCGAAGCCCTTGTCCTCGCCTCGCTGGCAAGTGTAATCCAGTTGCAGTCCGTCGGTATGGTGACATCGTAGTCTACATTACTCTCTACACTTACACTGACGGTACCACCCTCATTGGCGACTTCAAATTCATTTTTGTCAACCGTCAACGTTGGGGTTAAGGCCTGCTGCCTTATTTGTATCTGAGCCGACTTTCCTGCATCCTTATTGCTGATTGTAATCGTGACGTCGCGCTTTTCGTAGCCCGTGTTCTCCTTCACGCGGAAGATTACCGTCGATTTCTCCGTCGCTCTCGTCCGTCCGCTTTCCGTCGTCGATTGAGTAACCCAGTCGCAGTCCGATGGGATGCTTACCTCATAGCTGATATTGCTCTCCACGCTGACAGTCACCGTGCCGCCTGATGCGTCGATGTCATATTCTGTCTTGTCCGTTTTCAGCTCGGCCGTGAATAGCTGCTTGATGGTCACAGTCTTCTCTACACCCGCATCCTTATTACCGATTGTCACTGTCGCTTCACGGTCCTTGTAGGTGCCGTTCTTGTCAACCTTCAGTTTCACCGTTGATGCCTTCGATGCCCTTGTCCTCGCCTCGCTGGCAAGTGTAATCCAGTTGCAGTCCGTCGGTATGGTGACATCATAGTCTACATTACTCTCTACACTCACACTGACGGTGCCTCCCTCATTGTCGACCTCAAATTTAGTCTCACCGTTAATCGTCAGTGTCGGGCTTATGCCTTTCTGATGGATATAAACCTTAACTACAGAGCCGGTATTTGCGTTACTAATCGTAATCGTGACATCGCGTTCTTCGTAGCCAGTATTCTCCTTTACTCGGAAAACAATAGCCGTCGAGCTTGTCGCCCTGGTCATGTCGCCGTCTCTTCCGGTAGTAGGCTGTGTCACCCAGTCGCAGTCTTCAGGGATGCTCACTTCATAGTCCACATTACTCGAGAGGGTAACTGTGACATTGCCTCCCGACGCATCGACATCGAACTCGGTCTTATCTGCCTTGAACTCCGTCGTAAATGGCTGGTGAACCGACAACTTAATCTCTTGCTCCAGTTCCTCGTTGCCTATCGTTATCGTGGCATCGCGATTTTTGTAGGTGTCATTTGCTTTTGCGCGGAACTTTATGGCTTTCGTCTTCGAAGCCCTTGTCCTCGACGAGGAATTCGTCGTTATCCAGACGCAGTCCTCGGGTATGTTGATGTCGTAAGGGATATTGCTCTCTATGTTCACGGTGAAGGTCCCGCCGTCCATATCCACGTCGAAATCCGTCTTGTCAGCTTCAAACTTGATGTCATACGGCTGGTGTATCGATATCTTCACCGAGACGTCTGCAGAGTCATTACAGATGGTGATTGTGGCGTCTCGTTCCTTATAGGTCGTGTTCTCACTGACATCGAGGACCACCGTCGAACTCTTTGTCGCCCTGGTCCTGACGTCTGTCGCCCTTGTAATCCAGTCGCAGTCGTCGGGGATGCGGACGTCATAGCGGACGTTGCTTTCCATCGTCACCGTGATCTTATCGCCGGACATATTGGCCTCGAAACTGGTCTTGTCAGCTTTGAATACCGCACTGAACGTTTGCGTGACTGTGATTTTCGCATCGGCCCCCGCCTCCTTGTTGCTGATTGTAATCACGGCAGAACGCTTCTTATAGCTCTTGTTCTCACCTACTTGGAACACGAGTGCTTTCGTAGTCGCCGCCCTTCCGCTTGCGGGCTGAGTGATCCAGTCGCAGTCCTCGGGGATACTTACGTTATAGTCGATGTTGCTCTCCAGATTCACTGTAAATGTGCCCCCGTCCTCATCCATGGTCACCTCCTGCTTGTCGATACTGAACGTCAGCTCAAACCCCTGGTGAATCTTTATCAGGATCTCTGCGCCAGCATCTTGGTTCCTGACGGTCACCACGGCATTGCGGTCGTGATAGCTGTCGTTTTCAGCTACTTTCAAGTTGATGGCCGATGTCTTCAGAGCGCGACTTTCGGCCCCCGTGTAGAGCGTAATCCAGTCGCAATCCTCAGGAATCACCGTTTCATAGTCGATGTTACTGTTCATATTGATGGTAATCACGTCACCGTCCATGTCCACATCGAACGAGGTCACGTCAGCCTCGAACACGGTCTCGAACCCTTGGTGGATGTTGACAGTGCCCGACAGTCCCTCATCTTTGTTGGTAACAGTGATAGAAGCCTTACGCTCTTCATAAGTATTGTTCTCGCTTATGTACAGGTTGAACGACGAATTTTCGAGACCTCTGGTCTGTGAAGCATCGTCGCCGAGTTTCACCCAGTCGCAGTCGGAGGGAATCTGGACCTCGTAGTTTACGTTGCTCTCTATGTCTACGGTAATGGTGTCTCCGTACTGTGAGGCCTCAAAATCGGTATCGCCGATGAACAGGCCAGTGTTCCTTTCCTGAGTCACGTTGAAGGAGCGTGCAGTGTCGTCATTCTTGTCCGCTATCTTCACAGTCGCCGTTCGTGCGTCGTAGGTGTCATTGGCCGTCACGCTCACC
>JAEEGL011243877.1_pt1 | contig 19195 bp, 12 predicted proteins | sample 9134231 | NCBI WGS metagenome assembly JAEEGL01 (sample SAMN16246548, study PRJNA631951) | gut metagenome | biome: gut microbiome; feature: rumen; material: fiber-attached | host: Bos | place: Iran: Karaj | collected 2018-10 | reverse complement strand
TGGGAATACACTCCGACAGCATCGACATCTCGCTCTATCTTCTGGAACACACGCTGGTCCTTAGTAATCGCATCGAGCGCCGCCAGCCTGTCGCGAAGCATCGCCGCCCTCTCGAAATCGAGATTCTCCGATGCTTCCTCCATCTGCTCCTGAAGCTGCTTCTTGATACCATCGTAACGGCCCTCAAAGAAAGCGACTATGTCAAAGATCATCTTCCTGTATTCACTCGCGGAGACGTTGCCGCTGCACGGAGCCATGCACTTGCCTATATGGTAATTAAGGCACGGCCTCTCCTTGCCGATGTCTCTCGGGAACACTTTGTTACAGCGCTTCAGGGGGAAGATCTGTTCTATGGCACGCATAGTGTTAAAAAGGTCTCCGCCCATATAAGGACCGAAATACCTCGCCCCCGCTTTCTTCGCTTTCTCATCCGGGCGAAAAGCTTTATACACACGCGGGTACTCTTCGTTAAGCGTGATACACACATAAGGGTACGCCTTATCGTCACGCAGAAGGATATTGTACTGGGGCATGTAGCGCTTGATAAGGTTCGACTCCAGAAGCAACGCCTCTGTCTCGGAACCCACCACAACATACTCGAAGTCAGCGACGTGCGATACCATCGCCGCCACCTTGGGATGTGTTATCCTTCCGCCTCCGAAGTAGGACCTTAACCTGTTTCTGAGTTTCTTTGCTTTTCCGACATAAATAACAGATCCCGAAGCATCCTTCATCAGGTATACTCCGGGACTCATAGGTACTGTATCAAGTCTTGCGTCGAATCTTTCTTCGCTCATGCACCTTTCAATTCATCATACCTTCGGGTCCTTAAGATATTCTATCAAAGAATTGACCGCTTCGGATGAATCAGTGCCGTCAGCTGTGATCGTGATCTCGGAACCATTATCGATACCAAGAGACATCACTCCGAGGAGGCTCTTAGCATTAGCTCTGTGTCCGTCCTTAACGATGTAGACCGTGCTTCTGAAATCCGAAGCCTTCTGTACGAGCATCGCTACAGCCTTCATCTGAAGGTCTGCCGCACCGCAGTTAAAAATGACTTTGTCTTCCGTCATAGCTACCTCTCCGAGAATACTGACTCTATTTCTTTCGTGGAAAGTATATTTATACGGACTACCATAGTCAACAAAGGTTTCATATGTTTAAGGCATTTTCGGCTTTTTTACTTAAAAGTCCATAACTTGCCATTCGTATTTGTTTAAATTCACAAGCCACTAATCGATGACCGGCTCCCAAGACTTCGCCCTCAAAGCTTCAAGACAGAGTCTGATCTGTTCGGGACTGCTCTTATGATCATTCAGGTCTGAAGGAAGACTGTCCACATCAAAGTACCTTGCATCCGTGGTCTCTTCATTAGGCTTAAACTCACCGCCCGTCACATTGCACAGCACAAAGAATCTCGTGATATAAAAGAACGACTTGGGGTTGTTATGCTTTCTGTTACTGTGTGCAGCAACAAGCCTTACGGGCTCAACAACAAGCCCTGCCTCCTCGCGGGCTTCCTTCACCGTGTTCTCCATAATGGTAGTGTTATACTCGCACCACCCGCCCGGCATCGCCCACTTGCCGTCATAATCCTTAACGAGAAGCACCTGCTCTTTATCATTAAAGATCGCTGCTCGCGTATCTATCTTAGGTGTCTGATACCCGTCATTCTCCTCGAAGATCTCCTGTGCCTGTTCTTTGGAGATACCGTCAACAGACATCTCCATAAGCTTTGCTGCTATCGTTCTTATCTGTTTGAAGCGTTCGATGTCGAATCTGTCTTTACAGTAAAGAAGAGAATCATTGGCTATAGCCATTAACTCATGAGATATCTCGATTAACTCCATTGATCATAACCCCTTTGATAATATCAAAGCGGCGAAGGATACCTTCGCCGCCATTAGCTCCATATTAAATTGTTCTTAAGCCCCTGGTATTCTCTTATACTACAGCTGCTGTATCAGAAGCCTCTGCAGGTATAGCGATCCTGACTGCTCTTGTCAGAACATCGATGTAGCTGTAAGAAACGATCTCGAATGCACCGTCTGACTCACGCTGGCATCTTACTGTGAATACGTTGGGGTAGCAGTTGTCCACAACACCCTCATGAACGATAATCCTCTTACGTCCACCATTGGAAGAAAGTCTTACGGGACTGCCTATCATGGACTGAAGTCTTGCACGACATGACTCCAAATCTGATTTGATGATCATTATGAGCTACCTCCAAAGTAATAATCCAAAGGGATGATAACAGAATCAAGACTTTTTGTCAATTAACAACCCCTATATATAGTGGTTGTTTGTTAAATATCAACAAAATCTCGTAGTTAAGGGGCTTTAGAGGCCATGACAGGCATTTAAGTAGCCTGCGACGTATCCTGATATATCGGCTTGTATGGTCTGAGCTCTGTCAAACGACGAACACTCGCTGTAAACGATCAGGACTATAGGTTCGCTTGCGTCGATTATCGCTATATCCGTATATGCGTGGAATGTCTCATTCCTTCCTGACACATGAAGCACCGGTACATCCTCACCGAATGACGTAGTGAACGGCGACCTGATATTAGAATAATACAGATCATTGATAAGAGGCTGATATGTTTCCGGCTCCGTTATATATCCATAGTAAAGCGCAGCCGCATATGCCGCCATGTCATAACACGATGTGCGTCCGGGGCCGCTCATGAGAGTTCCTGAATAATCCGTATATGTGGAGTTCTCGGTATAGTTCGTATAACCGCTGATACCGGATATATAACTCCAGACAGTATCAATGCCGTTAGTTCTTTCAAGGATCACAGACAAGGCATAATCATCATTCTCAGTTATAGCGAGGTTGGCAAGCGTCCTAAGATAGAACATCTTACCAGGAGGATATACACCGGCGATCCCTGAAGAGTTGCCGGGCACATAAGAGCCGTCATAAGTGATCACACAATTAGGAGATCCGAAGCCCATTGACACTCTGTGCCAGTAAGTAAGCTCGATAGGAAGAGCAAATGAACCTGCAGGTACGATCGGCTCAAGATCATTGATACCTGTCGTCTCTCCGTTATCAAGGTTTACATATCTGAAGCAGATTCTCTCATTAGGATTGCTCATTATGTAATCCTGAACGCTCTGCTTAAGGTAATCAAGAAGTACGTCTCTTTGCTCATGGGATATAGTCTGAAGAGGATATGATGTTCTGAAGTAGAACGGCTCCGGTTCCTCAAACACCTGCGCAGACAGATCAGTCAGATCTATCGTCTCTTCAACAGTCTCAGTAACGATAACCGGGGCAAGTATGACCTCTGTGGTCTCTACTGTCTCCTGCCCTCCCTGGACGACATCGATAGGATTGGGGACTACTTCTTCGGTCTCGGTAGGCTCAGTGGTAGTTGTCGTAGCAGCTCCCACCAGATCCGGGAAATCTCTTTCATAGACCGCCTGCATATCTGCACCGATCTTGATAAATAAACACATAAGAGCGATAAGGACCACTATAGCGGCCACTATTACAAACTTTGTATGCCGTTCTTTCTTGATACCCTCAGCCTTATCGAGGAAAGTAGGATTCGGGAATTGACCTCGTCTCATCAGAACAGGCCGTGTACCGTACCGTCAGGATCAATATCGATCTTGAGAGCAGCCGGAGCCTTGGGGAGTCCGGGCATAGTCATGATCTTACCTGTGAGGATAACGACATATCCGGCACCCGCAGCAAGACGGGCCTCTCTTACAGTAAGAGTAAAGCCTTCCGGACGGCCGAGTATCTTAGGATCGTCAGACAGTGAATACTGCGTCTTCGCAACACAGATAGGAAGATTGCCGTAACCTGCCTTCTCAAAGCCCTCAATAAGTTCTCTGGCTTCGGGAAGAATGTCGACATCAGCTGCACCGTAGATGTTCGTTGCAACTGCCTTTATCTTTTCCTCAATGCTGTCGTTAAGGTCATATATGAACTTGGGCTGCGGCTTATTGCCGTCATCGAGTATCTTAAGCACAGCCTCAGCAAGCTCTATGCCGCCTTCTCCGCCCTTCGCGAAAATGTCAGCAGGAGCATAGGAAGCACCGCACTCCTCACAGAGCCTCTTAAGCTCAGCTATCTCCTCTTCTGTATCTGAAGGGAATCTGTTGGAAGCGACAATTACGGGAAGACCCATAGCCTTCATATTCTCGATATGCTTAGCAAGGTTGGAGAAGCCCTCTGTTACCTTCTGCACATTCGGAGTCGTAAGCTCTTCCTTAGGAATGCCTGCGTTGTACTTTAATGATCTGATAGTTGATACGATGACACATGCATCAGGCCAGATACCTGCCTTACGGCACTTGATATCAAGAAACTTGAATGCACCGAGATCAGCACCGAAGCCAGCCTCAGTAACTGTGATATCAGCAAGCTTCATCGCAGTCTTAGTAGCGATTACCGTATTACATCCGTGTGAGATGTTAGCGAACGGTCCTCCGTGAACGAGTGCCGGAACATGCTCGATAGACTGAACAAGGTTAGGGTTGATCGCATCCTTGAGAAGAACTGCCATTGAACCCTCAGCCTTAAGGTCCTTCGCCTTGATGATATTGCCGTCAAGATCATAAGCGACAACGATGTCGCCCAATCTCTTCTTAAGGTCTTCCTGATCACTTGCAAGACACAGGATAGCCATTACTTCAGAAGCAGCTGTGATGGAGAAGGACTCGTCTCTCTCAATCCCGTTAGTGCCGCCTCCGACACCGACCTTGATGGCACGAAGAGCTCTGTCGTTCATATCCATGCATCTCTTCCAAAGGATCCTGTCCTTGTCGATACGAAGCTCATTGCCCTGGTAGATATGGTTATCTATCATTGCCGCAAGCAGATTATTTGCAGAAGTTATGGCGTGAAGATCGCCCGTGAAATGGAGATTGATATCTTCCATGGGAAGAACCTGAGAGTAACCGCCGCCTGCAGCTCCGCCCTTGATTCCGAAGACAGGACCCAAGGAAGGCTCTCTTAAAGCGAGCATTACATTTCTTCCCAGCTTATTCATAGCCTGAGCAAGACCGATACTTACTGTAGTCTTACCTTCTCCTGCAGGAGTCGGGTTCATAGCAGTGACGAGGACGAGCTTCCCGTCCTTCTTATCTGATCTGTTCTTTATTACATTAAGCGGGATCTTAGCCTTGAACTTACCATAGAACTCGAGTTCATCACTCTGAAGGCCTATCTTTCCTGCTACATCCGCTATCGGGTCAAGTACTGCCTGCTCCGCTATCTCAATATCGCTTAACATACGTATCCTCTTCCATAAAATTCTGATTTCTAATTATAACACAGGGTCATTCTTCCTTCTTATAGTAGAAGTAACCTGACAGTTTCTCCGTCCTAAGCACATTAACAAAAGCCTCGGGATCCGTTTCCTTGATGGCTTTTACGACATCGCGCGAATCCGAACGGGCAATAACGGAATAAACCACATGCTTCTCACTATGACCGAATGATCCTTCGCCGTTTATGATCGTGGCTCCGTGATTAGATATCTCATATATCTTCTCGCTGACCTCATGCGGCTTCATCGTAACAACAAAGAGAGTGGCCTGCTGAAACTTAAGATACAGCGATCTTATGACAACCGTTGCAGCAAACTGGAATATGATCGAATACATCGCCTTATCCCAACCGAACAATGCTCCTGCAGCGATAAGGATGATGGCATTGAACGCGAGAATGATATTAAAAGAATCCATGCCCTTAAGCTCAGACAGGAAAATACTGATAAAATCCGTTCCTCCGGAAGTTGCACCTGAAAGCAGGCAAAGACTTATGGCCGTACCGTTGATTATGCCTCCGAAGATACTGATAAGAAGCGTATCTTCAGTTACGGCAAAGCCCGGAACCAGGTCAGTCAGCACACTTGTAAGTATGATCATCAGTATGGAATAAGCAGTGAACTTCTTTCCAATGTACTTAAAGCCGATATAGACCGGAACGGCATTAAGGGTGATGTTAATCACAGAGAACGGAGGCGTGAATCCTGTCAAAAGTTCCACTATGCGCTGGATAAGGATAGTAAGTCCGTTCACGCCACCCGGATAAAGACCGCCTGCTCTTACAAACGTCTTGATATTCACGGCCATCATTACTGCCGCGAAGACGATCACAAAAAGAGTTCTTAAGTCTTTACGAAGATCGAATTTCATAAAGATATTTTACAACGGGGCAATGCCCCGTGTAAAACATCAGATTTCCATTCTTCCTTCGAACACCTTAGCGCAGTTACCTGTCATGTAGACAGTATCGTCAGTATATCTGATAACAAGATCTCCGCCCTTGAGGATTACTCTGATATCCTCGTTCTTAGGGCAGTATCCGTTAAGGACAGATGCAACTGCAGCGGCGCAAGCACCTGTACCGCAGGCCATCGTCTCGCCGGAACCTCTCTCCCAGACTCTCATCTTGATCGTATGATCATCAATGATCTTTACGAACTCAGTATTAACTCTCTCAGGGAAGATCGGGTTGAACTCGAACTTAGGTCCGACCTTCTCGATATCGATTACATCAACAAGATCCGTGAAGACTACCGCATGAGGATTACCCATGGATACACATGTGATCTTGTACTCCGTTCCGTCGATCTCAACGGGACGTGCAACTACCTGACCTTCGCAGTCGGGTTCAAGCTTAACGGGGATGAGCGTAGGATCAAGGATGGCATCTCCCATGTCGACCTTAACTCTTACAACCTCGTCAGCCAAAGTCATGAGCTCGAGCTTCTTGATGCCGCTCTTGGTCTCGATGGTCATGTGTCTCTTCTTATGACCTCTTACGTCGTACATGTACTTACCGACGCAGCGGATAGCGTTGCCGCACATGTTTCCTTCCGAACCGTCGAGGTTATACATGATCATTCTTGCGTCTGCTACCTTGGAAGGAGCGATGAGAACGATACCGTCACCGCCTACACCGAAGTGGCGGTCAGACATGTATACGGAAAGTGACTCCGGTGAAGATACCATCTTCTCGAAGCAGTCGATGTAGATGTAGTCGTTGCCGATACCCTGCATCTTTGTAAACTCGACTATCTTTCTTCTCTCACGCATGTTGTTGATGTCAACGAGCTCAGTGTTGATCTCGGAGTAACGTGACATGAGTGAATCTGCGAGCGCATCTGCTGTATCAAGTGCTGTAAGGCAAGGGATGCCGAGCATGACAGCACGGCGGCGAAGCTTAACGGAATCTCTTGCAGGGATTCTTCCTCTCTTTGAAGTGGAGATGATGTAGCTTACCTTGCCGCTCTCAAGAAGTGAGATCGTATTATTCTCAGGAGACTCGTGGATCTTATGAACCTCTGTAACCTTCATGCCGGACTCCTCGAGGACCTTAGCTGTACCGCCTGTAGCATAAAGCTTGAAGCCCAATGTATCGAACTTCTTCGCGATCTCGACTACTTCCTGCTTATCGGAATCACGTACAGTGATGAATACACCGCCCTCCTTGTACATCTTGTAGCCTGCAGCTACGAGGCCCTTATACAAAGCCTCGGAAAGGTTACGGCCTACGCCAAGAACCTCACCTGTAGACTTCATCTCAGGTCCGAGCTGAGTATCAACATCAGTAAGCTTCTCGAAAGAGAACACCGGAACCTTAACAGCTGTGTAAGGAGACTGTCTGTAGATACCCGTTCCGTAATCCATGTCAGCAAGCTTTGTTCCCAAAGAAACTTCGATAGCAACATCTACCATAGGAACTCCTGTTACCTTGCTCATGTAAGGAACAGTTCTTGAAGCTCTCGGGTTAACCTCGATAACGTAGATTCTCTCATCCTTAACGATGTACTGGATGTTTACGATACCTGTCGAGTTAAGACCTTCGCACAGAGCCTTGGTAGTATCGACAAGCTTCTTAGCCATATTGTCGTAGATATGCTTTGCAGGATAGATAGCGATCGAGTCACCGGAGTGGATACCTGTACGCTCGACGTGCTCCATGATACCCGGAATGAGAACATCCTTACCGTCGTAGATGGCATCGACCTCGATCTCACGACCCTGGATATACTTATCGATGAGCACAGGATTCTCGATGCCCTGTGAAAGGATGATCTTCATGTATTCCTTAACGTCCTGCTCGTCGAACGCGATGATCATGTTCTGACCGCCCAATACATAGGAAGGTCTGAGCAGAACCGGGAAGCCTATGTTGTTGGAAGCTTCGAGAGCTTCCTCCTCTGTAAGAACTGAGAAGCCCTTCGGGCGTGCGATATCGAGGCTCTCGAGGAGAGCATCGAATCTTTCTCTGTCCTCAGCCATATCAATGGAATCAGCAGAAGTACCGATGATGTTGATGTTATTGGCAGCAAGAGTCTTAGTAAGCTTGATCGCTGTCTGGCCTCCGAATGCAACAACTACACCGTAAGGATTCTCCTGTCTGATGATGTTCATAACATCCTCAGGATCGAGAGGCTCGAAGTAGAGTCTGTCTCCCGTGTCGAAGTCTGTGGAAACCGTCTCAGGGTTGTTATTGATGATTACAACTCTGAAGCCCAACTCCTGCAGTGCATGTACGCAGTGTACGGCAGCATAGTCGAACTCGATACCCTGTCCGATTCGGATAGGACCGGAACCTATAACGATGACCGTCTTTTTCGCGCGCTGCTCTTCAGGCTCGAACTTTAAGTCAGCCTCATTCTCCGCACCTTCCTCAGGCAAGTGGTAGATACCATAGAAGTAAGGTGTAGTAGCAGCAAACTCGCCGGCACATGTATCAACCATCTTATAGACAGGAGTCATGCTGAACGAAGAATCAATCTCATTGCCGCTTATCTTCTTTATTGTCTTATCAGTAAAGCCGAGCTTTTTACCTTCGATATAGTCTTCCCTTGAGACTGTCTTGCCCTCGATCTTCTTCTCGTAATCGATGAGCATCTTGACCTTATCGAGGAACCACATGTCGATCTTTGTGACTTCGTGGATATGCTCACAGGTAACGCCTCTGTACAGAGCCTCACCGATGAAGAAGAGTCTCTCGTCTGTAGGCTGTGAATAACCTGTCTCGATCTCCTCCATGGAAGCTTCGGCAAACTTCGGGATCCTTACATGGTCAGCAGAGATCTCAGCGCCTCTTACAGCCTTCATGAGAGCGGACTCGAAGGTATCGGAGATAGCCATTACCTCACCTGTTGCCTTCATCTGAGTGCCGAGGTCACGCTTAGCATATACGAACTTGTCGAAAGGCCACTTCGGGAACTTAACTGCAACGTAGTCGAGCGCCGGCTCAAAGGCAGCATATGTATTGCCTGTTACGGCATTCTTGATCTCATCGAGTCTGTAGCCCAAAGCGATCTTGGTTGCTACCTTAGCGATAGGATAGCCCGTAGCCTTGGAAGCCAACGCGGAAGATCTTGATACTCGGGGGTTAACCTCGATTACCGCATACTCGAATGAATTCGGCTCGAGAGCGAACTGGCAGTTACATCCGCCTTCGACTCCCAAAGCCTCGATTATCTTTAATGATGCTGAACGAAGCATCTGATATTCCTTATCGGAAAGAGTTACTGCAGGAGCTATAACGATAGAGTCTCCCGTGTGTACTCCTACAGGGTCCATATTCTCCATGGAGCAGACCGTTACAGTGTTACCAGCCTTATCGCGGATAACCTCGAACTCGATCTCCTTCCAGCCTGCGATACACTTCTCAACGAGGATCTGTGTGATAGGACTTGCTGCAAGACCTGTACGTGCAGTCTCGTGAAGCTCTTCCTTCGTATATGCGATACCGCCGCCTGTTCCTCCCAATGTGAAAGCAGGTCTGATGATTACCGGAAGGCCGATCTCCTCTGCGAAGGCTTCAGCATCTTCGATGGTAGTAACAACCTTGGAAGGGATGCAGGGCTGACCGATGGCTTCCATCGTATCCTTGAAGATCTGGCGGTCCTCAGCCTTATCGATACACTCAGGAGAAGAACCGAGAAGTCTTACGTTATGCTCATCAAGGAAGCCGCACTTGGCAAGTTCCATGCAAAGCGTAAGTGCCGTCTGTCCGCCAAGACCTGACAGGATCGAGTCAGGCTTCTCTGTCTCTATGACTCTCTTTACAGTCTGCAAAGTCAGAGGCTCGAGGTAGATCTTATCTGCCATCGACTTATCCGTCATGATCGTAGCAGGGTTCGAGTTGATGAGGACGATCTCGATACCGTCCTGTCTTAATGCGCGGCACGCCTGCGTTCCTGCGTAGTCGAACTCGGCTGCCTGACCGATTACTATCGGGCCTGAACCTATTACAAGTACTTTCTTTATACTCTTATTAAGTGGCATACTCTTACCTTCCCATCATCTTCATAAACTCGTCGAACAAAAACTCAGTATCCTTAGGACCACCGCATGCCTCCGGGTGGAACTGCACTGAGAAAGCGTTCTCGTTAAGGTAACGGATACCCTCGTTGGTACCGTCATTAACATTTACGAAAAGCTCTTTTGCCACGTTCTCATCTATACTCTCGCCTACAACTTCGTATCCGTGGTTCTGGGAGCTTATGTAAATCCTCTTTGTCTCCTCGTTACGGACGGGGTGGTTTGCACCTCTGTGTCCGTACTTGAGCTTACGTGTCTTAAATCCGTGTGACAGTGCAAGCAACTGGTGTCCGAGGCAGATACCCATGGTAGGGTAGCCATCCTCGCGAAGCTGCTTAAGAACTTCGATCTGATCCTTATTATCCTCCGGGTCTCCGGGACCGTTAGACAGGAACAGTCCGTCAGGAGCAAGCTCTCTTATCCTTGCTGCTGTAGTCTTCGAAGGCATCAGATGCACTTCGCAGCCTCTCTTGGTGAGGCTTCTTATGATGTTGAACTTAACTCCGTAATCCATAAGAGCTACAACTGCGACCTTCTCGCCTTCGGCTTCATAGATTTTCTCTTCTGTGATCGAGACCTCCGAGACAGGATCCGTGATCCTGTAGCTCTTTATAGCTTCGAGGTCAGCATGTGACGGATCGTCGCAGATCATTCCGTTCATCGTACCGCACTCACGGAGCACTCTCGTAAGAGCTCTGGTATCGATACCCTTGATGCCCGGGATGTCATTATCCTTCAGGTACTTATCAAGGATCTCCTCACACCTGAAGTTAGACGGCGCATCACAGGCCGTTCTTACAATATAACCCGATACGTAGGGCTTTAAGCCTTCCTTATCGGGTGTAATGATTCCATAATTTCCTATAAGAGGGAATGTCTGAACGACTGACTGACCCTTATAACTCGGGTCTGTCAGAGTCTCGAGATACGCCGTCATCGATGTGGTGAATACTATCTCAGAGATCGCTTCCTTCTGTGCTCCCAAGGGCACGCCTTCAAATACTTTACCGTTCTCCAGAACCAGATACCGTTTACCGCTCATTAAAGCCGCCTCCAGTTTCACTTCTCAAAAAAGGGGCATTTTCCCCCGTAAAGAAAAGCCCCATTGCTTAATATTGCAGATAATATATCACACTTAAGCGTGATGTAAAACCTTTTTTTACACTGATGTTACAACTGCGAAGAACAGAAGATCGCTGTCCCCCCTGTTAGCCAGTGAATGGCTCTCTCCCTTAGGGCACAAGGTAGCCTGGCCGGGCAGTACCTTATCGAGCACATTACCCTCGGCATCAACAAGCGAACCTTCTCCCTCGAGGATATAGATAACCTCCTGGTCCTCGGTATGAGTATGGTAACCGATGGAAGCGCCGGGCACGAGACGGCCTCTCATTATCTTGTTGCCGTCAGTATTAAACATCTTTACGTTATACTCCTTCTCGCCGCCCTTGAAGTTGGGCTTGGCATCTTCGGTCATGTTAAGAAAATCTATGATCATATTATTTCTCCTTAAGTTTATTCGACCTATTATATCATCCGAGCGTAATCTCGATACTCTTAACAAGACCGGACCTTATAGCCTCAGCCTCTTCACCGCATATATAGCTTCCGGCGTGAAGGCTTCCGTCCGTGCTTATACCTGTCACGGAATACTGACCGGGGATATAGTCTTTGACCGAAGGCAGCTTATATGTAACCTCAGTTGTACCAAGAAGCTTAGTCTTTATCACAAGGTCTTCGCCTACAAGATACGAAGGGATCAAAGGCTTGGGCGCGAAGAGCAGTCCTTCGCTGTCAGAATAAGTGAAGATAGACTTTCCGAACATCATGATCTCATACATATCAATGAATTCTGCCGTCGAGCCTGACAGTCTCGCCACAAAGCCCCTGCCGTGTATTCCGGGATTCGGATTTGCAGAAGAAGCGATAAACGAAGAATTCTGCAAAGGAGACCTGCCGTATACATCAGGATCGAGGAAACAAACCGCACACGTCTTCAAATCCTCGATAAACTCCCTGTACAGACCGTTCTTAATAAGCTCGAGCAGATACTTATACTCCATGTGAAGCCATATGGACTCGTTCTCAAGCCAGCCGGGAGTAAACGCCTTGCACCTTCCTATCTCGAAAGGAGCATTAGCCAAGGAGACGTTGACCTTATACATCCTAAGCTTGTCGTCGTAAAGGCCGTCCCGCACCTCGTCATAAAGCTGCTGCTTTCTTTCTTCGGAGTGCTTAAGGCGGAAGTTATGCACATAAGACTCGAGGAATCTCGGGATAACGACAGGCTTAAACTTAGTAACCGTTATGCCGTCATCCTCCTTAACATACTCCACTGCGTCGAAAGCAAAATACGATGGCATCTTTCCTCCGCCGAGAGCTCTTGCACGGGCTATGCCTCTCTTACATGTCTGTCTCATATTGGAAAGGATGCCCTTGATATACGGCGCATCAAGAATGACCATATCACCTGTGAAGCCTTCAACTGTGGCTTCACGGTAAGCTTCCTTGATATCGTTCAAGTCATTCCATGACTTCATGTCCTGCCAGCCGTTGAGCGCAAGTGCATCGATAGACTTATAAAGTCCTGCTATCTCAGATGCCAGTGTTATCTTTCCGCTTGCAGGCATTGAGTCGATCATGAACTCGATGAATCTTACAAGCTCCATAGATTCGTTGATCGATGATCCGAACAGACCGGGAAGACCATTCAGTGCGTCATACCAGCCGGGACGTCCTCCCTCCATCTCAACACCCATTCCATAAGAATCAAGTGTCATGAACTTGAGTGCACAAAGAAGAAGCAGCTTCTCACCTGCAGATGCCTTAACGATATTTCCCGAAGGATCCGTCATGAGCTTACCCTTTTTCTTCTTCTCCGGAAGATCTTTTATCGGATGATACTGACGAAGTCCTTTCTTCGTCTGCTCGTATCTTAATCTTCTCGGATTAACAAAGCACTTGGTATCAAAATACGTGCAGTCCCTCTGCCCCCACAGAAGGTCATCCTTCCTGTCCGGGAACACACGAAGATATGCCTCAACAAGATCTAATGTGTAGATCCAGTGATCAGTCCAGTATCCTTCGCCGAATTCCGCATTGACCTGAGGCTGCGAATCACTGAGTGCACGAGGCACCAGTTCATCAATCTGATCCTCACGGCCGAGACTTATAAGCTTGTCGGATAATGATCCGGGCGTGAACGGCTGCATCAATGTCTCCTGCAGATCTTTATCATAGAGCTCTGCTTTCTCCCTGCTCATCGAGAAGCTGGCCTCTGATATCTTAAGCGGATTGAAGCCGTCACTTTGGATAAGACTTAAGAACATCTTCACGTTCATCTGCCCTGTGTAAGGCGTGAACAATATGTCGCATCTTCTGTTCTGACAGATGTCGCGGAAACTTGCGTTGCCCTGAGTGAAAAACTCCGGAGCGATAGTAAAGTAGTTATAATCACGCTCCATGTCTCCGTGCTTTCTGGAATACATATAGAAGACCTTGTTGCCGAGCTTTATCGGGTATCCGCCTCGCAGACAGTTATCAAGATAAGTCATCTCGCAGTATGCATCGAACGTCGGATCGCCTGTCTTCGTGGAGATGACTGCAGTGATGTCATCTGCCATGCGTGCGCCCTCATCCCACTTGCGCGCGAAGAAGGCATCAACGCCTTCCTCCTTAATCTTTTTCGCAAGTCCTTTAAGACGGGCCTTACCGTTACTGTTGCCAAAGACCTCGTAGAAAGTCATGGTCTGGCCCGGCTCCAGATCTTTCTCCTGCGCCCAGAATGCACACGGCACATTGTTACTCGTGTTCTGCTGTCTGTTCTTAAAGCTTCCGTCCTTGAAAGCAACCGGATCAATAAAAGAAAGGTCGTGCGCGAATATAACTTCAGGGTCTACATATACATTCAGAAGCTCCCCGTCACCCGAGTAAGCGAAAGCGAAATTACCGCGCGTTATCTCCTTAACATCTATGGAATCAACGATACTTGCTCTGACGCGGTAGTACGGCAGATGCGTATCCACATCCTCGACCTGCATCCACGCTGTGACAGTCTGTCCTATCTCCTTCTGATCAGCAAGGGAAACTCCGTACGGGTTAAGTGCCGGCATACCGTCAAGGACGCTGATGCTAAGCTTTTCGCTATTGTTGTTAGTAATGCGGACTATCCTTACGAGTGCGCCCGTAGTTTCTGATGGAAGCGTCATGTATGAGACTTCCGTAAGCAAGCCGTCCTTCTCGTCTTCGATGGAGAATGTGTTGGCACCGATGCACATACGGGTTCTCGACTCATCCGGAAGGAACGCCTCGCGAAGCTTGCCGCCGGTTTTGATAAACGTTCTGAATCCGTGTGTCCTTACTAACTGATATGCGGCATGCGCAGGATAGAACTCCATGATGGCGTTGTCTTTGTTCTGCGTACCGAATGAAGTGATGCCCTGCCCGCGGTTACAGTAGAAGACCCACATGGGTATTCCCTTACGCCCCGAAAGGCCGGGAAGGAAATCAGCAAAAACAGGCTTCTTACCGTAATCATCAATGATGAATCTTCTATATCCGTCAAGCATGGGACACCTCCGCGCTTATCATTTACCTTGATGATAACAGGGGGCGAAGAACGATTATAGAAACTATGTGTTAATTTTGACGGGTTAGTCTGCTTGCACCTTTTATAAGGAGGTTTGTAAGAACTTTAACAATCAGCGCGAACACTATCATCAGGACTATCTCTAACGCGAACATGCCAAGCATGCTGAACTTACCGTCAAGGTGAGGCTTCATCATCGGAGTGATGATGTAGATAACCATATGATGAGTAAGGAAACAGTAGTATGTAAAACCCGATAGCAGCGTTAATCCTTTGCACTCGTGCTTAGCGAGCATGGGCTCAAGATAAGAAAGCGAGGCGAAGAACACGAACGCTGTCAGCGTAGTCGTAAGCGCACTATTGATTCCCAGAGGCCATTGATTCGTCGCGAAGAACACAAACACAGGAACTACAACCGGCATCAGTTTCTTAGGGAAAGTCTTCATGTACTTTCCTATATACATACCAATGATGAACTCGAATGCCTTGGCTATGACCGTCATGTTCGCGGGCGGAGTCTGCATACGGCAGTTATAGATCCATGCGATGTATATGCTCGCAGCCAAAGTAAAGAACAGATACGGATACTTATTCATAAGGTATCTGAAGACTGGATAGAGCAGATAGATGATGATAAGTGCTCCGAGGAACCATTCGCCTATACTTGTGGAGACAACATCAACCTCATGCATCTTAAGCCATTCATCAATACCCAATGCCGTATATATGATCTTCCAGTTTGCTATGTCACGGAACCAGTTCTTATCTGAGATAAAAAGCTCCACGATGTAGTAAACGAGATTTGCAATATAGAAAGGGACAAGGACCGTGATAAAGCGCTTCTTATAAAACTCTTTTATGCTGAACTCACTCTTGCTGCTTATGGTAAGACCGGCGCCTGAAAGCATAAAGAATACTCCGACGCCCAAAGTAGCAAGGCTCATATTCGGATTGCTGTAAAAAACACTTACTTTCTCTGAAGGACTTATACCATCCACCCACAGTTCAACCAACATGTGGTAGTAAATGATAAAAGCCGTGCAGATGACTCTTAACAGATCAAAATACCTGATCCTGTTATTAACCCCGGACATATCTAATTACCCCCCAAGCGGTAATTATAGTAAACAGCCGTGGTTTTCTCAACCTTCGTATAGAAGGACAGCCTCGCAGTAAAGACCGATGCCGCGTCTTATATTCGGATGGATCCAGTCAAGGAGATAATCCGTCTGGCGGCTGTGTGAAACAACATTATCAATGTAGTCGTTAGGATCGATATAATGGTCGCCTGACTGCTCGCACATCTGCTCAAGCACGTTACTGAACTGAATCCTTCTTTCCCTAACCTCATCTACCGGGAAAGGGCTGACCTGATCACCGTCGAATGCGATCCAAGGTGCGATGAACCAGATCTCACAGTCAGGATTGACCTGTCTTATCATACTTCTTATTGTCTCCATGTTAGCCCCATATCCTTCGGGAGTAGCAGCTCCGAACTCTGCATTATCGTAGCGAACGTCATTCGTACCGATAGCAACCACATAAACATCCGCCTCGGGAAGATTGCCGAGATTCTCGATTATGTTTACCGTGGTCCATCCGCCGTAGGAGAGGTTATGGATATCGCCCTCGATATAACTTGTCAGTGGTTCATACCAGGGAGCTCCGCCGTTCTTGGTGCCCTGCGTTATACTGTCGCCGATAAAGCAGACAGACTCAGCGCCCGTAAGGGATTCGAAGATTGCAGAGTTTTCCATCTGCTCATCAAGCTCAAGCGGATCACAAGGTCTTCTTAAGAATCCTGATGCATCGAACAGATAATCAGGCTCTATCATATCTATATTAAGTGCGTGACCTAACACTATCTCGGTAATATGCTCATGCACTTCCTCAACTCTTGCAAGGTCATCTATCGTAAGCGAGCTTCTTACCTCTTCGTCATTTACGATATCCCAAACAGGTATAGGTCTGTAATTGCCGTCTGCCTGCGCGGTTATCCACATCGGGATCACTCCGCCGCCCGTAATCTCATGTGTATCAGGATCGATAAACACTTCGATGAGCGCAGATGCGTCACCGTTATACTCCCTGTAGATATTGGCATAGTTTCCGGGACAGTAAGCGGTAAAAGTCATTCTTCCATCAACTTCCTCGAGGAAAGCGGGCTGAACGGAATGAGAGTGATCGCCGAGAACTATGTCTGCACCCAGACTTAAAAAATTCTGTCTCCATAAAGTCTGGAACTCATCTGCGTCATCCATAAACTGAGTTCCCATATGAGGCAGCACAATGATCAGATCCGGCTCGAGGCTCTTAGCGTAATCGAAGTCCTCTTCAACCATCTGCAAAGAACGCTCATAGTAAGGGCTGTCCTCGGCAACAATCACAGAAGTAAGCGAGGAGAACTCCCCATCAAAGAACTCATCTTCAGTGTGGTAATTACTTCCGAAAGTATATGCGAGCACTGCTATGCGCATGCCTGAAACTTCTACGATCTGAACTCTGTTCTCCTGCCTTTGCTGCTCGTTCGCATACGTTCCGATATGCATAAGGCCCGCCTCATCAAGAACATCATTCGTTCTTAATGCAGCATCAAGACCGCTGTCGAGAAGGTGGTTATTGGCAGTAGTAACAAGGTCAAACCCGGCATCAGCTACTGCGTAAGCAAACTCGTCCGGGAAGTTGAGCCTTAGCTCTTTACCGTCATCATAATTACTCGTTGTATATCCGAGATCCTCTCCCCCGGAAGGGCCTTCATATACACCTATTGCAAGATCCGCCGCACTTATCTCATCCGCCGTATACTCGAAAAGGTCAGAGAAATCATACGTTCCTTCCTCAGCATCGTATGCAAGCCTGACCTGGTCTTCGAGAAGAATGAGGTCGCCGGCAAACACGATCCTTACAGAATCATCATATTCTTCCTGCCTCTGAGCAGAGAGCACACGGTAAATTCTGTCCATCTGTTCAGGCTCCGTCCCCTCTGTCCAGATAGTGTCCCCGGTTGTATTAACGCCTAATACTTTGGACAGAATAAGAAGGAACAAAACAAATGCCGGAAGTATTACTATAAGAACCTTCTTTGCAAATGAACCCTCATTAAACTTACCTGAGATCAATTCATCAACGAATGAAGCAACCTTATCATTACCGAGAATAATCAATGTCAGAACTGTCATCAGAGCTGATGTGCCGATGATCAACCATACATTCTCGGTGTACGGGAAAAAGGCTGAATATACAAATGTTATAAACCTGTGCACAAGGAAGATGGGAAGCGAGTTCTTGCCGAGCTTGGTAAGAAAACTTCTCTTATCTGAAGTAATCAGCAGCAGTGAGATTATGAATGCTCCTGCCAGCATCAGCATTACCGCCCTGCCTAATATCATGTACAATGAGGAATACTCGAGCATAACCAGATCAGACTTCTTATAGTAGAAGACAGTATCTGCAGTTATTGAACCTGCGATGGAAACAAGCAGAAGTGCGTATCCAAAGATCGGTCTTACCTTGGATCTTAACTTCTTTACTGTATCTTCATCCGTAAGAAGACCTGCTACAAAGAAAACAAAGAAAGCGAGAATCCTTGTAAGTCCAAAAGTGTTGCCAAGATTGGGAATGAGACCTACCAGAAGCGATACAGCAAAGAAACAGGGGATTGTATATTTCTTCCTCGGTATGTACTTGGCAAAAAGTCTCCATACGATGAGAGCAACCAGATACCAGCACACATAAGCAGGCGATAGGATATCAATAGTCCCAAGGAGCTTAAACTCACATAACAGATATGCTGAATCAAAAAGGATAAACGCGGTAACAAGTTTACGGATCTTAGGCGGATCATGAGTAAAATGCCCGGACACGAAGACAAAAGCAGGCATATGAAATACATAGATAAGGAATACTATGATCTCTATAGCCGTATGATCAGTAAAATCATAAAGAAAATGAGCAAATACAACAAGGCAGATCAATATGCCTTTGAGATTGTCCCAGTAACTGCTTCTTGTATTACTCATGGTTAAGATTATACAACAAAAAAGCACCGCGGATGCGGTGCTTGATTGGCTCCTCAAACAGGACTCGAACCTGTGACATTTCGGTTAACAGCCGAACGCTCTACCGACTGAGCTATTGAGGAATAAAAAACCGGCAGCAACCTATCTTCCCAGGCCGTCGCCAGCCAAGTATTGTCGGCACACGCGAGCTTAACTTCTGTGTTCGGAATGGGAACAGGTGTGGCCTCGCGGTAATAACCACCGGTATGGTTGAAGGTTTGTACCCTCA
>JAEEGL014335520.1_pt1 | contig 19196 bp, 14 predicted proteins | sample 9134231 | NCBI WGS metagenome assembly JAEEGL01 (sample SAMN16246548, study PRJNA631951) | gut metagenome | biome: gut microbiome; feature: rumen; material: fiber-attached | host: Bos | place: Iran: Karaj | collected 2018-10 | reverse complement strand
GTGTTCGATCATGGTAAGCGTGCTGTATCGAGCTTCCCTATCGCTACCGGTACCTATTATAAGATGGACTATTCTGCTGGTGTAGATATCTCTAACTACAAGAATATCTATGTACCAACCAGCTATATGGCTGTTAACTCGAAGTACGACTTTGAGGGAGGCTACGAAAACGATACCAAGGCAGGTATGTTGCATGTAGCCAGTCATCACTTCTCTCCTGGTAAGAAACAGTGGACCTGGGGTAATGGTGATTTCGGACGTGCTTGGGATCGTAACCTCACTGACGAGGCAACACCTGAGGAGGCTAAGAAGTGGGGTGTTGATCGTAAGGGATTCCGTCCTTACATAGAGTTGATGGCAGGTGTGTATACAGAGAACCAGCCTGACTTTACATGGCTGATGCCTTATGAAGAGAAACAGTTCGTCCAGTATTTCATGCCATATCGTGAGATCGGTATCGTGAAGCAGGCTAGCAAGGACTTCGTAATGAACATTGAAGAGGGTGGTCACTTCAAGGTGCTTGCCACCTCTAAGCAAGAAGTGCGCATAGTGCTTAAAAATAAGAACGGTGAGGTTTATTATGACAAGTTTGTAACACTATCGCCAGAGGCGGTGCTGGAGGAAAAAGTAAATGTAAATGGGGCAAAGTTGAACGATTTGTTCTTCACCATTCTCTCACCTCTCACCATTCCCGCTGGCGCGCCTACCCGTAGCCTTTCTCACCCCTCACCTCTACTTACTTGGTTTGCTGAGGACGATGAGATTCGTCCTATCCCTGATGCTGCTGAGGCTGCACTGTCACCACAAGATACCAAGACCAACGATCAGCTCTTCCTCACAGGACTTCATCTGGAGCAGTATCGCCACGCCACGTGGTCAGCCCTCGACTATTACGAGGAGGCTCTGCGTCGTGATCCCAACGATGTGCGTTGCCTGAACCAGATGGGACTATGGTATTTGCGTCGTGGTCGTTTCAGCAAGGCAGAGGAATATCTGCGTCGTGCCGTCAAGATCTGGCAGAAGCGTAATCCTAATCCATACGATGGTGAGGCGATCTTCAATCTCGCCCTTTGTTTGAAGTATCAATATCGCTTGCAGGAGGCTTATGGATTTTTCTGGAAGTCAACATGGAACAAGGCTTGGGCAGATGCAGGCTATTTCGAGGCTGCATGCATCAGTATGAGTGAAGGCCGTTATGAGGATGCACTCGATGAGGTGGAACGATCTCTTTCGTTCAACAGCAATAACCACAAGGCCCGTGCCCTGAAGGCTGCCGTTCTGCGTAAGTTGGAACGAAACGAGGAGGCGTTGCTGTGGGTTGCGGAGTCATATAAGAAAGACCACTTTAACTATGGCTGTATGCTCGAGGAGCATCTCCTTACGGGAAATCAGGAGCCTCTTGACCGTATCGTCGAACTGATGCACGGCAATGTATATAACTATCACGAGCTGGCTATCGACTATGCCCAGACTGGTCTTTGGCAGGAGTGTATCGACGTGCTCCAAATGGAAGATGCCCAGAATCATCCGATGACCTATTATCACATGGGCTTTGCCCTGTCGATGATGGGTGAGCAGGCTCGGCTGAAAGCCAAGGAGTGCTTTAAGAAGGCAGAACAGACCGATTCTTACTGTTGTTTCCCAAATCGTCTGGATGATATCCTCGCATTGGAGTGCGCCAAGGCCTTGAACCCTGAAGGAGCTAAGGCTCCATATTATCTGGGGTGTCTGTATTACGACAAGCGTCAGTATGATGTGGCCATTGCCAACTGGGAGCGCTCTTCTGAACTCGACGCTACATTCCCAAGTGTATGGCGCAATCTGGCTCTGGCACGCTTCAACAAACAGGATCAGCAGAATGAGGCTTTGGAGATGATGAAGAAGGCATTCAGTCTTGACGAGACAGATTCCAGAATCCTTATGGAACTTGACCAGCTTTTCAAACGATTACAGATGCCACATACAGATCGTTTGGAATTCCTTCAGAAGTATCCACAGTTGATAGCCCAGCGCGATGACCTTGTGCTCGAGGAAATAACCCTTCTGAACCAGCTTGGAAGATACGAAGAGGCTATGGAGAAGCTCGATGCCCACATCTTCCACCCATGGGAGGGAGGCGAAGGCAAGGTACCCACTCAGTATCAGATCTGTCGAGTGGAACTGGCTCTCAGAGCCATCGCAGCAAAGGATTACAATAAGGCTATCGCTCTGTTGGAAGAGTGTCTGGAGTATCCTCACCATCTGGGCGAAGGCAAACTCTACGGTGCTCAGGAGAATGATTTCTACTATCTGCTTGGTATCGCCTATGATGCACTTGGACAGAAAGATAAAGCTCGTGAGTGTTGGGAAGAGGCTACTAAGGGTCCACAGGAACCTGCTGCTGCCATGTACTACAACGATGCCAAACCCGACAAGATCTTCTATCAGGGAATGGCTCTCTACAAACTGGGCCGTGAGGATGAGGCACATGGACGATTCTATAAGCTCATTAACTACGGCAAACAGCATATCTTCGAGAAACAGGTGATGGACTACTTCGCAGTCTCACTGCCCGATCTGTTGATCTGGGAGGACAGCCTCGATACCAAGAACCTTATACATTGTAAGTACATGCTCGCATTGGGCTACTACGGCATGGGTGAGAAGGAAAAGGCAGAGAGATATCTAAAGGAAGTAGAGGCTCTGGATTGTAATCATTTAGGAATTCTCCAGTTCAGAAACTTTATAAAGTAAAATAGAAAGAAATGAAGAAATTTATTACTCTTGCACTGCTGGCATAGGAGAGCCAAACACTCTTAGTCCGGCATTGACAAAGCCTCAGCTTTCGAGACTCACCCGTAAGCATTCTTTTATTGGCGAAGCTAAGTATCAGCGTGAGATAACCATCACAAAGGAGATGGCTGGCAAACCGCTGGAACTATTGCTTGAGCGAGTGATGTGGCGCAGTCGTCTGCTTATTGACGGACAGGATGCTGGTCAGATACAGGAGAGCCTGGTAAGTCCCCATGTATTTCATATCAAAGGACTTACTGAAGGCAAGCACACTCTCACACTGTTCATCGACAACAGAAAATTGCATGAGATATCAGTAGATAATCTGGCGCATAGCTATACCAACGATACACAGATAATGTGGAACGGTGTGCTTGGTCGCATGGAACTGAATGTGGCTCCTGTTATCACCGATGTTCAGATATATCCTGACATTGAGAAGCAGCAGGTGAGCATCAAGGTCAGGGGTAGTGCTGCTGACTATGGATTCACGCTTGATGGTTGTAGTGTAGTTCCGACTAAGGTTGGTGATGGTGAGTATGTACTTCCCATCAGTAATATGAAACTGTGGGATGAGTTTACCCCAAATCTCTATACCTTGACAGCTACTACTTTGCCATCCTCTTCACTCTCCGTTTCCTTCGGCATGCGTAGCTTCAAGGCCAAGGGCAACCGCCTGCTCATCAACGGCAACCCCACTTTCCTCAGAGGCACGCTGGAGTGCTGCATATTCCCATTGACGGGAACGCCTCCAACAGACGAGCGTGGTTGGATGAAGGTGTTTACCACAGCCCGCGAGTACGGACTTAATCATCTGCGTTTCCACTCCTGGTGTCCACCAGAGGCTGCTTTCCGCGTGGCTGATAAGATGGGATTCTACTGTCAGGTTGAGCTGCCAAACTGGTCGCTTAAGGTAAACCAGGATTCTGCTACTGCCAAGTTCCTGTATCAGGAGTTCGACAATATCATTCGTAACTATGGCAATCATCCATCGCTTTGCATTATCAGTTGTGGTAATGAGCTTCAGCCAGATTTCAAGTTCCTTAATGAACTTACACTTTATATGAAGACTCAGGATCCTCGTCACCTTTACGTCACCTCAACCTTCACCTTCGAGAAAGGTCATGGTGTGAAGCAGGAGCCAGAGGATGATATCTTCATCACACAATGGACAGACAATGGTTGGGTTCGTGGACAGGGCGTATTCGATGAAAGAGTTCCCGACTTCAAGAGCGATTATCGTGAGGCTGCCAAGAATATCACCGTACCTTTGGTAAGTCATGAGATAGGGCAGTACAGCGTGTATCCAAACATCCGTGAGATAGAAAAGTATTCAGGTGTCCTTGATCCCCTTAACTTCAAGGCTATCCGCAACGACATACAGAAGAAGGGTCTGCTGCATAAGGCCGATGATTATCTTAAGGCATCTGGCAAGCTGGCAGTTATCCTTTATAAGGAAGAGATAGAGCGTGCGATGAAGACACCTCAACAGAGTGGATTCCAACTTCTCGACCTTCACGACTTCCCAGGACAGGGAACAGCTCTCGTGGGACTGCTCGATGCTTTCTGGGATTCCAAGGGACTAGTAGAGCCCCAGCGTTTCCGTGAGGCTTGTGCTCCAGTCGTTCCGCTGGCCCTGTTTGATAAGGCTGTATGGAAGGCAGATGAGACCTTTACGGCCCGTGTAGACATCGCTAATTACTCGCTTGAGTCTATGGAGGGTAAGACAATCTGTTGGCAGCTAGCTGACGAGATGGGCGACATCTACACTGAAGGAACAGGGCGCGATATAAGCATCCAATTAAATAGGTTAGAGGAGGCCAAACGTTTCGAACTTATTGTCAGCATCCAGGACACTCCTTGGCGTAATCGCTGGAACATCTGGGTCTATCCAGAAGTTGTTTTGCCACAGGATAAGCAGATTCTAGTAACCACTAATATCGATGAGGCACTGAAAGCTCTCAATAAAGGCAAGAAGGTTCTTCTCTCGCCAAAGAAAGAAACTGTAAAAGGACTCGAAGGCAAGTTCCTGCCTGTATTCTGGAGCCCGGTACATTTCCCCAAGCAGGCTGGCACCATGGGACTGCTTTGCGATCCCCGTCATCCGGCTTTGGCTCATTTCCCGACAGACATGCACAGCGACTGGCAGTGGTGGAACCTGGTTAAGCGCAGTCGTGTAATGGTGCTCGACTCAATCGCCCCTGTATCACCTATCGTTGAGAGTGTAGACAACTTCGTCAACAACCGTAGATTGGCTCAGGTCTTCGAGGCAAAGGTAGGCAAGGGTAGTCTTATTTTCTCCAGCATCGACCTGCTAACAGACAGCAATCTGCCTGAAATACGTCAGATGCAGTATAGTCTGCTTAGATATATGCAAAGCACCGAGTTCCATCCATCTACTTCGTTATCAGAGTCCCAGCTTCGCAGCCTTTTACTCAACGAGGCAACAGAGCAGAAGACGGGTGCAACATCTATATATGATTAGAATGGAAAATGCGGCAACATCTATTGTTTATCTGAGTTCATTCGTTTTATAAGTGATAATGTTATTTACCAGAAGCTCTTGGGTGACAAGTTGAATGCTGATGTAGGATATGTATATGAGAATGTGGTTTCTCAGATGCTGACCGCAGCAGGTCGTAAGCTATATTACCACACATGGCCAACTCCATCTGGCAAGCATAACTACGAGATTGATTTCTTGTTGTCACGTCAGGCTAAGATTTGTCCTATCGAAGTTAAGTCATCGACTTCCAATGTTCACACATCCATCGACGAATTCCAAAAGAAATACTCGTCCCGCATTCAGCAGCGTTATCTTCTCCATTCAAAAGATATTCGAAAAGAACAAGATTTAATTTGCCTGCCACTATTTATGGCGATGTTTCTTTAGTTATCGTCTGCTATTGAAGTAGAAAGAAATTATTAATATTAGAAATTGAATAGAACAACATAGGGGCGTCTTGCACACAGGAGGATTTGTCTGCGCACACAGTCATTAAGCATATTTTCTACCATCTGATAAATCCTTGGGGAGTCGTTAGATTTGATTTGCCTTCAAATTTTAATTAATAGTTATATTTCTTGATAAAATAGCATTAGAATTTGCTTTTTTTTATTATAAATGTTACTTTTTCTAAATTTTCTGTAACTATTCCGTATTTTTTTTGTAATTTTACCGCCGATTTCTGTGGTCTTATGCATTTGTTCCCGTCGGACGTGTCCTTCACTTACAAAACCTAAGATTTCCACGCCGAACCGGGTGAGGTGATGCTTCTATAAAACGAGCATAGGGTGGGAAAAGCAGGAGTCACTACATTTTGTAGAAAAGGCGTTTACTAAGCGCATGTCTTCTACTCTTCAAACGTCGAACACTTGAAGAAACTCTGTAGAAGTATATGCAACGGTAGATGTCCCGGGATGTGTCTATACGCATCCCCTTTATTGGAACGCGATGCGCTTGCATTGTGTATTCCAAGTTATAGGGGTACTATATTCATATCGGCGTGGGCTTCGATGTTGCTTATCTTTCAGAGTTAGGCAAGTTCGACGGCCTGGAGAGTGAGGTAAGTGGCAAGTACGGATCTCACGCTTCTTTTTTATGTCTGTAGTTCAAATCCAAAGAGTAATAACATTCTTGCAGGAGGTCGCAAGAGCATAGGGCTAAACGCCCCATTGAAAGAACAATGTATCAGGCCTGTTGCAAGTAATGAATGTTAGTCCACTTAGATCCGTTTGTGATGGGTCTGAATGGGCTTATATCATGTTTTACCAATACAGTGTCTGAATTGAACATAATAACAATGAGACAGATAATAATTGGTCGAGAGGGAAATCAGCCTTTTGCAATAAACGATGAGTATGTTAGCCGTCAGCACGCCATCTTCACGTACGATGAGAGAACTGGGTTAATGACGTTGACAGACAAATCAAGGCCTGAAGTTGGTACATTCATAAGAATGGGAAATCAATTTCAGCAAATTACTCAGTGTAATGTTGATGCAACAACAGACATTCGTCTTGGTCCATTTTTCACCTTTAGAGTTGGGCAACTATTCCAATCTCCAGCACAACCCCAACAGCCTTCCAAACCGCAAAAACCAAAGCTAGAAAAGATTGATATTGCTTATTTGAGAAAAGTGGCTGAGAATTATGAGGAAACAAAGCTTAAATTAGAACAGAAACAGGCCAATATCAATAGTTTACGAACGTTGAGTTTGGTTGGCTCACTTGCCGCTGGTGCTATATCACCAATTATCACAAACATGGTTGGAAAAGACGTAGAGATTCCACTATATTATCATTTAATTGGACCAGGAATAGCTGTAATATTCTTGGTGGCACTAATGATGTATTGCAGTAAAGCAAGCAAAGACATTATTCTTAAAAAGAGCCAAAATGACAAAAATTACAAGATATCTTTTTGCTGTCCCAAATGTCACGTGCCGTTTGCAGGTAAACTATATGAGAACATATTAGCCGAGGGGAAATGTCCAAAATGTAAAGTAGAATTCTATGACTCAAAAATATAGTATATACAGATTATTATTGTTTGTGGTGCTATGCAGTTTTAGTCTGACTGTTACCGCACAAAAGACCTATATTGTATGTGTAGGGCTTAATGTCAATCGTGATGGTGTTGATCCACTTCCATGTTCACGGGCAGACATGAAGGGTATAGCAAACTTCTACCACAAATATAACGGAAGCGAGGTTTTTATGCTCTTAGATGCAAATGCCACTCGTTCGCATATTGTTAAAGTTTTGAAACAGCAGTTTGCAAAGTCCACGCCTAATGACGAAATTATTTTCGCCTATAGTGGGCATGGATTTGATGGGGGCGTTTCTACATATAATAATGATGAGGTGTTATATTGTTCAGAAGTACAACAAATTATGCTTAATGCTAAGGCACGTAGAAAAATGATGTTTGTAATGTCCTGTCATTCTGGTTCATTTACCAAAAAGAATAAAGATTCTAAAGACAATCGTCGGAGATACAACAAGAAATCTAAGGTCTTGCTGTTCCTAAGTAGTCGCCCCAATGAATATTCTTGGGAAACAGGATTCATGGACAACTCTTTCTTCTTCCATTATCTTTTGGAAGGACTTCGAGGTAAAGCTGACGGAGCTGCTGGAACACAAAAAGACAGGAAAGTGACTGCAAGAGAACTTTTCGATTATGTTGCGCCAAAAGTTGCTGATATAACTCAAGGTAAGCAACATCCTCAAATGTCTGGCGGTTGGGAAAAATTTGATGATGATATGGTGATAGTTAATTTGAAATAAATCATCTATATAAGTAATAAGTAAATATAACAAAAGATTATGCCAGTATATATAATTACATGTCCGATTTGTAGGAAACAATACAAATTAACGCCAAAAGATCCTTCGACTTTGGCCCAAAAGACATTTTCATGTCCCAACTGTCGTTATACGACTCCATTTCCAACATTGATAAAAGAATTAGCAACTCCACAGCCTATAACACGCTCAGAAGGAGTAGAGCCAGCACCAATTAATAAAAATATGCATTCGGCCACAAAAGTCTCGCAAAATGTTGGGATGCAGTCAAAGGCATACATAACCGTAATCGGAAGCAATGCAAGGTTTGTCTTAAACCAAGGTATATATGTGCTTGGCCGTAAAAGTTCTGATAGTACTGCTACTTTGCAACTAGCACCAGATATAAGTATGAGTCGTCAACATGCAAGGCTTGCAGTACAAATGGTTGGCGGAAAACTCATGGCTCAGATTATAGGCTTAAAGGCTAACAATCCGATATTTGTCAATGGAAAGGTTTATGCAGCAGGACAACCCTGTACATTGAAATCAGGTGATAAGTTACAACTTGGTATGACTAGAATAGTATTCTCAGTTTAAAAATAAAGAAATCAAATGGATAATGATTCTTTTTATAAACCATCAGGCACAATAAAAGATACAAATCGGACATATGTACCAGATATGTATCGACAGGTTGCCGCTGAAATGCAGGAAGAAGAGAACGGCCAAAACATTTCTCACTCCCCTACACACATTGTTCGTTTACAAAACCGCCCACTGGTAGGAGTACTATATAGTATATCTGCGGGTATCGAAGGTGAGTTGTTTCCTGTGTATGTTGGACGTAATACTATTGGAAGTGATTTATCGAGTGACATTTGTTTGAGAGAGAGTTCCGTATCGGCACAACATGGTATTCTATTAGCAAGGAAACAAACTAATGCGCAAGGAGATGAATATATTAATGTTATCCTTTCCGATACAAATTCCAGCTATGGAACCTGTGTCAATGGAGAAAAACTGAATTTTGAAAAAGTAACCTGTAATGATGGTGACGTTATAAGCATTGGTCAAAATTACGTTCTTGTGCTTTCACTGTTCAATGCACTTGATAAATTGGCTGTAGCTTATGGTTTCGATAGAATTCCAGATCCTAAGATAGTTGAGGAAGAATCTCAAACGTCCTTTCCTCCATCAGAGAACATCATTGGGGGAATGCAGATGAATCAAGTTGAAGACCACTCGACTAATATCACACATGATATTCAGGAAGAAGCCTCATTTGATTTCTACAAACCGACCAAACAGCAAGGACATGATCACTACAATAATAAGACGATTATATTATAATTGAGTTATGGCTATAATAAAATTGAAGGGCAATTCCGCTCATGATAAGAACATTTACTACGAGTTCGATACCGACACCGACCCCCTTGGTGAGGGTGGAATGGGAAAGGTTTATCGTGGAAGGCAAATCTCAGAGTTGACAGGGATTAGTCGCGATGTCGCCATTAAGTTTATGTTTGATGGCCTTCCTCAATCTGTTATTGATCGAGCTAGGCGTGAAGCATCCATTCAAGTTGTGAGTGAAAATCTTGTCGAGATGATGGGATTTATTGAAACGACATCTGAAGGGCCCAATCATACGGTACGTTCCCATTATCATGTTGTAAGTGAATTATTATCTGGTGTGATGCTTGCAGATTTAATTAATGGCGTAACAACAACTAAAGACGGACGGCAGATCACATTTGCTCAAAACTTATATAAAATGTACAAGGAAGATAGGGCTAATTTTGCGCTTGTCATTATGAAGAATATTGCGTCAGGTATTATGACCCTGCATGATAAAGGGTATATCCATCGCGATATAGATCCGACAAATATTATGGTAACTGAAGATGGGAAAATAAAGTTGATAGACTTTGGTATAGCGAAGAAATTGCCCAACCATAATACCACTGGCGGAGATAAACTTACGACACAAGACCGTTCTTTGACAATGACGGGTCAGTTCGTGGGCAAACCGCAATATGCTGCTCCAGAACTTGTTGTTGGTGACATAGATTATCAGAACGAGACTACAGACATTTACGCCATGGGCATCCTATTTTATCAGCTTTTAGTTGGTAAATTACCGTTTACTGGTCCTGTCACTAAAGTATTGGATGCTCAGAAAAATCAAAAAACACCAGTAAAGAACATAGCAGGAATAAAAGATGTTGATGATTTCCGTATTGTAGTATTAAAAGCTACGGAGAAGGAGCAAGATAAACGTTATCAATCAGCAGCGGAATTTAGGGTTGCACTTGATGCCATTGGTACAGGTTTGGGTCGCAAACGTTGGATATATTATATGGGTGGAGGTGTATTAGCTCTAATATTCGTGATTGCGGGGTATATGGCAATAAGCAGCATACCATCATCTGGGGAGAATAATATTCAAGATGAACTTTATAATGCATCTACTGCCAAGGATGCATGGAGTCGCCTCAAAAAACAGCATGATGCAAATTCTGTTTTTCTCCAAAGCCGGATATATTTTGATGGTAATTTACCTGATTCTATCGTAATTATGAAGAAAAATCTCAAAGGTGTCGTTACGCCAGATAATGTTATGGCACATAAACTTCTAGAGGATGCTTACAAGTTAGCGCCAAGCGATGATAGAATCCTGTATAATTTAGGGTTGGATTGGTATCAAGGCGAAGAACGTGGCGTGGAAAAACGAGATTTGGATAAAGCCAAGGAACTCTTTGAAAAAGCTATGGTTAGCGCAAAAGCATCAGATGATGCGATTATGCAAAATAGAATACAAGTCATGTTGGACAAATTCGCAGAATAAACTTTCATAATAAATCATATCGGCAAATAATATGAATGAAAAAATAGACGATAAGAATTTCCTGCATGGAGAGACAAATAAGTCCGCATTCTTCGGCTATACATGTATAGGTGGTAGACCAGAAGACCAAGACTGCCTTGCCTATGACGATGTCCATGGGCGTCAAATATTTGCTGTATGCGATGGCATGGGAGGACATGCAGGCGGTTGCGTTGCCTCAACCACTGCGGCAAAAGCTTTGACAGATTCGTTAAAGCGTCAGGCAGAAATTGTTTCGACAAAAGAAGCTATAATATCTGCTGTAAATGAGGCAAACACAGCTGTATACAAGAAGTCTCAGGAAGAACCGAGTCTAAGAGGGATGGGAACAACGCTGACATTGTTAGTTGTTGACGATCAAGCTGCATACGTTACACATATTGGTGACTCGCGCATATATCAGTTGCGTAAAGGTCGTAAGAAGTTTCGTACATTCGATCACTCTCAAGTATTTGAACAGGTCGCAAAGGGGAAAATGACAGAAGAAGAAGCAAGGGTTCACCCACGTGCAAATATATTGAGCAAAGCGATTGGGATTCTGCCTGATGTTGACTTTGTTGTGACTAAACTTGATTATCGAGAGAAAGATAGATTTGTCCTTTGTTGTGATGGCGTTTGGAATACCCAACCCGAAGCAGATATATTAAACATGTTTTCTGCAAATAACGATTTAGAAACGACAATTATGTCAACGCGTTCTCTGGTAGAGAAGATTGGCAAAGAAAATGGTGGTCAACATGATAATCATACGATGATAGTTGTTGACATGAAATCTGATTCAAAATATAGGAAATCTTTATTTACTAAGTTTGCGAATTTATTTAGAAGTAATGTATAACTCTAAAATTAAAGGAAATGAAAAAACTAACTATAGGAAGAAACAATGCATGCGATATAATTATTCCTGACACTTCGGATCTAGTAAGTCGGAAGCAGGCAGTGCTTACATATTCGTTTTGGGGTAAAATGGTAATATATGACACTAGTAACAACGGTACTTATGTCAATGGGCAGAAACTTGAAAATGGAAAAGGACTCCGTGTTACCCGTAAAGACAAGATAAATTTTGCGAGGATAGCAGATTTAGACTGGAATGAAGTTAAAGACCCTTACAAAAGAACGAAAATAATATCTACAATTTGTACAGTAGCAATTGTTGTAATTGCTGTCTTGTTGGCATTATGGCTTTCCATGCCAAATGAAGATGATATTTTGACTCCTACAAAGACAGAAATTTCATCCAATAAAGGTGAAACAAAAACAACCATTCAGCCACAAACTGTAGAAGAGCAGCCTAAGCAGCAACCTACAAAAAAATCGAAGAAGAAGGCAAACAACAAGAAAGGCAAATCCGTAACTCCAAATGACGTAATGAACAAGGAAGTAAACGATAACTCGCCAATTGTGTACTAATATATAAAAGGTATAGTCATTATGAAAAGGACGCTTCTTTTAACAGTAATAGTATGTACAGCAATGCAAATGTTTGCCCAACTCATCACTTGGGCTGTTAAGCCTGGTGTCTATACAAAAATAGAGCCGTGCTGGGGGGATATGTATTTTGCATATAAAGGCAATACTATTGGAGTAATCAACGGTGATGGCAGTGTGATTGTAGCACCTGAAGCCAATCGTATTACAGGTTTTTATGGCGGGTTAGCTCTTGTGTTAAAATCAGACGGTGGGCAAGAAAGAATTTTAGGTATTCTATCTACTGACGGCTCTTACTCAAAAGTAGATGGAACATATTTTACTATTCCTTATCAAGAGTTCTTTTCTGAGGGTCTATTGACTGTAACAACTCCCAGAGGCCAAGCGGGATATATGAATGGGAATGGGGTAATTGTTAAGAATTTTAATGTTTCCTTTATTTCTCCGTTCTCAGAAGGATATGCTGTTGTTGGAGAAAATGAAGACTATAGTATTATTGACAAGCGCTTCAACACATTGAGTATTCAGCTTGGCACTGTATCACAAGTATATGGTGGTTCAAATGTCTATAAAGGAGTAGCTGTCGTATGGGATGGAAATGGTAAGTTCTATAATTTTGATGTTAATCGCGGTACTAGCAAGAAAATATCAGAACCTAGCTCTTTAGACTATGATTACATGTATTGCTTTTCTTCCATAACCAAGCGTCCTGAAAGGATAACCTATGAAGATCCTCAACGATCTTCAAGATCACTTTCTGTCACAGAGAAAGGTGGTAAGTATGGCTACGTGAGTAATGGGAAAACTATATTACCATATCAATTTGAACAAGCAGAGGATTTTTATGGAAATTATGCAATTGTTAAGGCCAAAGGTAAATATGCATTGCTTTCTCTTCATAATGTAAATGACACTTTTGACGCTAAAGCAAACTCAAATATTAAATATAGAAAAAGTTCTGGAAAAGATTTGGTTCATAAATTTGGAATTACATTGCCAACTTTGTGGAATGATGATAATGTGACAGTAAGGTTAAAAGATAATGATGGTACACTTGTAAACATCTCCAACAATGGAAACTCTTATGAATTCAAAGCGAATGGAGGAAATGGTACTAAAAAATACAATGTGGAAATAGATGGCGATGGAATGCTATTGTGGCAAGGAGAAATCGCATATAATTACACAATAGAAGCAGATCCCGTAATAATTGACGGACCTCACGGGTTCAAGCCACTTGAAGTATCTCTTAAAGCGGCCAACACACAGGCAGACAAAAACAATCGCTGCTACGTAAAAGCAACTATTTCCAATCCAAATCCTGAAGCTATTACTGCTACGGTATCAATGACAGGAAGCAATCTTCTTGAGTCAGTCAGTCAAAGAGTTACGATTCCAGCATATGGATCAAAAGATGTAAGTACTTATTTTACTGTAAAGAAGGCGACTTCAGGCCAAAAAGTAATTGTCTCTACAACCGCAGGCGGTACAGCAACTCTTGACGGGTTACAACTAATCCCATTCTAATATTTTGATCATCTTTATTACAACATAATAATAACAAAACACAATTATTTATGAAAAAGATTCTAGTTTTATTATTCGCAACAATGCTTTGCACATCTATGGATGCGCAACGCAATGTGCAACCTCAAAGAGGTGGTGGGCGTTCAGCAAAACCTGGATTGGCCCAGAAGAAACATTCATTCTACCTTGGTTTTAAAGGAGGTGTAGATTTCTCAACAATGTCGCAACCGGATGAGTGCAATCTTTACGATGGCGCAGGTCTTGGTTTTAGTGGTGGTATAGTTGGAAAGGCTCGATTTGGTCAGGCAACTCCTAATGCTCCTGCTGGTACTGGTCTGTTAGGTGCAGGCTTGGAACTAAAGTACAAACAGAACAAGGTTAAGACAATTGGTACTGACGAATCTGGCAAAGCTAATGCAGATATGACAGTTGGATATTTTGAGGTACCTGTATATGTACAGGTTTATCCTTTCTATAGGTCAGATGCAATGAATACATTTTACATTGAGGCTGGTCCGGACTTTGCAGGGACTATAAGTCGTAGTCCAAAGTCTTTAACCGTTGACAATTTAAAGGGCGAGTATAGTTCTGTTACCTATAACCTTGACTCTGACAACAGTAAATTAAAAGGTATGGATGTAAGAATCATGGCAGGCGTTGGATATGACTTCGCAATTAAGAACGAAAAGCATGAAACAACAAATTTGATTGGTATTAATGCTCGTTATTATATGGGAACAAGCAAACTTGCAGGGAATTTCAATAGCAAGATGAGTACTCTTGAAATCTCTCTCTCATGGATTTTCAATATTGGTAAACTATAAGATTGGCACACTAAAGAAGTGAAATTATGAAAAAGATATTATATTCAGTAATTTGCGGATTGGCTCTCGTAGCAGCGTCATGTAGCAATGATGACATCTTGGTCGAAACAAATGACAAGGTTAATGAAGTAAATGTAAATGTATCATTAGCGAACTTCATTTCTGGTTACAATTTCAATGACACACGTCATGGCATAAGTGTAACAGAGGATTTTAGAACTTTCAATTCAGAGTTTAAAAAGTATATTCATGTTAGAACCCTTTTTTATAATAGCCAAGGTGATTTGGTGGACTCATTGATAACGTTTTCATCAACGACAAACGCTATATCAAAAAGCATAAAACTAGCAGCAGGTAATTATATAGTTGTCACTACTTTGAATTTTGCAGACAAAATGAGTGCTGATGGGTCATGGTGGGATCTATATGATAAAGAGAAGCTGTCAACTGCATACTTGAGTCCATACAGAAGAGACAGGATTTGGTGCATTATGTCCTATGCTGCACAAACTATAACAGTATCGCCAGGAAATACGACAAATGTATCTGTGATACCGACTCCAATAGGAGCTTTAGGCTATATGTATTTGCAAAATTTCCAGTACAAAAGCGAAGCTACATATGGAACAGTGGCAGACAATGGTGTACGTTCTCTCGCCTTGTATAGCCAAAAAGTGGCCGATGGATATAAGCTCGACCCCAATGCAAGCGAGAAATACGTCTACTTAAAAGCTACAGCTTCTGGATCATGGTATTACTTGTCCAGTAAGTTGGAACCCTCTGACTTTTCGCAATCCAAGGATTATGGTTATTTTAGAACAAATCTATATGATTACTTGTATATATTAGCACCTAGTTTTAATGCTACTTTTGGCTATGTGTTAGACGGAGAGACTTCTTTTAAAGGATATGGGGAGGGGAATTATACTATACAAAATGGCCAGACTTATTTGGCATATTGGGATTGGTTCCAGGTTGGCAACCCATATTTTGGAATAGCTGATAATAATCATTGGCATTCTTATGCTTCTAATGCTAGGAGTTTTACTTCTAAGAGAATTGTAGATTTTTATCAAGAAGGTTTATACGAACTCCATAAATAGGAATTATTTGTCACAAGAGCCTCATGGCTCTTGTGACAATATACAAAACTAGATATTTTGGATATGAAGGTTTTCGTACTATTATTATTGCTTTTTGGTTCACCGCTTAGTATGTCTGGATTAGATCAAGACATATTACAAGTTATGCACCTTGCTTCAAGATATCTGGGCACTACAACATGTTCTATTGTAAAAAGTTCTAATTCATATTGTGTTATTCAAAGATGTGATAGTGATGGGTTTGTTATCATTGCTAGGGATGCAAACAATAATAATAAGGTAATTGGATATTCAACGAGCAGCTGGGTTGAACATGAAATGCCATTAACCCTGCTCAATTGGCTTAATAGTATAGATACTATTAGTTTCAATTTAACAAGGAACACCCTTCCTTGCAGAACCAAAAATATAAATAAAAAGGTGACAATATCACCTTTACTCACTAGTCATTGGCATCAAGGTTCGCCCTATAACGATTTGTCACCAGTTATATCAGACGGAAATGTTAAAACCGCAGCAGGGTGTGTTGCAGTAGCTGCGGCCCAAATTGCGTATTATTGGCGTAAAGACAATCCAAGCAAAACTTTAAGAGATACACCTGTTTATCCTTATGGGGCTGCACCTATAGAAAATTCCATTCCTAAAGGAACACCCAACAATTGGGATTTAATGAAAGACTCGTATACAGTAGATGATAGTCCGGATTCAAGATATGCTGCCGCACAATTGTGTTATGTGTTAGGAACTACTTCATATTTAAACTATGCAAGTTCAACAGGTGGTTCTATTTACGATGCTTCAAATGCACTTTATAGCCAATTCGATTTGATTTCTGAATACACAACAAAAGGCAAACAAAATCAACAGGAATGGGAAGAATTGCTGTATGATCAAATCGAAAGGGGACGTCCTATTTTATGTGCTGGTAGTGATGGAAACGGACATGCTTTTGTGCTTGATGGTTATGACAGCGAAAGCAACTTGTATCATTTCAATTTCGGATGGGGCGGTTCGGGAGATGGATATTACCCAATTGACGATACCGAACTTTCTATGGGAGGATACTATAAGAATCAATCTGTAGTTTATAATATTTTGCCTAAAAATAGGAACATTGATGCTAGTATGATTGTTGAAAGTTTAAATGAAACTGAATCTATTAATATTGAAGTGTCTATAACGAATAATAGCACCTTGGATTTGAGATGTCTTAATGCCTATCTTGTGCGAGAGAATAACACAATTCAAGATGTCGTTGATCCAATTTGGCAATACAATAACATTATAAAATGCGATGGTATCACACAACAAATATTAATTAGGGACATAAATATAAATAGTTATAGTAATATTTACTTGACAGATGAGAATAAATATGTTTTAAGTAACCTTTATATAAAAAATGAGAGTGGAATCAACTCTATAATGAGCAATCAAGAACGGGACTGTTCATTATACGATATACAGGGAAACAGAGTTGAAACTCCGAAAAGAGGTCTCTATTTATTACGTAAGAATAATAAAACAATTAAAATAATAAAGTAACATTAATCAATATAAGTTGTATGAAAACTCGTATACTGGTTTTACTTATACTGGCAGTAGCATTTGCATCTGCTGCTTTTGCAAAATTTGTGCAGGAGGTGGAGTTGAGAGATGGAACAATTCTAGTAGGTTATGTGTATAGGCAGCAACCAAGTAAATTTATGGTTTTTCATGCTGACCGTGCGCGGAAGGATCCGAAGTCAAAATATGTCCAGCATGACAAGAATTATACTTTGCAATGGAAGGACATAAAAATTATACGCCGTTCTTCTGATTCGGATGTTTCATGGTGCAATGACAAAATAACCCTGAAGAACGGAACTACATATGTAGGGCAGATTGAAGAGCAGGAACTTGGTGTTTCCATGACCATTCGGCTGAATGATACAGGAAAGAAGGTTGTTGTTAGTAATAATGATATAAGAACATCTGAGAAGGTTGCAGCTAATATTGATAGGGATTTATGGATAGACCGCCAATATACTAATCGTTTGAAACTGACGGACAATTCACTTCACGATGGGCTTATTGTTCTCCAATATAGAGGTCTTAAGATATCCGATTGTTATGTGGAATTACTCCATAATACAGGATATAGAGAGCGTATATATTTACCCGAAATTAAAGAGTATATTATCCAACTTCAATAATTTTTAAAGTTTGGTGACAGATTCCTTAGTTTTATGCATCTCTGATAATAACAGGAGGCAAAACCTGTAGCAAATAACAAAAGTAGTAATAATTAAAAAAATTAGAATTATGACAAACGAAGATTATCAGCTCGAAGAGCTTGAGAACGCAGCAGTGAACAAGAGTAACAATGCGAAGCGTATTGCAGCAGCTGCAGGACTCCTTGTAACAGGTGGTGCAGCAGGTTATGCAGCAACAAATATCACCACGGGTGATGTTGAGGAACCTATAGAGACTCTCACAGAAGAAGATCTTGAAAGTGTAGCAGATACTGGAGCCAATCAAGTACAGGAACCAGAGGTGAAACCTCAGCCAGTACAGCCCCAGACTCAGCCCGCAACGCCAGTGCAGCCAACACCTCCAGCACAGGATGAAGTTGATGTCAGTTTCGACAAAACCACGCACTATTATGACGAGAACAACAACCTCGTTATGACGACAGAAGAAGGTACAGTTAATGGTCAGCAATTCAAGCTGGTAGATGTAGACGGTGACATGCGTGCAGACATTCTTGCGTACGATGCAGATGGTAATGGGGTAATCAATGAAGATGAAATCGTGGAGCTTTCTGGCAAAGATCAGATTGCCATGGGTCACGCTACTGCTCAACACGATGACCAGTTCATTGCAATCCATGATCCAGAGCCAGAACCCTATATTGAACCTTATGACATCAATGAGGAAAAAGATTATGCCGATAACACCATCCATAACGATTTTGAGGATGAAAAGACAGGAGAGACCTACAGCCATGATTATGCAGAGAATAACGATGACTACAACAATGGTGATGTTGAGCACTACTCTGCAGAATCCTCTGATGGTTCGGACTATGCTTATGAGGATGAGGGTAAAGAAGAGAGTGATTACGAATACAACGACCTCGCTGAAAACGATACAACCGAAGATACATTCGAAGATCTCGGGTCTGACTCATTAGACATTGTATAACATTTAAAAACAAAAGAATATGCTTAAGAAAACTTGTCCTAATGGTCATGTGTATGACCAGAGTATTTACGGAGACACTTGTCCCCTTTGTCCTTCATCAGCTAGCACTGGTAGTAATACAGCATCGAACTTGACTATGGCAGCACCTGGTGAACCATCAGGTGCCCATACAAGAGT
>JAEEGL013053661.1_pt1 | contig 19196 bp, 16 predicted proteins | sample 9134231 | NCBI WGS metagenome assembly JAEEGL01 (sample SAMN16246548, study PRJNA631951) | gut metagenome | biome: gut microbiome; feature: rumen; material: fiber-attached | host: Bos | place: Iran: Karaj | collected 2018-10 | reverse complement strand
TGAATCATTTCCTGATGCAAAGAAACTCAAAGCGCCTTTTTCACCGGCCATGTCGATGACTTTTTCATACAAGTCTGATGTGGTAGGTGCTCCCCAGGAGTTGTTGATGGCTTTGATCCTCACACCGTTGTCCAGGGCGCGGATAGCATAGCAGTAAGCGGCGATGGCATCTGCCAGCACACCGGAACCTGTTTCATCAAGGAATCTCAGAGCCATGATCTTAACATTGGCTTTGGAGGCGATCCCGCGGGAACCTTTATCGTTGTTCATCCCAGCTGCAATGATCCCGGCGCAGTGGGTGCCGTGACCGTTTTCATCCATGGGATCGCTGTCATTATAGCAGAAGTCATAACCGTAGGTTCCTTTGAGATCCTTGAAGCCGGGATTCTTCCACATGGAGCCCTGTAGCTCTTCGTGTGTATAGTCCACTCCGGTATCGATGATGGCAACTACCACTTCGTCACCTTCTTCCTGAGGAAGTGAGTCATCGATGACGTCGCAGTTCATGGAATCAAGCTGCCATGCATATTTAGCGTAAGGGTCGCCGGAACCGCTTCCTACGCTCGCCGAATGACAGATGTAGTTGGGTTCTGCGATCTCGATATTCTCATCCTGACTGAGCTTATCAGCGAGTTCCTCGTCGCTTAAAATATCGGAGGATACAAGGCTGATCACAGCTTTCTGTGATTTGGAAGAACCTGCTTTAAGGGATTTGCCGAAAATGTAGGTGTCCTTGATGGTGACCTTGCTCTTCAGGGCATTTGCCAGTATCTTTTTCTGGTCGGGAAGGGTGCTCATGGCCAGGTCCTTACCGTCTGCAGTCATGCTTCCCATAGCCTTACCAAAAGCCTTGGCCACTTTGACTTCGCCTTTCTGAGCTATGCCTGTGGCTTTGGTTTCCGATGAGGAAACGCTGTTGCCTTTATAGAGGACGAGGACACCTTTGGACTCAGGCTTGCCGCTGCCGTTTTTCTCGGCCTGAGCTTCATAGAACCAGGAAAGATCTATGCCTTCGTGAGCTGTGAAATGCTCCTCGCCGGAATCTTCAGCTTCCGGTTCAGCTGCCGGCTCTTCCTGAGGTTCTGCTTCAGCTTCCCCTCCGGGCGCCGTTTCTTCCTGAGGTTCTGCTTCGACTTCGTCAGCCGGTTCAGAAAGCTCTTCGTCGGTTTCAGTTTCAATTTCTTCTTCAGGCTCCGAAGCAGTTTCATCTACTGCTTCGCTGATCTCTTCAGGGGAGGCCTGAACATCCCCTGCATCATCCACGTCAGCGAAAGCCATCTGCGGCATCATGCAGAAGGCGATCATGAACGAGAGGATGACGGATACTAGTCTTCGTTTCATGTTTTCTCCTTTTCCGGGTATACCCATTCTTTTGAATTCGGCTATAATTATATATTATAGCTAAATATATATTATATAAGGGCTGACGTTTTTTTGCAATATATTTGCAGGTGTTTAACTGCCTTTACGGACTGCGATCGGCTATTGTTTTGGAGCTTTGTCTGTGATAAAATATGCCTATGAAGATAGCTTTTCACACATTGGGATGCAAAGTAAATCAATATGAGACTCAGGCCATGGCAGAGCAGTTCATATCCCGGGGATACCAGGTGGTAGATGAATCGGAGAAGGCCGACTGCTACATTATCAACACCTGTACTGTGACCAATCTGGCGGACCGTAAGTCGAGGCAGTTCATAAGGAGAGTCAGGAAGCGGGCTCCTGAGGCCTGCGTGGCTGTTACGGGCTGCTATTCACAGGTGAAACCTGAGGAACTCTGGGCTATGCCGGAGGTGGACATCGTTACCGGAAACGGAGATAAGCCGCACCTTGTGGATCTGGTGGAGGAGGCTCTTAAGGAAAAGAAGCGTATTTACAAGGTGCTTCCTTATGAGGCGCTTTCGGAGTATACGGACCGGGGCATAATCCTCAACATGGAGGGCCGTACCAGAGCCTATATCAAGATCCAGGAGGGCTGCAACCGTTTCTGCTCTTATTGTCTGATCCCTTTCGCAAGAGGGCAGGTAAGGTCCAGAGCGCCTGAAGAGGTAGTTGAGGAGGCTAAGGCTCTGATCGATCACGGCTTTAAGGAGATCGTCCTGACGGGCATCAACACTGCTCTTTATGGCACAGAGGCTGGGTTCAAAGAGAAATACGGCTATGAAGAAGAAGGCATCGAGACCATAATAAGCGCCATCAACAGTATACCCGGCAGCTTCCGGATAAGGCTCAGTTCTCTGGAACCAACGGTGGTCAACTCCGAGTATGTGAAGAAACTCATGAAATATGAGAAACTTTGCCCGCATCTTCATCTAAGCATCCAGTCGGGAAGCGACAAGATCATCAAAGCCATGAACCGCCATTACACCCGCAGTGAATATCTGGATATCGTGAAAGTCTTAAAGGATCACGACCCGGGATACGGCATCACTACGGATATCATCGTGGGCTTCCCCGGAGAGACCGAAGAGGATTTCCGGGACTCCTTAAAGATGACGGAGGAGGCAGGCTTCCTCAAGGTCCACGTCTTCAAGTATTCGAAGCGAAAGGGAACAAGGGCGGAATCCATGGGGGATCAGGTGCCCGGGGAAGTGAAGAATCTCAGGTCCGACCGTCTTTTGGAGGCCGGAGAAGAGGCTGCGAAGGCCTTTTTCGCGGGAGAGAAGGGCAGGCTGAGGACCGCGCTTTTCGAAGAAGTTACTGAGGATGGATACCTCACCGGCTTTACCGAGAATTATGTCCGGGTCTATGTGCCCGCGCCGGCAGATCCCGGAGAATGTTTGAATGAATTCCATACTGTCGTCATGGGGGAAGCGTACTCGGACGGCATGAAGGCGGAAATATCAGAAAGATAATTATGAATCGAAAGGAGATAGAAATGGCAGACTGTATTTTTTGCATGTTGGCGAATCATGATATCCCAACGAACGTAGTCTATGAAGACGACGAGATGTTTTGCTTCCACGATGCGGAGCCTCAGGCACCTGTGCACGTGCTCCTCATTCCCAAGAAGCACATCCAGTGCATCGATGATATCCAGCCGGAAGATGCTGAACTCATCGGCCGCATGATGCTGAAGATCAAGGACATCGCCAAGGATCTGGGCCTGGAGAACGGCTACAGAGTAGTGTCCAACAACGGAGAGGATGCTTTCCAGACGGTAAAGCATCTGCACTTCCACATCCTGGGCAAGCGTAAACTTACCTGGCCACCGGGCTGATGGGAAGACCGGAACTGCGCCTTATTGAAATTAGCAAAAAATTCCCTTGCATCTTGAGTTGATTAGTTGTATAATACTTTCGTTGCAGATAAAACTGTTCTATTGGCAATACTCAAAACAGCAAGGAGGTGAATCAGAATGGCAACAGTAATCGTTAGAGAAGGCGAAAGTTTAGAATCCGCTCTTAAGAGATTCAAGAGATCATGTGCCAGAGACGGCGTCATGAGTGAACTCAGAAAGAGAGAACACTACGAGAAACCCAGCGTTAAGAAGAAGAAGAAATCCGAGGCTGCAAGAAAGAAAGCCAGAAAGTTCTAATCAACTTTTAAACAACAGATGATCTTAAGGTCACCCGGGACAGTTTAACGGGGACACCCAATATCTGCATCATTCACCTCTATAACAACGATCATCTTTACCCCTTGAGAAATCAAGGGGTTTTTAATTTCCAGTGATTGAAAAACTGTCAGCTATGAGTTATACTTGTACTGTATAAAAAATGCGTCAGAAAGGAGACCGACATGACTATAAAAGAACAACTGATGGAAGATTTCAAAGGAGCCATGAAGGCTCATGACGAAGTAGCTAAGAACACCATAAGCTTCGCCAGAGCTGCTATCAAGCAGTACGAGATAGATCACAGGGGAGAGGAGCTTGATGACCAGGGTATCATCGCCATTCTTTCCAAGCAGGTAAAGATGAGAAAGGACGCCCTGGCAGATTTCGAGAAGGCCGGCAGAACAGACCTGCTGGATTCCTATAATCAGGAAATCGCCATCCTGGAGAGATATCTTCCTGCCAAACTCGGTGAGGATGAACTCATGAAGATCATCGAAGAGATCGCAGGAGGACTGGGCATTTCCAAGGGAGATGGTCCCAAACTCATGGGCAAGCTCATGGGTCCTGTAATGGGCAAGGTCAAGGGCGTAGCAGACGGCGGAGATGTCAAGCGCCTGGTACAGCAGTTCCTCAGCTGAGGAACGCAAGGACTGCTTGTAATTTGACTGTTTTTATTATATATAATACAATTGGCAGAGAATGCTGCCATCATAACGAAAATCACGGAGGTCAGAAATGAGAGGATTTAAGTATTACACCCCCACTGAGATCAAATTCGGAAGAGATGCAGAACTCCAGGCAGGCGCCATGCTGAAGAAATACGGCGCTACCAGAGTCCTGGTCCACTACGGATCTGAGAGAATAGTAAAGTCCGGACTTCTTAAGGAGATCCTGGCAACCCTTGATAAGGAAGGTATCGCCCATACAGAACTTGGGGGAGTAGTTCCCAATCCCAGACTTTCCAAAGTCAGAGAAGGCATTGAAATGGCCAGGGAATTCGGCGCTGATTTCCTCTTCGGAGTAGGAGGAGGCTCAGTACTTGACTCTCTTAAGGCCATAGGCTACGGCCTGGCCAATGAGGGTGACGTATGGGATTTCTATGAGCACACCAGAAAACCGGAAGCCAACATGCCCATCGGTTTCGTACTCACCCTGAGCGCTACCGGCTCCGTAATGTCTGACTCTTCTGTAATAACCAATGAAAACGGATGGAAGAAGAGAGGCTGCAACAGCGATCTGGGAAGACCTAAATTCGCTCTCCTGGATCCTGAACTCACCATGAGTGTCAGCCCTTACCAGACTGCTTCCGGTTCTGCTGATATCATGATGCACACCATGGAGAGATATTTCAACAGCGGCGGCAGCATGGACATCACAGATACCATCGCAGAAGGACTCCTTAAGGTGGTCATGAGAAACACCAGAAAAGTCCTTGAGAACCCCAACGACTACAACGCAAGAGCAGAGATCATGTGGTGCGAATCCCTGTCCCATAACGGACTTACAGGCTGCGGCACCGACGGAGGAGACTGGGCATGTCACAGACTGGAGCATGAACTGGGAGGCCTTTACGATGTGGCTCACGGCGCAGGACTTTGCGCTATCTGGGGCACCTGGGCAAGAATGGTATGCGACGACCTTCCTGAGAGATTCTATAAATTTGCAGTAAACGTAATGGATGTTAAGCCGGAAGGCAAGGAGATGGATGTCATCTATCAGGGCATCGAGAGGATGGAGGATTTCTTCAGATCCATCGGAATGCCTACAGACATCAAGGGCCTCGGAGTAACTCCCACAGAAGAAGAACTTCATCTTCTGGCAGATAAATGTGCTGAAGCCACCGGAGGACATGTGGGCTCAGCTCTTACTCTGTACGTTGAAGATATGTACAGGATCTATAAGGATGCTGTAGACAGAGGTTAAACCGGTCGCTGGCCGGAGGGATGAGATCCATTCCTTCGGCCGGGCCTGTAATAATAAAAAATGAGGTTTTAATGAAGGTATTTTTTGAAGAAGAAAACATTATTACCGAAAGCATAAGAGAAACCATGGAGAAGGCAGCGTCCCGCGCAGCTGAGCTGGAGGGTCTGCCGGTTTTGTCATGTCAGCTTTCGGTCACGTTCGTGGGACTGGACGAGATCCACGAACTCAACAGAGACTACAGGGGCGTTGACAGTCCCACGGATGTTTTGAGCTTCCCTCAGTACGAAGCTGAAGACATCGCTTTTTATTGTGAGGAACCTGAAGAGGCTCCCGATGAACTTATGTTGGGCGACGTTGTGATCTGCAAAGAAAAGGCAGAAGAACAAGCTCGCGAATACGGACATAGCTTTGAGAGAGAACTCATTTATCTCTTCACTCACTCAGTCCTTCATCTTCTTGGATATGACCATGAAGAAGCTGAGGACAAGGCAGTGATGAGAAAGCGTGAGGAAGAGATCATGGACTGGCTGGGCATTCCCAGAATGTAAGGAGACAAAATGACAGAAAAAGAATTATACAGGATAGCAAAAGATATGACAAACATGAGCTATGCCCCCTTCAGCAAATTCCGCGTGGGAGCAGCTCTTGAGTGCAAGGACGGAACCATCTTCACCGGATGCAACGTGGAAAATTCATCATTGGGAGGCACCATCTGCGCTGAGCGTACCGCCATGTGCAAAGCCATCTCCGAAGGACACCGTGAATTCTCCAGGATCATGATCGCATCCTCCGGCGGAGAAGCATGGCCCTGCGGCATCTGCAGACAGTTCATGAAGGAATTCTGCGATGATGATTTCATCATCATGACCGCCGTCGATGAAGATCATATCAGAAGCTATACCATGGCGCAGATTTTACCTGAAGGCTTCAGATTGAACGAAGATCTGGAGCAGATCTAACAGCCTGAGAGGAGACCCGAAATTTGGAAAAGAAAATCAAGATCTTAGACGGAATCGACCCAAAAGAACTTTTCGGCAGCCTGGATCTTAATATGAAGCTGGTCAAGGAAGCCACGGGAGTAGAGGTGGTACAGAGAGGTGATGAACTGAATCTGATCACCAGCTCACACATCCCTGACAGAGACCTAACCGGCATGGATATGACGGAGATGCAGATAGAAGATCAGGAGGAATCTCTTGATCTTGCGGAGCGCATAATATCCGAGTTCATGAATCTGCTGTACTCCGGAGAGACTTTGGACAGACAAAGGGCGGCCTATATAGTTAATCTTACCAAGGAGGGCGTTTCATACCAGGAAAACAGAGTGGGCAAGGACGTTATTTGCTTCACTCATTCCGGCAAGCCCCTGAAACCTAAGACTCTGGGCCAGAAGAACTATGTCCAGGCCATCAGGGACAAGGAGGTAGTCTTCGGAATAGGTCCCGCCGGAACAGGCAAGACATATATCGCCGTGGCCATGGCGGTAAACGCCCTTAAGGCCAAGCAGGTCAGCAAGATAATCCTGGCAAGACCCGCAGTGGAGGCAGGAGAGAGACTGGGCTTCCTTCCCGGTGACCTGCAGGACAAGGTGGATCCTTATCTGAGGCCTCTTTATGACGCTCTCTATGACGTGCTGGGACGCGACGCGGCTCTGCGCCTTAAAGAGAAGGAAGTCATAGAAGTGGTGCCCCTGGCATATATGAGAGGACGTACTTTAGACAACGCTTTCATAATCCTGGACGAGGCTCAGAACGCCACCAGGGAGCAGATGAAGATGTTCCTGACCAGAATGGGCTTCGGTTCCCACGTAGTGGTCACCGGAGACGTTACACAGATCGACCTGCCAAGAGGCAAGAAATCAGGCCTCGTGGAGGCTGAGAGAGTCCTTAAACATGTGCCGGACATCGGTTTCTGTTACCTTAAGGATACGGATGTGGTCCGCCATGAACTGGTAAGAAAGATAGTGAATGCCTATGATGTTTTTTACAAAAAACATCCTGAGGAAATAGGCGAATAGAACAGGAGAAATATTTTTGAAATCAGGTTTTATCGGAATCGTAGGGAGACCCAACGTCGGTAAATCGACCCTTCTTAACGCCCTTCTGGGCGAAAAAATAGCCATTACCACAGACAAGCCTCAGACTACGAGAAACAACATAAGAGGAATATATACAAGAGTTGATGAGAGAGCAGAGAAGACCTCCTCGGACGATATAATAAACGCCTTTTTCGGCAAGGCTTCCGAGCCTGCAGCACCCACCAAGGGAGTACAGATGGTCTTCATCGATACGCCGGGAATACACAAGCCTCACTCCAAACTGGGAAACTTCATGACGGACTCCGCCATGGGGACCTTCAAGGAAGTGGATGTGGTGCTGTTTCTGGTGGATGAGAAGCTGGGACATGCCGGCGGTGACAGATTCATCGTGGACAAACTCAAGGACATCGACACTCCTAAGATCCTCATCATCAACAAGACGGATACCATGGATCCTGAGGAATTCAAGGAGATCTATGAAGAGTATGAGGAACTGGGGATCTTTGAGGACATCGTAGGACTCAGCGCTCTTAAGGGCAGCGGAGTTGCAGAACTCCTGAAGAAACTTGAAGACATGATGCCGGAAGGACCCATGTATTTCCCCGAAGGCATGGTGACAGACCATCCCGAGAGGTTCATAGTAAGCGAGATCATCCGTGAGAAACTCCTCCTTTACCTTAAAGACGAGGTGCCTCACGGCGTGGCCGTTGAGATCGAGAGCTTTAAGGTGGACACGGACAGAAACGGCAATGAACTGGCAAGGATCGGCGCCATCATCTACTGTGAGAGGAAGTCCCACAAGGCCATCATTATCGGCAAGGAAGGCAAGAAACTCAAGGGCGTCGGCAAGGCAGCCAGAGAAGAGATACAGGGCCTCCTGGGAATGAAAGTCATGCTGGAACTGTGGGTCAAGGTCAAGGAAAACTGGAGAGATTCCGACTTCGCACTCTCAAACTTCGGCTACGACTCCAAAAAACTATAACCAAGGTGTTTCATGATAACAGATACAGAAGGAATCGTTTTAAGACAGATCAAGACCGTTAACGGCAGGACCATGCTGAGTATTTTTTCCAGAAAGTTCGGAAAGATCTCCGTGGGCACCAATCTGACAGGCGCGGGCAAAAACAAATCAGCCCTTGCCACCAGACCTTTTACCTATGGAGAATACGAACTGTTCAAGGGAAGAGACGTATATAACCTCAACAGCGGCAGAGTCATCAGAAGTTACTTCGATATCGGCGACGATCTGGATAAATTCATGGCAGCTTCCTATGTGCTGGAACTTACTGACAAACTCCTCATGGAGGAGGATCCGCAGCCGGGACTTTTCGGAGATCTGGCGGAGTGCCTTCAGTGCATAGAGAAACACAGCGGAAAACCAAACACATTGACCCTGGCTTACATGGTCAAAGCTCTGGAAGCCACAGGCACAATGCCCGAACTTGAATACTGCGCTTCCTGCGGCAGACCCAGGGAGGGCAGACCTGCAGCATGGTTCAGCATCGAAGAGGGCGGGATCCTCTGCAGAGAGTGCGCTTCAATGGTGGATAAAACTGATAATAATGGTGATAAATCGTTGATTTATGCCGTGGATTTTGATATAATTAATATCCTGGATTATTTCAGGAAAGCTCCTTTCTCCAGGTTCTCCAAGATAGCGCTGGAAGAGAGGACAGCAGGTAAACTCATGGATATATTGAAAAGCTACATGGCTTATCATTTAGATATATCTAACCTTAAAAGTGAATTTGTAACCATATAATTTCAACTTAACAGAGGAGGATATGTAATGGAAATCACTCTCGAAAAAATCGAATTAGTAAAAGACAGAACAGGCGTATCATACAGAGAGGCTAAAGATGCTCTTGAAGCTTGTGACGGAAGCGTAGTCGATGCCATCATCGCCATCGAGGAGAATATCGATGATAAGAAGAGCGGCAAGACCGGAGAATATGTCAAAGCCAACATGGCAAAGGTCAAGGAATTTGTCAACAAGGGCAACATCACCAAGATCAGCGTCAAGAAGGGTGACGATTCCATCGTCAATATTCCCGTGAACGTAGGTATCGTAGGCGCTGTACTTGCTCCCTGGGGCGTTATCGCAGCAGCTATTGCAGCTTTCGGATTCAAGTGCAGAGTAGAACTTACCACCGATGACGGAAAGGTAATAGATATTTCCGAGAAGGTAGGAAATGTTGCAGAGACCGTCAGGGAGAAGAGCAGCGTTGTAGTTGATGAGATCAAGGAGAAAGGTGCCGCTGTAGTCGGCGGTATCAAGGAGAAAGCTCCTGATTACGTTGAGAAGGTAAAGGATGCCGGAACAGATGCATTCAACAACCTTAAAGAGAAGGCTCCTGACTATGTTGAGAAGGTAAAGGACGCCGGAACAGACGCATTCAACAACCTTAAAGAGAAGGCTCCTGATTATGTTGAGAAGGTAAAGGATGCCGGAACAGACGCATTCAATAACATTAAGGAGAAGGCTCCTGATTATGTAGAGAAAGTAATGGATGCCGGAACAGATGCTATCAACACCATCAAGGAGAAGGCTCCTGACTATGTTGAGAAGGTAAAGGACGCTTCTCAGGAAAAGTTCAACGAGATCAAAGAGAAAGTCACCGGAGATGAAGACTTCGAGATCGAGATCGAGATCGAAGATGAAGACCTCAACGAAGAGCTGAACAAGTAATAAAATTTTTTGCAGAGAAAGGTATCAGATAATATGGCAAATGAAGTTACAATGGATAAGATCGTAGCCTTATGTAAAAACAGAGGCTTTATATTCCCGGGATCGGAAATTTACGGCGGACTGGCCAACACATGGGATTACGGTCCACTTGGTGTGGAATTCCTCAACAATGTGAAGAAGGCATGGTGGAGAAAGTTCGTACAGGAGTCCAAATACAATGTAGGTCTGGATGCTGCCATCCTCATGAATCCACAGACATGGGTAGCTTCAGGACACGTGGGCGGATTCTCAGATCCTCTCATCGACTGCAGAGCCTGCAAGTCCAGATTCAGAGCTGACAAGCTCATAGAAGACTGGAACGCTGAAAACGGCGTGGCTGAAATGGTAGTAGATGGCTGGACCAACGCTCAGCTTGAAGAATACATCAAAGAGCACAATATCTGCTGCCCTGAATGCGGCAAGTCAGATTTCACCGGCATCCGCCAGTTCAACCTCATGTTCAAGACCTTCCAGGGTGTAACCGAGGATTCGAAGGCAGAGATCTATCTCAGACCGGAGACTGCTCAGGGAATATTCGTAAACTTCAGAAATGTACAGCGTGCAGCCAGAAAGAAGATACCTTTCGGTATTGCACAGATAGGTAAATCCTTCAGAAATGAGATCACTCCCGGAAACTTCATTTTCAGGACCAGAGAATTCGAACAGATGGAACTGGAATTCTTCTGTGAGCCCGGAACCGATCTGGAGTGGTTCAAGTATTGGAAGGACTATTGCTGGAACTTCCTCCTTGCTCTTGGCATGAATAAAGATCATCTGAGAATGAGAGATCATTCTCCTGAGGAACTTTCACATTACTCCGCAGGTACCACGGACATCGAATTCACCTTCCCGTGGGGCTGGGGAGAACTTTGGGGTATCGCTGACAGGACCAATTTTGACCTGACCCAGCACATGAACACCTCTGGACAGGATCTGAGCTACGTAAATTCAGAAAACGGAGCTAAGTATGTCCCTTATGTAATTGAGCCATCTCTGGGAGCAGGCCGTGTAAGCCTTGCATTCCTGTTAGATGCATATAATGAAGAAGTGCTGACCTCTGATGACGGCAAGGAGGATGTAAGGACCGTCCTCAAACTTCATCCTGCTCTTGCACCTTTCAAGGCAGCGGTTCTTCCTTTAGCTAAAAAGTTATCACCAATTGCAGAGCCGATCCATGAAGAACTGAGCAAGTACTTTATGGTCGACTACGATGCAGCGGGATCCATCGGAAAGAGATATAGAAGAGAAGACGAGATTGGAACGCCATTCTGCATTTGCGTAGACTTTGATACAGAGGCCGACGGATGTGTAACAGTCCGCGACCGCGACACCATGGAGCAAGTCAGAATCCCCGTATCGGAGGTACGCAGCTACATTGAAGAGAGACTTGTATTCTAAACTCAGCAGGTCTCGGCGCAAGAAGCGCAGAAAGGATTAGAATGGAAAACAAAATAGTTTACTCATTTAACGAGGGTTCGAAAGATATGAGATCCCTCCTGGGTGGAAAGGGTGCAAACCTGGCAGAAATGACCAGGATCGGACTTCCCGTGCCCTTCGGCTTCACCGTAACAACGGAAGCATGCAACAAGTATTATGAGGACGGAAGACAGATCACACAGGAAGTGATCGACGCTATCTATGAGAAACTGGAAGAACTTGAACAGGTAACCGGCAAGAAATTCGGTTCCACCGAGAACCCTCTTCTGGTATCAGTTCGTTCCGGAGCTGTAATTTCCATGCCCGGCATGATGGACACCATCCTTAATCTGGGACTCAATGACGATTCCGTTGAAGGACTCGCCAAGAGAACAGGCAACCGCAGATTTGCCATGGACAGCTACAGAAGATTCATCCAGATGTTCGGAGATGTAGTTCAGGAAATATCCAAGTCCAAGTTTGACAAGATATTCGACGGACAGAAAGAAAAGCGCGGAGTCAAGTTCGACGTAGAACTTACCGCAGAAGACCTTGAAGAAGTAATCAAGGGATATAAGGCACTCGTCAAGGAAGAGACCGGTAAGGACTTCCCTCAGGATCCCAGAGAACAGCTCATCGAAGCTGTAAAGGCTGTATTCAGATCCTGGATGAACGAGAGAGCCATCCTTTACAGAAAGCTCAACGGAATCTCAGGAAGCCTGGGAACCGCAGTTAACGTACAGTCCATGGTATTCGGAAACATGGGAGACGATTCCGGTACAGGCGTAGCCTTCACCAGAAGCCCTTCCACCGGAGAGAGAAAGATCTTCGGAGAGTTCCTCGTTAACGCTCAGGGCGAAGACGTAGTAGCAGGAGTCAGAACACCTCTCAACATCGATGAGATGGAGAAGGCTTTCCCTGAAGCCTACAGTGAATTCGTAAGGATCGCAAATCTTCTTGAGAAGCACTATAAAGATACTCAGGATATGGAATTCACCGTTGAGGATAAGAAGCTCTACATGCTTCAGACCAGAAACGGCAAGCGTACAGCACAGGCAGCGGTAAAGATCGCTGTAGATATGGTAGAAGAAGGGCTCATCGACAAGGCTACAGCAGTTACCAGACTTGAGCCTGCTCAGATCGATCAGCTTCTCCACCCTATGTTCGATGCTGAAGAACTTAAGAATGCAAAGAACATCGCCAAGGGACTTCCCGCATCACCGGGAGCAGCTTCAGGACACATCTATTTCACTGCTCAGGAAGCTACAGAGGCAGCTCAGGGCGGAGAGAAAGTCCTCCTCGTAAGAGCAGAGACTTCTCCTGAGGATCTGGCCGGAATGGTAGCTGCAGAGGGTATCTTAACAGCCAGAGGCGGCATGACCTCTCACGCAGCTGTAGTAGCTCGCGGAATGGGTAAGTGCTGCGTTGCAGGATGCTCAGAAGCCAAGGTAGATGAAGAAGCTAAGACTGTGACCTTCGGTTCCGGAGAATGCTATAAAGAAGGAGACGTTCTTTCAATCGACGGTTCCACCGGAGCTGTATATGAAGGCGCCATCAGAAGCGTAGAGCCTGATGTATCCGGAGACTTCGCAACGCTTATGGGCTGGGCTGATGAGATCAGAACTCTCAAGGTAAGAGCCAATGCGGATAATCCCAGAGACGCTAAGCAGGCTGTAGACTTCGGATGCGAAGGTATCGGACTCTGCAGAACTGAGCACATGTTCTTTGAAGAGGAGAGGATCCCTGCCATCAGAAGAATGATCGTTGCCGATACAGCAGAAGAGAGAAAAGCTGCTCTTGACATCATCAGACCTTTCCAGCAGGGAGACTTCGAGGAAATGTACAAAGTCTTAGAGGACAGACCTATGACTGTAAGACTTCTGGACCCTCCTCTCCATGAGTTCCTTCCTCATACAGAAGAGGATATCAAAGAACTTGCTGAAACCATGAATATGACCTATGAGAAACTTCAGGGCATCGTGGATGAACTCCATGAAATGAACCCCATGCTGGGAACCCGTGGATGCAGACTTGCAGTTCTCTATCCTGAGATCGCGGTAATGCAGACAGAAGCCATCATAGGAGCTGCCATCAAGGTAAAGAAAGAGTGCGGATTCAATATCGTACCTGAGATCATGATCCCTCTCGTAGGAAATGTTAAGGAACTTGTCTTCGTCAAGGAGAGAGTCGTTGAGACTGCTGAAAAGATGATCAAGGAAGCAGGTATCGAGATGAAGTATCTGGTAGGAACCATGATCGAGATCCCCAGAGCTGCTCTTACGGCTGATGAGATCGCCAAGGAAGCAGAATTCTTCTCCTTCGGAACCAATGACCTTACTCAGATGACTCTGGGCTTCTCCAGAGACGATACAGGAAAGCTTTTGGAACTCTACACTGATAAGGGTATCTATGAAGAAGATCCTTTCAAGACCATCGATATCGACGGCGTTGGCAAGCTGATCGAAATGGCTGTTAAACTCGGCAAGCAGGCCAGACCCAACATCAAGCTGGGCATCTGCGGAGAGCACGGCGGAGATCCTAAGTCTATCGAATTCTGCCACAATGCAGGACTTTCCTATGTATCATGCTCACCTTTCAGAGTGCCTATCGCAAGACTTGCAGCAGCACAGGCTGCCATCAAGAGCAGATAAGCGTTAAATTATCAGATTGTTTTTCAGGACCCTCGGATTTTCCGGGGGTCTTGATAAAGCAAGTTCCGGAAAGGTAAAACAATAGTGAAGGGAATACTTTACACATTCTTTATATCAATGGTGCCCGTCGTCGAACTCCGAGGGGGGATCCCTGCAGGTGTTGCCGCCGGACTGCCTGTTTTTTGGGCGGCTCTGGTCTCATTGGCAGGAAACATGGTTCCCGTGCCTTTTATGCTCATATTCACCAGAAGAGTTTTGATCTGGATGGAGAAAAAAAGCAAATTACTGGCGGGCCTTGCGAAGAAACTCAAGGACAAAGCTGAAGCCAATAAGGACAAGGTGCTGAAATACGAATTCTGGGGACTGGTGCTCCTGGTAGCGATCCCTCTTCCGGGGACCGGCGCCTACACAGGCGCCCTTGTGGCTGCCATGGTGGACATGCGTCTGAAGAGGGCGGTGCCTGCCATCTTTGTCGGAGTGGTGATCGCAGCGATAATCGTAAGCCTTGCAACGGCAGGAGTCGTTGCAGTTACCTGATGTTCAGCGAAAATTTTTTGCTCTAAGGTGATCTAAATGTTAAAGGACTATGGTATAGACCGCGTCATCGAGCCGAAGGGTTCGATCCCGGTCACGGCGTGGAAACTGGATAATTCTAAGGAACTCCGGCCTACAGAGGTCAGGGTTTCTTTGGAATTGATAGATTTCGAAAGAGATAACATGGATCAGATCGCTTCCATTTCAGAATACGACAGAAAGCTGACGGCAGAAAGGATAATGACCATAGTCAGGGAACGCGGCAAGTTCCATAACCCCTATACTGAATCCAGCGGGGTTTTCTGCGGCAGGATAGAGGCTGCAGGGCCTCAGAGCGGCCTTGGGGTAAGAGGCCTGAAGATCGGTGACAGGGTAGTGGGCATGTGCCCTCTGGCGGGACTTCCCATGAGCCTGGAGGAGATCAAGGAGATCGACTTCAACTACAGCCAGATGAAAGTGACGGGCTACGTCATATGTTTCCAGACCAGCGCTTTATATAAAGTAGATGAGAGCACGGAGGTCTCTCACCTCATGAGGGCCCTCAATGAAGAAGGGAACTTCGAGGGCATCCAGTACGAACTGATAACTCACAGGTCAAAGGATGTGGCTATAATCGGAAGCAATATTGCGGAGGCGATCCTTTATGCTCACCTAGTGAAAAAGACCTGGTACGGTGACGCTTCCGTAACCTTTATTATGGACGCAGCCTACGCCAATGAAGGCCTGGTGAACGAGCTCAGGAAGATCTTCGGCTCTGTTGTGGACAAGATATATAACGTCAATCTGTCAGCGCCTTTTGATGCAGCTATGGACATTCTGGATCAGAGAAGGGGTGAACAGTTTGACTGTACGATAAATCTGGAGAACATCTCAGGCTGTGACAGCGTTACTGCACTGATCACCAAGGTAAGAGGCGAGATATGCTTTATCAGCATGAGCAACAGATATAACCAGAGCCTTCTTGCCACGGATTCCCTGGGCAAGGAGATCTACTTCTATTCAATGGACGGTTTCAGAGAATCCACCTTTGAATTTACCGCGGAACTTTTGAAGGATGCAGAACCGGCCCTTAAGAGACTTGACGCATTCTACAGAAAGAATTCTGATAAGCACGGTAAGCCCGTGCTGGAGGCCAGCCTGGGTGACCGCACCAAAAAAGCTGCCAAGAGGATAGACAACTTCATCTACGAATCTGAGGTTACAGGACGTATGGTGGATGAGGTCCTTAACATAGCCAGGTATGATGCCAACGTCATCATACAGGGTGAGACGGGCTCGGGAAAGGAGCGTGTCTTCGATCTGATCCTTCAGAATTCTCCCAGAAGGGACAAGTCTGCAGTCAAGATCAACTGCGCCACCATTCAGGAATCTCTTGCGGAAAGCGAGTTTTTCGGATATGAAAAGGGATCTTTCACCGGAGCTTCCAGCGAAGGCAAGGAAGGCTATTTCGCCATGGCCAATAACGGGACCCTGTTCCTTGACGAGATAGGAAGCCTTTCACTGGAGATGCAGGCCAAGCTCCTGAGAGTCCTCCAGGAAAATACCTATTACAGGGTCGGAGGCACAGAGCCCAGACATGTGAACGTCAGAGTGATCTGCGCCAACAACATACCTCTTAAGAAACTCATAGAAGAGGGAAGGTTCAGAGAGGACCTCTATTACAGACTGAATATCTGCCAGATAAACGTACCGCCTCTCAGAGCGAGAACGGAGGACATAATATGCCTGGCTGATGCATTTCTTCAGAACTACAGCAAGAGATACGGCATCAGGAAGACGTTTTCACAGGATGCGTATTCGGAGCTCATGGCCTATCACTGGCCGGGCAATGTCAGAGAACTGGAGAACACGGTCCACAGACTCTACATTTCATCTAAGGGCGAGACCATCGATGGTATGGATGTGGAGAGCATGCTCAACGAAAATGTCTACGATGATGTGGTCGTAGACATCCGGAAGGACTTCGACAGAGAGAAAGACATGACCTTTGATTCAATAATGAGTCAACAGGAAAAGCGTCTCATAGCCTTTGCCCTTAAAAAAGAGGGCACTACCAGGGCAGCTGCCGAGTATCTGGGCATGTCACAGGCAACTTTGGCACGCAAAAAACTCAAATATGGACTATAATTATCAGGCACGATTCATAAATGAGTCAAAATGGTATACTTTGAATCAAATATGAATCACAAATTGAGAAATTTTTCTTATGAAAGCATTGATCCGGAAGGGGATAAAAATCTTCCGGATTTTTTATTTTTCCCAAAACCCTTGAAAATCAAGGGGTTTCGGGCTTCTTGATTATTTTTTATAAAAATTTTTTGCAAAATCAAATAATTTGGCACAGCGGTTGCTTTATAAGTTGGCGTAAAACAAATCAGTCAAAAAACTCATGAAAATAAATTTTGGAGGTACACCATGAATACAAAGAAATATTTAGACTTCGCTTTTGAAACTGCAGCTGATACCATCGACGTTGGAGCATTCAAGCCTGAGGAAGCACTTCAGTTCATCATCACCGGAATGAAGGCTTATGCTAAGAGAAACGGTTATGAATTCACCGATGAAGAGATCAAAGCAAGAGCACTTCAGGGAATCAAGGAACTCGGTCATGCAGAAGCTGACTTTGACGAAGATCACAGAGCAGATTCTGTAAACGCTGAAGTTTCCAAGACTGATGCTGATTACCTTGATTATGCTTTCCAGTATGCTGCAAGCACACTTGATCTCGGAGCATTCAAGCCCGAGGAAGCTCTTAAGTTCGCAGTTACATCCATGAAGGACTATGCTCATAGAAATGGTCACGACCTCAAAGACGAAGATATCAAGGCAAGAGCAAAGAAGGGAATCGCTGAACTCGACAGAGCAGCTGCAGATTTCTATGCAGATCACAGAGCAGATTCCGTTAACGCTCCTATCGAAGAGACTAAGGAAGATCATCTTGAATATGCTTTCGAGAGCGTTGCCAACACCCTTAACCTGAGCAGCTTCGCGCCTAAGGAAGCTCTTCAGTTCGCAGTTACCGGCATGAAGGCTTATGCTTATGACAATGGTTACACCTTCACCGAAGAAGAGATCCTTGAAAAGGCCAAGAGCGGCATCAAGGAACTCCAGAACGCTGCTGTTGACTATGCTTTCCTCAACTGGAGCATGCCCAGATAATAAATTGATTTTTAGAGATGACCGGGGTCGCCCTTAAATAAGTTAGTAAAAGTTGATAAAGATAGTAAGAAAGTTTCATTCCCAGATCCCAAAAATCTCGAAAATATATAAAAAAACTGCATCACAAGATGCAGTTTTTTATTGACTTGATGCCTCAAAATATTGTATATTTATCTATGAAAAAAACATCTTTAAATCGGTACAGAGAGACCGGCAAGATCTAACATAGGGAGACAGACTGTTTTGACTTGACTTGCCGGAAGGCAGGTCTTTTTTGATTCTCCGATCCCCATGCCAGGCAGATGTTTTGAAGAAACTATCACTGCTTACCATAAGGAGGTAATTATGGGCAAATCACAAAATCAGACAGCCATCTATGACGCCAGAAAAGAACTGGGTTACAGCAAGGTGGCCATCCTGGGACTTCAGCACTTGTTCGCCATGTTCGGAGCGACAGTTCTCGTCCCCATCATCACAGGTTTGAGCGTATCAACAACACTTCTTTTTGCAGGACTTGCCACACTGTTCATGCACGTGGTGACCAATTTCAAGGTTCCTGTATTCTTAGGATCATCCTTTGCATTCCTCGGTGGATATGCAGCAGTCAAGACTGCAGGAGCAGCTCTGGGATATTCCGATAGAGTTTCCCTTAACTATGCATGTCTTGGAGTAGCTTGTGCAGGGCTTGTATATCTTGTTCTGGCTCTCATATGCAAAGCATTCGGCTCTAAGAGGGTAATGACTTTCTTCCCTCCTGTAGTTACCGGACCCATCATCATATCCATTGGTCTGATACTGGCTCCTTCCGCGCTTAATAACTGCGCCACAAACTGGCCTATCGCGCTGGTAGCGATTTTCGTAGTAATTATCTGCAACATCTGGGGAAGAGGAATGATCAAGATCATACCTATCCTGTTGGGTGTAATAGCGTCCTATGCAGTTGCCGCAATCAGCGGAAATGTGGATTTCTCAGCGGTAGCTGAAGCCAAGTGGATCGGCCTTCCCGTCATCTGGGAAAATACAGGTCTTTCTGTATTTACAGGCGGTGAAGCTGATTTCGGACTCTTCCTTACAGCAGTCATCACCATAGTACCCATCTCCTTTGCTACCATGATGGAGCACGTTGGCGACATCAGCGCCATCGGCGGAACTGTAGGCAAGAACTACATTGAGGATCCCGGTCTTCAT
>JAEEGL013082772.1_pt1 | contig 19197 bp, 15 predicted proteins | sample 9134231 | NCBI WGS metagenome assembly JAEEGL01 (sample SAMN16246548, study PRJNA631951) | gut metagenome | biome: gut microbiome; feature: rumen; material: fiber-attached | host: Bos | place: Iran: Karaj | collected 2018-10 | reverse complement strand
GGCCCCAGGGCCGGCACGATCAGAATGATGCCCGGCACCTCCGCCGACCCGGCCTACCGCCGCATCGACATCGACGTCGAGACCGGCAAGGTCAGCGGCCTGTTCTGATCGAACGGCTTCTGGAGAGGTAAACGATGGGTTTTCTGAATCAGGATATTCAGGCGTTTACCGACGTTCTCGCCTCCAAGGCCTCTGTGCCTGGAGGCGGGGGCGCCTCCGCTCTGGTGGGCGCTGTCGGTACTGCCCTGGGCTCCATGGTGGGCGCCCTCACCGTCGGCAAGAAAAAGTATGCCGATGTGGAGGCCGAGATCATTGAGCTTATGAAGAAGGCGGACGAGGTCCGCGCCGAGCTGCTGAAGCAAATCGACGAGGACGCCCGCGTTTTCGAGCCCCTCAGCAAAGCGTACGGTCTCCCCAAGGAGACCGAGGAGCAGAAGGCCGAGAAGGCCAGGATCATGGAGGCCTGCCTGCATGAAGCCTGCTCCGTGCCTATGGAGATCATGGTGAAGTGCTGTGAAGCTATCGAGCTGCAGAAGGAATTTGCGGCCAAGGGCAGCAGCCTCGCCATTTCCGACGCCGGCGTAGGCGTGGCTTTCTGCAAGGCCGCGCTACAGGGCGCCAGCCTCAATGTGTTTATCAACACCAAGAGCATGAAGGAGCGCGACTATGCCGACGGGCTGAACAGAAAGGCGCTGGACATGCTCGACAAGTACGTTCCCATGGCCGACGAAATCTACGAGAGCGTTTTCGCTCGTCTCCGCCCGGCGGAATAAGGAGAAGATATGGCTGAGATTCTGAAGGGAAAAGAAGTCGTAGCCGCCATGAAGGAAAAGCTCATCGCGGACGTGGCCGAGCTCCAGGCGAAGGGCGTCAACCCCACCCTGGCCATCGTGCGCGTCGGTGAGCGTCCCGACGACATCAGCTACGAGAAGGGCGCCATGACCCGCTGCAAGGGCATCGGCGTCGCCGTCAAGAATTTCGTCCTGCCCGGCGACTGCACCCAGGACGATCTTCTGAAGGTCATCAAAGAGGTCAACGAGGATAAGGGCATCCACGGCTGTCTGCTGTTCCGGCCCCTCCCCAAGACCATGGACGAGAACTACATCCGCAACCAGCTGGACCCCGCCAAGGACGTGGACGGCATCACCGACCTGAGCATGGCCGGCACCTACGCCTGCACCGAGCTGGGCTTCCCTCCCTGCACGCCGACCGCCTGCATGGAGATCCTGGAGCATTTCGGGATCGACCTGAAGGGCAAGAAGGTCTGCGTGGTGGGCCGGAGCCTGGTCGTGGGCAAGCCCGCCGCCATCATGGCCATCCAGCGCAACGGCACAGTCACCGTCTGCCACACCAAGACGAAGGACATGGCTTCCGTCGCCCGTGACGCGGATGTCATCATCGCCGCCGCCGGCAAGGCCGGCGTGGTGGGCGAGGGCTTCTTCAAGGAAGGCCAGATCGTCATCGACGTGGGCATCAACTTCGACGAGGAAGGCAACATGAAGGGCGACGTGAACTTCGAGGCCGCCGAGCCCATCGTGGCCGCCATCACCCCCGTTCCCGGCGGCGTCGGCACCGTGACCACCAGCGTCCTCGTGAAGCACGTGATCCAGGCCGCCCAGCGCACCCTGAAATAATCCCGCCAAAGCGGAAAATTGGGTGTTGTTATTTGGACTCGTTCCTGATATAATAACCCCGCAGATTGTGCAAAACCAAACCAATTGAGAGAGGATTTTTGCAAATGATCATCATTGCCGAGAAGATTAACGGTTCTATCCCCTCCGTTGCAAAGGCGATCGCCGCCCGCGATGAGGAGTTTATTAAGGATCTGGCCATCCGTCAGTCCGAGCAGATCGGCGAAGCCGAAGGCTTTATCGACGTTTGCTCCTCCGTGGCTCCCGAGGTCGAGTTCGACACCATGCGCTGGATGCTGGACCTGGTGCAGGGCGTGACCGACGTGCCCATCAGCGTGGACAGCCCCAACGCCGAATGCCTGCTGGAGCTGCTGCCCTATGTGAAGAAGCCCGGCTTGGTGAACTCCGTTTCCGGCGAGGGCAACAAGATCGACCTGATTTTCCCCTTCCTCGCCAAGCCCGAGAACAAGAAGTGGGAAGTCATGGCCCTCCTGAGCGACGATACCGGCATTCCAAAAACCGCGGAAGACCGTCTGCGCGTGTTCGACAAGATCATGGCCAAGGCGAAGGAATACGGCATCGCCCCCAAGCGCATCCACATCGATCCCCTGGTGGAGATGCTCTGCACCTCCGAGAACGGCATCGCCATGGTGGAAGAGGTCATGGGCAAGATCCGCGAGCAGTATCCCTCCATCCACATCTCCGGCGCTGTCAGCAACATCAGCTTCAATCTGCCCGCCCGCAAGCTGGTGAACATGGGCTTTGTCTGCCTGGCCATCAAGGCCGGCATGGACTCCGCCGTGTTCGATCCGCTGGACAAGCAGCTGCTGGGCGTGATCTACGCCACAGAGGCCCTCCTGGGCATGGACGATTTCTGCATGGAGTATATCGGCGCTTTCCGCGATGAGCGTATCGCCGCTACCAACAAGAAAAAGGCCTGACCAGATCGGATATAGCTAAGAAGTCATTTCAACCACGTGTGTCCATTTGCTCTCAGCAAATTATATTATTAGGGAGGAATTAACCCATGAGCAAGCTTGAAGAAGTCGCGGCTGCCGTTGAAAAAGGCAAGGTTAAACTCGTTGCCGGTCTGACCCAGGAGGCCCTGGATGAGGGCTACTCCGCCGCCGAGATCCTGAACACCAGCATGATCGGCGCGATGGCCGTCGTCGGTGAAAAGTTCAAGAACAACGAGATCTTCGTGCCCGAGATGCTGATCGCTGCCCGTGCCATGAAGAAGGGCGTCGAGGTCCTGACGCCCCATCTGAAGGCTGCCGGCACCGAGTCCAAGGGCAAGCTGATTCTCGGCACCGTCGCCGGTGACCTGCATGACATCGGCAAGAACCTGGTGGGCATGATGATCGAAGGCGCCGGATTCGAGGTCCTGGATCTTGGCGTCGACGTGCCCGCCGAAAAGTTCATCGAGGCTATGAAGGAGCATCCGGACTGCAAGATCGTTGCTCTGTCCGCGCTTCTGACCACCACCATGCCCGCTATCAAGGATACCATCGACGCCATCGTGGCTTCCGGTCTGCGCGACACCGTCAAGATCATGATCGGTGGCGCTCCGGTCACCCAGGCGTTTGCTGACGAAGTCGGCGCTGACGGTTATTCCGAGGATGCCGCCTCCGCAGCCGAGCTGGCCAAGAAGCTGAAGGCTGAGTGGGACGCGGCCTGAGTCCGCGAAACGTCTGATCAAGTCGCCCATGAGGGCTGAGCGGAACCGGCGGGGCGAGAGTCCCGCCGGTTTTGTCTGAATGAGAGGAAAGCCATCCCTGTCGCCGCTTCTGCGGAAAACGAACGCAGACGGCCCCGCCCTGAGGATGCCCCGGTTTCTCTGCTTCTGCAGACGGAGGAGGATCCCGTGCGGCCGTCGATCGTGCCCTCCCCGGGGGAGGACACGGCGGTCCAGTCGGCCGTACCGGGGCGTATGCAGACGTTTTCATCTGCGGCGGTATCGGAGGAAAAGCTGCGCCGCTCCTGCGGACGACGCCTTCCCGGTTTTCGGGATCGCCGTCGGAAGACCCTTCTTTGCCGCCTGTGCGGAGAGCGGATGCAGGAATTTTGGAAAATAATTGAAAGGAGATATGTAAAAATGGCAGAAAAGAATTTCTTTGAGGTTTGGTCCAAGGAATCTCCCGAGACCATGAAGGGCTTCATGGACTTCACCGGCAACCTGATGAAGACCTGCGGGCTGGATGAAAAGACCTTCCAGCTCATCTACATGGCCATCCAGGCCAGCCGCGGCGGGCTCGGCTCCGTGGCCGCCCACGCGGGCTTTGCCAAGCGTGCCGGCGCCACCCGGGACGAGGTGAAGGGCGCCATCCTGCTGACCCTGATGACCAACGGCATCAACGGCGTGTCCGACGCTCTGGCCCTGGCCCTGGATTCCTACGACAACACCCCGTAAGTCGAAGCACAGAAAAAACTGCGCGTGCGATTTTCCGCACGCGCAGTTTTTATTGACGTTTTTTCTTGTCGCAGGCGTCTTTGCCTGCACAGTCTACGCAGCCTGAACAGCCGGCGCAGCCGCTGCAGCCTCCGCAGCCGCTGTTTCGGCGCGCGCCGCGGACGGCAAGGATCACCGCCGCGGCCAGCAGCAGGATCAGAATGACGGTAACGGTGTTCATACCAGCAGTATGCCCACGGCGCGCACGATCAATGCGACGCACCAGGCGATGACGCACTGCCCCAGCACCACCGCCGCCGACCAGCGGGCGCCCAGCTCCCGGCGGATGGCGGCGATGGAGGCGACGCAGGGGGTGTAGAGCAGACAGAAGACCAGCAGGGAAGCGGCACTGAGAGGCGTGAGGATGGCCTGCAGGCTTTCGCCGCCGCCGAGCAGCACCGAGAGGGTGGAGACCACGCTCTCCTTGGCGACGAATCCGGCCACCAGAGCCGTGACGATCCGCCAGTCTCCGAAGCCGTGGAGACGGAAGAGGGGCGCGATAAACCCGGCCGCCACAGAGAGTATGCTGTCCCGGGAGTTCTCCACCACGTTGAGGCGGAAGTCAAAGGTATTGAGGAACCAGACCGCGATGGAGGCCAGGAAGATGACGGTGAAGGCCCGCTGCAGAAAGTCCTTCGCTTTGTCCCACAGGAGCAGCAGCACGTTTTTCGCTCCCGGCATCCGGTAGTTCGGCAGCTCCATTACGAAGGGGACCGCTTCCCCGCGGAAAAGAGTGTTCTTGCTGACGAGGGCGGCCAGGATGGCCGTCAGGATCCCCAGCAGATAAAGTCCCACCATGATGAGCCCCCGGTGCGCGGGGAAGAAGGCCACGGTGAAGAAGCCGTATATGGGGAGCTTGGCGGTGCAGCTCATAAAGGGAGTGAGGAGGATGGTCATCTTTCTGTCCCGCTCCGAGGGGAGGGTGCGGCTGGACATGACCCCCGGTACCGTGCAGCCGAAGCCGATGAGCATGGGCACGATGCTGCGGCCGCTCAGACCGATCTTGCGCAGCAGTTTATCCATGACGAAGGCAACCCGGGCCATATAGCCGCTGTCCTCCAGCATACTCAGGAAGAAAAACAGCACCACGATCAGAGGAATGAAGCTGAGCACGCTGCCCACGCCGCTGAAGACGCCGTCGATGATAAGGGAGTGGAGGACGCGGTTGACGTTCCACAGGGTCAGCAGCCCGTCCGCCCAGGCGGTCAGTGCATCGATGCCCCGTTCCAGCAGCCCCTGGAAGAAAGCGCCGATCACGCTGAAGGTGAGCCAGAAGACCAGAGCCATGATGGCGATAAAGGCGGGAATGGCGGTGAAACGACCGGTGAGGATCTTGTCCAGCTTCCGGCTGCGCAGCTGTTCCCGGCTGGCGCCCGGATGCAGGACCGTGCGATCACAGAGGTCCTGAATGAAGCCGAAGCGCATGTCCGCGATGGCCGCGGCCCGGTCCAGGCCCCGCTCCTCCTCCATCTGAAGGATGATATGCTCCAGCATTTCCTTCTCGTTCTGGCTGAGCTTCAGGGCCTCCAGCACCAATCCGTCTCCCTCCACCAGCTTTCCGGCGGCGAAGCGCATGGGGATGCCCGCCGCCTCCGCGTGGTCCGCGATCAGGTGCATGATGCTGTGGAGGCAGCGGTGCACCGCGCCGCCGTTGGCGTTCCGGTCGCAGAAATCCGTGCGTCCCGGCCGCTCCTGGTATCTGGCCACGTGGATCGCGTGCTCTACCAGCTCCGTCACGCCCTCGTTCTTGGCTGCGGATATGGGCACCACCGGGATGCCCAGGGCCTCCTCCAGCTCGTTTATGTGGATGCTGCCGCCGTTGCCCCGCACCTCGTCCATCATGTTCAGGGCCAGCACCATGGGCACGTCCAGCTCCATGAGCTGCAGGGTGAGGTAGAGGTTCCGCTCGATGTTCGTGGCGTCCACGATATTGATGATGCCCGTGGGCTTCTCGTCCAGAATGAACTGACGGGATACGATCTCCTCGGCGGAGTAGGGGGAGAGGGAGTAGATGCCCGGCAGATCGGTCACCAGCGTATCCGGATATCCCCGGATGCTGCCGCTCTTCCGGTCCACCGTGACGCCGGGGAAATTGCCCACGTGCTGGTTGGAGCCGGTGAGCTGGTTGAAGAGGGTGGTCTTGCCGCAATTCTGGTTGCCTGCCAGAGCGAAGGTGAGCACGGTGCCCTTGGGCAGAGGGTTCTCATCCGCCTTTACATGATACTTTCCGCCCTCGCCGTAGCCGGGGTGCTCCTGGCGAACGGCGTGGAGGGCGTATTCCGGGTCGTTGAAGCCTTCCCTCCCGGCGGAGATCGGCTCGACGCCGATCTTCTCCGCGTCGTCCCGCCGGAGGGTGAGGGAATAGCCGTGGATGCGCAGCTCCATGGGGTCCCCCATGGGAGCGTACTGCACCAGCGTGACCTCCGCGCCGGGGATCACGCCCATGTCCAGAAAATGCTGACGTAGGGAGCCCGCGCCCCCTACGGTCGTGATCCTTGCCGTTTTTCCGACGCCCAGCTGATTCAGCGTCATGTCCAACACCTGCCTGTTTTCACCGCTTACCGATTAGTACAAGCTAACAGTCTGTGATTATCATAGTCTAACCGATGCGATTTGTCAATGCCCGTAAATAAGGAAAGGTCGGGGAAGATCCGTTCCCCGACCCAACGACCGGAATCCTCAGTTTTTCAGCAGCTCCTCCGTAAGCTGCCGCAGCTCGCCGCCCCCGATACGGCTCGTGCTCGGAAAGACGCCGATATACGCGCCGTCCAAAGCCAGATAGAAGTTGCCCGCGTCGCCTTGCGGCAGGTCCTGCGTCTCCGGTGTGTAGACCGGATAGCGCGTATCCGGGAGATAATCCAGAACCTGCAGGAAAAAGCAGTCGTCCGTCAGGTACGGCGCTTCGGGGTCGAAATCCGCCGGATCGCTTTTGCTGTAGGTCGCGCGCAGCAGATGGTATTCTCCGCCGTCCTTCATCTCGGTCTCGTATACCTCCGCGATCACGAACCAATAGCCCTCCGGCAGCGTTCGGGGGAGATATCTGCCCAGATCCCCATACTGCAGGGCCTCTTCCTCGCTGAGCTGCCGGATCGCGGCGTCCGCCACGTTTTCCACCCGTTCCGTGGCCGGATACACCGCGATGCTGGCTGTTTTCGGATCGACCCCCTCGGGCCAGGCGCCTCCCGGGTCGGCTGCGCCGCCGGTGCTTCCTCCCGCTCCACCGTTATACCCGCCGCCGGAAACAGGCTCCCGTGAGCTTAAACGGGCAAACGTCAGCGCGCCTGCCGCAACCAGACAGAGACAGGCCGCCAGAACGCCCCAGCGCAGAGACGCGCGCTTCTTTGGCGCGGCGGTCCGGGCTTCTTCCACCAACTCCCCGTCGACCTCGCTGAAAAGCATGAACAGACCTTCCTTCGTCATAGCTCGAAGCCTCCTTCCTCCAGCTGTTTCCTGAGCTTGATCCGCAGTCGTCGAAGGGCCGCGGCGGCGGCTCCCTCCGTCATCCCGCAGCGCTTCGCCAGCTCGTTCACAGGCAGCGCATACCAATACCGTCCCAGGAACAGGACGCGCTTGTCCCTGGGGAGGGCGGCGATAAAGCCGTTCAGCGCCCGTCCCAGCTCCCTCATTTCCAGGGCATCCTCCGCGTTCCCGCCGCCGGAGACGCACTCGGCCAGCTCCTCCAGTACCAAAGACAGCTCGCCGCCGCCCCGCTTTTCCGCGTTCTGCCGCCGCCAGCGGTCAAAGGCCAGATTCCGGGTGATCCGCCCCAGGAAAGCGGAAAGGCGGCCGGGCTTCTGGGGCGGCATGGCGTTCCAGGCCCGGAGCCAGGTATCGCTGACGGTCTCCTCCGCGTCCTGCGGGCTGGGCAGGATGCTGCAGGCAATGCTGCGGCAATAGAGTCCGTATTTATGCTCCGATTCACGGATCGCCTGCTCGTTTCGCTCCCAGTAGAGCTGAATGATCTCCCGATCCTCCATCCCGTGCCTCCTTTCTTTCTGTTATGAAAGACTCTCTCTGTCATGAAAGACGCGTTTATTCCGCCGGGATGACGCGCCGGAAAAGAAAAACCCGGCGGAAGCGCGCTCCGCCGGGCTTATACCGATCCTTCGTCGAAACCGGACAGGGAATTGCGGGAATGATTCGTGTCAGCTGAGGACGCCGGCGAAGGATGGCGCAGATCAGGCCGCAGGAACCGTCGTATTCTTGGAAGACCAATCAGTCCATGAGCCCGTATTTCACCTTGATGCGGTCCAGCTTCTCCAGCATGGGCTCTGCCGCCAACCAGAGGAAGAGCACCGTGGCAGAGGCGTGGACGAGGTCCACCGGGATGCCGGAAACATAATAGGTGAGCAGCATCTTCCAGTTCAGGGTGTTGGCGTAGATCAGGGCGGCGGCGGGGTTCATGATGCCGCCGTAGATCACCACCGTGGCCAGCGCGCCGAAGATGCAGAGGGAAACGCGGCTGCGGCGCAGCAGCCCCTTGCGGAAGAGCACCCCGGCCAGGAAGCCGATGATCCCGGCGGAAAACATCTGCCAGGGGGTCCAGGGCCCCTGACCGAAGAGCACGTTGGAGGCCAGCATGGTCATGGCGCCCACCAGAAACCCCGTCTCGCCGCCGAAGCCCACTCCGGCTATGATCACCAGGGCCAGCACCGGCTTGAAGGCGGGAAGCATGAAGAAGGCGGCCCGGCCCACGACGCCAATGGCGCAGAGCACGGCGATCACCGTGAGCTCCCGGGCCTGGGGCTTCCGGCCCTCAAAGACCAGGAAGAAGGGGAGCATGGTTTCCAGCAGGATCAGAAAGGCGATGAAATAGTATTTCCGCCCGCTGAGATAGTAGACGCCGACGAAGATCGTGAGGGGGATGAGCAGGAGGATGCTGATCGCCGCCGCCAGGGTGCGTTTTGTGAGCTTCCGCTTTTCCTTCGGCGTCTGCAGCCGCACCGGGGCGGGAGCCCGGCGGCTCAGAGTAAAGGCGCAGACCAGCATGCAGGCCACCAGCAGCAGATAGAGGGGGATGTCCTGCAGGGCCGCTGTGGTGAGCCCGTCCTCCCGGATGAGCGCGGAAAGGTCCTGGCGGGAGACGGTATGGATGAAAAGCACGACGGCCCCCAGACCGCTGACGGCGGCCAGGAGGATGCGCCAGAGGGGGAGCTTCTTCGGCTTCGCCGCCGCGCTGTCCTCCGCGGGCTCCGGCAGGGGCGGCGCCTCCTCCGGCAGCGCAGGCTCCGGGGGCACGGTCCCGCCGATGGCCCGCATCACGTCCGCGGGGGTCACAGCCTCCGGCAGCAGCCCCCGCACCATGCGGTTGGCGGAGGTGGTGTAGAAGCTGTTGCCGGAGAAAAACTGCCGGGGACGCCCCTCGGAGACGATGCCGCCGTCGAAGAAGAGGGCGCAGCGCTCCGCGTGCTCCGCGCAGAACTCCACGTCGTGGCTCACCATGAAAACGGTGACGCCCCGGCGCAGCAGGGTCTTGAGAATGACGGCAAAGACCTGCTTGAACTCCGCGTCCAGCCCCTTGGTGGGCTCGTCCAGCAGCAGGATCTCCGGGTCCAGCAGCAGGACCTTGGCAAGGGCTGCCCGCTGCTGTTCACCTCCGGACAGGTCGTAGGGGTGGCGGTCCAGCAGCTCCTCCAGGCGGCAGAGCTGCACCGCCCGGGCTACCCGGTTTTCCTGCACCGCCCGGTCCAGCTTCATGCCCCGGAAGATCTCGAAAAGGTCCTCCCGCACGGTCTTCTTTACAAAGAGCGTCTGGGGATTCTGGGGGAGCGTTCCCACGGCGCCGTGCAGGCGCACTTCTCCCCGGTAGGGCTTCAGCAGTCCCCCGATCAGGGAGAGGGTGGTGGTCTTGCCGGTGCCGTTGCCCCCCAGCAGGGCGAGGAATTCGCCCTTTTTCACCGTGAGGCTGACGCCCTTCACCACGTCGGGAAGGTCCTTGTCGTATTTGAACCACACGTCCTCCAGTTCCACGGCGGTCTCCCCGGCGCTGCGCGGCTTTTTTTCCTCCGGCAAGGGGAGAAGGGGATGGGCGGAAGCGTAGCCCTCGATCCAGCTCCGCCCGTCCCGCACGGTGACGGGGCAGGGAGGCGCATCCTCCACCGAGGCCCAGACCCGCATGGCCGTGGGCATGGCCAGGAACATAGCGTGGCCTTTGCCCCGCAGGAGCTGCCCCACCTCGGCGGGGCTGCCGTCGGCAATGAGGCTGCCCCGATCCATCACCAGCACCCGGTCGGAGAGGGGGAAGGCTTCCTCCAGCCGGTGCTCCGTCAGCAGGATCGTGGTGCCCAGCTCCCGGTTCACCTTGCCGATGGTGGCCAGAAAATCCGAGGCGGCGATGGGGTCCAGCTGGCTGGTGGGCTCGTCCAGGATCAGCACCGAGGGCTGCATGGCCATGATGGAGGCCAGGTTCAGCAGCTGCTTCTGCCCCCCGGAGAGCTCGGTCACGTTTTTGTAAAACCAGGTCTGGATGCCGAAGAAGGAGGCCATCTCCGCCACCCGGCTGCGGATGGTGGGAGTGTCGAAGCCCAGACTCTCCAGACCGAAGGCCAGCTCGTGCCACACCTTGTCCGTGACGATCTGGTTCTCCGGGCTCTGGAGCACGAAGCCGATCCGCGCGCTCTGCTCCCGCTGGCCCACGCTGTCCAATGGCAGCCCTTCGAAGAGGATCTCCCCCCGCCGGTCGCCGGCAGGGGCCAGGACGGTCTTCAGCTGCCGCAGGAGGGTGCTCTTGCCGCAGCCGGAGGGGCCGCAGAGGGTCACGAACTGCCCCTGGGGGACGGAGAAGGTGAGATGGGAGAGCGTGTCCTTCCGCTGCTCGGGATAGGCGAAGCTCAGGTCCCGGACCGCAAATGTTTCCATTTCACATCCTCCCTTCCGTTCAGGATCACGGGGGTCAGGCACAGGGCGAGGTAAACGAGGAAAAAGCTCACGGGTAAGGGCGCGAAGCCCGCCCCCTTCAGGGTGGGGTAATAGCGGAATTCCATCCCGCCGCCGATCCATCCGAAGAGGATGTACCAGAAGCAGAAGCCCAGCCAGAGCATGGCGAAGGCGTCCCGGCTGTCGAAGCGGTAGATGGAAAAGGCGCTGCGTCCCGGCAGTCCGTAGCCCCGGCTCTTCATGCTGTCCGCCGTTTCGATCGCGTTTTCCAGACTCCAGGTGACCATGATGGAGAGGATGGTGATGCCGTGCTTCATCCGCTGGGGGATGCTGCCGTCGGACAGGTCCCGGCCGATGCACTGCTGGGCCCTGCGGACGGTCTGGAGCTGGGCGCTGAATTTGGGCACGAAGCGCAGGGTCATGCTCAGCACCAGGCTGAGGGCGGGGATGACGCGCCCGAAGAGATAGACGAATTTGTCCGAGGTCATGACCTCGTTGTAGCAGGAAAACCACTGGATCACGCCGGCCATCATCAGAGCCGCCGCCACGCCGTAGATCATGCTTTCCAGGGTCAGGGGGTTGCCGGAGGGAAGATAGGCCAGGATCGTGGCGCCCTCGTGGTTGAAGGCGGGGTTCATCACCGCCGCCAGGAGCATCATGGGCAGCAAAAAGCGGAGGGAGAAGCGAAGCCCCTTCCTCCCCTTGAGGTAGACGTTATAGGCCGTGGCGCTGCCAAGGGAGACCAGCAGACAGACGGGGTGCATGAAGCACATGGAGAAGACCAGCACCAGAGCGAAGTACAGGAAATTCACCAGCGGGTGATAGCCGGAAAAGGTATCTCGATTGATCAAGGCAAACCATCCTGTTCAGAGTATCCGGAGGGCTTATTCGTCCTTCTGCATGGCGTAGCTGTCCCCCACGTCGGCCCCCAGGTCGCAGGTGTACCGCCATTCCACCACGTCCCCGTCCTGCAAAGCGTAGCGGCTGCAGCCGTAATTGGGGAACCAGCCGTTGACGGAGTACATCCAGCCGCTGAGATCCCCCACGTCGAACTCGTAAAGGTTGCCGATGCCCTCGATGAAGGCGCTGTTGTACATGGGGGTGTTTTCGAATTCCATGTGGATCTTCTTCTGGCGGCAGGTGCGCTGCAGCACGTTGAAGACGCTCTCGCCCCCGTAGAAGACCACCTCCGTGGGCTCCAGGATCCAGCCGTCCTCCGGCACCAGCTCCCGCTTGTTTTCCTTGCACTTGTCCATGTTGTCCAGGATCGAGGCGCAGGAGATGGAGATGGTGCAGTGGAATTCCTCGTCGCCGATCTCCGCGTCCTGAGGCTCCACCGGCGCGGGCTTCCCCTCGGGGATGGGGTCCGTGCCGTAGGCCCCGGCGGCGGGAGCGGGCGTCCCGCCGTCCGCCGCGGGCGTCGCGGCCGGAGCGGCGGAGGCCGCAGGGGTTTTCTCCGTTCCGCCGCAGGAGCAGAGCAGAAGGGTTGACAGGCAGATCAGAAGCAGGAGAAAGAGAAGGGACTTTTTTCTGAGCAGCATACGCTATCCTTTCACAGCAGGGAGGAGCGCTGCAGGAGACGGTATACCATCAGGGCCACCTCGCTGCGCAGGATGGCCTGCTTCGGCTCCAGGTTTTCCTCAAATTCGTCGCTCACCAGGATGCCCGACTTGAAGCAGAAGGCCATGGCGGGCCGGGCCCACTTGTCCACCGTCACGTAGTCGGTGAACTCCGCGATATACATGCGCACCCCCGCGTCGTCCAGGGAGGTGTCCCAGCCGCAGAGAGCGGCGGCCCGGGCGGTCATGGCGGCGGCCTCCTGGCGGTTGATCGTGCCGCCGGGATCGAAGATGCCCTCGCCCCGGCCGTTGACGATGCCGTAGGCGCAGGCGGTGCCCACGAAAGGCGCATACCAGCTGTCGGAGGGCACGTCGGTGAAGCCGGCGGCTCCGGCAGCGTCTGGCTTCAGCCCCAGGGCCTTCACGATGATGGTGGCGTATTGGGCGCGGGTCATGTTCGCGCCGGGCTCGAAGGCGGAGGCGGACATGCCGTTGATAATCTCCCGGGCCGCCAGGGCCTCCACGGCCGTCTGGCAGGCCTGTCCCCGGACGTCCGGGAAGGTGGTGCCCGCCTTTGTGACGGGGACGGTCTGCACGTCCGCGTGCTTGCCGGGCAGACCGGGAGCCGAAGCGGTATCGCCGCTCACCTTTTCCACGTCCGTCATGCGGTAGAGGGAGGTCTGCCCCCGCATGCGGCGGAGAGTCGCGGTGAGGGCGCAGAAGGCCTGCTCCGTGGCGATGCTGCCGACGCCGCTCCCGTCCATGAGGTGGAGATAGCTGCCGTCGGCCTGCTTGAAGCTCAGCACGGAATCCAGCGCGGAGACCCCGTTTTTCACGAAGCGCTCGTCCTCGGCGGAGATGCCCAGGGCGTCCAGGGCAATGAGAACCTGGGCGGCGCTTTCGCTGTTGGAAACGCCCATGCTCTGATAGCTGCCGTCCGCCTGCTGCATCTCCGAAAGGCGGGCAACGGCCCTGTCCACCGCCTCGTCCACGTCGGGCTGGCCCAGGTAACCGGCCAGGGCCTGGAGGGTCATGGCGGTGATGTCCGTATCGGCGGGCACGGAGCCGCCGCCCTTGCCCACCAGGGAGAAACCGCCGTCCGCCAGCTGGCGGGAGAGCAGCAGCTCCACGTAGCGCTGGCGCACCGCCGTATAGGCGGCGTCGTTCGTGCGGTATGCGCCGCAGTCCAGGCCCAGCAGAGCCCAGCTGACGCCGTTGATACCAACGGATAACATGTTGTCATAATTCGTCAGAGGCTCCAGCAGGTCGTAGCCCCCCACGTCGCCGGGATCCCGGCCGATGGCCGTGAGGGCGATGGAGAGCTTGGCGTATTCCGTAAACTTGCGGAAAACGCCCTCCCGCTCGGTGACCGTAGCCTTCACGCTCTCGTAATACCGGTCGAAGACCTCCTGAGGCACGTCGCAGCCGCTGCGGGCCAGGGCGATCACGACCCACTCGCTGCCGTATTCCAGGCTCGACTGCAGCGTATAGGCGGCGGTCTCCTCCGTCAATGCCCGGAGACTGTCCTCCGTGACCGCCGCGGCGGGCGCTGCCAGGGCGATCAGCAAAAGCAGAGCCATGAGGAGGGAAACGGTTCTTTTCATCATAGTAAGTCCTCCCTTTCTCGGTCCTCGGGCAGAAGCGCGGCGCCGCCGCGCGCCTGCCCCGGGATCGCCGGAAAAGGCTGCCCGGCCGGAAGGCGGCCGGGCAGCTTGCTGTCTTATTCGGGGATCACCAGCACCTGACCGGCGTAGATCAGGTTGGGATTGCGGATGCTGCCTGCGTTGGCCTTGTAGATCACGTCCCACTTGTAGCCCGTGCCGTAGAACTTCTGGGCGATCTTCCACAGGTAGTCCCCGGGGGCGACGGTGTAGGTCTGCCCGGCGGGAGCGATCAGGGAAGCGGTCAGGGCCGCGCCGCTGTCCGCGGTGACGGTGCAGGCGGTGGGCACCAGGCTGACGTCGTCGCTCACGGCGCTGAGCAGATAGCTGCCCGCGGCGGGGAAGGTGACGGTGACCCGGCCGTTTTCGTCGGTGACGAACTCGCTGCGCTCACCGTTGACGGTGACGGTCGCACCGGCGCAGGGGGCGAAGACCACGTTCCAGTTTTCGTCGAAGGAGCCGGCGTAGAGGGTGAGGGTGACGGCGCCGTTCTCCGCCTTGGCCTCGGCCTTGTCGAAATAGGCGTAGACGTCGGAATAGAACTCCTTGTCGGCGAATACGTAGGCGTTCACGCAGCCGCCGTCCGACACGGGATCGGCCAGGCCCCAGGCCATGGCGTTGTTCACATAGTAGCCGAAGGCGTAGGAAGTGTCGCCCCAGAGCATGTCCATGGTGAGGCCCCAGTCGGACTCGGAGGAGGCGTAGCCGGCGGCGGCCCCGCCGGGATAGAAGGCGTCGTGGGCGGCGATGAGGACCTCGTTCACGTCGATGACGCCGCTCCCGTCCAGATCGGAAGCGGTGACGCTGCGGCCCGCGACCTTGCCGCCGTCGGCGGCGGTGACGATCTCGCCCGCAACGCTGATGGTGACGGCCACGGTGATGTCCGCTGCGCCGTCGGCCAGGGCGGTCATGCCCAGAAGACCGGCAGTCAGGGCCAGAACCAGCAGGAAGCAGAAGACTTTTTTCATGTTCATTCCTCCAAACATATTTACGCAGCGCCTTTCGGCGTTTCGTACGGACATGACGTCGGCAAATGAGGGAGCGCCGGCCCGGGGATGGACCGGCGCCCGCTGTCCGTGCGCGGCAGGACGGCACACCGGCTGCGGATTTCGGAAACCGGCGGGGAAGGGAGGCGGCGGCCGCTGTGCCTGCCGCGGTTCCGAATACGATTCATAATCCTGTTTTGGTGCAAATACAATAGCATAATGGCGGTGGGATTGCAAGCATTTCGCGCTCCCGCCGGGGGTCAGTGTGTCTGAAACCAGGCGGGGTCGAGCTCATCGAAGACGTTGGCGTACTGGACGTACCGATACTTCCGGATCAGCGGGTCCTCCAGCAGTTCGGAAACCCCGTCGTAAACGTTCCCCTCCGCGTCGATCACGCCCTGGGAGGAGATCACAGGGTATTTTTCATGGACCTCCTTCAGCATCTGTATATAGGGGGGCAGGGGGAAGTTGCCCCGCTCCAGTATGAGCCAGGGCAGGTAATTCGCGCTGATGCTCTCGTTTTCCACTGCCTCGGTCTCGTAATTCGTCCAGATGAAGAACTTGGTCTTATAGGAATCCAGATGGTACTGGGCCTGCGTGTAGATCCCGAGAATCGCGTCCATGTGCAGGCCGGGCTGGTGGTCTCCGAAAAAGACGATCATGGTGGGCTCGTCACTGTCCCGATAGGTCTCCACCAGCTGCTGCACCGCCTTGTCCGAAGCCCGGACCAGGGAGAGGTAGACTCTCCCGTCCTGGGCTATGTCCGCGCCGTATTCTTTCACGGTCCCGTCCTCCTCCACGTCCTCAAACCGCTCGTATCCGGAGTGGTTCTGCATGGTGACTCCGAAGAGAAACCTCTTTTGTCCGGCATAGGCTTCGCTTACACTTTCCATGTAGAGGTAGTCTGCGATGTCGGCCGGGAGTTTGTGGAGAGATGTTTGCTCCGTGAAAGACGGATAGGCCTCGATACTGTGAAAGGCGTCAAATCCAAGGAAGGGGTAGACCCGGTTCCGGTTCCAGTTCTGGGCTTTGTTGGCGTGAAAGGCGTCCGTGGCATAGCCCAGATCCCTGAAATAGGATGCCAGGGAGAACATGGCCTCCGTGACGTTTTCCGTGTAGGGATAAGCGCCCGTTCCGAAAAAGGCGAGAGAATTGCCCGTCAGCGCTTCGAATTCCGTGTTGCAGGTCCCGCCGCCGTAAACGGAGACGTAGAGGTCTCCCTTGAGGGTGTTTTCCCGCAGACTGTCGATAAAGGGCATCACGTCGATGCGCTCGTCCAGCCCCACCGTGCGCAGGTCGGAAAAGGCCTCGTTCATCACCATGATGATGTTCACCGGCTGCGTGCCCGTGCCCGCCGCCGGAGCCTGGTCCCGGTATTCCGCGAGATAAGCGTCCACCGCTTCCCGGGAATACCCGTCGGGTTTCCGGACCCGGGAACTGGAGGCGGCTTTTATGTATGTCAGCAGGATCCCTTCCCGGTGAAACGCCGCCTTCACCCGTTCGTTCCACTGAAAGTAATTGAGTCCGCGGAAAAAGGGACTCAGAAGGACTGCGGCGACCAGAACGGCGGCGGCCAGGAGCCGGATCACGCGGCCCTTCAGAGTCTTTTTGAACGGTGGTCTTCCGGCAGTCTTCTTCCGGCTGTAATACAGTAGTATGATAGCGGTACAGTAGCAGAGCACGATCAGGGTCCCCAGGACCATCGGCAGGGTGGGCTTCAGGCTGTATCCGCTCACCACCTCCATGGCGGTCCCCACAGCCTTCAGGTCTGCCGGCAGGATGGGGGTTCCGCGGAAGGAGAGAACAAAGAAATCGGCGATGTACCAAAGCAGGATGAAGAGGGATACGGCGACGCTTCCGATCCAAGGGAGGGTCAGAGCGTTGATCAGCAGCGCGGCGGAAATGAACAGAAGGAGATTCAGCAGATAATTGGTGTAATTCACATAGGGAAGGCTGCCGCAGAACCAGCAGCCGACGGTCAGAGCGGCCATGACCGAGGCGGCGCTGAGGAAGGGCAGGCGGACGGACGGGTAACGCTCCGCCAGATAGCTGATGCCGATAGCCAGGGCCAGCGAGAAAAGAAAGATGATAGCAAACAGAAGAATCCATAGCCAGACAGGGATAAAGCCCGAACTGTTGAAGGCTACGTTCAACCCGCGGGCCGGATCGTCCAGTGTCAGATGCAGGACGGGTTCTCCCGTCTCGGATACCGCCTCACGGACATCCCGGCGGAAGGGGTGGGTAGTTCCCGCTGCATCCTTGCGTGTGATGATGCGCCCGAAAACAGAGGCCTCGACAGCGATGATGTCCGCGGACTCCACGTCATAGATTTTCAGCCGGACCTTACTTACGTTGTATCGGATTTCCCGCAGCCGCAGCGTCTGCAGCTCCGAGCCAAAATAGGTATCGGCCTTATAAAGGTATGCAAAGCTTTCGTCGGTTGAACTCAGGTAGGCAGAGCAGGATCCTTCCCCTTCAATATTCCGCGTATAAAGGATCAGATCAAAACACGGCGGCATGAAACCGAAAAAGAACAGAATGAAGACCAGAGGAGCAGCCACCGGGAAAAAGCGCAGGCGGCGCAGGATGAGTTTGATTCGCTTCATGGCGGACACCTTTCATTTGAGAGGATGGATACAGCCGCGCAGGCGTCAGGAAACGGGACATATACATACTTTTATATAATAACACAGCTCCCACTGTCTGTAAAGATGCCGCCGTCAAAGGAAAGCGCAGCTGCCGCATCCCAGGCGGATTCCTGATTACGAAGCGTACTGATGGGCGGATAGAGATGAGCTAATATATAACACAATGACTTGACGATTGATGCATTATCAGATTTAGATTGCCCGGCTTGATATATGAATGTAATAAAAAAAACGAAATTTGGGCTTGAAAAAGGTTTACAACATGCTATAATGATACCCGGCATTTTATTGTCGCACTATGTCCGATTTGCGAATAACGGCGGAAAAGGGGAAGCGCGATGGCATATAAGCGTCTTGGCGAGCTGCTGGTTGCAGCCGGAACGATTTCGGAAGAGGAGCTGGCACGCGGCCTGGCCCTGCAGAAGGGCACCAAGGAGCGTCTCGGCACCGTGCTGATCTCCAACGACATCATCACGGAGGAAAAATTGATCGAGGCCCTGCAGATGCAGCTGGGCATCGAGTTTGTCGACCTGACGAAGGTCAATATCCCCACGGAGCTGGCCCAGGCCCTCCCGAAGAATATTGCCAAGCAATATCAGGTCGTGCCGGTCCGGGCGGTCAAGGACGAGCTTTATCTCGCCATGAGCGACCCGATGAACTTCTACGCCATTGAGGAAGTCCGCAAGGCGGTCCGCAAGAAGGTCGTTCCCATGGTGGCCACGGCCGCCGCGGTGGAACGCAGCATTCAGATCCTCTACGGCAACGAGGGCGCGGCCAAGGCCATCGAGGAGATGAAGCGGGAAGCCGCCGCTTCCCAGCAGGAGGTCAGCGTTCCGGACCAGGCTTTCATTTCCAACCAGCTGGGTGACGACAGCGTCAACAACGCGCCCACCATTCGTCTGGTGAACGCCATCATCGAGCGCGCCATCACCGAGCGCGCCAGCGACATCCACCTGGAGCCCCGGGAGAACGAGATGCATGTTCGCATGCGCATCGACGGTCTGATGAGATACATAATGACGGTGCCGCGCGACCTTCAGGCCAGCGTGATCTCCCGTATCAAGATCATGAGCAGCCTGGACATCGCCGAACACCGCATCCCCCAGGACGGCCGCTTCAACGTGAAGATGAAGGACAAGGATATCGACCTTCGTGTCTCCACCCTTCCCACCGTCTACGGCGAGAAGGTCGTGGCCCGTCTGCTGGATAAGAGCGGCTCAAAGCTCTCCAAGGATGCCATCGGTCTCACCGGCGCCGACCTGGAGAAATACGATCACATGCTCCACTGCCGCAGCGGCGTCATCCTCATCGTGGGCCCCACCGGTTCCGGTAAGTCCACCACCATGTACACCATGATCGACGACCTGAACAAGGACGACGTGAACCT
>JAEEGL016445555.1_pt1 | contig 19198 bp, 20 predicted proteins | sample 9134231 | NCBI WGS metagenome assembly JAEEGL01 (sample SAMN16246548, study PRJNA631951) | gut metagenome | biome: gut microbiome; feature: rumen; material: fiber-attached | host: Bos | place: Iran: Karaj | collected 2018-10 | reverse complement strand
GATGCAGTTTTCAAAAGCACGGCTCAGAATGATCCGCGGCGCAGTTGGCCAGATAATCTCGGTCAGCGCATCGCATCCGCTGCACACGGCAGACGGAATCTGCTCGGTATCCGGCGCAAATTCGATCTTTTTCAAATTCTTGCAATACTGGAAAAGGCCGTATCCGTAGCCTTCGTAGTAGCCGCCGAAGCGCTCCTCAACAGGCGCCATCTTCGGCAGACAGACAGATTCCAGCGCATTACAGCCGTAGAACGAATAGTTGCCGATCATCATTTCGTTCTCCGGCAGACGCAGATCGGTCAGGCTGTCGCAGTATGAGAACGAATTATAGCCGATCTTCTGCACTGTGTCGGGAATCGCAAGCGTTTCAAGCCCGCTGTACTGGAAGGCATATTCACCGACCTCGGTAATATCCGGATTCCAGTTGATCGTTTTGAGCGCCGTCGATTCTTTGAAGAACTTATCCGGAATCTTTGTGACCCCGTCCTCAAAAGAAACTGTCCCGAGCGCACTTTTCTTGAAAACGCTCTCTCCGGCAGTGACCTGCTTCGGCATAGTGAATTCCGTGATCGCGGTTTCCTCAAAGCAGGCGTAGCCGAACGCCGTCACGCTGCGCGGCAGATAGAGCGTTTTCAGGCTCTTGGCGCCCGATGCAAGATACTCCGGCACGGTCTCCATGCCGTCTGCAATCGTCAGTGTCTCAATGGAAGAATCGCTGAGTGCAAAGCGCGCCGCCGTGACCGTTGCGGGCAGCACGAGCGAGGTGATGCCGGGGCAGTTCTCGAAGATACTGCTTCCGATTTCGATCAGACCGTGCGGCAGCTCAATCCCGGTGATGCCGGAATCCTTGAATGCCCCCTGACCGATCTTCTGAATGCTGTCCGGCAGCGTAATGTCGGTGACCGAAGCGCACTGAAACGCATATCCGCCGATCTCGGTCACTGTATCAGGGATGACGACCGTGCGGATATGCGACGAGCCGTAGCAGAGATCCGTCGGAACATACTGCGCGCCGTCTTCCAGAATGATCTTCTCAATGTAGCTTTCGCGGAAGGTCGAGCCCCAGCCGCCGATATAGGAATAGCTCGCGATCGAATCGAGCGGAATGCCCTTCGGGAGCGTCAGCTCTTTCAGGCTTTCATCGCCCCAGAAAATATTGTCCTCCAGCCTTTGCAGACCCTCCGGCAACTGAACCGACGAGAGCGCAGGCATACTTTCAAATGCACAACGTCCGATTTTTGTGACGGTCACGCCCAGCACGGAATCCGGCACGCGCAGCGAAGTGACCGTTGCCTTGTCCTCGCCGGTATAGCCCGTGATCGTGGCAGCGTCATCCTTGATCTCATAGCTGAAGCCGTCTGCTGTGGTGCCCTCGCCGTCTGCCGAGAGCACATAGCCCGGCATCGTGAACAATACCTGCGCTGCAATGACCGCAGCACTGACAAAGGCACACCGTCGTTTCCATTTTTTCTGTGTCATACGAATCCTCCTCACTAAAAATGAATGTCGGGCTTTGTGGATTTTCATAAAATTACATTACTATTTGCAATATAATTATTTATACTTTCCATTGTAGCATCCAAAACAGAATCTGTCAATAGCAATTTCAGATCTGTCAGATGACAGTTTTGAAATCTCCGGATTGTTTACATTTAGTTCATAGACGAGTTCACGTGAGATATGTTATAATGAAGAAAATGACCACAGGGGGACAATTTATGATATATCATGAGGCGCTGAATCAAATTCTGAAACAATATCATATCACCGCGAAGTCGCTGTCGGAGGCCTCCGGCATCTCGCCTGCATCGCTGAGCCGCTGCCGTCAGGGCGCAAAGCTGCCGGATCCGCAGAAGGCTGCTGCAATCACAGAGAGCATTCTCGCGCTGATCGCCGCGCAGGGCACTGAGCTCTCCCCTTCCCGGGCAGAGGAGCTGCGGCAGATACTCGCAACGCAGAAGACCGTGTTTCTCTGGGCACGGTTTGATACACTCCTGAAAACCATGCAGATCCCGCTGAAGGATCTTGCGGAATATGTGCAGTTCATGCCGTCCTATCTCTCAAAAATCCGCACGGGCAAGCGCTCGCCCGGAGACCCGGAACGGTTTGTCCGCGGGATCAGCCGCTACCTGACCGAAATGCGGAGCGGCGCTGCTGATCTCGGGATTCTGCACGGGCTGACAGGCTGCACCGGCAAAGAAGATCTCGCCTACACCACAGAGCGCTGGCTGCTTGGAAATTCGGCTGAGACACCCGCCAAAATGTTGCAGTTTCTTCGGCGGCTTGACGGCTTTGACCTGAACGAATATCTGACCGCGGCACGCTTTGATGCGCTTGAAGTGCCGGCGGTGCAGCCTGTCCCGCCGCTGCATACGGATTACTACGGACTGGAGCGCATCCGTCAGAGCCATCTTGATTTCTTCCGCCTGACGGCGCAGTCGGAATCCGCGGCGCCTGTCTTCATGCATGCAGATCTGCCAATCACCGATCTCGCAGAGGACCGCGCATGGATCACAGAATGGATGCGATCGATCGCCGTCTGCCTGAAAAAGGGTCTGACGCTGCGTGTGGTGCATAATGTAGACCGCCCGCTCGATGAAATGCACATCGGGCTGGAAGCGTGGATTCCGCTCTATATGACCGGGCAGATTGAGCCGTATTATTTCCCGGAGACCAGCGCCGGGGTATACAGCCATGTGAACTTTATTTCCGGCGCAGCATATCTCTGCGCAGAAGGCGCGGACGGCGCACCTGCGGATACCTGGCATGAGCTGGACACCACGCAGATCAAGGTCGAAGCAGCACAAAAAAAAGCCGCCGCACTGCTCATGAAGGCACAGCCGCTGATGGAGATCTACACCGCGTCAAAGGCAGTGCTGTATCAGCAGACTCTGACACAGCGGATCAAGGAGAAGGGCGCACTGATGATCCTGCATCCCTCGCTTCCGCTGCACTCCATGCCGGATGGCATGCTCGCGGAGATCCTCCGGCGCAATGATGTTCCGCAGACACAGGCAGAGCGCATACTTGAGTTTGCCGCCGTGCAGCAAAAAGGATTCCTGCGCGCGCTGACCGCCGATCCGGTCACGGAGGTGATCCCCGAGCTGACAGAGGCACAGTTCACGGTTCACCCGCTGCGGCTCTGTCTCTCCGACTGCTTCTGTGAACTCCCGCTGACCTATACCTACGCAGAATACTGCCGTCATCTCGAAGCACTCCGGGATCTTCGTCACCCGCGATACCGGCTGCTGCTCCGGGAGGAGCCGGTCTTCCGCAGCATGCAGCTTTCCGTGAAAGAGGGAAAATGGGCTGTATTCTCGAAGACCAACTCCCCTGTCACACATTTTGTCATCCGTCACCCGAAGATGCTCTCTGCCGTGCAGAGCTTTGTGCGGAGCGTGCTGGCGGGCGAAGCATAACATATACATATATATCGGGCACTCTGTTCAGATACAGGGTGCCCGTTTTTTTCCTCCCCCCTCCGGGATCCATCTTCAAAATTTGGTATACTGTTCTTGCGGGAAATACAATGTCCCCGAAAAAACACTGCCGGAAAGGAAGGATCATGATGAAAAAGAAGGTAAAGGTTTTGGCAGCATTCTGCGGACTGGTGCTCGGCGCAGGTGCCGTCGGTCTGTTCTATGTGCCGGAAGTACTCGGCGGCGACGTGGGAAAGACAAAGGTCTACACCGATGAGGGCGCTGCCTCCTACTGCGGTTTCAAGATCGAGGGCGCATTTGATACCGTCACGACCTCACGCATCAAGGAGCCGCTTCTGGATAAAAACCAGACGCAGATTGGCAGCGCAGTCATTGAGATCGCTGTTGTCCGCAAGCAGATGCAGAACGGCATCTATTCCGATACCGTGCTCACGCGCACTTCGCTGAGCACAACCGCGGACAACGCATATATAATGGCTTACGGCATGACCATCGAACCTGAGGACAAAGAGAATGTCACCCTCACAAATCACTGCCCGATCAATCAGGGCGGAACGACCAACCTCACGCCGCAGGTCGGTGCAGAATTCGGCACCGACGGTCCGGCGCTCACCTTCTCCGTCGGCACGGAACTGGAATTTGCCAGCCTTGAATACAACGATATGACCGACAAGTATGCTGAAAAGTACGGCGTCTCATACAGCTTTGACCGACCGATCTTGAAGATCGACACGAATTCGCGCAATAAGGAAGCGCATTGCAAGAACTCGGTTCTGCTTGGTTTCGCCAGCTATGAATCTGAGCTGGCGGAATATGATCTGGATCTGACCGCCGGTATGCTGTTCGAGAAGCAGTCATTCCTGGACACACATCTATATGCAGATGCTCTGAACTATCAGATTCATGTCGGCAGCACAGACTGCCTGCTGACAGAACAATGGTTGGGCGCCATCGACCCTTTCATCGAAGCGATGCAGTTCTCCGATATGACCGCCGAAACCACAACAACAACCACTACCACAACGGTCACAACAACCGCAACGGCAAAGAAGAAGCCCGAGACAACCGCACCGAAGACCCAGCCGACGGAGCCTGAGACTGTGCCCGTCACACAGGAAAGTATCACAGTGCCGAGCACAACTGTGCAGACTTCGGCCGCAACGAGACCGACCACTGCGGCAGTGCCCGAAACACAGCCCGCTCCCGTGACCGAAGCGACACGCGAGGTCACAACAGCAGCCGCAGCCGCCGAAGCGATAAACAGAGCCGCAGATCTGATCAGCAGCGCACCGGTCTTCACAGAGCCCTTCTCGTGCAATGTTGACTACTACATCGTTCCCTGCTCGAACACGAATGTTTGTCTGACAGCAGCAGGCAAAGCGGAAAAGTCGAAGATCACCGTCGAGAACATAGCGGGCTCTGCCCTCCAGAAGTGGCATCTGGAAGAGAAGAAAGGCGGATACTATATCGTAAACACCGCGACAAACAAGGTAGTTGATATGAAAGTCAATTCCGTCAGTGAGCTCCGCGACTTCAAGGGTGTCTGGCTGCGCGACAAGTTCTCTGACGACCCGGAATTTGATAAGACCCAGACCTTCACGGTCACACCGCTGGGAGACGGCACCTTCAAGTTTGTTGTCGCATACAACCCCACCTACACGCTCGATATCTACGGAGATACAACGCACGCAGGCGCAGCCGGTCAGCTGTATCATCAGCTCGGCAGCTTCGGCACGCAGGTCTTCCTTCTGATCGAGGCATAAAGCAGTGCAGCCCCTCTGCATGTTCCGCAGAGGGGCTGCACTGTTTATAAAGGAGGATTACATCACATGATCGGAGAGGGGCGCTGCGGCGTCTCTCTGTTCTGTGCAGCGAACCGTCAGGCGCTGCGCACCGCTGTAAGTGCAGGTATAGAGCGAAAGATCCCAGTCGCTGCTGATCATGTATTCCACCGCAGTCGGCTCGACAATTTCACCGATCAGGTATTTGTGTACGATCCCGGCAGCATCCGTGAAGCAGATCTCATCGCCGATCTGTAAATTCCTGCACTGCCCGAAGCTGCTGCGGTAATTATGCGCCGCGATGACAAGGTCATGCGTTTCCGCAGAGCCGTAATACCGGCAGGGCGCACGGCGCAGACGCTGTGCATCCCATGTATCCATGACCGGAAGCTCCATCCCGAGCGTCGGGAATGTGAGATAGCCGATATAGTTGTAGCCGTCCAGCGGGATGACCGTATCTGCCTCATCAAGCGGAATAATCGAGACGGAGAATTTTCCGTAATAGCGTTTTTTTGTCAGATATGTGGAATTGCTCGCTGATGAAAAAATGCTTTCCTGAACTCAATGAAAGCGCAAACGCAGTCCTTGCATTGCGCTCTGAAAATCCTGAACAAAGTTGCAGCATTTGCTTCAACGAAATGAATAAAGATGACTCAGGAATAGAAAAAAATATAATCATCAGAAAAATACTACTTGACAAACAAGTTATTTTGTGATATACTGTATGCGGTTAGCGGACGATAACTACTTAAGAGCGAACACGCTTCGCTCTTATGCTTTGTATCAGGGTTAGCCAAATCTAACTTAAGGAGAATCTGTATGAAGAAACTTGCAATGATCCCGGCTGCGGCGATTGCAGCGATGACAATTGCACCCCTTTCCGCATCTGCGGAAGATGCGGTGCTTTACGGTACCATGAACATCCCGTATACCGATTTCTATGCGGCTGAAACGGGCGATTCAGCCGGCGAAGTTGACGCTGTAACCTCTGCAACCAAGAACAAGGCGCTGAAAAACGGTGAGGGTGAGCTGTTTGAGGGCACATATAACAACGGAACAGACACGATCCTCGGCGTTGTATATCCGGTTGCAATCACGCAGGCAGACCTTGATGCGCTCGGCACAAACAACTATGGATTTACTGCTTTGGAAAGCCAACCGGAAGCATACAAAAACGTGACCGTAACAGACGGGAAAGCGAGCTTTTCTGCCGTGCAGGATGCCGCACCGGAAACAGCAAATCTCGGTGTCAGACTGTCGACAGAAACGCCGTGGGGCGATTATCTCATTGACCTGACCGATCAGCCGGAGGGCTTTGATACGAAATACCGCGGTGCAATCCTGAAAACCGCAGACGGCAAAGCATATGCCATGCGTCATGAACAGAACATCTGGCGCGGAGAGATCGCATGGTCTTCCGGTATCAAAACCAGCGAACCCCACGGCAATCAGCTCGATTACAGAATGTATGAGGGACTGATGGGCAGCACGGTCAAAGAGATCGTTCTGATTACGAAAGCAGGCTATATCACAGTCAATACCGACACCTATATTCCTGTGAAATTTGCAAGCACGCTGACAGTGAACAATGCTGATGCCGGAACCGGCAGCACAACATTTACTGCGGAGGGAATTCCGGCGGATTATCAGAAGAAATATGCAGTTGCGGAAGGCTTTTCTGTTACAGACGGCACGATCAGCTATACCGATGCCAAACCAGGCAGCTATACACTGACAGTTTCGGATAACGGCGGGAAATATGCCGACATCATCGCTTCCTTTGTGCTTGAGACGGATGCACTGCCGGTTCAGTACAAGGACGGTAAGCTCGTAAAGGCAGATACCGCGACAGATGCTGAAGCCGAGAACTTCCTGAAGAATCTTGCGAAGGTAGAAGTCGGTGAAACTGCGTATAACGCATCCGGCAAAGGCACGGTCAAGATTTTTGATGAGAACGGCGCAATCAATTTTGATGCAGAGTCCAGAAACGGCAAAGTTTTCGCAGACGGTGCAAACGGCACTTACACGCTGACCGTCACAGCAACCGGCTACCGCAATCCGCTGACAATTCAGATTGCGGCCCAAACGGCTGAAACAACGACATCCGTTCAGACTACCGCACAAGCGACCACAACGACTGCAAAAACCACAACAGTGACAAATAACAGCAACACAACAAATACATCACCCGGCAAGAGCAATTCCGCGCCGGAAACCGGTGACGCCGGCATCGGCGTAGTCGCTGCTTTGGCGTCGGCTGCTGCGGCAGCTGCCGTTCTGACACGCAGAAAGCGCAGCAGCTGATATGCTGTTTGCCATCGCTCTCCTGATCGCGGTTGCCTTCTCGGTTTTGTGCGGGAAGGCACTCCGCAAGCATCCCGCGCCGTTTTATCTGACGGCGGCGGTGCTCAGCATCGGAACAGTCATTCTTGCAAATGCACGCATATCCATGCCTGCATTTTTGCAGCAAAATGTGATTGCGCTGTTTACAAAAAGCATTCTCGCAGCGGCATTCTGGGCGGTTGTCATGTGGACGGGTGCATTACCGAATCAGTCAGAACTCCGGAAAAAGCTGCTGCCGCAGCGCGGTCAGCTTTCGATCTTTGCTGCGATCCTGACGCTCGGTCACGCAGTCGGTCTGGGCATTTCGATGTTCCCGCGATGGCTGACAAAAGCCGATGCGCTGAATCTGACGGTCAGCATCGTTCTGATGCTGATTATGCTGCCGCTGACGGTGATCTCCGTACAGAAGATTCGGCGTAAAATGAAGGCGAAAACATGGAAGAACGTACAGCGCTGGGCGTATCTGTTTTATGTGCTGATTCCGGTTCATGTGATTGTGCTGAATCTCGCAAAAGCAAAGCGCGGCAATCCGGAAGCGGGCGTGAATCTGATTGTCTATCTGGCGGTATTTCTCGGATATGCCGTTTGCAGAGTGCATAAATGGTATGTCACAAAGAAGAATCCGGAGCGCCGAATCGGTGCAAATCTTATTTCATGGTGTACATTTCTGACCGGAATTGCATTATTTGCGGCGGCAGTATTTCCGCAGAAGCAGGCTGAAAACACACCAACAAAAATTGCGGAAATCCATGAAGAAACTACGCAGACTGCTGAAACAACAACTTTCACAACAGAGACCGCAGTTCAAACCGGTGCGACAGTGACCACAACGGTTACAGACAACACTGAAACAACAGAAAATACAACAGAATCAACGAGCGATGGTATCACGGAAGGAACAACAACTGTTGATACATCGGAAGTCAGCACAGAAGCGCCGGAACAAAATGAACCGGCAGACATTCCGGAAAATGAACCGGCAGATACTCCGGAAACCGTACCGGCAGAAACAGACCCGCCCGCACCGCTCCGCATCTATCAGGACGGCACATTCACTGCGGCAGCTTACGGCTATGACGGCAGCATTACGGTTCATGTAACGATTCTGAATGACACAATCACAGACATCACTGCCGAGACAGAAGAGAGCGACGCTTCCTATTTCATTGATGCGAAAGGTGCTTTGATTCCGGCAATCATCCGCAGTCAGGCGGCGGATGTAGATGCCTGCTCCGGCGCGACATACAGTTCAAACGGCATTATGGAAGCAGTCCGCACAGCATTGGAGCAAGCGAAAGTATGAGAAAAACAATCGTTACGGTCATGAGCGGTATCTGTATGATACCGCTTTTGACTGCCTGCGGAACGCAGGAAGATACTGTCAAATCCGCTGATATTTTTGCAATGGACACCTACATGAATCTCAAGGCATACGGCAGGGATGCAGAGGCGGCAGTCGCAGAAGCAGAAGCACGGATCTATGAGCTGGAACGCGCTTTTTCCGTCACAAATGACGCAAGCGATATTGGGCAAATCAATCATGCTGGCGGGCAGCCTGTGACTGTTTCTGCCGATACGGTTTCCGTTTTGCAGACAGCGATGCAGATGAACAGCGAAAGCGGCGGCGCACTTTGCATCTCAATGTATCCGGTGCTGCGGGCGTGGGGATTTACAACCGGAGAATACCGGATTCCGGCACAGAATGAGATTGCAGAGCTGCTGCAATACGCCGATGATACGAAGATTTCTGTGAACGGTCAGACTGTGCAATGTCCCGAAGAAACAGAAATTGACCTCGGTGCTGTCGCCAAAGGGTATACCGGTGATGCGGTCATGAAAATCATGCAGGAACATATAATCACCTCCGCGATCATCAATCTCGGAGGCAATGTGCAGACACTCGGCAGCAAGCCGGACGGCAGCGCATGGACGGTCGGCGTCACGGATCCGTTTGCGCAGGATACGCTGCTCGGAACGGTCAGTGTGACGGACAAGGCAGTCATCACATCCGGCAATTATGAGCGTTATTTTACCGGCGGTGACGGGCAGAAATACTGGCATATTCTCGATCCGGAAACGGGATGTCCGGCGGATAACGGTCTGGTGTCTGTTACGGTCATCGGCGACTGCGGCGCGGAATGCGATGCGCTTTCCACCGCGCTGTTTGTGGAAGGCACGGAACGGGCGGTACAGCATTGGAAAAACAGCGGTGATTTTGAGATGATTCTGGTGACAGCGGACGGCGAATTGCTGATGACCGAGGGCATTGCTGCGAATTATACAGCGAAAAAGGAAATCCCTTGCAGGGTGGTGCATTCCGATGAAGAACCGTAAAATCCTGATTGCCGTAATTCTGGTTTTCCTTGTATCCCTGTGCTTATCAGTCTTCATTTTGCGGCATTCTGACAAACAGACCGTTGAAATCGTACAGGACGGGGAGTTGCTGTATACATTTGACCTGAACGGCGCAGAGGACAAAGACATTCGCATTTCTGCGCCGGACGGCAGTTATAATCTTGTGCAGATTCAGAACGGAACGATTTGTATTTCAGAGGCAGACTGCCCCGATCAGACCTGTGTCAGCATGGGCGTACTGAAATCTGATTATCTGCCGATCGTATGTCTGCCGCATAAGCTGATCGTGCGGTTTGCGGAGGATGAACCATGAATATCCGGCGGCTGACTGAGCTTGCACTGCTTTCTTCCGTTGCGCTGATTATTTTTATCGTGGAACTGCAAATTCCGAATCCGTTTCCGGTTCCGGGCGTCAAGCTGGGACTCGCCAATATCGTGACGGTCTACGCGGTGTTCCGCTATCGCCCCTCCGAAACTGCTCTGATCGTCACCGTCCGGCTGCTGCTGGGTGCGATATTCAGCGGAAACCCGTCCGCATTGCTGTATTCGGCTGCCGGTGCGATTGCCTGTCTTTGCGGGATGCTGCTGCTTCGCCATATCCTGCCGGAAAAGCAGATCTGGCTGTGCAGTGTGATCGGCGCAATGCTTCACAATATCGGGCAGATCACAGCGGCGATCATCATAATGCAGAGCATTGGCGTGATTGCATATTTGCCGATTCTGCTTGTGACCGGTTCACTTGCCGGTGCATTTACCGGGCTGTGTACGCAGCTTGTGCTTCACAGAATCAAACGATAAGAAGGTACGTTTATGACAGAATCCGTTACGCAGGCAGAACAGGAACTTGCAGAGGATACATTGGTATTTTGCATGGAGCATATGCAGGAGCATTATACGATTTGTTTTCTGGCAGAACGAGCCGGTATCTCACCGACCAAACTGAAAATCATCTTCCGGCGCGTATACGGCGCTCCCCTGTTTGCGTACATCCGTGCGGAGAAAATGCGATTTGCTGCGCAGCAGTTAGCGTCTACTAACAATCGCGTACTTGATATTGCAGAAGCCTGCGGTTACGACAATGCAAGCAAGTTTTCTGCTGCCTTTCGGGATGTCATAGGGTGTTCACCAAAAGAATATCGTCAAAATGTCCGTTTGGAGTAGAAAAAACAATTTGCTTATGCTATAATATTGGGAAAGGAGCTGATGCTCCGGAATTTCAAAAGAGGTGATCTGTATGAGCCGTTTACCGTGGGGAAAGCTCGGGCTATTTGCAGGCGGTGTGCTGTTTGGTACAGCAGGCATCAAGATCCTGAGCAGCAAGGATGCGAAAAAGTGCTATACAAATGCGACCGCAGCAGTTCTTCGTGCAAAGGACAGTGTCATGGAAACTGTCACAACGGTGCGTGAAAACTGCGATGACATTCTCAGCGATGCAAAGAACATCAACGCAGAGCGTGCTGCTGCCGATGCAGAAACTGTCATTGAAGATGCTGCTCCTGAGTCAGCAGAAGAATAACCAGATGCAGACCGCTCCGGCGGTCTGTTTTGCTATGAGGTGCGTATATGAAATGTAGAATTCTTCATGAATCAAAAGGGCGTATCCGCGTGCATTTCTGCCAGAAACATATGACGCTGCATCAGGCGGATATGGCGGAATATGCGCTGTCTGCGGTCAGCGGCATCACAAAGGTACAGGTTTTTGACCGAACCTGCGATGTGATTCTTTATTATCGCTGTGACCGGAAAACGGTGCTGTCTGCGCTCGCACATTTTTGCTATAATCAGGAAGCAGAGGCACTTGTGCCGGAGCAGACAGGCAGAGCGCTGAACCGGGAATACGAAGAAAAGCTGGCATCTGCGGTCATGCGGCGTGTCCTCCACAAACTCCTGCTGCCGCTCCCCTTCCGCCGTCTGATCTCATTCATCAAGGCACTGAAATATCTCCGCAGAGGGCTGCAATGCCTGATGCGCGGCAGACTTGAGGTTGATGTGCTCGATGCAGTTGCGATCACGGTTTCGATGCTGCGCGATGATTTCAATACCGCCGGAAGCGTGATGTTTCTGCTGAAGATCGGTGATATTCTCGATGAATGGACGCACAAGAAATCTGTCGATGATCTCGCAAGAACCATGTCGCTCGGCGTGGAACAGGTCTGGATGCGGACAGCAGACGGACAGGAACTGCTTGTCCCCGTCACACAGATCAGCAAGGGCGACTGCGTCATTGTGCGCACCGGCTCCATGATCCCGCTGGACGGAAAGGTGATCGCAGGCGATGCGATGATCAATCAGGCATCTATGACAGGAGAATCTGTGCCTGTTCACAAATCAGAGGGCGCATATGTCTACGCAGGAACGGTAGTTGAGGACGGCGAATGCACGGTACAGGTTGAGAATACCGCAGGCAACGGAAGGTATGACCGCATCGTGAAAATGATCGAAGAATCTGAGCAGATGAAATCGTCGGCAGAGAGCAAGGCTGCACATCTTGCAGATAAGCTCGTGCCGTGGTGTTTAGGCGGCACATTGCTGACCTGGCTGCTGACACGCAATGCAACAAAGGCTGTGTCGATCCTGATGGTGGATTTCTCCTGCGCATTGAAGCTCGCCATGCCGATCTCGGTACTTTCAGCAATGCGGCAGTGCGCCGAATCGGGTATTACGGTCAAGGGCGGCAAATTTCTCGAAGCGGTCGCCGATGCGGATACGGTCGTATTTGATAAGACCGGCACACTGACGCATTCACAGCCCCGTGTGGCAAAGATCATCACATTTGGCGGGCGTGATGAAGCGGAAATGCTGCGGCTTGCTGCGTGTTTAGAGGAGCACTATCCGCATTCGATTGCCAATGCAGTTGTGGCTGAGGCGGAGCGCCGCGGTCTTCTCCATGAGGAACGCCATTCCAAGGTGGAATATGTGGTCGCACACGGCATTTCCAGCATGATCGACGGCAAACGTGTCGTCATCGGCAGTTATCATTTTGTGGCGGAAGACGAAGCCTGCAAAGTTCCGGACGAGCATATTTTCCGTCATCTGCCGAAGGAATATTCGCATCTGTACCTTGCGATCGGCGGCGAGATCGCAGCGGTCATCTGCATTGAAGATCCGCTGCGTGAGGAAGCAAAAACAGTCATTGAAACGCTGCACGGACTGGGGCTCTCCAATATTGTGATGATGACCGGCGACAACGAACGAACCGCCAAATCCGTAGCCGAGAAGGTCGGTGTTGATACATATTATTCGGAGGTACTGCCGGAGGATAAGGCAGCATTCATCCGCAAGGAGCACGAAGCCGGACGGCGTGTCATCATGATCGGTGACGGCGTGAACGATTCCCCTGCCCTCAGCGAATCCGATGCGGGAATTGCGATCAGCACCGGTGCGGCGATTGCAAGAGAAATCGCAGATATTACGATCTCCGCAAATGATCTGTATGCACTGATCTCGCTGAAAAAGCTCAGTGATGCGCTGATGAAGCGGATCCGCCGAAACTACCGCACGATCATCGGTTTTAATACGGGACTGATCCTCCTCGGTGCCGCCGGTATTCTTCCTCCTGCGACCTCTGCCCTGCTGCACAACGCTTCCACACTGGCAATCGGTCTGAAAAGTATGACCGATCTGCCGGTTCCGGAGCAATATCAACAACCGAAATCTCAGGGCGATTAAAAATGCGGGGAATGATAAACATTCTCAGCGGCTTTGCAAGTCCCCTGCTGACGATCTGGACTGTGCTGCCGCTTTTCCGCTGCCCGTTGGTAAACTCCGGAAATATCCCCTGATCCGGCGCATATAATCCTTGCTCAAGTACCTCAGGGATTCTCCACTGACCGCCGTGTGCATGACCTGAAAGAACAAGATCAAATGCAGAATTCTTCGCTTCGTTGACGACTTCATCCAGCTGTTCAGGCTGATGCAGAAGAAGAACATTGTATCTGTCATCGGCCGGCGATTGACAGGCGGATTCGAGTTGATCAGGATTATCATATACATTGACAATTCCGCAGAGTCGTATCTTTTGTTCATGAACTGTAATATCACTGTACGCACCGTGAAGCACGGGGATACCAAGCGAGGCAACTGCATCGTAAAATTCCTCCGTATCATCACGCATGACTTCATGGTTTCCGGAGGCATAGGCGCAGGGATAATTCTCTTTTACCATTTTCATGAGCTGAATTGCGTGTTTTGTCCCGCCCTGAAAGTCTATGACATCGCCGCCGAACAGAACGAAATCAGGCTGTGCATTCACGATTTCCTTCCACAGTCCGGACTGTTCTGCGCCGCCATATGTACAGTTATGCAGATCGGAAAGAAAAACGATGCGCACAGGCGCAGTCAGCTTATCCGATGTCAGGCTGTAATACTCGATTTTCAGCGCATTGCCGAATATATTCATTATGATGTTCAGCAGTATTGCGGCAAAGAGAATGGTGAGCTTTATTTTCAAGGGCTTCTTTGCTTTTGTTTGCGCGCTTTTCAATATGATTCTCCTTTGCGTACTCTCGCTATGATAAACCAGAATTCGGCCTGTTCGTTACTTCTTCCCATATCGGCGATTTGCCGACTCAAGAAAGCGTCTGACTGCATCGTTTGAAAGTATCTGTTCACGCACACGTTCATTAAAAAAAGCCGCAAACGCTTCTATGGTGCAGCCGACATAAAAATCCTTCGGCAGCTTATTTGCATATTCACCTCCGCCGTAGCTGCTTGCGGAGCTGCCCGGTGTAAAACAGTTATAGTGAATATCCGCAGAGCCGTCCGTATGAAAACGGAGCGTGATGATATCGTGCTCGTGAGCCGCCTCTATGTCATCATCGGCAATATGAATATCGCTGTGCAGGAAATCAAGCCCGTTTTCCTTCGCAAAACTTTCGGCAAAGGTATCATATTCGCCGCGTATCAGCATTTTTCTTTTTCGCATACGCTTTATCAGCTCGGGTGAGACGGTGCAGGAAACAACTGTCCGGCTCATGATAAGGCAGCCGATCTTCGGAAAGGCTTCGAGGTACCCTTCGCCAATACCAGTGATGCCTTCGGTGATGCTGAGAATATCATAATGATCTGTCCAGCCGGTTCCGGATTCCTCCAAAACTTCCGCATCTTCACGGCAGAGAACACCTTTACCCATGACCTCCAGAAGACCGCTGTAATGGTTGCTGTATGTGATTCGTTCATTATGCTTTGAAAAGTACATATATCCTCCGTGATTTCTGCAAAAACAGTTTTTGCCCTTTGGTAATTCCCGAAAATGCAGTTTCAATTTAGTAGGGTGTATGCGTATTCTTTTTTCCATTATAACAAAGCTGTCGTAAAAAGTCAACCGTCTTTCAGAAAGGAGACCGCGCAGTGAGCCACTTTTGATTCAGCAATCGCCTCTTTGATTTTGAACCGGACACACAGAGACAGAGCATATGCGCTTATCTGTCCTGCCTTCCGGTGAACACAGCAAAACCGGCTGACCGCATGTCTCACGGTCAGCCGGTTTTGCATAGAATCATTACTTCTTCTTGGACTTTGCCTTCTTAGCGGGCTTGGTGTTGACCTTCTCCTTCAGAGCAGCGCCGGCCTTGAATTTGACCAGCGTGGAAGCTGCGATCTTGATTGCCTCACCGTTTGCAGGGTTGCGGCCGGTTCTTGCAGCTCTCTCCGAAGTCTCAAAGGTTCCGAAGCCGATGAGCTGTACCTTGTCCTTCTTCTGAAGCGTGTCAGACACGACAGTCACAAAAGACTTGAGTACGGCATCGACATCCTTCTTGGAAACGCCGGTTTCGGTTGCGATTGCTTCGATCAGTTCAGTCTTGTTCATCTTTACATCCTCCGTTTTTTGAATTTTACTGCCTAGCAGTGACATTATTATATAGAATTATCGGCGGTTTGTCAAGTGGAAACCGAAATTTTTTCAGATTATCGAACATTTTTAAAGAAAAGAAGGCTGCATGTGAGCCTGTTTTCAACATCTGAGAATGGCTGTACGGTGCTGCATACCGCTCCCGGAGCCTTTTCAGAGGGCGCACGGCATCATTTCGGCTGTGCGCTTTATTGATACGATCCCTTGATTTTGGGATTGCCGCGATCGCCAGCCTATGCTATCATAACAATAGAATCGCACATGAGTACGGGCAAAGCCGCTGTCATCAGAATGTCAGCGGCTTTTTTATCTTCATATCAGAATCCAAGCCCGTCAAGCCATTCCCGAACAGACTGTTGTGTATCAGAGCTGAACTCCTGCGCCGTCTTGCCCTGAATTGCCATACCGTCAAGCACCTGTGCATTCGGCAGATAACTCCCGAAAAAGCAACGGGCAGTTTCTTTGGAACGGTTACTTAAGTAACGCTTTTCGCAAATAGTTACTTATCTCGCCCGATCATTGCAGCATATCCATTCTCCGTTTATCTTTTCAAAATATGCGTTTGTATGCAAGTCACAGCTTCCCGAAGACACGATAAGAAGAAAAACAGTACAGAAATAATTTGAGAAAGCCGTTCATTCTTGGGCGGCTTTTTTTCATAGACATCTTGAAATTTGAGTTAGCATATGCTATAATATGATTATGAGTTCGCAGTTGCTAACCGCCAGTGAACGGGAGACATTCGGATGTCAGGAGTAGAATTCAAGGACGTAATGAAAGTTTACGGTAAAGGCGAAGGGAAACAGGTCACCGTCGATCATGTCAGCTTTACCGTCGAAAAGGGTGAATCCGCAGTGATTCTTAGACAATCCGGCGCAGGAAAGTAAGGATGGTGTGCAGTGATATGAATATAGCTGTCATAATGATTGAAATGCTTGTATTTGCGCTATTATTCACCGTTATGTGCTTCAAAACCGCCGGCGGCAGCAATACGACGCAGATAGAAAACTATCCGCCTGATATACAAGAGGAATACTTCAAAACGCATAAGCGGATACCGACTGCGCCGCTTTCTAAAAGAGTCGTTCTAACAAAATCCGCCGCACTTCTTTGCTTTGCGGTGATCCTCGTTATCATGGCACTGCTTGCCAGAGCAAAGTCTTTTACACAGGGATTTCTGTTTGCATTCGGCATGATGGCGTGGATCGGAGCCTATGATACGTTTTTTATTGACTGGGTGCTGTTTGCCAATATGAAATGCTTTCGGCTTGAGGGCACAGAGCACATGGACAAAGCCTATCATCAGAAGTGGTTTCATCTGAAAGGGATGCTGTTTCCAGGATCGGTATTTGCTCTGATACCGGCTGTGATCGTTGGTTTGATCGTGATGCTGATACGATAATAAAGCCAGGAGATGAGATCTATGTATAAGACAACAGTAAAAATAGACGGCATGATGTGCGGAATGTGCGAATCCCATGTCAACGATGCAATTCGTGCTAAGATGTCCGTGAAAAAAGTAACATCTTCCCATAAAAAGGGTGAAACCGTCATCATCAGTGAAAACGAACTGTCTGCTGAGATGATAGCTGCCGCACTTGACGGCTCAGGATATATTGTGATGCGTGCAATATGCGAGCCGTATGAGAAGAAAGGGCTCTTTCACAGAAAATGAAATCTGAATTATTATCAGGACTTCTGATCCCCTTTCTCGGCACATCACTCGGTGCAGGCTGTGTTCTTTTCATGAAGCACGAGCTGAGTCAAACCGTCCAGCGGGCATTGACCGGCTTTGCAGCAGGTGTCATGACAGCCGCCTCTGTATGGAGTCTTATCATTCCTGCTATGGATATGTCAGAGAATATGGGAAAACTGGCTTTTCTGCCTGCGGCGGTCGGATTCTGGTTTGGAATTCTGTTTCTTCTGCTGCTTGACAGTCTGGTACCGCATCTGCACATGAATGCTGTCAAAGCCGAGGGATTGCCGTCAAAGCTGGCTCGGACAACGATGATGGTGCTTGCGGTCACGCTCCATAATATCCCGGAAGGAATGGCAGTCGGTATCGTATACGCAGGCTTCCTGTCAGGTTCTGCAGATATGACCGCAGGCGGCGCTCTGGCACTGGCTCTTGGCATTGCAATACAGAATTTCCCTGAGGGTGCGATCATTTCAATGCCGCTCCGCGCAGAAGGTAAAAGCAAAGCGAAAGCATTTGCGGGCGGTGTATTGTCAGGTGCAGTGGAACCGGTCGGCGCACTTCTCACGATACTGTCTGCAAGCCGATTGCTGCCGGTCATGCCGTATCTGCTGAGCTTTGCCGCAGGAGCCATGATCTATGTTGTAGTGGAAGAGCTGATACCCGAAATGTCACAGGGCGAACATTCAAACATCGGTGTTATCCTGTTTCCCGTCGGCTTTACGCTGATGATGATACTGGATGTTGCACTCTCATAAAAAGGAGGATCTATATGACAAGCAAAGAATACAAAGAATTATCCGTCAGGGAGTTTACCAGAGCCGCCGAGGTCTATGAATCGGACAACGCCGGTGTCTATAAGATGTGCAAAAAGGATTATCCCGATGTGCTGGCAGAGCTTGAAAAAGAGCCGTTTACCGATCTTCTGGACTGCGGCTGCGGAACAGGTCCGATGCTGACGCTGCTGCATCAGAAATATCCCGATAAGCATTACACCGGCATTGATCTGACGCCGAAAATGATCGAGGTCGCCAGACGAAAGAAAATGGAGGGCGTTGAACTGGTAGTCGGCGACTGCGAGGATCTGCCGTTTGCCGAAAACTCTTTTGATGCTGTGATCTGCTGCGAGAGCTTTCATCACTATCCGAATCCGCAGAAATATTTTGACAGCGTGTACCGTGTCCTCCGTCCGGGCGGCAGGCTGATCCTGCGTGATATGACGATGAACTCTGCGGCGGTGCGCTGGTTCTGCAACACCATTGAAATGCCGCTGATACACCTTGCAGGCAAGGGCGATGTCCGCATCTACGGCAGAGAGGATATCCGGAAGCTGTGCGATCATGCCGGACTGCATATGGAGTCCTTTGAAAAGCGCGGCTTCTGCCGTCTGCATTGTGTTGCGAGAAAGAGATAAAGCACGATGGTTCAATATGACAGCATTACAGATTCCTATAAGCAGTCCCGTAATATTTATGATGATGTCCTGACACAGGATAAATGGTGGAGCAAGCTGTATATCCGGCTTTTCTGGAGCGGTGTGAATGATAACGAAATTGCTGAAAAAGTGCTTTCATTTATCCCTGATGATTTTTTGGGAGTCTATCCCAAATCTTGTGTAAACCTCCAAAGTAGTGTATAATGGAAGCAGCACTACTTTGGAGGTAATATTATGGCACGGAGAAAAAGAGGGACACCGGAACAGCAGGCGCGCAGAGCCTTGATCAGCGAACTG
>JAEEGL015421290.1_pt1 | contig 19198 bp, 17 predicted proteins | sample 9134231 | NCBI WGS metagenome assembly JAEEGL01 (sample SAMN16246548, study PRJNA631951) | gut metagenome | biome: gut microbiome; feature: rumen; material: fiber-attached | host: Bos | place: Iran: Karaj | collected 2018-10 | reverse complement strand
ATTCTCCTCGGCCACGGCCAGCCATTCGGCCAGCTCCTCCCGGCGCTGGATGCCCCAGATGGGCACCACGTTGTCATACTGGCCCATGAACGCATGGCAGGCCGCGGCGTTGGTCAGCAGTCCGCCCGCCAGGCCCTTCATGGCGATGAAGCCCATGTCGGCCTGCTTGCAGGCCTCCGCCAGGGCCAGATCCTCCGGCGCGGAGATATAGCTGAATGGGAACTGCAGGGTCTCGTACAGGCCGGATTCGATGGCCTGCTTCGCCACGCTCAGGCGGTGGGCGGTGATGCCGACGTGGTTCGTCCAGCCCCGGCGTTTGGCCTCCAGGGCGCCCTGATAGGCCCCCTTCGGGTCGTCGGGATCGGGGAACTCGTCGGGATTGTGGAGCTGCAGCAGATCCACATGGTCCGTTTTCAGCATTTTCAGGCTGTTCTCCACATGGCGCAGCACCCCGTCATAGTCCGGAGCGCCGGACTTGGTGGCGATGACGATATCGCCGCGCACATCCGCCAGGGCCAGGCCGAGCTTCTTCTCGCTGTCGGTATAGGCGTTGGCGGTGTCAAAGAAGCGGATGCCGCCGTCGTAGGCCGCGCGCAGCAGGTCCACCGCCTCGTCCACCGTGCACCGCTGCAGGGGCAGACAGCCCATGGAGGGCTTCGTGACGGTCAGTTCCGTTTTGCCGAGTCTGAGATATTCCATGGGATCGCTTCCTTTCTTTTCCTTTGCTTCAGTATATCACGGCCGTACAGCCAGCGCAATACGAAAGCCGCCCGATGGGCGGCTTTCGTATTATTCGTTGATCAGTTCCTCGAAGACCGGTAAACTGCGGCGGATCATATCGTTGGACACGCAGTAGCAGATGCGGAAGTACTCCCGGCAGCCGAAGCTGGTGCCCGGCACGACCAGCAGATTCTTCTGCTTCGCCTTCTCCGAGAAGGCCTCGCTGTCGCCGTCCGGGGCCTGGATAAACAGGTAGAACGCCCCGTCGGGCTTGGCCATGTGATAGCCCATGCGGCTGAGCTCGCGGTACAGCAGGGTGCGGTTCTCGTCATAGGCGGCCAGATCGGGCATCTGCGTCACGCAGCGGGCCACGACGCGCTGCAGCAGCGACGGCGGGCACACATGGCCGCAGATCCGGGCCGCGCCGGCCACGGCGCAGTAGAGGGCCTCGGCGTCGGCGCAGGCATCCGGCACCAGCACGTAGCCGATGCGCTCGCCGGGCAGGCTCAGGGACTTGGACCAGGAGTAGCACACCACGGTGTTCTCGTAGATCGCGGGCACCCAGGGCGCCTGCACGCCGCCGTAGACCAGCTCACGGTAGGGCTCGTCGGCGATCAGATAGACGGGATGGCCGAATTCCTCCCCCTTGGCGCGCAGGATCGCGGCCAGGCGCTCCAGCGTCTCGCGGGTATAGACCACGCCGGAAGGGTTGTTGGGGGAATTGATGATGACGCCCTGGGTATTGGCATTGACGGCGGCCTCCAGGGCTTCAAAGTTGATCTGGAAATGCTCCATATCCGGGGGCACCACGGTGAATTTCCCGCCGTTGGCCTCGGTGAAGGGGCGGTACTCCGGGAAGAAGGGGGCCACGGTGAGGATCTCGGCCTCAGGGCCGGTGATCAGCGCCTTGAGCACCGACACCAGCGCCGGGGCGGCGCCGCAGGTGAAGAACAGGTTCTCCGGCCGGACGCCGGCTTGAAAGCGCGCGTTGAGGTCGTCGGCCACGGCCTTTCTGACCCCGTCGTAGCCCGCGGCGGAGGTGTAGCCGTGGACCTGCAGGGTGTTCTCGTTCTCCACAATGTCGCGGATGGATTCATTCACCAGGGCCGGAGCCGGGATCGACGGATTGCCCAGGGAATAGTCGAACACGTTCTCCTTCCCCACCGCCTTTGCCTGGCGCAGGCCGTACTCAAACAGCTCGCGGATGCACGAGCGCATGGCGCCCAGTTCATACATCGTATTGTTCAGCATGTTTCTTCTCCTTCTCTATGTGCATTCAGATAATCGACCAGAAAATCAATGGCTTCGCGGTAGCTGTCGAAGCCCCTGCCCTTGCAGGTGGTGAGGCACGCGAGCCCTGCGTAGGACACCGCCCGGAAGGGTTCCCGCGCGTCCACGTCGGACAGATGCACCTCCGCCGCGGGGAGCGACACCGCCTTGAGGGCGTCGAGGATGGCGACGCTGGTGTGGGTATAGGCGGCGGGATTCAGCACGATGGCGTCGAATTTTCCCAGGGCCTCCTGGATCCAGTCCACCAGCACGCCCTCATGGTTCGACTGGCGGATCTCGCACCCGACGCCCAATTGACGGCAATGGTCCTCGAGGAACCGCACGAGATCGGCATAGGTGCGTTTTCCATAAATGTCCGGCTCGCGCACGCCCAGAAGGTTCAGGTTCGGGCCGTTGAGAATGAGGAATTTCATCCGATCGCCTCCCATATCTTTCGCACGGTATCCGTCACCGTGCCGGTATTTTCAATGGCTGCCTCCGCCCAGGCCCGGTACAGGGGCTCGCGCTCGGCATAGAGGGCCCGGGGAGACCGACGCTGGGACAGGGGCCGTCCGGCCGTGGGCAGGGCTTCTATCTCCCGCCGCAGCCAGAGCAACCGCCCGTTCTGCCGCAGGTGGTACCAGTTTTCCGGTCTCGTCACGCAGCCGCCGCCGGTGGCGATCACGCAGCCGGTTCTCTTTCCCAGCTCCGAGAGCACCTGCGTCTCCATTTCCCGGAAGGCATCCTCGCCCTGCGCGGCGAAGATCGCCGGAATCTCGCCGAAGCGCTCGGTCACGATGGCGTCGGCGTCAAGGAAGGGCCGGCCCATGGCCTCGGCCAGGGCGGCGCCCACGGCGCTCTTGCCGCAGCCGGGCATGCCGATGAGGATGAGATTCTCCATCCCGGCGCGCAGATTACGGTAAACCTGCCCCGCTTTTTCATCCGGGATCGACGTGCATGTAAACAGCTCCGCCGCCCGCTGGGCCTGCACCGTCAGCATCCAAAGGCCGTCGGCGTTCGGAATGCCGCGGCGCTCCGCGTCCAGCAGAAGCCGGGTGCGCAGGGGGTTGTAGATGAGGTCGACCACGCCCCTGCAGGCGGGGAACTCGGAAAGCTCCACGGGGCTGCGCCCGGTTTCGGGCCACATGCCTACGGGGGTGGCGTTGACGATCAGCTCCGCGTCCCGGTCCATGTTCTCATAGTTGACGGGTCCGGTGCGCGAGACGATCTGTGCGTCCGCCCCGAGATCCCGCAGGGCCTGCAGCGCCATGGTCCCCGCGCCGCCGCTGCCCAGCACCAGGGCGCGCCTGCCCGCGGGGGCAAAGGGCGCGATCAGCGCGCAGAAGCCGGCGTAGTCCGTGTTGTCGCCGTACCAGCCGTCATGCCTGCGCACCATCGTATTGACGCTGCCCAGCCGCCGGGCGGCTTCGGAGAGCTCTGTGCAATACCCGATGACCGCCTTTTTATAGGGGATCGTCACGTTCAGCCCGCGGCAGGGCGTTTCCTTCAAAAATGCTTCCAGATCCTCCGGCTCCACGGGGAACAGATCGTAGTCATAACCCGCCAGCGCCCGGTGGAGCTCCGGTGAGCGGCTGTGGCCAAGTTTCCGGCCCAGCAGGCCATACTGCGCCGTCATACGATCTCCAGGTAGCTGCCGAGGTAATGCACCTCTTCGCAGACCTCCTCAAGCTCCGAAATCATGCGTTCAAAGTCCGTGGAGTAGATGGACGACTCAATGTCGAAATAGAACAGGAATTCAAAATCCCGGTTGGGAATGGGCCGGCTCTCCAGCTTCTGGACGTTCAGCCCCAGGCAGTACAGCCGCGCCAGCACCTTGTACAGGGCGCCGGGCCGGTGGGGCACTGTGAGCATCAGCGTCGTCTTGTTGGTGCCGGGGTAGATCTCCGGCCGGGGGGCGATGCAGATGAACCGGGTGTGGTTGTTGTCATTGTCCTGCATGTCCGGGATCAGGCAGCGCAGGCCATAGAGCTCGGCGCAGTGATAGGAGGCCAGAGCGGCCACATCCGTGCGGCCCATCTCCGCCACCATCTGGGCGGCGGCAGCGGTGTTGGAGCAGGCGTGCAGCATTGCGTTCGGCAGCTGCTCCAGATGGCTCTGGCACTGGCTCAGGGCCTGCTCGTGGGAGTAGATCTCCCGGATGGAATCCACGGTGGCGCCGGGGCAGGCCAGCAGGGCGTGGTTGATTTTGATGCGCGCGGCGCGCACGATGTAGCAGTTGTTGGCGATCAGCAGATCGTACACCTGCTTCACAGAGCCCGCGGTGCTGTTCTCGATGGGCAGCACGCCGTAGTCGCACAGCCCGGAAGAGATGGCGGAAAATACGCCCTCAAAGCTCTTGAGATAGGTGATCTCCGGGGCGCGGAAAAGCTTCTCGCAGGCCGCCGTGGAGTAGGCCCCCTCCACGCCCTGGCAGGCCACATGGGCCCGCTCCGGGAAGAGCTGGGGCGTCTCGGCGATGGCCTTGCGGATCATCTGCAGCTGCTGGGATTCCGGCTGCAGCAGGGTGTTCTGCTCGGCGCGGCTGAGCTCAAACAGCAGGGAGTAGACCACGCGCAGGGGCTGGGCCATGTCCTCCCGGGCGGCGCTCGTCAGGGCGGCGAGCTTCTCCCGCTCCCGACGGGTATCCAGGGCGGGGCGGCCGTTTTCCTTCTTCCACACGGCGATCCGTTTGGAGATGTCCATGCGCTCGGTCAGCAGGGCGGCGAGCTGGGCGTCCACCGCGTCGATTTCTTTTCTCAGGTCGGTGATATCCATCATTGTTCCTCCAGGATAGCGTCGTAAATGGCGGCGGCAGCGGCGGCTTCCACGCAGGGCACCGCCCGCAGGGCGATGCAGGGATCGTGCCGTCCGCGCACGGAAAGGGTCGTTTCGGTCATGGTGCGCAGGTCCACGCTGTCCTGCGGTTTGGCGATCGAGGGCGTGGGCTTCAGGGCGGCCCGGAAGACGATGGGCATGCCGGAGCTCAGACCCCCCAGGATGCCGCCGGCATTGTTTGTGCGGGTGCGCACAGCTCCATTCTCGGTGCAGTAGGGGTCGTTATTCTCCGAGCCGCGGCGGTGCGCGCCTGCAAAGCCGCTGCCGAACTCGATGCCCTTCACTCCGGGGATGCCGAAGATCGCCCGGGCGATGCGGTTTTCCATGCCGTCGAACATGGGCCCGCCGAGGCCGGCGGGGCAGCCGGTGACCGTGCATTCAATGACGCCGCCCACGCTGTCGCCCTCGGCCCGCGCAGCTTCCACGCAGTTTAGGAATTTGTCGGGGTCGGTTTCTTCGCCCACGGAGACAAGCCGCGCGCTGACCGAAATCCCCAGGCCCTCCAGCTGCTGGAGGCAGATCCCCCCGGCGATGCACAGGGGGGCCGTCAGCCGGCCGGAGAACTGGCCGCCGCCGGCATGGTCGCGGGCCTCGCCGAACTTCACCCAGGCGGTGTAGTCCGCGTGGCCGGGGCGGGGGATGTATCTGAGCTCGTCGTAGTCGCCGGAACGGGTGTTTTCATTGCGGATGATGGCCGTTACCGGCGCGCCGCAGGTCACGCCGTCCACAAGGCCGGCGATGAATTCCGGCCGGTCCGCCTCTTTGCGGGGTGTGGTCCCCTTTTGCCCGGGGGCGCGGCGGTCCAGGAACCGCTGCAATTTCTCAAAATCGATCCGGATCCCGGCGGGCAGCCCCTCCATGGTCACGCCGATGGCGCTCGCGTGGGACTGGCCGAAGATGGTAAATCGAAAAACGTTTCCGCAGGTGTTGCTCATGGCTCCTCCTCCCATGTCAGGCAGCCGCCGAGGTTGACATAATCTTTCCAAAATCCGGCGTAGGATTTTTCCGTCGCCTCCGCGCCGCGGACCGTGACGGGGCCCTCGCAGCCGGGGGCGCAGATGGCCGCGGCCATGGCGATGCGGTGATCGCCGCAGGCGTCCACCGTGCCGCCGGGAAGGCATCTCCGTCCCTCGACCCACAGGCCGTCGGGCAAAGCGCCCGCTTCAGCGCCGAGGCTTTTCAGCATCTGCACGACGGATTCGATCCGGTCGCTCTCCTTGAGCCGCAGCCGCGCCGCGCCGGCGAACACGGTCCTGCCGGGGCAGAAGGCCGCCAGCGCCGCCAGGGGCGGCACCAGATCCGGGATCTGGCCGCAGTCGATGACGGCATTCCCGGCGCAAATGGCGTCGATGCATGCCGGCGCCGCCCGGTCGCCCTGCCGGGATGCGGGATCCAGACCGGTGACGGTCAATCGGCTGCCGCCGATGCGGTCTGCACACAGCCAGAAGGCGGCGTTGGACCAGTCCCCTTCCACGGCCAATTCGCCGGGGCTTTGCATAGAACCGGGCGCAAGCCGAATGACGGCTTCTTCTTTTATGAGCTCCGCGCCAAAGCGTTCCAGCGCGTCGCAGGTCATATCAAAATAGGGCGCGGACTCCATGGCCGTCTCCAGATGCAGGCTGCCCCCGCCCATGACGCACAGGGCGAAGAGGATGCCGCTGAGAAACTGGGAGGACACATTGGCCGCCAGGGAAAAATCCTTCCCCGCGAGCTTCCCGCCGGCGCGGATGGTGTTTTCCCCGCGCTTCAAAACGGCGCCGTGGCGCTGAAGCTCCGACCACAGGGGCTCCATGGGCCGCTTGGCCAGCCTGCCGTGCAGCACAAACTCGGTATTCACGCCCAGGGCGCAGGCCACGGGCAGCAGGAAGCGCAGGGTGGACCCGCTCTCCCCCACGTCCGGCACGGCGTCCTGCGCCGGTGCGGCAATGGGGGCGACGGTGTAAGCCGTCCCGTCGTATTCGATCTCCGCGCCCAGGGCGCGCAGGCAGCGCACGGTGGCCTCCACGTCCTGCCCGGTCTGACCGCACACGATGCGGGTTTTCCCCTTCGCCAGGGCGGCGCAGATCAGCGCCCGGTGGGCCTGGGATTTGGACGGCAGGGCCGCGATTTCCCCCCGCAGGGGCCGCGGCGTCAGACGGGCGATCATTTGAGACCCGCCTTTATGAAATCACCGAGTTCGTCGGCTGCCAGTTCATACAGGACGCACTCCCCCACGTCCCGGGGCACCACCAGCGTGATGGCGTCGCCGTGGCGCTTTTTGTCCGCGGTCATGGCCGCGGCCAGGGCGTCGGCGCCGTAAGGGCAGGCGACGGGCAGGCCGAAGCGGATGAGGATATCATCCAGGGCGCGGGAACAGTCGGGGCTGCACAGATCGTTTTCCGCGCATGCCCGGGCAATGACGGACATGCCGATGGCCACCGCCTGGCCATGCAGGACCGTGAAGCCGCTGAGCTTCTCCACGGCGTGGCCCACGGTGTGCCCCAGGTTCAGAAGCTGCCGGCAGCCGCGGTCAAATTCGTCGGCTGTCACGATTTCCCGCTTGAATTCCACGCAGCGGGCAATGACCGGCTCCGGCCGGAAGGCGGGGCCGCTGACCATGAGATCGCTGAACATCTCGGCGTCGAACAGCATGGCATATTTGATGACCTCGGCGCACCCGGCCCGGAACTGCTTATCCGGCAGAGTGGCGAGGGTATCGGTATCGCAGAGCACCAGGTCGGGCTGGTAAAAGGCCCCGGCCAGGTTCTTGCCCGCGGGCAGATCGATGGCCGTCTTGCCGCCCACGGAGGAATCCACCGCGGCCAGCAGGGTGGTGGGGATCTGGACAAAGCCCACGCCCCGAAGATATGTGGCCGCCGCAAAGCCGGCCAGATCCCCCGGCACACCGCCGCCCAGGGCGACGACGCAGTCGGCGCGGGTCAGGCCGTTTTCGGCCAAAAAGTTCAGAAGAGACAGGTAGTTTTCCGCATTTTTCCCCTGCTCGCCGTTGGAAAATACAAACTTTACAACGCGCAGATCCGCCGATGCAAGGCTTTGCTCCAGGCGGTCGGCATACAGCCCGTCCACGATATCGTCGGTGACGACAGCGCAGAGGCCGCCCGGGCAGAAGGGCCTGATTTTTTCTCCGGCCTCCGGCAGCAGTCCGGCGCCGATGTGGATCTCATAAGATCGGGAGGCGTTTACTTGAATGGTTCTCATGGGGTTCCGATCTCCTTTTTCCTCTGACTGCCGTCCTCCAGCAGGGCGTTCAGGGCGTCTGTGTCACTTCGTTCCAGGGCGTCACGGTACTGCCCCAGGGATTCAAGCAGATCATCCAGCTCGTGAAGCAGGTTTTCCCGGTTCTCCAGGAACAGCTCGGTCCACATGCGCGGGTTCAGCTCCGCCACTCTGGTCATATCCCGGAAGCTCCCGGCGGAGAACCCCGCGTGCAGCGCCGCGCTGGGGCTGCGCACCAGGGCGTTGGAAATGAGATGGGGCAGCTGGGAGGTAAAGCCGATGCGCCGGTCGTGCTCTTCGGCCGTGGTGACGGGGAAATGGGCAAAGCCCAGGGGGCGCAGGACGGAGCGAAGCCGCTGCAGCAGCAGGATATCATCCGGGTCCTGCGGCACCAGCACCATGGAGGCCCCTTCGAACAGATCCGCCCGGGCGTACTTGATGCCGGAGCGCTCGCTGCCCGCCATGGGATGACCCCCCACGAAGGTAAAGCCGTATTCATTTGCCAGTCGGAAGCCCAGGGCGCAGATGCGCTCCTTGGTGCCCAGGCAGTCGATCACCAGGGCGTTTTTGCCGATGCGCGGGGCATTCTCCTCCAGCCAGGCCTTGCTCGCCGCCGGATAGGCCGCCAGGATCACAAGCTCGCAATCGCCGACGGTTTTTTCGTTCAGTTCGCCGTGCACCATGTCGGAAAGCCTTGCAAAGCCCTCCACAGAGGCGTTGGCGTCGCAGCCCAATACGGTGTGGTCCGTGCGCTCCCGGAATGCCTTGACCAGAGAGCCGCCGATGAGACCCAGTCCCAGGATGCCGACTTTCATGCCAGGGCCTCCCGCACCGCGCGCACCCGGCGGGCCAGGTCGTCGAACTGGGCCGGCGTCAGGGACTGGGCGCCGTCGCACTTGGCGTGGGCCGGGTCGTTGTGCACCTCGATCATCAGGCCGTCGGCGCCGCAGGCCGCGGCGGCCAGGGCCATGGAGGGCACCAGCTTCGCCTCGCCCGTGGCGTGGCTCGGGTCCACCACCACCGGCAGGTGGGTCAGCTCCTGGAGCTTGGGCACCGCGGACAGATCCAGCGTGTTTCTTGTATAGGTTTCAAAGGTACGGATGCCCCGCTCGCAGAGGATGACCTGCTCGTTGCCGCCGGCCATGATGTACTCGGCGCTCATGAGCAGCTCCTTGAGGGTGTTGGCAAGGCCGCGCTTCAAAAGCACCGGCTTATGGATGCGGCCCAGCTCCTGCAGAAGGTCAAAATTCTGCATATTACGCGCCCCGACCTGGATGATATCCACATCCTCGAACAGGGGCAGATGGTTGACGTTCATGATCTCGGACACGATGGGCAGTCCCGTGGCCCGCTTGGCCTCGGACAGGAGCTTGAGGCCCTCGAAGCGCAGACCCTGGAACGCATAGGGGGACGTGCGGGGCTTGAAGGCGCCGCCGCGCAGGATCGTGGCGCCGGAGGCCTGGATGGCGCGGGCCACCTCCAGGATCTGATCCTCGCTCTCCACGGAGCAGGGGCCGGCGATCATGCAGAAGTTGCCGCCGCCCAGCTTGACGCCGCCCACTTCGATCACGGTATCGGCGGGATGGAACATGCGGTTGCACTGCTTGAAGGGCTCGCCCACGCGGCGCACCGCCATGACCATCTCCAGGCTCTCTAAAAGCTCCACATCGATGCCTGCGGTGTTGCCCACCAGGCCGATGATGGTATAATCCGTGCCCACGGACAGATGGATATCCACGCCCTGGCTCTTGAGCCAGGCGATCAGATGGTCCCGCTTTTCTTCGGTGGTCTGGGGTTTGAGTACAACGATCATTTTTTTGCCCTCCTGCATAAAAATCAGCCGCACAGCGTATCCTGTGCGGCTGGTGGTAGTTCTTTTGAACCGGAGCGATTGCCCGACCCGTTTAAGCGCAGCACAAAATACTATTACTTCTCTTGGAAAAGTAATAGTAATAAAAGGATACGAACATAACGGACATACGGCTCATATTTATACGCTCCTGTCTGGATTGGGTTCATCGTAGCACATCCGAAGCCCTTTGTCAACACCCGCCGGGCGCCTCAAAAAACTTTGGAGTTTTCTCCGAAAAGCGGCGAAGGACCCCGGGAATTCTTGCACTTTCCTTACAAATCCAACGCGGTCAGATCGGCGAATGTTTCACGGCGTACTGCCTCAAAGGCCCCGCCGTCACGCAGCATCACCACCGGCGGACGGGGGATGCGGTTGTAATTTGAGGCCATGGAATAGTTGTACGCGCCCGTGGTGCACACGCACACCAGATCGCCCCGGGCCGTGGAGGCGGGCAGGCAGATCTTCGGCTGGATGATGTCGCCGCTCTCGCAGCAGCGGCCCACCAGGTCGCACAGGAAGTCCGCGGGTTCGTTTGCCTTATCGCCGTGGAGGACGGTATACTTCGAGCCGTACAGGGCGTAGCGGGGATTGTCGGTCATGCCGCCGTCCACGCTGACGTAGTTCTTATAGCCCGGGATGCGCTTGACCGCGCCCACCCGGTAGACCGTCAGGCCCGCGTCGGCCACGATGCTGCGGCCCGGCTCCATGACGAAGAAGGGCAGCTCCATCGAGAGCGATTCGCACAGCGCCTTCATATGCGCCGCCACCTCGCCGATGCGGGCGCGGATATCCACCGTGCCGTCGGACTGCACATAGGGTACGCCGTAGCCGCCGCCGAAATTCAGGATCTTCGCGGTAAACCCGAATTCATCGCGCATCTGCGCCAGGAAGGGCAGCATGATATCCGCCGTGCGCTGGTACACATCCTCGTCAAACACCTGGGATCCCACATGGCAGTGGACACCCTCCAGAGACACGCCGTCCAGCGTCAGGGTCAGCTTCACCAGCTCCCGGGCCTGGCCGGTCTCGATGGCGACGCCGAATTTTGAGTCCACCATGCCGGTATTGACCGCCTCATAGGTGTGGGGATCGATGCCGGGGGTCACGCGCAGCAGGATCTTCTGCACCGCGCCCCGGGCGGACGCCAGTTCGCTCAGGCGCACGAGCTCGTCCTCGCCGTCCACCACGAAATAGCCCACGCCCGCGTCCATGGCGTAAAGGATGTCCGCGTCGGTCTTGTTGTTGCTGTGGAAGAAGGCCCGCTCCATCGGGAATCCGGCCTTCACCGCCGTGAAGATCTCGCCGGAAGAAACCACATCGATGAACATTTCCTCCTCCCGCATGACCCGGTACATATGCACAAAGCTGGCCGCCTTGCTGGCATATGCGGGCGCCGCCTTCTCGCCGAAGTTTTCGGCAAAGGCAGTCTTGTACAGGCGGCAGTTTTCCCGGATGCGGTCCTCATCGAGCAGGTACAGGGGCGTACCGAAACGCTCGGCCAGATTGCATACATCCTGGCCCGCAAAGCACAGATGGCCGGCTTCATTGACGGAAATGTTTTTTGAAATCATTGGGTCTCCTCCTTGGTCGCGGTTGAAAGGTATCGCTGCATAATTGTCACGAATTGGGCACGGGTCGCCTGACCCGTGGGCTGTAAATAAAGGCGTCCATTCACGCGGGTGCCCTTGATCAGTTCCTGTTCCACGGCCCAGGCCAGGGGCGCTTCCGCCCAGCCGGGGACGGCTGCGCGGTCCGGGAACGGGTCAAGCGACGACGGGTCTGCGCCGCCGGCGCCGGCAAAGCGGCAGAACAGAGCAGCCAGCTGGGCGCGGGTGACGGGCGCGTCGGGATGGAACCGGCCGTCGTTATAGCCCAGGACGATCCCGTTCTCCGTCGCCCAGGCCAGGGCCTGCTCATAGAAGCAGCCGGAGGGCACATCCGGGAAATCGGCCTTCCCCTGCGCCGCAGGGCTTCCCGCAGCGCGGTGGAGGATGGTCACCACCTCGCTGCGGCAAATGGATGCGTCGGGACGGAAGGTCCCGTCGTTATATCCCTTGATCAGTCCCATGGCGACGCTGTCGCGCACGTCCTGATAATACCAGGTGCCGAAGGCCATGTCGCTGAACATGGCCGAAGGATCATAGGGATCGTACTCGCCATCGGGTACCTGGGTGGTATACCAGGTCTTTCCATCCTCCAGGTAGGAATACACGCCGAAGAGGGTGGCGGAGCTGTCGCCGAAGCTCAGCGGGTCCGGATCGCTGTAACCGAAGCGGAAGGTTTCGCCGGGGCGGAACAGCGTGACGGGAATCTGCAGCGCGTCCGGGAAGGGCTCCAGCGACCAGCCGGCAAAGCTGAAGCTGTGCTCCTGGCTGCGGGGCTTTCCCGCGGGGGTGGGCAGCCGCCCGGAATAAAACACAAACCCGCGGATATCCGGACATTTGACGCCGTCCGGCAGCTCAAAATGCAGAATAAAATCCTGCCGCGGGAGCCGCCAGTCGCTGCGCACCGTCTGCACCGCGTCGGGGTCGGCCGGAAAAGGATCCTCTGCCGAAACGACCACAGGAAACGCTTCCCCGCGTCTTTTGGCATCCGCCGCGGTATGGCTGATCAGGCCGGAGGACCAGTTGTTATATGCGCAGATCTGCGGCGAACAGTCCCACGCGCCCCACGCGCGCTTCATTTCCGATGCGGCCCGGGCGACGGTGCTGCCCTTGGTCAGCTCATCCATAAAGGTGACCATCCAGCAGCTGTCGCCGCCGAAGGTCACGTCTTTGGAGTAGCCGTAAACCGCGCCGGCGCCCTTGTCCAGCAGCGGCGCGCAAAGGCCGTCGGTAGCCATGCCGTAGCAGGTGCCGCTCCAGAACAGACCGCCCGCGGCGGGCTTGTCCATATGGTCGGCGATCACCGTACCGTCCACCTCAAAGAAATACATTTCGTCGCTGTATCTGACGTAATATGTATGGCTCGCGCCGGTCACGGGGTCCACCGCGTAATCCCGGGCCGTGAGTCCCCTGCCGCTCTGCAGGCAGATAAAGGAGCTGACGCCCTCGGGATCACGGTCGCCGTGGCTGTCGATCAGCACCACAGCACAGGATTCCACCGCATCGGCAATCGCATCGATGGTGGCCTCCGAACGCTCATACCGGTGATATTGTCCGCCGGTAAAATGGGCCAGCGTTTCGCCCCAGGAATCATAGATGCCCCCGGGACCCTCAAAGGCATCGTCCAGGCCGTAATAGGGCGCAAACAGGCAGACGTCCAGCCCCTCGGGGACGGCGCTTTTCCGCGCGGGCTCCTCCGCAGGCGCCGGGCTCATCCCGGAAGCGAGGGAATCAAGATAGGAGCTGAATCTGCACGCGACGCCGTCCTCCGTCCTCCAGGTCAAATCGTTGCCGATCCGGCGCACGCTGCCGGGCTCGACGCCGTCGGCCCACGCAAGCACCTGCTCCACGCTGTCGGCCCGGGCCGTCTCGTCCGAGGCCGCCTTGCGTCCGTTCAGCCTGCCATAAATCCGGTCAAAGATCTCATCGGCACAGGCATAGTCCGGCTGTGTCGGGCTTTGTGCTGCGGCAGCCGGCGGGATCATGCCCGCCAGCAATGCCAGGAGCAGCGGCAAAAGAAGCAGTTTGAGAGATCTCATTCCGGCGCCTCCTGAAAAACGTCAGTTCTTGTAGTCTCGGTAGCAGAGATTCAGATCCACGGCGGTCCCGATGCCGGGCACAGCGCCCTGGTTGGTATATTGCCAGAGCTGCACCTCATAGGCAAAGCTCTGGGCGTCGGCATATTCGGCCAGCCACAGGTCATACGAGCGGAGCGCACGCAGGTCATAGCTGTTGTAGCCGTCGCTCTGGTTGAAATAGACGCCCGCATCGTAGCCCGCGTTTTCGATCTCGGCGCAGAAGGCACGGGCAAATTCGGTCATCTCCGGCCCTGTCACCTCGTCGGTGCGGGCTTCGGTGGTGATACTCTCCCAATCGAACATTACCGGATAGGTAATGGAATAGCCGTCGATGGCATCCAGGACGAACCACGCCTCCTCCTTCGCCTCCTGCACGCTGGTGGCCTGGGAGAAGAAATAGACGCCCACATCCAGCCCGGCAGCCAGCGCGCCGCGGATGTTTTCCTCGGCCGTGGTATCGGGAAAAATGTCACCGTCGGTAAAGCCTCGGTAGCCCACCCGCACGATGGCGAATTCCACGCCGGCATCCGCCACCTGCTGCCAGTCGATCCCCTGCTGGTGGGACGAGACGTCGACGCCCGTGCGGGAAACCTCGCTTGCGGCACACTGTATATAATCGCCGTTTTTGTAGTAATCTGTCTGGCTGTATGGGTTCACCGGGATGGACTGATCCGCCGGAGACAGCAGATTGACCACATACTGTCCTCCCAGCCGCGTCGTCTGGAGCAGCGCGGTGAAGAAATCCGCCTCGGTATGGCGCATGTACACCCGCGCGGCGATCAGATCCGCAAGCAGGAGCGCGCTGAGCAGCAGAAGTACCACGGTGAGAAGGATCGGCTTCTTTTTTCTTTTTTTGCGTTTCGCCATTTTGCCTCCCGTTCGGGTCGAGTAGTAGTTGTAAGTATAGCACATTCGGCCTGGTTCTACAAGAATTTGTTTTTTGCGCGGCGGAAAAGCCGCAAGCAAAAGGGATTGATTTTTTCCCGATTTCATGTCACAATAGAGGCACATTGCTTATAAGGAGTAACACATGGAACAAGAACTCCATCAAAATTTAGAAGAAGACCGTTTGGAAAAGGTGCAGCAGCAGCGCCGGCTGCGCAAGCGTCGGCGGCGGATCTCCGTATTGATTACCGTGCTGGCCATCGCTCTGCTGATCGGCGCGATCATCCTGATCCTGGACAACGGCGGCGCCATTCTCTCGGGATTGCTGGACAAGCGTCCCGTCGCATCGGAGGAGGCCCCGGTGATCAGCACATCGAAGGAGCAGTATTCCTCCGTCACCATTGCCGCCACGGGCAGCATTTTTATCAGCGACCATCTGCTCTCCGACGCCCGCCAGAGCGACGGATATGATTTCTCCCCCTGCTTCTTCGGCACGGCAAAGGAGCTCAGCAGCGCCGACCTGACCGTGGGGAACCTGGTGTGCAATTTTGCCGGCTCTCCCTATGGCTCGGCCACCTCCAGCTCCCCCGCCGTTCTGGCCAGCACCCTCGCCGGACAGGGCTTTGATCTGCTGCAGACAGCCAACTGCGCCTCCATCTCCAACGGCATGACGGGTCTGGAATCCACCATCGACACGATCTGCGCCGCCGGGATGCAGAACGTGGGCACCTTCCCTTCGGCGCAGGCGCGGAGCGACTGCGGCGGCGTGACGATGGTCGAGGCCAACGGCATGCGCCTGGCGTTTATCGCCTTCACCAAGGGTCTGGGCAACCTGAGTCTGCCGGAAGACGCCGCAGGGACCGTCAATCTGCTCTATTCCGACTATGACACAAACTATTCCGAGCTGGATACCGACGGGATCATCGAGGTCATGGACGCGGCAAAGAAGCAGAATCCCGACGTCATCATCGTGCTGGTGCACTGGGGCAGCGAATACAGCCAGGAAGTCAGCAGTACCCAGCGGATGCTGGAGGATCTGCTGTACGAAAACGGCGCCGACGCCATCATCGGCACCCATTCACACATTGTGGGCCCCATCGAGGAAAAAAGCGTCACCCTGGCCGACGGCACCGAAAAGAAAGTGGTCACCGCCTATGACCTTGGCGACTTCTATACCGATTCCACCAAGCCCGACACCCAGACCAGCGCCATTTTGAAGCTCACCTTTACCCGCAACAACCGTTCCGGCCGATCCAAGCTCACGGAATACAGCTATACGCCGGTCTATTGCGCCGATTTCGGCCCCCAGGAGCCGAACCGCTATCAGGTGCTGAGCATTCAGAATGCCATGGAACTGTATGAAAACAACTACGTCTATCATGTGCCCGATGCGATCTATGCCCAGCTGAGCGACGAGCTCGCCGCCTTCGAGGCGCATATTGCCCCGCTCCCGCCGGAGGAGCCGGAGGAAGAAGAGGAATAAACCGAACCGGGAGGCGTACTTTCATGAAAACCATCGTCATCTGCTATTCTCTGACCGGCAACACCGCCTGGACTGCCCGGCGTCTTGCCGAAGCCCTGGGCGCGGATCTGCTGGAGCTCAAATCCCGCAAAGCCTACCCCGACCGCGGCTTCCGGAAATTCCTCCGGGGCGGCAAAAGCGCCATGGCGGCCGAGTGTCCCCCGCTGGAGCCATATGATTTCCACGCCGGGCAGTATGACCGCGTCATTTTCGCCACGCCCCTGTGGGCGGGACGCATCGCACCGCCGCTGCGCACCTTCCTGACCGAGCAGCGCGCCGCGCTCAGCGGAAAGCGGTTCGCCGCGGTCATCTGCTGCAGCGGAGGAAAGGACGACAAAGCCCTCGCCCAGATCCGTGAACTGCTGGGAGCCGAATTGGACGCCGCCGTGCGTCTGGTCGATCCGAAGGACCGCCCCGCGCCGGACAACGACCGCCGGCTTGAAGAATTCTGCCGCGCCATGGAGGCATAAGGAGGAAACGCCATGAAACGAATCGCAGCCATGCTTTTGGTCCTGGCGCTGCTCGGATCGCTGAGCGCCTGCAGGACAAAGTCCGAGCCTGCCCCCGAGGCAGCGCCCGCACCGGAGAATACCGCCCCTCCGGCGGATGAGAGCGCCCCTCCGTCCGAGGAGGAAACCGAGGCCGCTCCGTTTCCCGACGACATCGTCGGCTCCTGGATCCTGGTGGACAGCAACGACACAGAGCTGACAGAAGAGCTTTTCCCCAGGGCAAAGGAGCTGGGCGGGACCATGGAGATCGGCGCGGACGGCCTGCTGTTCTGGACCGTCGGCGCGTCCAGCGGTTCCGGCCGCATCCTTACCGCCGAAGGGGACGATGTATCCGCCGAACTCAGCCGCGGCCAAAACGGCGAGCTGGTGCCGGCGGCCGGCCTGCTCGAGCGCAGCAACGAAGCCCTCGCGCTCTATTTGAACTTTGGCGGCGTGGATCTCATCTGGGTCCATGTGCCGCCGAAAACGCAGTCATAAAAACAATCCCCGAAGCCGAAGCTTCGGGGATTTTTTACATGGTCAGCTCAATTCTGCGCCGGCGTTTCCCGCAGGTGCATGATCAGTTCCTCCGCGGAGGAGAAGGCTGCGACGATGGCAAGCGCAATGCAGTAGGGCGTCAGGGCTGACGTCAGCAGCATGGGTCCCACGCCGAAAACCATGGCGCCGGTGGCCTTGTTTGCCAGGGTGTGCACCGCGGCGAAGCGGTGGAGCCGGATCGCCGCCACCAGATAGGAGGCCAGCCGCAGCGCCAGAACAAAGGCCACCACATACCAGATCCAGCCGGGCAGACGCTTGCGCAGACAGGGCAGCATTCGAATCATCGCCACGATATAGAACGTGAGATCCGCCACGCTGTCAAGCTTGGCGCCGAAGGCGCTGGCCGTCTTCAGTCTGCGGGCCAGGAATCCGTCCAGAAGATCCGTCAGGCCGCAGACGACATAGACGATATAGAACGCTATGCTCGGCAGCGGCAGAAAGATCAGGGCAATCCCGCCAATCAGACGCAGGGCTGTCAGTGAATTGGGGATCCACGCTCGGTTCGCGTATGCTTGCTGCACTTTTCCTCGTAACGTCATATCCATGCTCCCGTCGGCCGGCAGTCCGGCCTAAAAGTTGTAGAGATTATTATAAACATATGCGGCGGATTTGTCAAATCAGCGCTTTTTCTTTGCCAGCGGCTCCGATTTTTCCTGGGCCAGCATGAGCTCAGCCAGAATCTTGTTGGAAATCAGCATGCCCTTGGGGGTCAGATGGTAGTGCGTATCGTCCTGCCGGACGAAGCCCATCTCGCGGAACCGGTCCAGGAGCTTGCCGATGGGCCGGAAGGGCAGCAGGAAACGGCGGGTATACTCCTCGGAGTCGATGCCCTGCACCGTGCGCAGGCGCAGCATCAGGTACTCCCCCGCCCGATCCCGGGACGGGATGTCCTCGCACTCGGACAAAACGGTGCCGCCCTTGAGCACGCCTTCGATATAGTCCATCAGATCGGCACGCACCGTGAACCGCTTGCCGGCGAAGTCACTGGCGGCCGAAGGGCCAAAGCCCAGGTATTCCTCTCCCAGCCAGTATTTGAGATTATGGCGGGACTCAAACCCCGGTTTGGCAAAATTGGAGATCTCATACTGCCGGAAGCCGGCCTCGGCCAGGCGGTCGCAGGCATAGAGATACATATCCGCCTGGTCGTCCTCATCGGGGAGATTGCAGCAGTCGCGGTACTCCCACAGGGGGGTCCCCTCCTCCACCTTCAGCCCGTAGCAGCTCATATGCTCCGGTTCCAGCTCCAGCACATGGTCAAGGGTCGCCTTCCACTGCTCGAAGGTCTGACCGGGCAGACCGTAGATGAGGTCCAGGGAGATGTTGTCGAAGCCCGCCTTGCGGGCGTTTTTCACGCTCTGCACGGCCTGCTCATAGTTGTGGGGACGGCCGAGCTTTTTCAGCAGCTCGTCATTGTCGTTCTGCACGCCGAGGCTCATGCGGTTGAAGCCCTCGGAATGGAGCTTCTGCAGCAGCACCGGCGAAGCGCTGTCGGGATTGGCCTCAAAGGTCACCTCCGCGTCGGTCTGCACATCGAAGCGGCGCTGCAGTTCATTGAAAATACGCACCAGGGCATCCGCGCCGAAGAACGAGGGGGTGCCGCCGCCGAAATACACGGTATCCACGGCGTACTCCGTGGCTCTGGCGCCGAACTCGCGGATGTGGGCGGGCAGGGCGTGCAGATACAGATCCGACAGCTCCTTCTGGCTGCCGCCCAGGGAATAGAAGTCGCAGTACTGGCATTTGCTGCGGCAGAAAGGGATGTGGACGTAAATGCCCAGTTTTTTCTTGTCCGAGATGCGCTTTTGCAGCCGGAACAGTCTGGGAACGGGCATAATAAAACTCCTTTCGTCATATACCGGGCTTCAGGATGGATGAAAAGGCGTATCAAAAGTCATCCCCCTGCCCGGAATCGGACTGAAACTCCTTTTATCATTCATCGAGCTTCAGGACGGCCATAAAGGCCTCGCTGGGCACCGACACGGTACCGAACGAGCGCATGCGCTTCTTGCCCTCCTTCTGCTTCTCCAGGAGTTTTTTCTTTCGGGTGATGTCGCCGCCGTAGCACTTGGCCAGCACATCCTTCCGCAGCGCCTTGACTCTCACACGGGCAATGCTACTGCCGCCCGCCGCCGCCTGCAAGGGCATCCCGCACATCTGACGGACAACGTTCT
>JAEEGL011279220.1_pt1 | contig 19198 bp, 19 predicted proteins | sample 9134231 | NCBI WGS metagenome assembly JAEEGL01 (sample SAMN16246548, study PRJNA631951) | gut metagenome | biome: gut microbiome; feature: rumen; material: fiber-attached | host: Bos | place: Iran: Karaj | collected 2018-10 | reverse complement strand
TTTTAGGATTGAAATTTATGTTTAGCGTGTAAAAAACAATACAGGACTCAGATGCGTACTTCCGTACCCCACATGAGCTTGTCGCGGATGGCGGAGAAGAAATTTTGTGTACTTACACGTATTAGCTTAATAGTGAAGGGAGCACGACGTAACTCGATAGTAGTATCACCTTTTAAGGTATGGCGGTGTGAGTCGATGCCAAGGGAAAACTCTTCTCCTTCTATTCGAAGACTAATGCAAGCACTGTCGGGAAGAATGATGGGACGCAAGGTGAGAGTGTGTGCGGATATCGGAGTGATGGCGAAACAACGGGATGTTGGGGTGAGGATAGGCCCTCCACATGAGAGGGAATAGGCCGTGGAACCCGTGGGAGTAGCCACAATGACACCATCGCCAGCATAGGTGGCCACGAAGTCACCATCCACGAAGAGCTGTGTGCGCAACAAAGAGGCCTCCTCACGACGATGAATGAAAACCTCATTGAGGGCGTAAGGAGTCTGGAGTGTCAAGCCTCGCATTCCAAAGTTTGAGTTGGGCGTTCCAAGCTGGAGGAGTGTGCGTTCTTCAATGGTGAAGCGGCCGTCGAAGAGCTCCTGTACCAAGAGTCCTACATTTTCTTTTCCAACGGTGGTTAGGAAGCCCAAGTGTCCGAAGTTAATACCTACGATAGGAGGAAATTCTGCAGGATTGCTGCTATGGACGAACTGCACAGAACTGAGGAGAGTACCGTCACCACCGACGGAAAAAAGGTAATCAAACCCATCAACACAGTCTCCATCATGAACAGTAGTTGTGGAAACACCGCAACGGCGGAGTTCGGCAATTAACTGTTCGAGTGCCGGAGCATCGGCAACGTCGATATAACGATAATACAAGGCTACTTTCATGAATTGAATATTATTTGATGACTAGCACAGTTCCGGTATATGTTTTGATAATGTTATTATTGAAACGGCAGCGGATACAGTAAGTGTAGGCTCCCTGAGGAATAGAAGAGGGTGGAATCCAACCGGCAGAGGGATCTTGGGTGCTATAGACTAAATTGCCCTGACGGTTGAAGATTGACATCTCAAAAAGGTTTCCCATAAGACCTCGGAGACGTGGGAGAAAGATACCATTTTCTGGATCTCCGGCAATCACCACATTGGGAATAGCGGAAGCCGGCTGGGGTGGGTCGGGGATGACGACGCACTGTGTGGGGGAGTATCTTCGATTCATGTCACAAGCATCCAAGACTGAAAGTTGGTAGCAGTGAAGAGAATCGTATGGGTTGATATCATTGTCGATGTAGGTACCAAGAGGGAGCGGCAGGTTTGCTATTTCCTTCCACGGCGTTCCATCAATACTGCGCGAGAGGGTGTAATAGTCGGTATGATAAGATGTGTCCACATCGAAAGAAAGTATATTGCGAGTATTAATGCTGTCATATTCCACGGATGTGATATAAAGGTAGTCGGCAGCATCAACGGTAAGACGCTCCACAGCGATGACGTTGGACTGCGAGACAAGTTTCACATTCGTGGCTGTATCAGCATAGCCGATTGCTTGAACCTTGAGCCATACATGGGTAGTACCGTCAGCTATCTCGAACTGGTAGGCCAATGTACCACTACCGCCTGTTCTGTAGAAGACCGTATAATCCTCTTCCTCCGAAGGCTTCATTTTTACCCACAGATTGTATTGCTCCACGCCTCCCGGCATTCCCATATAAGGGGTCCACGAAACGGTGACATTGGTGGAACACGGCGGTACATCAGCCGTCAAGACAATATTGCCAAACGGTGGCGTCAGCGAACTGACATTATAGGCACTATCAAATACATGTAGGCGATAGATGTGTTGTTCCAGCGGGTCATGGTCTTCACAGGTGTAAGTGTTGTTAAAACGTCCGAATACAGTATCATAGTCAAGGCAGGGATTGCCAGTACAGATATGATAACCCATAGTCTGTGTGTCTGCACTGGGAGTCCATCTGAGGATTATTTGCTGCGTCTCCTCATCGACAGTGGCCACCCATTGAGTAACAGTATCAACTGCCTCCTGGGCATAGAGGAAATTGAAAAATGAAGACTGAAAAATAGGAATCATGCCTACGCAAACCATGATGCGCAGCCATCTTTGAACCCTTATTATGCTTTCAATTTTCAATTCTATTTTTATTAAAAAGACTGTAGCGCCACAAGTTCAGCGTAACGTCCCTGTAAGGCCATCAACTCTGCATGAGTACCCTGCTCGACTATACATCCGTGGTCAAGGACTACTATCTTGTCGGCTCCAACGATAGTAGAGAGCCGGTGAGCGATAACAATAGCGGTGCGCCCTCGCAGGACCTCATTCAGTGTAGCCTGAAGGAGGCGTTCGTTTTCGGTGTCGAGAGCCGATGTGGCTTCATCGAGGATGAGCAGGTCGGGATTGAGCAGCAAAGCACGTGCAATGCTGATGCGCTGACGCTGGCCGCCGGAAAGGAGGCTGCCACCTTCACCAAGGCTTGTCCCGTACCCTTGTGGCAAGGTGATAATAAAGTCATGGGCCTGTGCCGCCTTAGCAGCATTGACAATCTCCTCTTCCGTGGCTTCGGGACGACCAAATGCTATGTTGGCCGCCACTGTGTCGTTAAACAAAAGGGTATCCTGCGCCACAACACCGATTCGATTCCTCAAAGCAGCTAGTGGCATAGTGTTAATGTCGACCCCATCTAGCATAATCTGTCCTTCGACGCAAGGGTAAAACCGACACAGGAGGTCGGCAATGGTAGACTTGCCACTGCCAGAACTGCCGACAAGGGCTAGTGTTGTTCCTCGTGGAACATCGATCGAGATATCATGAAGGACCTCTATCCCTGGACTATAGGAAAACGATACATGACGAAGGGAAACGGCAGAGGCTTCTGGTTCTCTGGACATGGCAGGATTCCTGGATTCCTCTGACTGCTCTGTTGGCTCTTGTAAAAACTGCTCTATGCGGTCGGCACAAGCACGCCCTTTCTTTATCTGGGAGAAGGCAGTGGAGAGATCTTTGGCAGGTGGAATCATCAGCACAAAAAGCATGACGTAGGAGATGAAGAGCTCTGAGGTGAGTCCTTGGTCACCGCTGAACACCAGCCACGCTCCGAACAATAGGATGCCAATGACAATAACATTGCCTAAAAAATCGCTCACCGGCGATGCAGCGTCAATACGTCGGCGCATGAGGACACGCCGGCGTGTATATTCGCGATTGTACTCCCGAAAGCGCTTGTTGGAAAAATCAATAGCTGTATATGCTTTGATAACCTTCAACCCTCCTATGGCCTCATCAGTGAGCGAAATGAGGTATGCATTCATCTCCTGCACAATTTTCGAATTCTGTCTGAGTTTTCGTGAGATGCCAGAAATGACAAAAGCCACCAGCGGCAGCATGGCGAGGACAAAGAATGTCAATTTTACATTGAGATAGAACAGCATGGATAGGTATAGCAGCATGCCTATAGCCGCTGTGAGAAGCATCTGGATAGAGTTAAGGATGCCTTCCTCATATTCCACCATATCGCTGCTGAAACGCGCCATCACGTCACCTTTACGATGGCGGTCATAATAGCTCATCGGAAGATGCAATGCTTTGTGAAACATTTTATTACGAAGGTCTCGGATAACATTGCTACGGATGACGGCAATCTGCATTGCCGAGAGATAGGAAAAGACATTCTTCAATGCATAGAGCACGAAGATAAGAGCGGAGAAGAGGTGTAACGCATTGAGTTTACCGAAGGAGATAAGCCAGCGATAGAGTGCGTCAAGCCACTGTGCCACAAGGTTTCCCGAGGTCACAGAGGAACCCACACCTGTGTCAAACAATATTCTCAAAAAGTCGGCCACCGACAGAGCGGTAGCCATAGTGAACACCACGCTGAGTACTACAAACACGCCATACAAGGCACAGCGTGCACCGTATGGCTTGAGTTGCCTCAAGGTGAAGTTCGCGCTTGGTTTCACAGATTATAACCAATATAGTTGTGCGGCGTGATATGCTTGATGCGCTCCTTGATTTCCGGTGCTACATCGAGCGTGTCAACAAAGGTTTCGATGGTTTGGGCAGTGACCTTCTCATTGGTGCGCGTGAGCTGCTTGAGAGTCTCATAGGGGTTGGGGTAGCCCACAGAGCGCAGGATTGTCTGTATAGCTTCAGCTACCACGGCCCAGTTGTTTTCCAAATCTCGGTAGAGCGCCTGTTCGTTGAGCAGCAGCTTTCCGAGACCTTTCTCCAGTGAGGCGAGAGAGATCATGGTATGGGCAATAGGCACGCCGATGTTACGGCTCACGGTGCTGTCTGTAAGGTCGCGCTGCATACGTGAAATAGGCAACTTGTGACTCAGATGCTCAAAGATAGCGTTGGCCAACCCCAGGTTGCCTTCGGCATTCTCAAAGTCAATGGGATTCACTTTGTGTGGCATGGCACTGCTTCCAACTTCGCCTGCCTTGATTTTTTGCTTGAAATATTCCATCGAGACATAGGTCCAAACATCCCGGCAAAGGTCAATAAGGATGACGTTGATACGCTTGCATGCATCAAACCAGGCGGCCATCATATCGTAGTTCTCTATTTGGGTGGTGAGCCGTTGACGTTCGAGTCCCAAATGGTTTTTCACAAAGTCGTTTCCGAATTCTCGCCAGTCAATCTCGGGAAACGCCACCAAGTGAGCATTGAAGTTACCCGTGGCACCACCGAACTTGGCAGTGAAAGGAATACGTTCCAGTTCTTCTATCTGACGACGCAGACGATAGGCGAAGACGCCCCATTCTTTGCCTAATGTGGTGGGCGAAGCTGGCTGGCCATGGGTATGGGCCAACATGGGGATGTCTTTCCACTCCTCCGCCCTCTCGTCGAGCATGGTGAGGATGTGTCTGTAGGCCGGCAGCAATACCTCGTCATGGCATTCTTTCATACTTAGCGGCACCGAGGTGTTGTTGATGTCCTGCGAAGTGAGGCCAAAGTGGATAAATTCCTTAAGGTCTGCGAGGCCCATCTGGTCAAATTTCTCTTTGAGAAAATACTCCACTGCTTTCACGTCATGGTTGGTCACCTTCTCGATATCCTTGATAGCCTGTGCATCGCTGTCGCCGAAGTTTCGGTAGATAGCACGCAGAGCCTCGGCCTTTTCTCCCACAGCCCCCAAGGAGGGTCGCAATTCCTTGAGCCGGTCGGCAAGGGCTATGAAGTATTCGACCTCTACACGGACGCGGTATTTTATCAAAGCACCCTCGGAGAAATAATGTGCCAAGGGTTCACATTTGCTGCGGTAACGCCCGTCAATGGGCGACACGGCGTTAAGACTGTTCATATCTGTTTAAAGTGTTTTGTTCATAAACTCGTACTTGTTGAGCACTTTCTCCACCTTGCGGTCGTTGCTGAGGTCTATCAAGGCCTGCGAATACATGGTATTATGGGTGTCGGTGCCCATAAACTCCACCCATCCACGCTCCAGCATCTGATAGGCGCGTTTCTTGGCTTCGTCGCCATAGAAACCACCTAGCGAGAGAACGTTGATCTGGAAGAACACGCCTTGGTTCTTCAGCTGCTCCATGCGGGTACCTGCAACATTGAGGTAAGGATAGCGCTCAGGGTGTGCCAGGATGACCTCGTAGCCGTTCATTTGCATGTCAAAAATCATCTCGTCGCATCCCATCATTTGCTGGTGCAGCGAGAGCTCCACCAAGACATACTTCCCTGCCACCTGCAGGAAACGGGGATTTTCCAGCCGTTTCTTAAAACCACTGTCGATGCGGTATTCACCGCCAACACCCGCCATCTCTATCTCCACACCGTCTGCAAGAGCACGCTGCTTCAGGTCCTCATAGCGGCGGCGGATGTCATCCTCGTCGTTCTGGAATCGCGGATACTGGAAATGGGGGGTAATGTACACTTTTTTGTATCCCACAGCCTTCAGGGTTTTGAGGCATTCCACACTCTCCTCGAAACATTTGGAGCCGTCGTCAACCTGCGGCACCAAATGGCAGTGCATATCCGTACCCAGTGCTTCGAAAATGGGTCGGGGGGTGTATTTTCTTTTGAAAAGTCTGAACATATCGTTTGTGTTGTTTTAGTCAAGTTTTAGTCAACGCGTCTAATTTCGGCTCCAAGTTTTACTAGACGCTTGTCGATATACTGGTAGCCACGGTCTATCTGTTCAATGTTATCGATGCGACTCTTCCCTTCAGCACTCAACGCTGCGATAAGCAATGCCACGCCGGCACGGATATCTGGCGACACCATGCGCACACCACGTAGCTTGTGTTCGCGATCGAGGCCTATGACGGTGGCCCTGTGCGGGTCACAAAGGATTATCTGAGCTCCCATATCAATGAGTTTGTCGACAAAGAACAGTCGACTTTCGAACATCTTCTGGTGTATCAACACACTACCCTTGGCCTGGGTAGCCACCACCAAGGCAATGCTGATGAGGTCGGGCGTGAAGCCTGGCCACGGGGCATCGGCAACAGTCATGATACTACCGTCCATGAAGCGCTCTATCTCATAGTGCTCTTGGGCGGGGACATAGAGGTCGTCACCTCTCTGCCACACTTCGATACCCAGCCGGCGGAACACCTGTGGAATGAGACCTAGATGTTGCACCTGCGCATTCTTGATAGTGATATCGCCCTCGGTCATGGCGGCCATACCGATGAAAGAGCCCACTTCAATCATATCAGGAAGCAAACGGTGACTGCAGCCATGGAGCTCCTTGACACCGCGGATGGTCAGCAGGTTGCTCCCCACACCGCTGATGTGCGCTCCCATGCTGTTCAGCATGTTGCACAGCTGATAGACATACGGCTCGCAGGCGGCATTCATAATGGTGGTGGTACCACGCGCCATGACTGCCGTCATGATGATATTGGCGGTACCGGTCACAGAGGCCTCGTCAAGCAACATATAGCAGCCTTTGAGCTTCTTCTTTGCACTGACGATGTAGGCACCACGCTTATATTCCACCTCGGCGCCGAGGCGTTCCATACCGATGAAATGGGTGTCGAGGCGGCGGCGGCCTATCTTGTCACCTCCGGGCTGTGGCACCACTGCTTGGCCGAAACGCGACAATAGGGGACCCACCAGCATGATACTTCCACGAAGGGCGCTGGCCTGTTCACGGAACTGCTGTCCCTGCAGTACCTCCAAGTTCACCTGGTCGGCTTGGAATTCATACGTGCGACCGCTCTCACAAGCCGACGGCACATCCTCGCGCACACTCACGCCGAGGAGTTTCAGCAGGTCTATGAGCTTGTTCACGTCGCGGATGTCGGGCACATGTTCTATGCGCACCTTCTCGGAGGTCAGCAGCACAGCACACAGCACCTGCAGGGCCTCGTTCTTGGCTCCCTGTGGCACTATCTCGCCTCGCAGCTTGTGGCCTCCTATGATTTCGAAACTGCTCATTTCTTCTTTTTTTTCTTTTTCTTGGCATTGCCCTCTTTCTTCGCGGCTGCGGCAGCCAACGCATCAAGGTATATCTTCGAATCGCGGAATTGGAAGTCGTCCGGCAGCGTGATGCGCCCTTCCGACAGCTCAGCAAGCTGCTCGCGGATGAGGTCGTCGTCTACCGAGTCGCGGTTCCACTGTAAGTATTGCCGCTTCATTGTGTGGGCTATCTGCTGCGCAAGGGCACTCTTCTCCTCCCCTTCCTGCATCTCGGCGACAGCGCGTATCATGTCCTCCAGGGCACGCCCGTAGTGACGGTAACGTATCTTGTTGTCGCTGTATGTCATGGCGTGAGGCTTCAGCACTTCCGTCTCGTCCCTGTCAATGGGATAAGGGCAGTCCACATCGAGATCGAAATCGGCCATAATCATAAGATGGTCCCATAGAATGCGACGGTAGTCCGTACGTTCCTTTACCTTGGGGTTGACCAAGGCCATGGCATCTAGTATGAGATTGACCATCTGTGTTCGCTCTGTCCGGTCTTCTATAGTTTTGGCATAGTCTATCATCTTACAGACATTGCGTCCGTAGTCGTTGATCTTGAGGGTTTCTCGTTGAGTATTATATTCCATGTCTTTATTCTCAGATGTTAAAATATCCACGGGCCACTGTAGAGCTCCCATGTGGGAACTCCGGGTCCATAATAAGGATGACCCAGCAGTCCAAGGGCACTGTTGCCATAGTGGTCGTGCACAAAATGGAAATGCATCTCTAGCATCGAGTGATTGCTCAGCTCATAGGCGAAGCCACCGCTGAACGATGTCAAGTCGATATCGAGCGACTCACCCTGTGGCATCCATAGCGGTTCGCGCCATCCTGTCAGCCGTTGCACCGAAGCCCAAATATTCAGCCGCTCATTCACTTTGTAGTGGGCCGAAGCAAAACCTCCTATCAGGCGTGTGCCCTCGCGTCGTGGAGCAAAACTCGTGACCGGCATCTGCAGCTCGTAACCCGGCAGCAGCGAACCTATCAAGGCGAATCCACCACGTAGCGTCAAACGGTCGTTGGCACGATATTCCACGCGCGGTGCCGTCCACAGCAATGCATCGTTTTTGCCCCAGCCACTGGATAACGTCATCCCTGTCGACAGGTGGAAATCCCACTGCGACGAGTCGGCTGCAACATTCCTCTGCGCCGCGACATCGAGGCAAAGCAGCAACAACGCTATGACTATGGTCACATTTTTACGCATGTTTTTATACAACGTAGGAACATTGTTATTATTGCACGATTATAAAAATATATTTTTTCTCCGTGGTTTAGAGTTCCATCAACTTCAGGAACGAGGCGGGAACAGGGGTTTCGAATTTGAGTCGTTTCCCTGTGACAGGGTGTACAAAGCAGAGGCGGTAGGCATGGAGGGCTAGGCGGTTGATAGGTGAGAGGTCCTCCTTGTATCCGTACATGGGATCGTGGACCACGGGGTGCTGCAAGTCGCGCAAATGGACGCGAATCTGGTTGCGTCGGCCAGTGTCGAGCTTGAGTTCCACAAGGCTGTACCTACGAGAGGTCTGTTTCACCTCATAATGCGTCACGGCCAGTTTGCCTCCGTTGTCGGTAGGCGAAGAAAGAACGCAAAACTCTCCGTCGGTGAACCACGAGCGTATCTCTCCCCTACCCTGCTCCAGATGACCCCAGGCGACGGCAACATAACGGCGGTCAAATACCATGCCTTTCCAGTCCTCCTCGAACTTTTGAGAGACTTCCTTGCTCTTGCTGACTACCATGAGACCGCTAGTGTCACGGTCGAGACGATGGACAATATGGGCATGGCAGCGCTGACGGCTGGCCTCAAGGTACTGGTTGAGCACGGTAATAACAGTCTTGTCACCTGGATGCTTGCTGTTGCTGAGCAGTCCCTCATGCTTGTTGACAACCAGCAGGTGCTGGTCCTCGTAGACGATGTCGAGGTCGCGTGGGCGCAAACGGTCCTTGCCGGTGGCCTTCTCAATGGAAACTTTCATGCCTTTCTGCAGCGGAAAATTGAACTGCGACGTGCGACGACCTTCGACATAGACATTGTGGGCCAATAGTTCTTTGACCTTGCTGCGACTGGTATCGGGGAACTTTTCTGTCAGAAATTGGAGCAGTTCCTGTGGCTCGTTAACGATGTATTCTGTCTGTTTCATTGTTTCACGTGAAACATTGATTTTACTAGGTTATCAACAATTTTTGTCATACAAATCAACAACCTCGTAGGGGTTGCCTATCTGTTGGATAAATTTCAACATGTCGTCTCGGGTTATCACCAGCGAGGCGTGATTGTCGTTGGGGTGGAAACTCACCTTCTCGGCCTCCAGCAGATGACGGTCGACGAAAAGGGTCACCTCGTGGTTCACGTCGTTGACAAGTGTAAACAGCGACACGCTACCTGGCTTCACGCCGAGGTATTTCATCATGCGCTCAGGGCTGGCGAAGCTGAGTTTTCCTTGGTGCAGGCGGTGCTCCATGTCGTGGATATCCATGGGGAAGCGCGAGTCCATGATGACCAGGTAGTGGCGGTTGCCCTTGTGGTTGCGGAAGAAGAGGTTCTTGCAGAGCGTCGTGCCCTCGCCACGGTAGAACTGGGCGGCAATCTCAATGGTGGGCGCCTCGGGGTGCTCATAGTAGTCGAAGGCGATGCCCATGCGCTCGAGGGTTTCGTATACCTGTGGTTGTCCTATCATTGTTCACATATTTGTTTTGTCATTCCATTTAACGTCAAACACATCGCACGGGTCAACGGTATCTGCTCGTTTTGATGTTCCCACGGGGCGAGGATGAGAAAGCGGCCTTCGCTGCAGGCTTCGAAATACTGGTGGCCGGGTTTGCTGAACTTGTTGAAGCCCCATGGTGTTAAGAAGATGAGCGGCAGGTGCTCGTCGAGGGCTGCACGCATCACGGCCTGTTCTCCTTCCGATATGGCTGGCGACACAAGGATGGCACCTTGACGGGCCAAAGACAAGTAGTGCTGCACCTTCTCAGCTATCTGTCCGGAAGTGAGGCTGCGCGAGAGCTGCACTTGCACCTTCTCGGGACGCTGGAGGAGGAAGCGGTTGCCGATGGCAGCGTAGCTCTGCCCCGCCACCTCGATGCCGAAACGGACACGGAAAAAGTCAGGGTGGGCACGTTTGATGGCCAAGCGGCGGGGGTTATCGTTGATATAGGCCGTCAAGCGGGGGAGCATATCATAACCTTTGGCGATAAGGTCGTTGTAGCCACGCTCGAAGAGGAGGCCTTGGGAGCGATCGTCTTTCTTCAGGCGACACTGAGAGGGCAACGGAAGCGGCGATGCCGCTTCATACGCAGAGGCGTAGGGGTCCTGCGCCTCTGTTGGCATAAGGTGAGGCACCGCCTCGCCCATAACCCCTCTATAGGCCTTGTTGCACCCCGCCTTGAAACCACTGACCACCTGCCCCAGGTGCTCCTCCATCTCCTCACGGACAAACAAGAGGCCATGCAGATGGTCGGGCATCAGCTGAAACCCCAGCAATTTCAGCTCAGGATGAAACTTCGGGATGGCCGCCCAGCACTTGACAACCTCTTTCCCAAGAGGTGTAGGGACAACCCTTGCTGTTTTTTCGTCTCCTTCCAACTTTCCAAATAAGGGACGACGACCCTCAACCGTCAACGTAAGCATATAGATATGCCTGCCGTAGTAGTTGTTGATTTCACTCCGGCGCTTCATCGACGGCTTCTTTTCGCCGGCGAAACGTTTCTTTTCTTCTATTTTCCGCGCGTCCATCACTCTGCTTTCCGATGGTAGACATAGCAACCCGCCTCCGATGGATGGTCGTAGACAAGCACATCGGCGGATTCTTTCCTTATTGTCCACACGATCATCATGTCGCCGACGGCCGCTCCAATAAAAATTCCTCCCACCAACATCCATAGAAGACTTCCTGTAACAATACCTGCCACCCACGGAACCAATCCCACCAGCAACAACGGCATCAAGGCACTTATGACATAGGGCTTCTTTGTCATCGGCACATCAATATGGCAGTAGAACCCTCCCCCGGCCATAAGGCCGAAGGAAAGATGGCTGAAACCTTTGTGCAACAGAAGAAGCCAAGTAAAACCATGCACCAGTTCATGAACCACAATACCTAACAGCATCAAAATACAAAACCACATACTGTTCTTGGCCATCAGCATTGGGTCGTCCATATCGAAGGAAAAAGAGGGGTATAATCCTGTTAAAGCAAACCATCCAACCACTATAGCAACCACCATTAAAAGCACCGCCCATAGGTTGGCAGCAAGCATACCGATGGTTTTCAGTTCCGGTTCGTAACCCTCAATCTGTGGAAGCGGCTCTTCTTTCTTCTTTTTTTTCATCTATTCGCTATTTGATGATGCCCAACTGGCGGCTCATGTCGAGCATGCGGACGATGGGGCGCTTGGCGGCCTCGATCATCTCGGGACTCATCAATATTTCGGGCTGCTCGTCGCGCAGGCACTTGTATAGTTTCTCCAGGGTGTTGAGCTTCATATATGCGCAGTCGTCGCAGGCGCAGCTCTTGTTATCACGCAAGGTGATGAACTCCTTGCCGGGATTCTCCCTCTTCATCTCGAAGAGGATGCCTGTCTCGGTGGCCACGATGAACTGCTTGGCGGCGCTGGCCTTGATGTAGTTGAGCATGGCCTTGGTGCTGCCCACGAAGTCGGCCACCTTGAGGAGCGCGGGGTTGCACTCGGGGTGGGCGATGACGGGCGCGTCGGGATGCTCGGCCTTGAGCTGCAGCACAGCTTCAGCCTGCATGGCGTCGTGCACGGTGCAGACACCATTCCAGAGAATCATCTGGCGCCCTGTTACCTGGTTGATATAACCACCCAGGTTTTTGTCGGGGGCGAAGATGATCTTCTGCTCCTCGGGCAGCGAACGCACCAGTTTCTCGGCGTTGCCAGAGGTGCAGATAAGGTCGCTGAGGGCTTTGATTTCGGCCGAGCAGTTGACATAGCTGATGACCATGTGATCGGGATGCTCTGCTTTGAAACGCGCAAAATCCTCACCCTTGCAACTCTCTGCCAGTGAACAGCTGGCTTCCATGTCAGGCAGGAGTACTTTGCAATTGGGATTGAGTATTTTGGCAGTTTCAGCCATGAAATGAACACCACAGAATACAATGATGTCGGCGGTGACCTCTTGTGCTTTCTGTGCCAGCGCTAGACTATCACCTATATAGTCGGAAATTTCTTGTATTTCGTGTCTCTGGTAGTAATGTCCAAGAATGACGGCATTTTTCTCTTTCTTCAGTCGCAGTATTTCCTGCTTCAACTGTTCATTAGTCATAGCTTTTCAATTTTTAATTTGAATTTGCAAAAATACACAAAAAAAATCAAAATTCTGTCGCCCTTAATAAAAATTCTTTTATTTCTTATTTTTAATTTTGTTTTTTCTTAATGGTTGTTCATTTGGTGAATAACTTTGTAAGTCATATTTCGAAATATAAGATATTATTTTTGTTTCCACAGGTTTTACACATCTGTTTTCCTTACAGAGTAATGTTTTTCCTTTTTTTTAACACACTGTTTATATATTGTATGAACAACCAAATGTTCAGAATTACGGAAGTCATTAGGATAAGTTTATAGTGTTGAAAAAGGTTTGAAAAAAAGGCTTTTTTTAACAATATTGATTGTTGAATTTTTTTTCAACATCGTTTGCATTCACAATTAACATCAAATTCAACTTTCTCTTGTTGATATTTCGTTTACACTTGATACTCTTGTTTTTGTCTCTTTCGGTAATAAAATGTTGATAATTTGCACCCATTCATTCACAGCGAGTTCTGTTTTTATCGTATCTTTGCAATCAGAAAAAATTTTTAACAACAACGAAAATGCGAGAAATTATTCCTATAGCCTGCGACCATGCAGGCTACGAGTTGAAGTTGAAAGTGATTGAACACCTGAAGGAAAAGGGTTTCGAGGTAAAAGACTTCGGCACCCACAGTACTGACAGTTGTGACTATCCCGACTTCGCCCATCAAGTGGGATCAGCCCTTGAAAAAGGTGAATACAAGCGTGGTATCGTGATTTGCGGCAGCGGCAACGGGGTGCAGATGACAGTGAACAAATACCCTCATGTACGTTGTGCCCTTTGCTGGACGCCTGAAATTGCCCATCTGGGCCGTCAGCACAACGACTGCAATTGCATCTCCATGCCTGCCCGTTTCATCGATGTGGATACGGCCATAAAGATTGTGGACGAATACATCGGTACCGCATTCGAAGGAGGTCGTCACCAGCGCCGTGTGGAGAAGATAAGCCAGCTGCAATGATGGACATGGAACTGGCGCAACGGGTTTTTACCTGTATCGACAATACGACACTCAATGCTACTGACAATGCTACCTCGGTAGAGGCATTTTGCCGTCATACGCTGGAGATGTGTACCGTCACAGGAGACCATGTGGCCGCAGTATGTGTTTATCCACGGTTCGTCAAGGTGGCACGCTGTGTGCTCAGTGGCAGTGGCATCCGTGTAGCCTCGGTGGCAGGTGCTTTTCCTCATGGTCAATTACCCATCGATCTGAAGGTCGAAGAAGTGAAGTATGCTATCGGTGAAGGAGCCGACGAGATAGACATGGTGCTCAGCCGCGGCCCTTTGCTGGCTGGTGAAGACGAGGTGGTGCGCGACGAGGTGGCGAAGATGAAGGAAGCCTGCCAGGGACACTTATTGAAAGTCATCCTTGAAACGGGAGAGCTCCCCTCCCCCACCCTCATAACCCAAGCCTCGCAGCTGGCCATCGACGGCGGCGCCGACTTCATCAAGACCTCTACGGGCAAGATTGGAGTGGGAGCCACCCTCGAGGCGGCGGAGACAATGTTAAAAGTCATTAACGAAAACGTTAAAAAAACAAAAAAAACGGTCGGCTTCAAAGCCGCCGGAGGCATTTCGACCCCCGAAGAAGCACTAGCGTATGCAGAAATGGCAAAAAAAATTCTTGGAGATAACTATGTTAAAAATCAGACATTTAGAATAGGTGCGAGCCGATTGACAGATAAGCTGTTCTCTTTTTTAACATAAAATTATTTTAAAATTTAAGAAATTTTTTGTTACTTTGCATTTTAATTTAATGCTTAGAAGTATATGAAGCCTTTACAGCAAAAGTTAGCGCAATACACGGTCCCGCAAGAGGCAAAAGCCGCTGGGATCTATCCTTATTTCACTCCAATCACTTCTGAACAGAATACCGAGGTTTACGTACAAGGTCATGAGGGAAAGATTCTTATGTTTGGTTCCAACTCTTACCTTGGCCTCACCAACGACCCCCGTCTGAAGGAGGCAGCCAAGCGTGCCATTGACAAGTATGGTACCGGCTGTGCAGGGTCGCCTTTCCTCAATGGTACCCTTGACATACATATACAGCTGCAGGACGAACTGGCTGAGTTCCTCGGCAAGGAGGGCGTGATGCTCTTCTCTGCCGGTTTCCTGGCCAACAGCGGTGTCATCCCCGATGTAGTCTCGCGTGGCGACTATCTCTTCTATGATGAGCGTGTCCATGCAAGTATCATGGAGGGCAAACTTATCACCTTTGCAAACACACAGAAATACAAACATAACGACATGGCCGACCTCGAGCGTGTGCTGCAGAAAGCACCCCTGGAGGCTTCCAAGCTCGTCGTCACCGACGGTGTTTTCTCCATGGAGGGTGATGTGGCGCATGTCGACAAGATGGTCGACATCTGCAACCGCTACCAAGCTACGCTGATGGTCGACGAGGCTCACGGCCTCGGTGTCTTCGGACGCGAAGGCCGCGGCACCTGCGACCACTTCGGCAAGCTCAAGGATGTGGAACTCGTCATGGGCACCTTCTCCAAGAGCCTCGCCTCTGTGGGCGGATTCATCGCCTCGGACAAAGAGACCATCAACTGGATGAAACATTCGGTACGTCCGTATATCTTCACTGCCTCCATCACCCCAGCCAGCACGGCATCGGTACTGGAAGCCCTGCACATCATGCGCAGCGAACCCGAACGTAACGACGCTCTCTGGGACAACCAACGCTATGCCTTCAAGGCCTTCAAGGACCTGGGCTTTGAGGTCGGCAACACCGAGACGCCCATCATTCCGCTCTTTATCCGCGACAACAACAAGACTTTCACCATCACCCATGACCTGCTGCAAAACGGTGTCTTCGTCACTCCCGTCATCGCCCCCGCCGTGCCCAGCGACGAGACCCTCATCCGTGTGGCCCTTATGGCTACCCACACCCATCAGCAGATAGATACCGCCGTGGAGAAGATCTACAACGCATTCAAGAAACAGCAAGTCTTATAGTAAACCATGGTTACTATCCATACCGTTGAAGGTCGCTCCGACCTTAAAAAATTTATCGCCTTCCCCAACAAACTCTTCAAGGGTGTTCCCACTTATATCCCTGCTCTGAACAGCGACGAGCGCAAGCTCCTCACCGACAAGAACCCCTCGTTGGAGCATTGTTCTCGCGAACTCTACCTCGCCGTACGTGACGGCAAAGTGGTAGGACGTGTGGCCGCCATCATCAACCGCAGCGTCAACGAGCACTGGCAGAAGAAGGCCGTCCGCTTCGGATGGTTCGACTTCATCGAGGACTACGAGGTTTTCAAGGCTTTGCTCGACAAAGTGGTGGAATATGGCAGGAAGAATGGTATGACAGAGATAGAAGGCCCCTTCGGCTTCACCGATATGGACAAGGAGTGCTGGGCTATAGACCACTTCGACGCACGCCAGAACATCTCCACCCTGTACAACCCCGAATACTACATCAAATTCATCGAACGCGCTGGATACGAAATCAAATGCAAATGGCAGCAGTATGTCATGCCTGCCAACCAGCCCGTTCCCGATAAGGTGGCACGCCTCAACACCCTCATCATGGAGAAGTACCACCTGCGCCTCGTCAAGGTGAAACGCCGCAAGGACATCATGCCCTATGCCTGGAAGTTCTTCCACACCCTCAACGACTGCTTCAAGGATCTCTATGACTTCGTCCCCATGACCGAAAAGGAGATAGGCGTATACATAAAGGAATATTTCCCCTTTATCAACCTCGACTTCGTCCAGTTCGTCGTCGACCAGGACGACAATCTCGTAGGTTTCGGCCTCAGCGTCCCCGACCTCACACAGGCCTACCAGAAAGCCAACGGCAGCCTCTTCCCCTTTGGTTGGTATCACATCCTGCATGCCCTCAAGCATTTCGACACCATCGACCTTTTGCTCAACGGGGTGCACCCCGACTGGCAGAAACGTGGTGTCCACAGCATCTACTATAGCGACATGAATGAGAACGCCATCAAGTTCAATGTCCACACCGCCTACACCAACCCGCAGATTATTGGCAACGAGGCCGTGAAAATCTGGGAAACACAATATCACACTACCCCCCTGATGCAACGCGCCGTCTTCGGAAAAAGCCTTTAATTTATAGTATACTATTAAAAAAAGGAGTCTGTCGGTGACGGACTCCTTTTTTCTACTTCACTGTAACAAATTTTTTTTCTCAAGACTTATAGTAGCTGCGCAGAATGCTGACCATCTGGTTGCCCGTCAGCACGCGCTTGACGACCACGGAGAGCTTCTGCTCCAGGTTGGCCACCACCTTGCGCAGTGGGGGATGCTTCTGCTCCACCATCTTGGCGATGCGACGTGCGAGGATTTCGGGTTGCAGACCGCCGTTCTCCTCTTTCTCGATAATGGCGAGGCTGCGTTGGAAGATGGGGCCGTAGTCGGGATCGTCGAGGGTTGCCTGGCTGTTCTTGCGGCTGCCCGTGAAGCCTGTGGCGAAGTCGCCCGGCTCCACCATGGAAACCTGTATGCCGAAGCCCCGTACCTCGGCACTCAGAGCCTCGCTGAAGCCCTCGATGGCGAATTTCGAAGCCGAATAGAAACCTTGGTACGGAAGACCCATGACACCACCGATGGAGCTGAGGTTGATAATCTTGCCCTTGCGCGCCTTGCGCATGTAGGGAAGCACAGCCTGGCAGAGGTTCACGCAGCCCATGAAGTTGGTGCCCATCTGCAGGTCTATCTCCTCCTCTGTGGCCAATTCCAAGGCTCCGCCGATACCCATGCCGGCATTGTTCACCAGCACGTCCACCCTCCCCTGTTCCTTGACGATTTCTGCCACTATGTTGCCCACCTGTTCGCGGTTGCGCACGTCGCACTGGCGGTATTTTAGCTGCCCACCCTTGTCCTCCATCTCGCGACGGCAGAGGCCGTAGACAATATGTCCTTTCGAGGCCAGCAGCTCGGCTGTAGCCTTACCGAAACCCGACGAAGCGCCGGTGATGATGATTACCTGTTGCATATCACCTTTTAACGTCGAAAAGTTTTTTTTATTGTATGCCCCCCGATAGACTACTTGTTGTCGACCTGTCATAAATCGCCCAAATGATGTTAATGTATTGATACAAAAAGTATTACACTTATCGGTTGAACACAAGAAAAGTTAAATAATGTTAAATCTTCACCTCTCAAAATATACTTTCGGGGTAGTTTTTGCTATTTATTAGGGTAAAGGGTTTTTTATGCTCGACGAAGATCATATCAAAAAAGCTTTCGACCAGCTCATCAACCAGCACTGGAAAAACTGATCAATTTATCGTGCAACATCTCTGGTGCCCAATGAAATAAAATGACAAAACATTCGTTATTAACAATATAAATAATTGGAAACATAGCATTATGAAGAAGATTATCCTTTCTTTTCTTGTGATAGCATGTCTGGCCCCGGTGTCACTGGCGCAGGACACCATCACCGAGAACGATACATGCTACATGTTTTGGCCTAATACACATCCGCTTCTGTACACTTATTGGACCCTTGCGCGAACTTCATATTATGAAAATGTTGCAACCCCGGGTACTATGGTTTACGGTGTGTCCCTTCATGGAAACCTCCCATTGGATTCTTCCATCAATGTGTCATTGGCCTGGAAAGAGAAAGGGTCGGAATACACATATTATGACACAGCCTACCTTGATTCCTCGGTCGTATATCGCCATTTAAGTTTCAGAGCAAAAGTTCATCCCCCCGCTTACGATGAAACCATATATGACTGTATGGTTATCTGCAATGAAATTTATTTCCATCGTCCTTGGTTTGTTCCAGACACCTTCCATGTCGTCATACGTGCTCCATTGCTACCACTGGAAAGAAGGAGAATTGAGACACCACGATCATCGCTTCTGCCGCAGCGATATACTTTGATAACCGACGTCAATGGCGAACCGGTTTTCCCAGAATTAAATTCTCTTTGGGGTGATAATCCAGCATGGCAATGGGGGGATGAATTCCCTATTCTCGAGCCTGACAGGACGCGCTGTGGACGGCCTACAGGGGTACACTTCGAAAGCCGTGGCGACAGCTGGGCACTCCTCGCCTGGAACGGCGGCTCGGGCGACAGCTACCGAGTGACCCTCGAAGGACCGCACGACACCCTCACCTTCGTGACCGCCGACACAGCACTGCTGCTCGACAGCCTCGCGCCCGACGCAGCCTACTGGGTCGAGGTGCGAAGCCTCTGCCGCTACCAGTACCACGGCTTCGACTCCTCCTTCGTCAATCCTGGGCGGTACCGCATGGGATTCCGCACCTCCAGTGTCGGCATGGTAACGGCTGGCGACGAATGGCACACAACCCTCTACCCCAACCCCGCCAGAGGCACCGTCGAAATCTTCTCCTCCCAGCCCCTGACACACATAGAAATCGTTGATGCCCTGGGCCGTGTGACAGACACACGCCCCCTCGCCCCGCAGAACACCGCCACCCTCGAC
>JAEEGL014988434.1_pt1 | contig 19199 bp, 17 predicted proteins | sample 9134231 | NCBI WGS metagenome assembly JAEEGL01 (sample SAMN16246548, study PRJNA631951) | gut metagenome | biome: gut microbiome; feature: rumen; material: fiber-attached | host: Bos | place: Iran: Karaj | collected 2018-10 | reverse complement strand
TAAAGGAACTGCACCATCACAGTGATGCGCTGTTTCCCGATCGGCAGCGCCGGGTCCCCTTCGGCATCGGTACATCGGTCGCCTGGAACCACATTGATTATCGTTTTTACAACGGCACGGATCAGACATTCCAGCTGATCATGGAAATGGAGACCGCAGTTCTCCATGGCGAACTGCGCTGTTCCGCTGAGCTGCCATGGACATACCGGCTGCGGGAAGAAGACCATCATTACCGGCAGGAAGATAAGACATGGTACCGGATCTCCCGGGTCTACCGGGATCAGATTGACAAGGCTTCCGGAATGATCATGGAAACCCGGCTGATTCTGAACAACCATTCCCGGGTCATGTTTGATCCGGCGCTGATTCCGGATGATGAGAAACGATAAAAAGTCCGCCCCGGCCCGGGACGGACTTGATTGTATTAGAGGATAATCTCCCGATACCGCAGGTCATGCAGCTGTTCCAGCAGCTGTTTTTCCTGTTCTGCCGTCAGGTTCTCCATCGGCCTTCTGACCTTTGATGTACGGATGACCCCCTCGTCTTTAAGAATCACTTTGTAGGCAGCGATGTTGTTGATCTCACACATCAGGGCATTGAGCACATTGGTGCGCCGCTGCAGCTTTGTGGCCAGATCGAAATCCTTTGCCTGAATGGCCTGCCACAGGGCCGCATAGTGTTCCGGTACGCACATGGCATTGCCGGAGACCACCCCTTCACCGCCGACGGCACAGACGGCCTCAAACAGATGATCCGGGCCGACCAGTACGCTGAAGGTCTGATTGCGCACCAGCATGAACTGCTGCAGTCTGGTGAAGTCCGGCCAGCTGTACTTGATGCCGACGACATTCGGACATTCTGCCGCAACTGCCTCAGCCACAGCCGGGGTGATATCATTCACCGCATTCTGCGGAATGGCATAGAGATAAACCGGGAAATCTGCCGGCACGGACGAAGCCACAGCCTTGTAGAAATCAATCAGGCCCTGGTCCGACAGCTTATAGAATACCGGTGTTACCACCCCGATGCCATCAGCGCCGATTTCAACGGCATGCCGCGACAGTTCAATGGTATCAGCCAGATTCCAGGCCCCTGTCTGAACGAATACCGGCACCCGGCCGGCCGCATACCGGACAACCGTTTCCGCCACGAGTTTTCGTTCGGCTACGCTCAGGTACATCATTTCCCCGGTCGTACCGCACGGATACAGGCACTGCAGACCGCCGTCAATGACGTGGTCGCAAAGCCGGCACAGGCTTTCCGTATCGATGCTGTCATCATCCAGCAGCGGGGTAATCAACGGCACAACGGTGCCGTAAAGCTTTTTCATCTGTACTTCTCCTTGAGCTGGCGGACCACCCGGTCAACGATCTCCAGCGGCAGCAGTCTTGTGACATCGCCGTCATTCAGCGCGATTTCCTTGACCACGGAAGAACTCAGGAACGAGTAATCCGGACGGGCAATGAAGAACAGCGTTTCAATACGGTCATTGAGCATCAGGTTGGCGGTTGCCTGCTGCAGTTCATATTCATAGTCCGTAACCGCACGGATGCCGCGGATGATGGCGCTGCAGCCGATTCTGCCGGCATAGTCCACCGTCAGGCCGGAGCCAATCATGACTGTGATTTTGTCATGGCAAGGCAGCGCGGCAATGCTCTGCTCAATCAGTTCCTTCCGTTCTTCCGCGGTAAACACACAGGTTTTGCGCGGATTCTGCATAATCAGGACTACCAGTTCATCAAACATGCGGCTGGCCCGCTCAATGACATCGAGATGTCCTGATGTGATGGGATCAAAGGTTCCCGGATAACAAGCTTTCATGTTTCAGTCCTCCTGACAGATGTAATAGCGGATCCGGGTTATCCCGTATACCGCGTCTTTATGAAACCGGATGGATGGTGTATCTTCCGGTCTGGGATCTTCTTTCAGTGATTCAATGACAACACGGGCGCCCGGATTGAGCAGCTGATATTCATCCAGCAGCTTCAAAATCCGGTCATTTTCCTGCCGGGCATACGGCGGATCGAGGTATACCAGGTCGAATTTCTGCCCTTCCTTCTGCAGGATAGCCAGCGCGGCAGCAGCCTTGACACAGAGCACCCGGCTGCGTGCCCCGGCTTTTAATGAGGCGATATTGTTCCGGACAATGCGCACGGCTTCCCGGCTGCTGTCAACAAAAACCGCTTCATCCAGGCCGCGGGAGAGTGCCTCCAGACCGATCGCGCCGCTGCCGGCATACAGATCCAGCACCCGGCCGCCGGGGAAAAAACCGCCAAGGGAAGAAAACACCGCCTCACGCACTTTGTCCAGCGTCGGCCTTGTAGCTTCCCCTTTCAGTGTTTCCAGTTTACGGGAAGAATACTCCCCGGCAACAATCCTCATTCGATTTCACCCCGTTTGAACTGACAGATGACTGCCTGGGCAATGCCGATGGCGCACATCAGTGACAGGGTTGAGGAACCGCCGGCCGAGATGATCAGCAGCGGTACGCCGGTCAGCGGGATCAGCCCGGTCACCCCGCCGATATTGAAAATACTGTGCACGACAATATACATGGCCGTGCCGGTCAGGATAATCCGTCCCTTTTCGCTCTTCATCCGCCAGGCATACTGCAGCAGCCGCCAGACAATCAGGCAGTACGGGATGAAGATCATCAGAAAGCCGATATAGCCAAGTTCTTCCACGACAATGGCCAGGATGAAATCCGTGTTGGCTGCCGGGAAACGGGTATACTTACGCACGGAGTTGCCGAAGCCAAGCCCGGTCACCCCGCCGGTGGCGAATGAAACCAGGCCGTTGATCAGCTGATATCCGGTATTGTACTGGTCGATAAACGGATTGATGGAGGACAGGATCCGGTTGATCTGGTACTTCTGCAGCGGCAGATGGTTGATCAGGCCTTCGCCCCACGGTGTCAGCATGAATAATGCCAGCGTAAACAGCGAACCGACAACCATGGCCAGAACCCGCTGGAACTTCCGCATCTGCGGATGTGACGGGATCTCCACGCAGACAAACCCGATAACAGCCATAACCGCCATGGAGCCCAGGTCCTTCTGCAGCACCAGCACGATCAGCATGTATCCGACAACGAAAATCGCCGGCCGCTGCAGCATTGCCCAGTCCGTCGGGAAGCGTTTCCTGATATCACCGCAGTACGCGGCCACGACCAGGATAATCATGATCTTGGAGAATTCCGACGGCTGGATGGAAATGTCCACGCTGGAAATCGGCACCCGGATCCACGCCCTGGCCCCGCCGACCTCGCGGAACAGCAGGCACGCCAAAAGCAGGATGCCCATCACGATGGCCAGCAGCGGGAAGTTTTCACTCTGCAGATAACGGATATTGAAATGCCCGGCCAGCCAGTTCATGGCGATAACCCCGCCGGTCAGGAAGACCACCTGCTTGGCAACGGTAAACAGCAGATACCAGGTCCGCCCGTCCGCGATGCCCATGGAGGCACTGGCGATCATAAGCAGGCCGAAAAGCGCCAGAAACCAGATGCTGCGGTTGATCAGAACATCGTGTTCCGGCGGCAGGCTGAGAAAAAACCGGCGTCTGCCCGAGGCAGACTTCTGCGTATTGTCCATGGCCGTCATATACGTATTGATTGTAACATACCCGCTGACTTACGTAAGCATGCACGGGTTAAGTTTTGACAAGGTACACAATTCTGCTAGAATTACAGACGAGGTAAAAAAAGATGCTTATTAATAATGATACGATCATCAAAGATACAGACCCGAGAATCCGGATGAAATCCAAGCCGGTCAGCCTGCCGCTGACGGAAGAAGATAAACAGCTGCTGACCGAAATGTATACATACGTCAAGGAATCCACCGACCCCGAACTGGCCGAAAAGAAGAACCTGCGGCCGGCTGTGGGCATCAGCGCGATCCAGCTTGGTGTTCCGAAGCAGCTGACCGCTGTCATCGTGAAAGAACTCGACAAGAACGAGAATGAAGTTGTCTATGAGTATATGCTGGCCAATCCGCGGATTGTGTCCTCTTCCGTGCAGAAAGCCTATCTGGAAAGCGGTGAAGGCTGCCTTTCCGTGGCTGAGGAACACGAGGGCTACGTGGTCCGCAGCGCCAGGGTGACTGTCCAGGGCTATGATCTGCTGACTGATCAGAAGATCACCATCCGCGCCCGCGGCTATCTGGCCATTGTGCTCCAGCATGAGCTGGATCATTTCAGCGGCACCCTGTTCTACGATCACATCAACGCCGGCAACCCGTTCCCGAAGGTCGCCGATGCGGTTGTTATCTGACAATTCTTTTTACCGTGTCTGATTCATGCTATAATCAATACGACATTAATTGCTTTTACTTTTATTCTTTTATCAATTTCAGCGAGCATCAACAGCGAGGTTTATAATCTATGACAGAAAACAAAGCCGCAGGAAGCGGCCGCACCGTCCGTTATTCGGGAGTGCCTGAACCGGATTTTGAGAGAAATTCAATCAACCGGCGGACTGATACTTTAGTCTATGCGCTCGGCGGACTGGGTGAAGTCGGCAAGAATATGTACTGCATCGAACATGATGACGAAATTATCATTATCGACTGCGGTGTCCTGTTCCCCGAAGACGAGCTCATGGGTGTGGATTACGTAATTCCGGATTTTACATATCTGGTCAAAAACCAGGCCAAGATCAAGGCCCTGATCATTACCCATGGTCATGAAGACCATATCGGCGGGATCCCGTTCTTCCTGCAGTCCATTCATCTCAAACAGATCTACGCGCCGCGGTTTGCCAAGGCCCTGATCGAGAAAAAACTCGAGGAGCACAGACTGTCCCGTTCCGTGAAAATCGTGGAGATTGACGGTGACAGCCGGGTCCGTACAAAGCATTTCAATGTCGGTTTCTTCAACACCGTGCATTCCATCCCGGACTCTCTCGGGGTCCTGATCAATACACCCAACGGCCGGATTGTCGAAACCGGTGATTTCAAGTTTGACCTGACCCCGATCGGCATTCAGTCCGATTATCAGAAGATGGCCTATATCGGCCAGATCGGCGTCACCCTGCTGATGAGTGACTCCACCAATTCGGGTGTGCCGGGCTTCTCGATCTCAGAGAAACGGGTGGCCGCTTCGATCGTTGACCAGATGCGCCGCACCCCGGGCCGCCTGCTTGTTTCCACGTTCGCGTCCAATGTCCTGCGGCTCAACCAGATTCTCGAGGCCGCCGTGCAGTGCAACCGCAAAGTGGCAGTCTTCGGCCGCTCCATGGAAAATGTTGTGGAAATCGGCAAGCGCATGGGTGTCATCAAAATCCCGGAAAGCAGCTTCATCTCCGGCAACGAACTCAACACCCTGCCGGCCAACCGGATCTGCATCGTCTGCACCGGCAGCCAGGGTGAACCGCTCGCTGCGCTGAGCCGCATCGCCAACGGCACCCACCGGTTCATCAAGATCATTCCGGGTGATACTGTGCTGTTTTCAAGCAACCCCATTCCGGGCAACGGTGTTTCCGTCTCCGCAGTTGTCAACCAGCTGACCCGGGTCGGCGCCAACGTCATTACAAACTCCCCGCTAACTTCCTTCCATACGACCGGGCACGCGCCGGTGGAGGAGCAGAAACTCATGCTCAACCTGATCAAGCCGCAGTACTTCATGCCGGTGCACGGGGAATACAAAATGCTGGTGCAGCATGCGGCAACCGCTGCGGAAACCGGCGTGCCGAAAGACCGGCATATGATCTGTGCCAATGGTGATATCGTCGTGCTCCGCAACGAGGAATGCTTCATCGCCAACGAGCGCATCCAGACAGACGCCATCTACGTTGACGGCAACGACGCCAGCGGCCTGTCCACCTCGGTTATCAAGGACCGTCAGATCCTGGCCAACAACGGCATGGTGGCAGTGATTGTCACAATCGACAGCCGGTACAACAAGATTCTCTGCCGGCCGTCCCTGGTCTCGCGCGGCTTTGTCTACATCAAGGATTCCCAGACCCTGCTGAAGGAAGCAGAACTGGTTGTATATGATGCCCTGAAGAAAAAGATGCTGCAGCGCACCACCTTCGGGGAACTGAAGAATACCATCCGCTCCTGCCTGGAACCGTTCCTCTATCAGCGGACCAACCGCAACCCGATTGTCATCCCGGTCATTCTGAACCAGCAGGCAGCCATTGCGGAAATCCAGTCCCGTACCGCCCACACCAGGCGGCCGTAAACAAACCGGATCAACGAAAAAAACCCGTATCAATGATACGGGCTCTTTTCATATTTAGAGAATACTGATGAACTTCTTCTCTTCTGCTTCCTTTTTCTCCGCTGTCGGGATTTCAACGGTCAGTGTACCGTTGTTGAAGGAAGCGTGGACATCTGTTTCACGGATGGCGTCACCGACATAGAAGCTTCTGCTGACAGAGCCTCTGTAGCGCTCCTGCCGCAGGACATTTCCCTTTTCGTCCTTTTCTTCCTGCGATTCATTGTGTTCCGCATGGACTGTCAGGTTGCCGTTATACAGGGAAATCTTGATGTCTTCCTTTGTGTAGCCAGGCAGGTCAATATCCAGCAGGTATTTCCCGTCTTTCTCACGGATGTCCGTGCGCATCAGCGCATTGGCGGAGTTGAAGCCGCTGCCGTTGAACATGGAATCGAACATATCATCAAACAAACTCTTTCTTTCCGGTAAATATCTCATCATTTGTACACCTCTTTCTCAGCCATCATCCAGCTGCACTTATATGATAGCGCAGATATTAGCACTGTCAATAGTTAAGTGCTAATATTTTTGTGATTATCACTTTGCAATTATCGTCGATATACAATTTTTAAGCATATTTATCAGTGTTTTCGCGTCTGGCAGATATGCCGATTTATTGCCAACTATTTACCCGCGATACGGTTCCATTGTCCAGATACCCGGGTGATCTTCCACGGTCATGGTCCAGTCCGGGCAGTGTTTAGCCGGGATGATCATTCTGACATCATCGATGTGGGCGATCACATCATACCCGCCAAGCGCGCTGCGGTAATGCATCAGCACGGCGGTTTTCGGCGCGGTATCACGGATGATCCTGTCTGCCTGCGCAGCGTCGATGGTAAAGTAACCGCCGACCGGAATCAGGATCAGGTCCGCACCTTTGAGGATTTCTGTCTCCTCCGGGGTCAGGTCACGGCCGATGTCCCCGTAATGAATAACCGTAAAATCTTCGGCCTGGAGCTTACGGATGACATTCATGCCCCGCTTGGCACCGCCGGCATCATCATGCGGCACAGTGACTTCGGTCATGACAAACGGGTTATCCGGGCCGTCCTGGCGCAGGTGTACCAGATGGGCTGCATTGTGGTCCGCGTGACCGTGCGAGCAGTATACGGCATCGGCGGTGAGATCCGCCGGCAGGTCAACCCCCGGTACACTGCCGGTTTCATACGGGTCAAAGACAACCTGATAACCATTGGCTGCGGTAATTCTGAAGCAGGAATGTCCGAAGGATTCGAGTACTGTCATTCTTTTTCCCCTTTCCGGTTCACGAGCCGCCGGTCTTCCCCGATGATTTCCAGCGGTTCCGCCAGGGCTCTGATCCGTTCCATGATGCGCATGGCATCGAGTTCATTGCGGCCGTCATACGGCAGTGTAAAGTGCTGCTGCAGCGTCCGGAAGTCATAATTGGAAGTAAACCAGGTGCAGCGTCCGTTCTGCATGCGGGCATCCAGGACTGCCAGGATCACCGCCCGCAGGCGCTCATTCACTTCTTCCGCGCCGATATCATCCAGAACCAGGAAATCCGCGTAGGTCATCCGGCTGATTTCTGTCCGGTGCTCATTGGTTTTCTGCAGGGTCCTGAGCCGTTCGGCAAAGGCCGGGCAGTGAACAAAGGCAATCTGTTTTCCCTGGTGGGCCAGCTGGTTGGCCGCGCAGGCGGAAAGATACGTCTTGCCCGTCCCGAGATTGCCATAGAGATACAGGCCCTTCAGTGAACTGCAGGCCGTCATCGTCTTCATCAGGGCATTTACATAGGACCGGGTATCGCTGTCTGTGACCTTGATATCCTCAAAGGAGGCTGTCGCCATCGCGGCCCCGAGATCACTGATCAGATACTGTTCAAGGTGTGCTTCCTGCTTCTGCTTTTCATCAGCGTAACGGCAGGTCTCCATGGTATCACTCAGAACCCCGTCATAACGCAGGGAGGACCGCCAGCCCCGGCGCTTCTGCCTGCAGTCAGCCAGGCCGGCGCAGTTTCTGCACAGGGAAAGCTCCTGCAGCCAGTCCTGAATACGCTGCGGCTGCCGGGCCACGGCTTCCGCCGGGATCCCGTGGGCCTGTATGATTTTCATGGCTTCCGGATCATGCAGGAGTTCAGCCGCTTTCTTCTGCCGCTGTGCTTCCCACGCTTCCGGGTTTACCAGTACCGGATTCATCTTTTCCATTACTGTCTGCCCATCCTTTTCATCATTTCCTGCACTTCCTGCAGCTGCTCATCACTGGCCTTCTCTTCCGGGCTGTTTTCCATCCGCTCATAATACTCAGGCATGTCCTTTCCGGTTTTCCGGCCACCGCCTCCCGGCGGCGTCTTGCGGGCTGCCGCAAACGCCTGCTCGCGTGTCTTTACCCCGTCCCGGGCCCACTCACCTGCCACCATATCGACAAACGATTTGACCAGCCGGTTCTGTGATACCCGCAGGATATACTCAATCATGATATTGATGACTTCCCCGGAGAACTTCATATTCAGGGAAAGATTTTCCAGAATCCTGCGGTCGGCCACCGATACCGGGGCCCCGTTCTGGCGGGCCTGCAGGAAGGATACCGGCGGCAGGCTGTACGGATCCCTGGCCTGCGTCACATCCGGCTGGGTTTTCTGGCACAGGACCTTCAGTTTTTCCGCGTCAAAGGTCATGGCGTTAATGTTGACGCAGCGCATGACCAGAATCCGCATGCGGTCAGCCGACAGGCCGTAGACCGTAGCCAGCTGGCCGATCAGCTGCATGTTTTCGCGGGTGCGCAGTTCGGCCGGAAAGACCAGCGTCGAGGTCTGTGACAGAAAGCGCTCATAGTCAAAATTGATTTCGGTATCCGCATCGGAAAACCGGTAGCGTTTTTCCGGCCGGCTGTAGTCGACACTGCGGTCATAACTGACACTGCGCCGGGCATGGGATACCGCCCTGGTAATCTCGCGGTAATTCGCGCCCGGCAGCCCGGCCGGCTGCAGCTTGGCAACGGTCATTTCCATCTGCCGGCTGCCAAGGGCCGCTGCCAGCAGGCCCATGAGTTCTTTCTGTGCCAGGAAACTGCTGACTGAAAGCGGCGCGTTAAGGACATAGACAAAGCTGGTCCGGGTTTCCTGCGTCTGCATGTAGACCCGCAGCAGCAGGTATTCTTCCAGCCGGATTCTGGCCCGTTCGAGATCATCAATGCTCATATTCAGTATGGCCAGCAGCCGGGCATGGCTTTCCTGGGTTTTCTGCCGGCAGCCTTCGCTGTAAAGCGTCATGTACAGCGCGGCCGCATCCCGGCCGATCAGCGGCTGGTACAGGGAAAACAGCGATACCGTCAGATCATCGCTGAGAAAACTGCCGCATTCGATTCGATATACATCACCGGTCTTCAGTTCCATTCTCTTCCCCTTCCTCCAGTTCCTTCAGCCAGCGGGCGGTTTCCGCCGCCAGCATCTCCGCTGTGCCGTCATTATGAATGACTTTGTCCGCTTTGGCAATCTGTATCTCCCGGCTCAGCTGCGAGCGGAGCCGTCCTTCCGCCTGTTCCCGGGTGTAGCCGCGATCCCGCACCAGTCTGGCAACAGCATTTTCCTCCGTGCAGGTCAGAACCACCACCTGGTCAAACAAATCTTCCCAGCCAGCCTCATACAGCAGCGGCACTTCCGCAAAGACCAGCTTTTCCTGCCGGTGCGCCGCCATGAAGGCCAGCAGATCAGCCTTGACCCGGGGATGAATGATCTGGTTGAGCATCAGGCGGTTTTCCTCATTGCCGAACACCCGGCGAGAGATGGCCGCATTGATCAGGTTCCCCTGCTCATCCACCACCTCCGGCCCGAACCAGGCAACGATCTCATCGTAGGAACCGGTGCCTTTCTGCAGGAATGCCCGGCTGCTCGCATCCGCGTCAAAAACAGGCCAGCCGGCTTCCCTGATCAGATACGCAAAGGTTGATTTTCCGGATCCTATTGTCCCGGTAATACCGATTTTCTTCATGTTATTTCTGACAATGCGGGCAATAGTAACTGGACCGCCCGCCGATCCATTTCACTTTGATCTCACTGCCGCATTTCCGGCAGATTTTCTGCTCGTGCACCTGGCAGGCCAGCTGGAACAGCCCGGTTATCCCGAAACTGTTGTAACTGCGGATGGTTGTGCCGCCGGAGGCGATTGCCGCGCTGAGGATGCGCCTGGTTTCCCGCACAATGTTCTCTTCATCTTTTCCGGTGATCCGGGCACAGCTGCGGCCCGGACGGAGTCCGCAGGCAAACAGGATCTCGTCGGCATAGATATTGCCCACCCCGGCCACAAACGACTGATTGAGCAGCAGTGACTTGAGGGGCATTTTTCTGCCCCGCCGCCAGGCATGGATATATTCCGGCGAGAAAGCCTCCGCAAATGGTTCCGGCCCCAGATCGTGGAACGAAACCAGATCCGTATCCTTCGGCAGGATCTGCATACGGCCGAACTTGCGGGTGTCATGGTAGCGCAGCTGCCGCCCGTCAGCCAGGCAGAAGACAAGATGTTCATGACGGCTGAACGGGTCAGCATCGGTTTTTATGAAATACTTTCCTTCCATGCGCAGATGGCTTACCAGCAGGCAGTCATCCATGGTAAACAGCAGATACTTCCCGCGCCGGTGAAAGCCGCGGAAATGCTGTCCCTTGAGCATCCTGACAAAGACATCCGGATCCCCTTCGATCACTTTCGGCCAGCGGATGATAATATCACTGATTTCGGCATCCTTCACCCTGAGTTCCAGGGCCCGGAGCACGGTTTCGACTTCCGGCAGTTCAGGCATTATTTGGCCTCATACCAGTCTGATCCGACTGAGCATTCCACAGTCAGCGGGACTTTCAGGGTCATGGCATTCACCATTCCTTCTTCCACGATCTGTTTCATTATTTCAGTTTCCGCTTCCGGGACATCAAAGATCAGTTCATCGTGCACCTGCAGGATCATCTTTGCCTTCACCCCGGCTGCTTTCATGGCCTGGTCGATGTGGATCATCGCGATCTTGATGAGATCGGCAGCCGAGCCCTGGATCGGCGCGTTCATAGCCGCCCGCCGGCCGAATTCACGCACCATGCGGTTCTTGTCATGAATCTCCGGGATTTCCCGCCGCCGGCTGCACAGGGTCGTCACATAGCCGTCCCTCTCACAGTCTTTGATAATCTGCTCCATGTAGGAACGGATGCCCGGATAAGAGCGGTAATAGCTTTCAATGAATTCCGCGGCTTCCCGGCGGCTGATATCCAGCTGCTGGGCCAGGCCGAAATCACTGATGCCGTAGACAATCCCGAAGTTGACGGTCTTGGCCCGCCGCCGCATCAAAGGTGTCACATCTTCCTGTGCCGCGCCGAACACATCCATGGCTGTCCTGGTATGGATATCGACACCGGATACAAAGGCATCAATCAGACCCGGTTCGTTGGCCATATGGGCCAGAATGCGCAGTTCGATCTGATGATAGTCACTGGCAATCAGCACGCACCCCGGACTCGGCTTGAATGCCCGCCGGATGACTTTCCCCTGCTCATCCCGGACACTGATGTTCTGCAGGTTCGGTTCACTGGAGGATAATCTGCCGGTCTGGGTGGCACACTGATTGTACAGCGTATGGATCCGGCCGTCTGCGGCGATATACTTCTGCAGGCCTTCGGCATAGGTGCTGTAGATCTTCTGCAGTTTGCGGTAATTGAGCAGGTGACTGATGATCGGGTGGAAAGGCGCCAGCTTCTCCAGGACATCCGCCGAGGTGCTGCGCTTGCGCCCGCTTGGCAGCTGCAGGTGATCATAAAGCACTTCTCCCAGCTGTTTGGGGGAATTGATGTTGAATTCCTGACCGGCCAGGGCGTAGATCTCAGCCTGCTCGGCATCGATTTCCGTTTTCATGCCGGCCGCAATGTCCATCAGCACGCGCTCATCGCAGACAATCCCGGTCTTCTCCATCCGGTACAGGATTTCCGTCAGCGGCATTTCAATATCACGGTACAGGGATACCATGCCGTATTCCTCAATCAGCGGCAGGGTCAGCTCATATAGTCTTAGGATATTGGCCGCGCTTTCACAGGCAAACCGCGTCTGCATGTCCGGATCAGCCAGAACCGGCCGGCCGGGCTTGCCATGAACCTGTTCCTGGGATGCGGCGGTGTGCAGGTCAAACCGGTCAAAAATCTTGTCAATGCTGGTCAGCGTGGAATCCGCCAGTGAAGCAAGGATCATGGCATCTTCGCTGAACCGCACGGCCAGATCCTCCCGGCCAAGCAGGTGCAGGTTCCGCTTCACGTCAAAACCGATAACGGTAATCCCGGGATCCTGCAGGACCCGGCAGAGTGCCGTATCTTTTTTTACATCCGCAAGATCCATGTAGACGCTGCCTGCCGCCCCCGCAAGGCCCAGGCCGAACGCCTCCGCCTGCAGGAAGGATTCCGAGGAAGCATCCACAAATACTGCCAGCGGCCCCTTCAGCAGCTCTTCCGGACATGTCCCTGCCCGCGTGAAAGAAGTTTCCGGCTCCGCTTTGCTGACCGGGATGCTTTCTTCAACCTGGTCATACCGGCTGATGAGGCTCTTCATATCAAGACTTTCCAGGAAGCGGATCAGCGACTTATAATCCGGGGCGAATGCGCAGTCATCCGGGCCGAAGTCCAGCGGTACATCCCGCCGGATCGTCGCCAGGGTCTTGCTCAGGACGGCCGACTCACGGCCGGCATCCACTTTCTTGGCCAGGGCCCCCTTCAGCTCATCCGCATGGGCCAGCACATTTTCCACTGAGCCGTAGTCGGCGAGCAGCTTCAGGGCGGTCTTTTCACCCACCCCGGGAATACCGGGAATATTGTCACTGGTATCGCCCATGAGGCCCTTTAAATCAATGATCTGCAGCGGCTGGATACCCAGTTCTTCCTGCAGGGCAGCCGGGGTCATTGCCGCCATGTCGGTCAGGCCTTTCTTCATCAAAAGCACGGTTGTGCTGTCATCAATCAGCTGCAGCATATCCCGGTCACTCGTCAGGATGACCGTTTCGTATTCCGCCGACTGCTTCGACATCGTGCCGATCAGGTCATCAGCTTCGATATCGGGCATTTCCACCCAACGGATATGATAGCCGTCCAGATAGTCACGCACCAGGCCGAACTGCGGCACCAGGTCATCCGGCGCCGGCTTACGGCCGCCTTTGTAATCCGCATATAATTCATGCCGGAAGGTATGCTTGCCGGCGTCAAACGCCACCAGCACCGAATCCGGCTTAACCGTATCGATCGCTTTCTGCATCATGGACGCAAAACCGAATACCGCATTCGTCGGAATTCCATCGGGACTTGTCATTTTCCGTCCGTATGCCGTGGCATAATACGCCCGGAACAGCATCGAGTTCCCATCCACCAGCAACAGTTTTTTCATACAAAAAAACCTCCCTGAATATTGTATCATAGGAGGCCTTGAAACGCAGTGCCGCTCTTATTCCGGTGTTTCGGTCGCTTCCGGATCCGGCGATTCCTCCGGCTCCTCTGCCGGTTCCGCCGTGACTGCCGGGGCTGCGGTCTGGCGCGGTTCCCGCATCGTTTCCAATACGCTGAGATTTTCGTACATGATGGAGAGATAATCCTTGCCGGAGTTGTCCTCTGCCGCGGTCAGCGAAGACAGATTGCTCAGCTCCACCCGGGTCAGGCCCAGATCATCTTCAATCTGGTTAAACAGTACTGTCATGTCTGCCGTCATGTTCGGTTCGTAGACGATATACCGGACGCCGTCATCCTGAATCCGCTTCTCAATGACAGCCAGCTGCTGCGCATTCGGCAGGACACCGTACTTGGAAAGAATGACCGGGTAGACCTGGAAACCGTACGTCTTCTGCCAGTTGCCGAAACTTGCGGTCATGGATACAAATTTGATCTCTTTCTTATCGTGCTGGTTGGCTGTGGCCAGGGCCTGGTACTGGGCATCGAGGTTGATCAGATCCGTTTCCAGTTTCTGGAAATTGTCTTCAATCGTTTCTTTGTCTTCCGGATAGGCGGAAAGCAGCCAGTCGCGGATATCCTTGGCCATACTGAGCATGGCAATCGGATCCGTCCAGAGATACAGGTCCTTCACATCCGTATCAATGCTGTCCATAGCCGGGTCATTGTAATAACGGCTCTCGACATAGGTCACATCATCCCCGGCATAGACCGGCATATACCGTTCAAAATCATAGACAGCGTTCATGGCGGAAAGATCCAGCTGCAAAGAACAGGCCGCGTTGATCTCAGCTGCGTAGACACTGCGGTAAGGCTCCAGTTGGCCGACATAGAAAAACACGGCGGAATCCGAAAGGATCTCAGCGTAGTTTTCCTTGAGCTGCGCCCGCTGGATAATCATATCCTGCTGCACCGACACTGCCCGCGACGGATTTCCCGTCAGCCGTTCAACAAGAAAACCGACGGGATATACCGTATAGGCTATCTGGGTTTTCACCGGGGTACAGCCGGTCAGCAGCAGTAAGGCCGAAAAAACGGCCAGCAGTTTTTTCCATTGCCGGATCATACGACAAAATTATAGCACAGGCAGCGTCAGTCAGAAACCGGACCTTAAGGTTTTCATCATCCCTTCCCGCTTCATGCTCAGACAGCCGTCCCGGGAAACAATCAGGTGGTCATGCACCTGCACGTCCATGACTTCGGCGGCGGCCATGATTTTTTCCGTCATCCGGCAGTCCGCTTCACTTGGCTGCAGCGATCCGCTGGGATGGTTATGCACCAGGATGATGCCGGCAGCTGACTGCAGCAGCGCTTCCCGCAGGATTTCCCGGGGTGACACCATACTGGCGTCCAGGGTGCCGACAAACAGTATCCGGCTGGCCAGGATGTGCAGGGCCGTGTCCAGATAGACCACCATGAAGTGCTCCTGGCGCTGGCTGCCCAGGCTCATCTGCAGCCAGTTCACCAGGTGTTCCGGTTCCTTCACGATATTCCTGCCGGCAGCCTGTTCCCGGATGATGCGGCCAGCCAGTTCCAGAGCGGCTTCCAGTTCCAGGGCCTTGCTGTCGGATATGCCGGGAATACGGCACAGTTCCTGATGATCCAGCCGTGCCAGTCCCTGGATGCCGCCGGCCCTGATCAGCACCTCATCAGCCACTTCCAGCACCGATGCGCCTCGCCTGCCGCTGCGCAGAAGCAGGGCCAGCAGTTCCCGGTTAGCCAGGGTCCCAACCCCGTCCCGCAGCCCTTTTTCCCGGGGTCTTTCCGATTCCGGCAGTTCATGGATTCTCGTCATTGCCAAGCTCCTCCTGACAATGTTATTCGCCGATTCTGACGCGGCGGCACAAAAAAAGACAGATCAGTGTCTGTCTTTGTCCGGAATATCGTTCAGCGTTCCAGCCGGGCAATCTGCTGCAGGCCCGTTTCCACGGCCAGGTCAGCCAGCGCCGCGATGTTGTTGATATAACCCCGGGCGATATTGCATTCCATCAGCATCCCCAGATTGGTTCCGCCGACCACTTCCACCTGGACTGTACCGGCCAGTTTCCGGCCCAGATCCCGGCTGACTTTTGCCGGCTGTTCATCAGCCAGATCCGCAAAAATCAGCACACCGTCCGGACATGGTCCGAACTTCTCGATTTCACCCCGCAGCTTCAGCTCCAGTTCATCCGTACTGTCTTCCAGTTTGAAATCCACGGCCGCGAACTTCGCCGGTGTCCCGGCCAGCAGCTGCACGGCCTTCATCATCCCGCCGGCATAATTCCCATGTCCTGTCACAATGATTCCGATCATAATCCACCCTGCTTTCTTTTCAGATTATAGCAGTACAATTCTGCATCGGTAAACCGTAAATCTATGCTACAGTTATGAAAAGAAAACGGGAGGATTTCATGCGTATTCAAAGTACCAGGGTGTGGATCGGTGAACGCTTCGCCCCGGCCCAGCTGGAAATCAGCGGCGGGCAGATCTGGTCTGTAGATCCCTATGACCAGAAGAAAAGCCATAAAGACTACGGCAACTGCATGATCCTGCCGGGTTTTATTGATATTCACTGCCATGGCGGCTATGGCTATGACAGCAATGACGCCAAAGGTGACGGGCTGCGCCGATGGGCTGCCGCTTTGCCTGCGGAAGGTGTCACCGCGTTCATGCCGACGGTCATGACGGATGAACCGGGCCGGATGTCCAAAGCCCTGAAAAGCATTGCCGAAACCCGCCGGCGCATTGACAAAGGCGCTGCTGTGCTTGGCATCCATCTGGAAGGCCCGTTCCTGAATCCTGCGTATGCCGGGGCCCAGCCGGAAGAATTTATTACGGCTCCGGACATCCCGCAGTTCAGAGTCTGGCAGCGGGCAGCCGACAACCTCATCCGGATCATCACCCTGGCCCCGGAGAATGACCTGGATTATAACTTCACCCGCTTCTGCGCCCACAACAATGTCCTGGTTTCCATCGGGCACAGCGGCGCTACCTACCGGAAAGTCGTCAACGCCCACAGCAACGGCGCTGTCTGCATCACCCATACGTTCAATGCCCAGTCCGGCCTGCATCACCGTGAAAACGGTGTGGCAGGGGCGGCCCTGCTGCTGAATGACATGTATGCCGAGATTATTCCGGACGGGCATCATGTGGCTCCGGAAGTCCTGCAGCTGTTCTTCCATTGCAAAGGCCGGGACTACGCAGTTGTCGTTTCAGACAGCCTGCGGGCCAAGGGGTCCCGCATCGGTGAGCATTTCCTGTTTGCCGGCAAACCCTGCATCATCGAAACCGACGGCAGCGCCAGGGTCGCCAACACCGGCAAGCTTGCCGGCAGCACCCTTAAAATCAATGAAGGCCTGCGCTATCTGATCCGTGAATGCGGCATTGAGCCGGCCGCCGCCATCAACGCCTGCACCATCAACCCGGCCCGCCTGCTGAACATCGATGAAACCTATGGCCTGATCCGCACCGGTTACAACGCTGACCTGACGATCCTGGATGATGATTACCAGGTTGTGCAGACATACTGTCACGGAACCGCGCAGTTATAATCCGGCATTGCTTTATGTTATAATTAATGACTGAAAGGCAGCCACCATGAGCATAGATTACAGCAACCGCAAGACCCGTATCCTGACCGCCGTTGCCGGCGTTCTCCTCGCCGCGACCATCGGGGCAGGATTTTATTATGTTTACATCCTGAACAGCGGCATCGATATGCCTGCTTTCATCAACATGACCCGGAAGGATACCGAAGACTGGGCTGCAGAAAACAAAATTGACGCAGAGCGGATGCACTACACCTACCGCTTTGATGAGGAGATCGAAAAGGACACTGTGCTGGAACAGACCCCGGAAGAAGGAACCCGGCTGGGCCGCAGTGACGAGGTCTCCTTTGTCCTCTCCGACGGGCCTGACCCGGATAAAGAATTTGACATTCCCGACTTCACCGGCCGCCGGCGGGAAGATATCGAAAAATGGTTTGCCGATAAAGGCTTTACGGATGTCACCTTTGAATTCAGCCCGGAAACCGATGTGGAGGAAAACCTCTTTGCCGGCATCTCTCCGGATGAGCCGGTGCTCAAGCGCAGCCAGCCGGTTGTCATTACGATTTCGGCAAAGCCAGATAAGGAAGACGAAGTCATTGAAGTGACGGTCCCGGATTTCCGCAGCTATACCCGCGTCAATATCCAGGCCTGGGCCAACACCAATAAAATAAATGTGACGTTTGCAGAGGAAACAAGCAGCACTGCGGCCCGCGGAACGGTCATCAGACAGTCGGCCGCGGCCGGCACCAAACTGGCCCAGGGTTCACGCCTCGTTGTCACCCTGTCTTCCGGCAAAGGCATCACAGTCGCATCCCAGACCGGAAAAACCCGCGCCGAAGCTTCTGACTGGTGCCGGACCAACGGGGTCAGGGCAGTCTTCCAGGAGTACTACAGTGACCAGCCGGCCGGAACGGTGCTTTCCCAGAATCCCGCCTCCGGCATGATCGGTGAGGATTCAGCCATCACCTTCCAGGTCTCCGCCGGTCTGGTCAATGTTGACAACTATACCGGCCGTTCCCGTGATGCCTTCTCCTCATATATCAATGCGAAAAACAGCGAGAACAGCAGCAGTGCCCGGCTGAGTGTAAGATTTACCGATAAGGAAAGTGATGCGGAAGCCGGCACCATCCTGTCCCAGAGTGTCAGCGGTCCGGTGAGCCCGGGCACCGTCATCACGGCAGAAGTTGCCGTCGGCCGTACTGTATCTGTAGATGTCCGCCGGGGCATGACAGAAGAAGATTTCAAGGGCTATCTCAGCAAGACCGGCATGACACCGGGAATCCGCAGCGACTCCTACAACGATTCCGTCGCTGCCGGCTGCATCATCACCAATGACAGCGGCCGTTTCCCGGCCGGGTCCCGTATCAACTACACCGTATCCAGAGGTGCCTATGCCCCGGATGCTTCCCTGTACAGTGCCGGCGCTTCCTATACATCTCTGCAGACGGCGGTCAGTTCGGCCAACAGTCTCGGGGCCGGCTGGAGTGTCTCAGCTTCCCAGGCCGAAAGTGATGCCTACGAAGCCGGCCAGATCATCAGCTGTTCGGTCAGCGGCAAGAGCATCGCCTGCAGCGTTTCCTCCGGCAAGGTCATCGCCGTCCCGGATGTGAACGGCCAGACACCGGATGCGGCCAAAGCTGCCCTGGAGGCCGCCGGATTCAAGGTATCCGTACAGAATATCGGCTATAACAATTCCTACTCAGCCAATACCGTATTTGCCCAGGATCCCGCAGCAGGTGCCAGGAAACCGGCCGGCACTACGGTCACCATCCGCTACAGCGACGGTCCGGAACCGGTCCCCATGGCCACCCTGCCGAATATCCCGCTGTCGATCTACAGTGACTTCAGTTACAGCGACAATGTGGCCAACATGACCTCACTGTTCAACAATGCCGGCTTCTACAACCTGGACATTATCCCGGTACCGACCGGCGGCGATTCCGGCTATTCCAATCAGAACGGCAGCCAGAAGATCGATCCGGCCCCCAACGGTGCCGAGATTGACAGCCGGACAGTGATCCACATCTATATTTTCCAGC
>JAEEGL016990443.1_pt1 | contig 19200 bp, 19 predicted proteins | sample 9134231 | NCBI WGS metagenome assembly JAEEGL01 (sample SAMN16246548, study PRJNA631951) | gut metagenome | biome: gut microbiome; feature: rumen; material: fiber-attached | host: Bos | place: Iran: Karaj | collected 2018-10 | reverse complement strand
TTGGTGTCCCGGTAGGCGTTGTAGATATACTCGCTGGCATAGTGGTTTTTGATCACTTTGTCTTCCACCACGCCCATGCCGGTTTCCTCAACAGCCATTCTGGCCAGGGGAATGCGGGCCTGGTTGGCAGCGGTTGCTGCTGCCAGGAAAATCCGGTCCACCTGCTCCTGGGTGTAGGAGGCGTACTGGCGCTGTGCTTCCCGCACCCGGACGATGGCAGCCTCCAGTGTTTCGGGGCTGTCCACTGTTTCATAGGTCTTCTGATCCATGTGAATCCTCCTCCGTTGTTTCATTGGACATGCCTGCTACGATCTTCAGGCAGGCAAGGGATAACGCGATGTTTTCATGCTTCACCGTCACGGACTCCGGTACACGGATCGGCACGGAAACAAAGCTCAGAATCGCTGTGATGCCGCTTTCCGCCATCCGGTCGGCAGCCTCCTGGGCCGCGCCGGCCGGTACGGTCAGGATCCCGATGTGAACGTCATGGTCCTGGCACCATTTGGTCATCTGTTCCATGGGAAGGATGGGCTTTCCGTGGTTCTCATCCGGCACGTTTGCGTCAAATGCGGCCGCGATCTCCAGTCCGTATTCCTGAAACCCGTCATAGGCCATCAGGGCTCTTCCCAGCTTACCGGCACCGACAACCACCGCAGGCTCCGTTTTCTTCATGCCCAGTACCGTTTCCAGGTCCTCCCTGAGCCTTTCCGTCGGATACCCGATCTTGGGCATGCCGGCCGGGCAGATGCTCGCAAGATCCTTGCGCACCTGCACCTCTCCCAGGCCCAGGCTCCGGGCAACGGCTGCGGATGAAACATGTTCCGTCCGGACGTCGCGGATAAACTGCAGGTACATCGGCAGTCTTCCCATCGTTGCTTTGGACAGCGTACTGCTCCTCATGGCACTTCCCCCCTTGCCGGAGCGTATTATAAAAGAGAACCGTTCCGGACGGAATTACCAAAACCGTATATGGGTTATATATATATCGATAACCTTTTATCGATATATCGATATAAAAAGAAAAGCGGGCCGCCGCCCGTATTCACTCAAACCAGGAAAACAGCGCCGTCAGCGCTGTTTTCTCCACCATTATTCATTTTTCATTCTTCATTGTTCATTGCAGAAAACACCTTATGCCTTTTCTGCAATCATGCAATTGCGTTTGGACAGTGTCAGTTCCGTAATAAACTGCTTGTCCAGTTCCGTCAGGTGGTAATTCTTCCGCCTGATCAGTACGTCCCTGTACAGTTTCTGGTTATCCACGCACCTGCGCTGCACCAGGTGAAGGTTCTTCAGCAGCCGTTCCGGAATCGGGGAAACCCACATGAAGGTATCCGGGTTTTCCGAAAGCAGGTCCATCTGGCTTCCCCGTTCAAACACATAGATCCGCCGGAGAATATCCGGCAGTTCCTCATTCTTGACTACGGAAAGGGGCATGGACGGCACATAGGGATCCGCGTGGGCAATCTGGATATATCCGGCCAGGTCCTTCATCCGGATCGTCTCCATCTTCGCCAGCGGACTGTCTTCATGCATGATCAGGCAGTAGGTAAACTCCATGATCAGTTCGCCGGTCAGGTCCTTATCCTCCAGCATCTCCCGGAAATACTTCTCGTGCTTGGAGGCATACCGGAGGATGCCCAGGTTATACCCTACCTCCAGGATGTTCCTCACAGCCTTCAGTACGTTGGTTTCCTGATAGAAGATTTCCGCGTCATCCTTGCTCAGTGCCCTGGAAAAATGGGCAAACGCGTCGGAGATGTAGCTGGCCCGCGGGGCGGAAATGGAAAAGCGCTGGCAGGCCGGTTTCCCGGACTTATACATGTGTTCCATGTCGTCCACCTGCTCCAGGATCTTCCGTGCCCGGCCTACAAACTCCTCCCCTTCCGGGGTCAGGATCATACCGTGGGCACTGCGCTGGAAAATTGTAATCCCCAGGTCAGCTTCCAGTTCCTTAATCACCCGGCTCAGGTTGGGCTGGGCTACATGAATCTCTTCCGCCGCCTTGTTGATGGAGCCGTTGTCTGCAATGCTCACAGCGTATTTCAGGTGCAGAATATTCATGCTTTCATCTCCTTTGCGGTCAATACATGTTGCTTACTGAAACTCAATTTTAGCGTTCAGTGCCCGGACAATCCTTCTTTTTTCATCCACCACATTCCGTGTGGAAAACTGGGTATACCCGATTTCCCACAGGCAGAAGGCACTGATATTCAGGATGATATATGACAGCATCGTCTCAGTGGAATAGCGTCTGGTCAGGGTCATACCCGCAACCAGCGCAATGGCCCCGACCACACCCAGCGCAACCGACCGGATGATATGGCGCATCAGGTACCGGTTCATCTTCAGGAGTTCCTCCCTGTAATGGGAAAGATACACTTCCCGGAAAGAATCCTGGATCAGGGTATTCACAGGATCCGAGTAGATCATCAGGGTCATGTCATGCCCTTTGTATTTCTCTACAAAGGTATTCACACTCTGGTATACGATACTGTTCAGTTCCGCATGGGGAAGCAGCACATGCGGATCAAACAGTTCGTTCTTTTTCAGTTTCAGCACCAGTTCCGTCTCCTGCAGCCTGGTAAAATGCTCTCCCGGATTCACAACGTTTTCCGTCCGCTTCCTTCGTTTGTACCCCAGCATCCGGCATCCATCCTCTTTCATTGTTTGTCAGGCATGCAGTACACCTGCTGCAAACTGCCCGGACAACAGTTTATTATATCATCAGAACCGGCAAAAAAAGAAGTCCCTGATTTCTCAGGAACTCCTTTTCCATAAAGATCAGTGTTATTCATTCACCGGCTGCGCTTCCTGCGGTACTTTCTCTGCCAGGCGTTTATAGCCCAGTGCAGCCACGATCAGGCCAAGGACAAACAGTGCGGCGGCAAACGCGAGCTGCAGGATATTCCCGGCAGTCGGTGCGCCGGCCAGCGCGATGATCTTCTGGACCAGGGCGGTCATCGTAACGCAGAGCATGATGGACATGGGAACCCACAGCATCCAGCCTTTGCGGTTTGTCTTTTTCAGGTAGACCGCACACGCGATAAGCGCCAGTGCGCTGAGAAGCTGGTTGGCACTGCCGAACAGCGGCCAGATATTCTTGTATCCCATTTTAGCCAGGATATAAGCCAGCACCAGCGTAATGACAGTGGCAAAATACTTGTTGGTCACAACCTTGCGCCAGGGTTTCATCTCTTCGTCCTTGATGGAAGCATCCAGGAACAGTTCCTGGAAAGACAGGCGTCCGATCCGGGCCACTGAATCCAGGGAGGTCAGCGCAAAGGCAGAAACTGCCAGGTTAATCAGGGTAAAAATCACATTATGGGGCATACCGAGCTGCGCCAGGAAATTGGCCACGCCGCCTGCAAAAACCTGCGTGGGCGTGGAATAACCGGCTTCAGCAGCTTCTCCCGCCGCAAAGCTGGCCACGGCAATCAGGGAGATCACGGCAAGCATGGATTCCAACAGCATGGCGCCGAAGGAAACCGGAAGCATATGCTTTTCATTCTTGATCTGCTTCGATGCCGTACCGGATGAAACCAGGGCATGGAAGCCGGACACTGCGCCGCAGGCGATGGTAACAAACAGAATCGGGAACATGTTGCCCGTCCCTTCCACCGTAAAGCTGGTGAAGGCCGGCAGGTTGATGCTGGGATTGGTCGCCAGGATGCCCACGACCGAAGCCAGGATCATAAACACCAGGAGATAGCTGTTCAGGTAATCCCGGGGCTGCAGCAGTGCCCACACCGGAACAACTGAGGCAATCATAATATAGATGAACACAATGATGTGCCAGGTATCGGCAGGGATGAACACCGGCAGGGCCATACCGACCACTACGCCCAGCACCAGCATGGCAATGGCAATCAGCGTATTGACCCATTTGTTCAGTTTGGAAAAGCGGAGCAGGAATCCGAGGGCAACCGCTTCCACGATAAAGAGCATGCTTGTTGTCGCGACGCTTCCGTTTGCAGTAACCCGGGCGCCGTCTGCCGCAAAACCGTTGAATGTGCCGGCAACCACGTCAGCAAAGGCAGCGACCACCAGGATGCAGAACAGCCAGCAGAAAAGCAGGAAAAGCTTTTTGCCGATCTTGCCGATATATTCTTCAATAATATACCCGATGGTCCGGCCCTTGTTCTTCACAGAAGCATACATGGCTGAGAAGTCCTGCACAGCACCGAAGAACACGCCGCCGATCAGGATCCACAGAAGTACCGGAACCCAGCCGAATACAGCCGCCTGAATCGGGCCGTTGATCGGACCGGCACCGGCAATGGATGCGAACTGGTGTCCGAAAACCACATGGGTATCCGCAGGTTCATAGTCAATGCCGTCCCGTAATTCATACGCCGGTGTCTTGGCTTTGGGATCAATCCCCCACTTTTTCGCCAGCCAGCGGCCATAGAAGAGATATCCGGCTCCCAGAACAGCAATGGCAATGAGCATCATGACAAGTCCGTTCATAAAGCATCTGTCCTCCCCGTATGAATAATTGGTGAAAATCTTTTTTGTAAGCTATCACCGGCGTTCCTGAATGTCAATTGAAATACAGAAAGAACGCAAAAAAGAACTCCATTCCCTTTATGGAGTTCCATACAGGAAAAGGAGTTATACCGTAATTTCTCCCCGCAGGTTCTGTTCCACTGCGGAACGAATCTCATTCTCATCCATTCTGCAGCTGAAAAGATAATACAGTTTGGCAGCGGCAGCTTCTGTGGTAATGTCATAGCCGCTGATTGCCCCGGTGTTTTTCAGTCCCGGCCTGCGGAAATTGACTCAAGCCTCAGAAATATGATATGTTTTTACAGGTTTCAATCTGTCGTTTCAGGACGGTGTTATATGTTTATTCGCAACGGAATCAAATCAAATCTTCGGGCACGGGGCCGGACAGCTCTGTTCTCGCTGTTAATCTTTTTTCTGACGGTCATCGTAATCCTTTCACTCAGTGTGCTGCTGTACTGCAATGCTGTCATAGATTCCTGTGACAACTCCTATCGTTCCATTGCACTGGTGGAGTACATGGGATCCGAATATCCCAACGAAGATGTTCCTGACCCTGCCGCCCGTGCTGCGTCGGAAGCCCTGGCGGATGACGCCGTGCTGGCTGTTCCCGGTGTCACCGCATGGACCCGCGGCAGCACCGCTTTCGCCGTTGTTGATGGATATACGCGCCGCGGCGGAAACATGCCCTATGGTCGCCGGGGCATCATTGTTGTCAGCCGCCTTTCAGATCCTGTTTACCAGTCTACATATATCACTCCTGACAATCCGGAAGGCGTGCTTTGCTATTATACCGGCACGATGAAGCAAGCCCTCTATGCCCGCAGCGGTAAGGAAAACACCTATATCGACATCCTTTCCGGCGTCAGCGGTTTTGTTCCGGAAAAAGGAAAAAGCTATGTCCTGAACGGTTCCTTCATCAATACCGCAGCCGGGGCGACTGATGAGTACCCAATGAACGGCTTTGTTGTTTTCCGGGTCGAATCATTCCTTTCCGCAAACGATCTGCCATATGCTGAATATACAAAAGACGGGGTAATACCGGAAATCTTCCTCCGTACAGCAGATCAATACCGGATTATGAACAATTTCGTCCATGTTGTACCCTGCCGTAATGTGAACGATGTCTATGCATTCCATCAAAACGAACTGCATCTGGCTGAAGGCGTCTTTCCGGACCCCGGAATCCCATACTCCTGCGTAATCTCCAGTGACCTGGCGGCGCGTGCCGAACTGAAACCAGGTGATACTTTTTCGCTGGATGAACTCTGCGGAACATCGGAAGACCGTTATAATCTCTCGCGCACCGGCAATACTCAGGCCTTCACGGTCAGCGGTGTTGCCGCCGAGGGTTCCACCGGTTTCGGTACCGCCTGGGTAATTGCAGAAGACGCTGATACTCCGCTCTTCGGTTATCTTCTGGGCACAGTATCGCTCCGCAACGACATGGCAGAGACAGCAGCGGAAGCATTACAGGCGCTCGTGCCGGAACAGGTACGTGTAACGCTGCTGGATCAGGGATACGGTAATGCTGTACAGCCTTTCCGCACAGTCAGGAAAACCGCGGTGGACATACTGCTCGTCTGTTCCGCCGGGGTTGCAGCGGTCCTGCTGCTGTTCGCATTCCTGTTCATCGGCAGGCAGGGCAGTACGGTAAAAATCATGGTTTCACTGGGAACGCCAGGCAGAAAAATCGCCCTGTGGTTCCTGTCCGGGGCCTTGTTCATCTGCAGTGCTGCTGTGGTTCCGGGAATGATCCTCAGTTCACTTCTTCGTCCGGCTTTATTCAGGAGAATTGCTGAAATCGCAGACACCGCCCGCACTGCAGATGGTCCCCTCTGGTACAGCGAAACCGCCCTGGGAATCATAAAGCAGGAAACCTTCAATCCGCAGATTCCTTTGTGGCCTAATCTTCTGGCTGCATTGGGAATCCTGGCGCTGGCAATACTCTTCTGTCTGTTGTTCCTTCGTCTGGCCCGCCGGGGCGGGACGCGCAGGCGCGGCAAAGCCCGTGTCCATGTGCCGCGCGGGCGGACCTCGGTACGGAATCGGAACGGACTGCGTTTCGCGATCCTTTCCATCCGCCGCGGCGGTCTGAGATCCCTTGTAATACCGTTAGTTTCACTGGCGCTGACGATTGCCGTCCTTGTTCTGGGTGGTATGTACCAGGAATGGCAGAATGAGCTGGACAACGCACTGGAAAACACACAGATCGATGGTATGGTCGTCAGCCTCGATGGACGTTATTACTCCGGTCTGTCTCTGTCCGTAAACGATGTTCAGACGCTTCTCAGTGTAAAAGGTGTGGACAGTGTTTCCGTGTCCTTCGGTTATCATTATTGGCTGCCGGAAGATGAACCGGACTTCGGTCAGGGCGAATTCGGCAGGGAGCATCGTCAGGATTGGATCTCTGCGCAGCCGGAACTGGTAGCGTTGAATTCCCTGGCAGCAGCTCCGGAATTCTACTACAGGGAACCTGCTGTCACCTGGCTCGATAACTGGAATGAAACGATGCTTGCTGATACGAATATTACACCGTTGGTTCTGCGAAGCTGGGAAACGACGGAAGACGAATATATCCCCGCTATCTGCAGCACTGCTTTCCTGGAAGCGCATGGGCTGGCCCTTGGCAGCACAGCCGAATGTATGGTACAGGTTACAAATAGTGGTTACTATATGATGGAGATTCCTGTACTTCTTCGGGTCGTAGGAAGTTATGTCCAGCAGGATGGTAAGGCCAGCATCTTTGTACCCTTGTCCTGCCATATTCCGCCGGCAATGCTGACAGGCGGCAATGCTCCTGAAGGCATCAGTCAGGACATCCTCTTCACCTTCCGGACCTGCCGGTTTACGCTGGCCTCAGCCCGCAGCCTGGAAGCGGTTCGGAAACGGCTGCGGATCCAGGGTTTCAGCGCTGTGAAGCGTCTTGCCTACATCCGTACAACCCTTCTGCTCCGGGATGCGGCATTCCTGAAGTTCACGGAAAGTATGGAACACAACATTACCATGGGCCGGATTATGTCTGCAGTGCTGTCTCTGTTGATTGTACTGTTGGGATTTATTATTTCCTGGCTTGTAACTTATTCCCGCCGGCAGGAATTCGCGCTGATGCGGGGATTCGGTACAGGAAAGCGGCAGGTGTTTGCCTCTTTCTTCCTGGAGCAGGCGATTCTCAGCTTCACAGGATGCCTCATCGGCTGTCTGGCGCTCTTCCGGCTGTATGCAGGCGGAGCAGCCCAGCCCCTGGCTGTGGCAGCCTATCTCATCTGCTATTTGCTTGGCACAGCCGTATCGATCCTGATTATCGGGAAAACAGATCTCATGGAACTCCTGACGGTCCGTGAATGATGAAGGGAGAATAACAATGGGTGTTATTGAACTGCGTGATGTCAAATATGTCTATCAGTCCCAGTATCAGCGGGTAGAGGCGCTCCGGGGGATCTCCTGTGCTTTCGAGCCGGGAAAAATATACGCCATCATGGGCAGCTCAGGTGGCGGAAAGACGACATTGCTCTCCCTGATGGCTGGACTGGACGTGCCCACCGAGGGGAGCATCCTGTGCGATGGCGTTTCCACATCAGACATTGATCTGGAACAGTATCGCCGTGAGCGTGTCGCGGTAATCTATCAGGATTTTCGTCTGTTCCCGCTGCTCACAGCAGCTGAGAATGTGATGTACCCGATGGAGCTTCGGGGTATGAAGCCTGCAGCCGCGAAAAAGCGTGCTGTCGAGCTCATCAGGAAAGTCGGCTTGCCTGAAACCGTCCTGGACCGTTTTCCTGCCATGCTTTCCGGCGGTGAACAGCAGCGCGTGGCAGTTGCCCGTGCCCTCGGCATGGAAACGAAAGTCCTGCTGGCAGACGAGCCCACCGGAAACCTGGATTCAAAAAACACCGAGAAGCTTTTTAATATCCTGAAAGCTTTGGCTCACGAAGACGGTTACTGCGTAATCGTTGTAACCCACGATGAAGAACTTGGTAAACGCTCCGATGAAACCCTCCGGCTCCAGGACGGCGAACTGATGTGCGTTCATCCCGGCACTGACAACCAGTAAAAAGAAAGAGTTCCTGAAAACAATCAGGAACTCTTTCTTTATGGAACCAGATCAGGACTTGACATGCACGTCCATCTGGGGGAATGGAATGGAAATACCAGCGGCATCCAGCGCCCGCTTTCCCTGGTCCAGCAGCCGGAAATTCACCGGCCAGTAATCATCGGCTTTCACCCAGACCCGGACAGCAAAGTCCAGGCTGCTGTCCGCGCATTTCATCAGCACAATCTGCGGAGCCGGATCAGCCAGAATACTGGCTTCCTTCGCAACCAGGTCATTCAGGACCCGGTAGACCTGATCCAGGTCACTGCTGTAATCAACGGAGAATGTAAGATCCAGCCGCCTGGTTCCCTCCCGGGAGAAGTTGGTAATAGGCGTATTGGTCAGGGCGCCGTTGGGCAGGCAAAGCTGCTTGTTATCAACGGTAATCAGTTCTGTATAGTAGGCGCCGATGGTTTTCACAATTCCTTCGCTGTCTCCGATCTTCACATACTCTCCTGCCCGGATCGGGCGGAGAATCAGGAGGATCAGCCCGCCCAGGAGGTTGCCCACAGCACCCTGCAGCGCAAGGCCGATGGCCACGCCGCCGGAAGCCAGCAGCGTGATCACCGAGGTCATGGGGATTCCCATGATATTCACAGCTGTCAGAACAACAATCACCGAAAGGGCGATTTTGACCAGGTTTTGCAGGAATCCCCTCAGGGTCGGTTCAATGGCCAGGAATTTTTTATTACGCTTGAGCAGCTTACCGATCCAGTGTACAAGGAAGAAGCCTACCACAAGGACCAGAATGCCGCTGACAAGGTTCATGCCTGCTTTCCCGAAATAATCCATGATACTGCTGGTATTCACGCCGCTTTCAGTGTTCATGCTGCTGTTCCTTTCTGTTTATTCGGTTTTTTCGCCTTCTGTGACAGACTGATTATATCATCAGTGCAATAAAAAGAACAGTAATTCTGCTCCAATTCCGGACAAACATATCGGTACCCGTATCCCATTATTGCCGGATTCATGGTATAGTATCTGTAGATACCCGTTCCGGACCGAACCGTCCGGGCATTGAACTGCGGATGGAACAAATGAATACCGTCCTGGCTGAGAAAGGAGATGCCGGCATGGCAGGAAAAGGATTGAGAAAGCCTTATATCGTCATACTGTTCCTCTTTGTATTCCTTGCCGCACTGGTCTGCTTTGCCGCAGCAGCTTCCGCCGATGATGCGGAACAGCTGAAATATCTTCCCGGCCGGTGGGCTGCTTCCGAAACAGTTCAGAAAGAGGGAGAAGAACCGCAGGAAATGGACATTCTCCTGACCCTTGGGGAAAACGGGGAAATGTCACTCTCCGGCACCGTCAAAGGCGCGGAGGATCAGTGCACCTACTCCGGAACCTGGTCTTCTGAATTCGTCCCTGATGCGATGGACCGGCTGACGCTTCGGTTCACAGCAACAGACAACCCGCTGTATGCGGAAAGCGGATACAGCGCAGACTGCATATTTGATTTTTATACAGAATCCTGGGTGGAAAACGATACCTGGAACATGTTTCTCCTGCTGGAAAGCAGCGCAGAAGGCAGCCTTTCCCCGTTTGATGATCTGATTGGCTACGGTAATCCGGCCCTGCACAGGGAGCAGGCTCCGAACATGCGTGTTGCGAATTGCAAAAACTATGTTTCCCTTCGGGCAAAACCGGCAACATCCTCCGCGCGCCTTGCGAAGGTTCCTCTCGGAGCGCTCGTTCTTGCCCTGCCCGGAGCCGGAGAGCAGAACGGGTTCGTCTGGTGTACATACCATGATGAATACGGGTATATCCTGGCGGAATACCTGCAGCCGGTTGAATAATCTGTCAAAACCGTGTGCCACATCAGCATTCAGTCAAATTGATTTCATCCCCGGATACGTTTTCCCGATATTCCTTTGTTTTTCAGAACGGTACAGACAGAACAAACGAGTTCCTGATTGCTCAGGAACTCGTTTTATGCAGGCAACATAATGCCCTTCCCGGTTTATTTGAGGTATTGCTTCATTTCCCTGGCGATCTCCCGGATCCCTTTATGATCCGTGTCAATCACAATATCCTCCGGATATGGCGGAAGCCGGAGCCAGTAATAATTTGTTTCCCCTTCATCACCGCGCTTGTCATGGCGCTGTTTCAGTGTTTCCTCCGAGCACGTCAGCGTAAAGCTGATCACCTTATAATCTTTGGCTGTGATCCCGTTCAGGATCCCCTCGCGAATCCGGGCATCTGTCAGCACAACGGAGGTAAAGAACACATATTCAAAGTCCGAATCCAGGTAGTTTGAAAGAACAAAAGACATGCTTTTGTCCCCGTTGCGCAGCCGGCTGTCCGTCACGGAAAAAGGATGAACACACCAGCACCAGTCCCCGTCCAGGTAAGCGCTGTTGTCATAGCTTTCAAACAGCCGGGTGCCCACAGCCGTCTTCCCGACGCACGGCGACCCGCTGATAAGGATCAGCTTCTTCTGCATGGTCAGTTTTTCCCCTCCGCGTAAAACCTGAATAACGGATCTCCGTTATCCTCCGTACCGTACTGAATCATTCCGCCTTTTTCCATTGCCCGTTTGGACGCGATGTTTTCTTTGTCACATCCGCCGTGAACGCTTTGAATGGAATACTCCTCCGCCGCTATTTTCAGCAGCCCTTTCACGCATTGAGTCCCGTATCCCTGGTTGCGGTATTCCTCATCCAGCAGGATAAAGATCTCCGGCTCTGTATGGCTGCTCCTGCCGTCCAGGCCGCACCATCCCATAAAAGTGCCGGGATTGTCTGCCCTGCAGACCGCAAGGCACAGATGATAAATACAGCCTTTTGTGTTTTTCCCATAGTTGTCGCGCATATAGGAAATGGCCCCCCGAGCCTCTTCCTCAGTAACCGGCTGATGATCCGACGGCCAGGTCCTGGCCACTTCAGGCACATCGTTTTCCGTTACAAAATGAAGAATCAGTTGTCCTGTTGTATAGTCCATCGGTTTTCTCCTTGTTTGATTTTTTATCACCGTACTTTGGAAAAAAAGATCATTGCCGCGCCTGACTTCTGTAATTCACAGCATCATTTGTTCCAGTCTTTTTGCCCGCTCATAAGCCAGGCTTAAAAAGTCCCGAATCCCTATTTGTGTGTAATCCCAGTTCATCGGCTCCAGTGTTATTGCGCCGGTATATCCCGTATTCTTTACTTTCTCCATCACAAGGGGCCAGTCCACTTTTCCGTCAAACGGCAGCTGGTGCTGATTGTGCGATCCTCCGTTGTCCTGAAGATGCAATGCCTTAAGCCTGCTGCCGAACAATCCCAACAGATCTGTATGATGGGCATAGTTTATATGATGACAGCTGTCATAGCAATAGCCGACATGAGAAAAAGCCACGCGGTCAAGTACGGAAACCAGATTCCGGATGTTCCGGAGATTCTCAAATGCAACTTGAACGTCCAGTGTCCCGGCTCTGTCAATGATTCTGTCAAGCCTGTCATTCCCAATTTCATTGATCGGGTATTCATCATCCGGCAGATGGATAACCACTGTCGGAATATGGTGTTTATGGCAGTCTTCAATGCATTGCAGGTATGCATGAAACGCATGCTCTCCCTGCTCATTGTCAAGCGACAGATCATTTTGCTCATGCACAGGCGCATGCATGTTTTCAATCAGGAGGCCGGCATCCCGTGCCAGGCCGGCGTCTTTCTCATAACCGTCACCGCGTCCGAACTTGTCGCTCCACCAGAGCATAACACAATCGAACCCGGCATCCTTTATCAGCTGATACCTTTCTCTGAAAGGCACATCGTATCCCGGTCCGTATCCAAAGCAGTCATAGATCCCTGTCATGTAAGAAATGCTCCTTCAGCAGCTTCCGGCTGATTGACTGTCAACCAGCCCGGAAACATGCTGCTTCTCAGTTTGATATGCCTTGTTTATCTGTTCTGTTCCAGAATTGCCAGCCCCTGTTCCAGATCATCTCCGAGAACCTCCTGGATCTTCTGAAAGTCATATCGCTCATGAAGCCTGTCAAGAACAGCGGCCATTTCCTTTTTCCCATACTTGCGGATAAAAAGCGACATAGCCTTTATGGCGTTTATATTCTCGTTAGCATAGAACCCCTTCCGGCAGTCGGCTAGTTCCTTGCATTCCGAGCATCCGTCCAGGCCTTTCTCCCTGCAGCAGGCAGCGTTCGGGCATACGCCGTCCGGAAAACAGGTCGCGTAGGAACAGGTATTGTATGCTGTCCTGCAGTCTCCGCACTGGTCCTTCAGGAAACAGTGATCACAGGACAGGCCGCAGTATGCAATGGGATCCACGCCTTTTCGGGCCTTCTGGCACAGCTTGTTCATGATGCGGCACATTGCCTCGATATGCATGATCCAGTGCCGGCTGAACGGCATCTGAATCAGCCCGCGAATATCCTTTCCGCACCAGTAGTCAATCAGCCAGAACGCGTTTTCGTCAGTACTGACGCACTGGCTGCTGATCAGCCTTTCCTTGTCTGCGTCAGTATACTTCCGTTTCAGATCCCTGTATTCCAGTTTTTGCAGCATCGCGTTCGTGGCATCCATCACAGCCCGGCAGTATTCATATACCGCTTTCACATCCAGCTGCTCTGAAAAACGGGCGATCTCCGTCCCTTTCAGTTCATTGCCGGTAGTGATGATCGGGCTCTTCGTTTTTTCAAGCCATCCGTCCCTGAACAGCACCTGCTCATCCTGCGCGATCAGTGTATTCGCCACAATATCCTCAATCCGGAAAATGTGCCACATGGAATAAACCAGCGTTTTGCTGTGGTATCCTTCAGCCCCGGCAAACGGCATCTGGTAAAACGCTTCCGCCGGGCATGTATTCACAATGAATGAGATCTGTCCGAGCAGGTCGTTCCTCAAGTCAAACAGGACGTCCAGCCCTTCCCGGAAACTGGCCTCTTTCCCGATCAGGGTCTGCATCCTTTTGTTTTTTTCTGCCCAATCCTTATTCATCTTCTGCTCCTTTCAACTGCTGAAAACAGCTCGGTATAGTACAAGCACTGCTAACAATTCATTCGTCAATAATCTCCATATCATCAGGTATGCTCCGGATGAGTATGGCTGCTGTGTTTGACAGCTTCATATTCTCAATCAGCGGGAAAGATACGTTGCCCGTATAACTGCTTGCTTTGCAGTGAACATCCAGTTTCGTATCCAGCAGTCCCAGGTTCCCCGGCAGGTTATTGGCAAATATAATGCTTCCCGCACTTACCCCAATCACAAAACCGTTGTCCCTGATATAGGCCAGCAGCGTTTCCCGGAATCCCGTATCGTTCACCCTTTCCAGCAGGTAGGAGGTCCTCCCGCCGGTCAGGTAAACCACATCATATGTTTTCAGTTCATCAATCGGCATATCCTGATGCAGGTCAAATACACGGATATTCTCTTTCGGAATGCCGCATTTCAGCAGATCCTCCATGCACTTTGGCAGCACTTCGATTGCATCTGCATCAATCGCAGCGGTCGGAATGAAAAGCGCTTTGGCTTCAGTTCCTTCTTTTCCCAGCATTTTCAGGAAACAGTCTTTGATTTTCTGCGTCTCCACTCCGCAGGATGTCAGCATTACCCGCATATACGTGATTTCCTTTCCTGCATTTTACGATCCTGTGCTGAATTTTATTGACCTGCCTGTATTGTACTATGGCCATATGGAAAATGAAAGGCGAACAAAAAGATTTGCCTGGTCACCGGGAAACCCGGCTCCAGGCAAATACCGGAATTGAACTGACATCATGCTTATGAACCTGTGAAATCGTATTTCCTGACACCCAGCATCCAGAATTTATAGCTCAGGAAGAAGAACAGCACGCCGATCGCCGGCGACAGCCAGGACAGAAGCGGCACATGGTCCGGTGTTACAAAAACAAGGCTCGGATAGTATGCCACGAATGCGATGGGGATGAGGAAGGTGAATATAAACCGGAAAACACTGTTGAAGATACTGGCCGGATACTTCGCAAAATCCTTGAAGCGGAACATGATCACCATCACATACCCCGAATTGATGATCCAGAAACAGGTAGCAGCTGCAAAGTTCATCAGTGCAATCATGAAAAGGGATGCCGTAATCAGGAAAAGAACGGCTTCTGCCACAGTCACGGCTGTTACGGGGATTCCGATGTGAGACCAGGCATAAATAAAGGTACCCAGGCCGAAGGCAAACTGTCCGAGTCCCTTGACATCAAACACTTCGGAAATAAAGTAAAAGAACACATTGATGGGCCGGAAGCAGTACTTGATAAAGTCTCCGGAGCGAACCATGAAACGCAGGTTCCAGTTGTTGTCAAAGAAGCATTGGACAGGCGTCAGGGCAATCAGTGAAAAGCCGTATAAAAACAGCATGTGATGATAGTCCCATCCGTTTACGCTCGGAAAGTTGTGAAACAGGATCATAAAGGTCACAAACCCGGACACATTCGTCAGGACCATGCCGAAGGTGGAAATAATGAAATCCGCCCGGAAACTCATCTTGCTTTTCAGGTCCTGGATCAGGATTTTTCTGTAGATCGAAAGATAGAAGGATAACCCTCTTTTTCTCGTCATTTCCATGAGATCAACCTCCGTTTACCGTGATCTTCTTTACGGCATGGTTCCAGAACAGGTTGCCGCAGACTGACAGCACCACACACCAGAAGAGCTGAATCCCCAGTTTGGGCAAAAGGCCCGCAAAGGTATCCGTTCCGTTCTTCCCCAGAAGCACCGTCAGGGGGATATCATACACCGCACGGAACGGAAGATATTCCACCACATTCCGGAGGCCTTCCGGGAAAAATGCCAGGGGAATGGTGGCACCGGATAAAAGCAGTACGATGGTCTCCTTTACGATGTTGATCCCCCAGGTGGATTCCGTGTACAGGCAGACCGGCGCCACCAGCATCTCGATATTGAAATTGATGATCAGTGCCAGGATCAGGGATACCATAAAATACAGCAGGTTCATGCCCAGGGGAATCGCTCCGTTCGTTATGACAGCCACCACGACAAAGGTGGGAACGAAGGAAAGGACAAAATTATTCACATGGGCTCCTGTATAGCTCCAGAAGGTATAGATCCTGTAGCGCATGGGCTTTAAAAGGTGCATGATGATCTCACCGGACTGGATGGCCCGGCTCATATCCCATACAATAAACATTTCCAGAAGGTTGAACATCGCCGTGGCCAGGATCAGGTAGATCATAGTGTCGTAAAACGTCATGCCGTTTACTACGCTGACGCCGCTCGAATCATAGATCGCCTTCCAGAGAAAATATACAAGGGCAAGATAAATCAGATTGCCGAACAGCATGACGGCTGTCCCCAGCCGGAACTGCAGGGCTTCTATGATCCCGGCTTTTGTCAGGGCCGTCAGCTTCCTGATTTTTGTCATGCCGATTCCTCCCCTTCATAGATTTTCCGGATCACCTCTTCGGTCGAAATCTCCTGAAGCTGGATATCCTTAATCCTGTGTTCCTTCTGGATTTCCTGCATCACATGCATTACATCCGTTTTCTTCTCATCGATTACCTGTTCCACCCAGGAGTCATCGCTCAGCCGCATCCGCAGGGTTCTGTAGGAACCAAAGTACGACTTCAGGTGTTCGATGTCGTTATCGTAGATCTTTCGGCCTTTATCGATGATAATGATTCTCCTGCACAATGCGTCCACGTCACCCATATCATGCGTGGTCAGGATCACGGTGGTCTGCTTTGCTTCATTGAGTCCCTTGATCAGTTCGCGGATTTTAGCCTTCATGGACACGTCCAGGCCGATGGTCGGCTCATCCAGGAACACAATGCCAGGATTGTGCAGAAACGCGGCCAGGATATCGCTTAAGGTGCGCTGCCCCAGGGACATCTGTCTGACAGGCTTGTGCAGGATCGGCTCCAGGTCCACCAGGGAACGGTAGAGCTCGATCATCTCCCGGTAATCCTTTTCCGGCACCAGGTAAATATCCCGCAGGAGATTAAAGGACTCAATCAGGGGCAGGTTCCACCAGAGCTGGCTTCTCTGTCCGAATACAACGCCGATGTTTTCCGAATTGGCAGTCCGGTCCTTATACGGCACACGGCCGTCAACATAGATTTCTCCGGCGCTTGGTTCCAGGACTCCTGTCATGATTTTGATGGTAGTGGATTTTCCGGCGCCGTTGGGCCCGAGGTATCCGATAATCTCTCCTTTATTTACCGTCAGCGAAACATCATCCACAGCCTTGACGATCCTGTAATCCCTGGAAAAAAGGTCATGAATGCTTCCTTTCAGTCCTTCGTGCCTGTTCAGGACCCTGAACTGTTTGCTGATATTCTTCATAACTACAGCTTCATTGCTCATCAACTGTCACACTCCCGTAAATCTTCTCAAAAGGCTTGCCATATATGACGTTTATAAGTATATTATCCGTAAAGGCTATTTTCTATGGCCTTGAATGCTTAGTTTTATAACTATTTTACACCGCCGTGTAATATTGTTATAAAGATCATCATTCGGGAGTGGATTGTTATGAAGAAGGAAGTTCTCGGGCTGATTGTCAAAAGAGAGGATGGATCGGAGGAAGTAAACTACGACGATCCCAACTTCCCCTCCTATATCTATGATGGGTGGATCAAGCCGAACGTCACCTGGGAGAAGGTTCCGCACTTTCATGAGGATGTTGAGATTGTCACGGTGAAAAGCGGGAAAATGGCATATTGTGTCAACGGAAAGATTATTTACCTGTACGCCGGTGATACCATCTTCGTCAATGCCAATCAGATCCATTACAGTCTGTCAGTTGACAATGAAACCGCCACCTACGTGATCTTCGTGGTAAACCCGAGCATCCTGAACTCATCCGTGGCAGTAGAGATGAAAGCTATTCTTCCCATCATCAACAATCCGAATCTGCCCTATCTGCGTTTCAGGAACATCAATGAAAACACCAAGGAACTCTATCAGATCATTGTCAGCCTTCCCGACATTCGAAGGAATCCGTTCCGGATCACCAAAAAGCTGTTTGAGATCTGGGAGATCATCCTGTTCCAGAGCACAACCTTCGGTATGCTGGACGAGGCGATGCAGGCTGATATGCATACCAAAGCCTTCAAGTCCATGATGTTCTATATTCAGCAGCAGTATCATAATCCCATCACGCTCGACGAGATCAGCTCAAGCGGAAATGTCAGCAAATCCCTCTGCAACAGGATCTTCCACAAATACGTGGGCGGGAGCCCGGTTAAATACCTTTTGGATTTCAGGCTTCGGAAAGTGGCTGAATACCTGCGGACAACAACGCTTTCCCTGTCAGAAATCGCCCAGAAGACCGGCTTTAACGGCACCAGCTATATGGCAGAAATGTTTAAACGGACCTTCGGGGTTTCTCCCACAACCTACCGGAAAACACCTGTGGGCTGAGAAGACTTAAAAAGATGCCCCAATGCTAATAATGGTACATTAATACTTCGGTACGAATACTATATGATATTTACAGTTTCATTTTGTGTGTGATAAACTTCCACTGTCATTGGTCATAAATGACATACCTCCTTTGATTTTCTGCGGTTGGCGAACCTGCAGTTATGTATCAAAGGAGGTATCTTGTATCTAAAGCTCTTTTACTCTCACCAGTATATTGGGTTGTTTATTTGTCTCTGAAGCAGAAAAAAAGAGCTCTTGATTTCTCAAGAGCTCTTACGTGCGGGAAACAGGACTTGAAGAGCTCGGAAAACGTCCATACCGTGCCTTATCGTCCCTGTTTGTAAAGAGCTTATCCCTATATGAAACCAGTTTGTACATCCCGTCCCGATCCGACTTTTATCATCTCAACCTGTTTTCTTTCTGGTTGGGGCATCGGTTGGGACACAACCCGCAAAACCAGCTGCTGAGATATGCTGTTTCAATGTTCTCCCCCATTCACAAACCTGACGCTGAAAGGAGAACGAAACCATGATGAACCCCATTGGAATTATCGACGCCGGATACGATATGGACAGCGGTTATGTTTACGCGAAATTCATCACCGGCGATATCGTCCTGGTCGACTGTGACGAGATGGAAAAGACCTATGCTGACAACATGTACGAACGATCCGAACTCGACTGCCTGATCTGGAACGATCCTGCCGCGTATGCCGAACTGATCCTGGACAACGAAGTTGAGAAATACCTGAAAAAAGTCACACGCTACATTTCGCTGAGTTCCCTGCGGTGAAAGGAGGTTGGCAATATGGATATCAATAATCTGACCATTCAGCCTAAACCGTCCTCCGGGAATCGTTGCTATACCGTTCAGGATCTGCAGGATATTCTGGGCGTCGGCCGCAAATCCGTTTACAGTCTCCTGAAACGGAATGAATTCCGCTGGATCCGGGTCGGTGCCATCTACAGGATTCCGAAAAAGAGTTTTGACGAATGGCTCGAATCCGAAAGTCTCAAATTCACAAAAGATTAATCCTTTTGCAAACAATCCCGGTCAGGTATCGAAGTTTTAAAAAACAAAGCTTCAATAACTCTCAATTTCAATGCTTATATTCGGTTTCATCGAACTCGCTCAACTCTTCCCAGTCCTCATGTTCCCCAACCCGTTTGAGATATTCAATTCCACCGTCTACTGCACAAGCTCCACATGAGCAGAATCTGAAATCATGTACCGAAGTACTTTCAATGATAT
>JAEEGL016048913.1_pt1 | contig 19200 bp, 18 predicted proteins | sample 9134231 | NCBI WGS metagenome assembly JAEEGL01 (sample SAMN16246548, study PRJNA631951) | gut metagenome | biome: gut microbiome; feature: rumen; material: fiber-attached | host: Bos | place: Iran: Karaj | collected 2018-10 | reverse complement strand
GTCAGGGTCTTGGAATCCACGCAGGCTCCATCCAGATCCACGAACCGGAACTTGTACACCGTGCGCATGTCCTTGGCGCCCACACGGTCGAAGACGTACTGCACGATGTTGGCGTTGACCGCATTCGTGTCCACGGTCTCGATCACCGTGCCGTCTTCCTTCATGATCTTCAGCTTCACGTTGGTGCCGCCGGGCATGCTGCCCTTCAGATCCAGAGACACGCGGCTGCCCAGCGTGGTGCTGACGAACAGCGCGCCGCCCGTGCCGGTCATCTCCTGATGGTCCTCGGCCGTGGGCGTTTCCTGGGTCATGAACTCGGCCATATAGTCGGCCATCTCGGGGTTCTGGTTCACCAGGTTTTCGGTGTCATAGTCGAAGTAGATCTGGGCCGCGGCGCCGTAGTTCAGCATATCCGCGCAGAGGGTGCGCATCACCGCGGAGTTGGAGGTGTTCTTCAGACGGACCTCCAGCTCGTTCTGTACGGTCTTGTTCAGAGACGGACCGTAGAAGACCTTGCCGTTTGCGTCCACGGCGTACAGGGTGGCGGTGAACTCCACGCCCATCTCCTTGGCCGCGATGCCGTTGTAGGTGGCGCGGAAGGCGGTGGTGCCGTAGGCTGCCATGTCTTCCTTAGGCAGGGTCACGGGATCCGCACCCGGCTTCTCCACCACCACGTAGTAGTCCACGTAGCTGTTGACGGAGGAGGCGGTGAGGGTGTAGACGGAGCTGATCTGCTCGCCCAGGGTGAAGGAGTAGAACAGCTTCAGATTGCCGCTGTACTCGGGCTCCACGGGGCCGGTGGCGGGAAGCTCGGTATGATCACGGCTCAGCTCCGCATTGCAGCGCTGGCAGTAGACCACGGTGTCGTAGCCGCCGATCGCGGTGGCGGTGGGCTCCACGTAGTTCTCCTGAACGGCCTCGCCGGGCAGATGGCCCAGGGCGGGAACCTGGTTCTCGTTGCGGATCTCGCCGGTGAACATGCCGGTGTAGGTGGTATAGCCGGCCTCGGTGCAGGTGGGCTCGGTGACCACGCCGGGGGCGGGCCAGAGGTCGATGCCCTTGCTGCACTGCAGATCGTTGCCGTTGACGCCGTAGATGTAGTAGACAACATAGTTGTTTTCGCCGGCGTCGGCGGCCACGTTCAGCGTCGCGGTCTGGGGCTGGCCGTTGCGGTTGAAGATGATCTGGTTGTAGTCCGCGACATCCAGGTCGATCTTATAGTAGTTGTGACCGCCCTTATCGGTGCCTTCCGCGCTCAGCGCGTGGCCGGGCCAGGCGGCGTCCAGATTGCCGGCGTCGCCCCAGGCCCAGGAGTAGACATCCTGACCATCCAGCTCGTCAACTACGAAGACACTGACCTGCTTGGACGCAGCCTTCTCATGGCCGCAGAGGATGCAAACATTGTTCTCGAAGACGCAATCCTCGGTTTGCGCGATCTCGGTGCAGCGGGAGCAGGAGACGTTATGCGTATATGCGCCTTGGTAGGTATACTGCAGGTCGTGGCCAAGCGCAGGGATCTCGACGTTTTTCTGAACATCGTCGTAGTAATCTGCGTTGACATCGCTGCAGGTGCAGTAGCGATAGCCGAGGCCGGCAGCAGTACAGGTGGGCTCATGCCCTTCATAGGGCACATAGGTGTAGGTATGAGTGTGAACGGGCCGGCCGCCGTCAGCGTTGGAGGCGGTGTAGTACTTCAGCGTGTGGAACCTTGCGCCGGGATTGCCGGCAGCGTTGATCTGGGCCTGAATGACGGAATAGGTATCCATGAAATGGGGCTCCGTCAGCTTGGTCGCGTAGGAGATAAGGCTCCACTTGTCAAAGTCGAACTTATCCGCCAGCTTGTTGCTGGTGATAAAGGTACTGGCGCCGCCAAGCGTTTCTCCGTTGGCGACAGCGACCAGCAGCTCTACCAGGACCTGGAGATCGTATGCCGGCGTTTCGCAGATGCCGTCATGCCAGTAGCTGTACTTTCTCAGGCGGGTCGCATAGCCGTTGTAGCTGCTCTCGGAAGGTCCGCCCCAGTTGGTGATGCTCTGCTTCTTCACGAAGGTCGTGCTCTGATAGTTGCCCACGGTCTCACCGGGGTGATCGTGCCCGCAGTGATAGACATAGACCTCTCTCCAACCCAGGATCTTGCCGGGGTTGTTGCGGTCCGCGTTTTCGCCGGTGATGCAGATGAACTTGCCCAGCAGCGTGCTCATATCGCTGGCGGAGAGATAGTTGCCGGAGTAATCCGTGCCGGTTGCGTTTTTAATCTGTGTGGAATACTGAGAGGCATCAACCTCGGCAGTCCTGCCGAATCTGGTGAACCCCCATTCCGGCATGGGCAGCATGGGAACGAAGTCGTTGGCGTTCACGAGGTTGAAGATGCAGTCATACTTTTCCGCGGAGGCCTCGGTATTGGCGGTGTTGTAGGGTGCGGCAAAGGTGTAGGCAAAGACCTCGGCTCCTTCGTCGATCAGGTAGGAGGCCATGAGGTTCGCAACAGCCGCGCCGCGGGAGTGACCGGCAAGCCAATAGGTGGGCTGGGTGCCGGGCATCGTATCGAGGACCGGCTGCACATACTGATCGAGGTAGTAGGTCTTCAGATAACGAAGAAGGCGCGTGGCGCAGACATCGAAACCGCGGTGGTTCGTCTTGCGGGTCCAATCGTCGTTGCTCTGACGGGGAGACTTCCCTTCCACAGAATCATAGGCGTCGAAGAAACGGACCAGATCGCCCATGTGGAAATTGGAGCTCCACTCCTGCTGAGATTTCGCGTCTGTACCGCGGACCCAGATGCCGACGATCAGCTTGGTCTCGCCTTCATAGGTATAGTTGCGGTGGCCGACGACGATCTCGCAGATATCGTCGTCTCCGTAGGAGTCCAGCTTGTAATCCACAACGTCCTCAAAACCGTAGACCTGCATCAGCTGCACGCCATGGACCTTGGAGATCGTGCTGCCGGAAAGGGGCTGCGCAGAGTCGAAGGTAAGATAGGTGTTGGAATAATCTTCGGCATAATAGCAGAGTGCCGCCCCTAATACGGAGAAAGTCGCAAGCTCGGGGTGGTAGACTGTGTTGTCTCCGAAGAAATTGCGGAAATCTACGGTAAAACTGACGGTGGTGGTGCCGTCGTGGCCGCTCTTCATCTTGCCGGTAAAGACGTTGCTGTTCGGCGCAGTGTCAACAGCGTCCGGGATGCCGTCAAAGTCGGTATCCGGCGCGGCGTCGCCGTAGGGATCTGTCACAGCCGCAAAGCTCTGCAGGGGCAGAACAGCCAGCAGCATGGCAAGGATCAACAGGACGGAAAGGCTTCTCTTCATTTCTGTACCTCCTTAGCTGTACTTGTATAAAGTATACAAAACGTCGGAAATAAAATCAAGATACTTTTTTGGTTTTGAGCAAAAGAAAAACGGAAGATCCCGAAGGACCTTCCGTTGAAATATACAGATTGAGATGGGATTACTTCTTCTTGCTCTTCTGCTGGGACTTGGGCGCTTCCTTTTTCTCTTCCTTGTCGAGGAACATCCAGATCAGCGCGGCGACAACGGCGCCAACAAGGGGGGCCAGGAGGAAGATCCAGATCTGCTTCATCGCATCGCCGCCGGCAAAGATGGCGGGGCCCAGGGAGCGGGCGGGGTTGACGCTGGTGCCGGTAATGGCGATACCAAGCATATGTACCAAGGTCAGCGTGCCGCCGATGACGAGACCGGCCACCTTGCTGAACTTCTCACGGGAAGTGACGCCGAGAATCGCCAGAACAAAGATGCAGGTGAGGATTGCTTCCATCAGGAAACCCTTCCACTCCTTGTTTTCGCCAAGACTCTCGGAAACAACGTTGGCACCGGTCGCCTTGAACATAGCGTTCAAAATGGCAGCCGCCGCAATCGCGCCGAGGACCTGGGCAATCACATAGCAGATGAAATCCTTGAAATTCATCTTCTTGCTGACGAGCATTGCCAGGGAGACAGCGGGGTTGATGTGGCAGCCGGAGATGTTGCCGATGGAGTAGGCCATGGCCACGATCACGAGACCGAAGGCGCCGGCAGTGGTGAGATAAGCGGCAATGCCGCCTTCCGGAGTGCCGCACCCTGTCACGATCGCCGTGCCGCAGGCAACCAGAACCAGAACAAAGGTACCGATGAATTCCGCTACGTACTTTCTGAGATCTTTCATAGTATTTCCCTCCTCTTGTTTTCAAAAGCCTTTGGCCTTTGTTGTATCTATTATACTTCACCCCGAACGGAAGTGCAAGCTTTTTTCTCGAAAAACACCAAAGTAGCTGCGCGCTGCGAAAAGACTTGACAAATCAGGGGTTTGCTGTTATATTGATCGTACGCAATTCGATTGGAAAGGATTTTTATCATGCACTATTCTTACAGGACCCGGGGCGTCTGCTCCATGCAGATCGATTTCAACATCAACGGCGACGTGATCACAGACGTGGTCTTTTTCGGCGGCTGCAACGGTAATCTCAAGGCCATCAGCAAGCTCGTGGACGGTATGACCGTGGAGCAGATCGAAGGCTATCTCAAGGGTAACACCTGCGGCTACAAGCCCACCTCCTGCGCCGATCAGCTGGCCATCGCTGTGCGGCAGGCCTACGACTCCATGAACTGAGCGGCCATGGAAGAACAGTATGAATCGCTGAAGCTGAAAAGTCAGCTCTGCTTCCCGCTCTATGCCGCAGCCAAGGAGATCATTCGTCTTTATCGGCCGTATCTGGAGGAGCTGGATCTCACCTACACCCAGTACATCGCGATGATGGTTCTCTGGGAGGAGAAGGAACTGAGCGTCAAGCAGCTGGGCGAAAAGCTGTATCTCGACAGTGGGACGCTCACTCCCCTGCTCAAAAGCATGGAACAGAAAGGCTACGTCTGCAGAAACCGCAGTAAATCCGACGAACGTGTGGTCAAGGTCGTTCTCACCGAGAAAGGTATCTCGCTGCGAGAAAAGGCGCTGCAGGTCCCGGAACAGATGCGCGCCTGCGTCCGCCTGTCCCCCGAGGAAGCCGAGCTTCTGTACAGCCTGCTGTACAAGCTTCTGGGCAAAACCACAGAACAATAAAAAACGGCAGCACGGTCTCACATGGGGGCCGTGCTGCCGAACTTTTATCTGCGCATCAGAGGCGATTTGGTTTTATCGTTTTTTTCTGCCTTGCGTCTCTGCTTTTCTTTTCTGATGAACAGGACCACATAGATGATATACAGAACGGCAAAGCCGATCATCATCGACTGGGTGCTGCTGTCATCGATCATGAAAGCGCAGAACGCGCCAACCACAAGAATGATCCCGCCGAAGATCAGGACAAAGAGTTGAAATCCGCGGTTATTCATGGTTTACTTGGGCAGGAAAGCGGCCATTTCCGCTTTAAAGGAATCCATCCGCGCATTGGCCTCGTCCCAGGTCTTCCCTACTGCGGTATAATAGAGCTTGATCTTGGGCTCGGTGCCGGAGGGACGGAAAATGATCTTGCCGAACTCACCCAGTTCGATGGTGAAGACATTGGACTTGGGAAGTCCGGTGGGCGTCTCCGTGCCGCATTTCAGACACTTCCGGACCCCTGTGAGATAATCCACCGTGGCGGTCACCTTGCAGCCTGCGACCTCCGCAGGGGTGTTGGCGCGGATGTTGGACATAAAGGCCTTGGAGATCTCGGGCGCGTCGATGCCCTGAAGCTCCACGCTCTGAACATAGGCGGCGTAGCAGCCGAACTGCCTGTAAAGGGCGTCCATATAATCGGCCAGGTTCATGCCGTTTTCCTTGGCGTAGGCGGCAGCCTCGCAGACCAGCATGGTGGCCACGACAGCGTCCTTGTCTCTGGCATAAGAGCCCTTCAGATAGCCGCAGCTCTCTTCGAAGCCGAACACGAACTTGCTCTCTTCTCCGAGTCCTTCCAGGCGAAGGATCTCACCGCCGATATACTTGAAGCCTGTGAGGACGTTTTTCATCTCGACGCCGTAATGGGCAGCGATGGCGTCCGCCAGAGGAGTAGAGACGATGGACTTGATAACTTCGGCCCCTTCGGGCAGATCGCCGCGCTCAGAGCGGCTGCGAAGGATATAGTCCAAAAGCACGCAGCCCAGCTCGTTGCCGCTGAGCTTGCGGTATTTCCCGTCCACAGGGACCGCGATGGCGACGCGGTCTGCGTCGGGGTCGGTACCGATGATGAGATCGGGATGGACTTGATCGGCCATCAGATAGCTCTCGTTGAGGGCCGCGTCCGTTTCGGGGTTGGGATAGGGACAGGTCTTGAAATCGCCGTCGGGAAGCTCCTGGGATGCAACAATGTCTGCATGGATGCCGATCCGGCGGAAAAGCTCGCGGACAGGCTTGTTGCCGGTGCCGCACAGCGGCGTATAGAGAACGTGCAGGCCGGAACGACGCACACGCTCCAGATCCAGGCCTTCCTGCATAACGCGGTCGCAGTAGGCGGTCCAGAGGCTCATGGGGATATCGGAGATCAGGTTTTCGGTCTTCAGGGCGTCGAAGGTTTTTTCGGGAAGGACGAAATACGGCGTGTTCTGGATCTCGCGATAGACCACCGCAGCAGGCTCGTCGGTCATCTGGCAGCCGTCTTCACCGTAGCATTTGATGCCGTTGTAGATGCCGGCGTTGTGAGAGGCTGTAACCATGATGCCGCAGCCGCAGTGAAGCTCGCGGACCGCGTAGGAAAGCATGGGGGTAGGCGCCAGCTCGTGGTAGATATAGACATGGATGCCGGTCTGGGCCAAAGCAGCGGCGCAGATCTCGGCGTAAGCGCGGGAATTGTGCCGGCTGTCATAACCGATGGCACAGGTTTTTGAAAGATCGGTCCCGTTCAGCCATTTGGCAATGCCCTGGGCCGTTCTGCGGACGGTGAATTCATTCAGTCGGTTGCAGCCAAGGCCCATGATCCCACGGATGCCGGCGGTGCCGAAGGCAAGCTCGGCGCCAAAGCATTCCTTGAGAGCGCGTTCGTTGCCATCCATGGCCTGAAGCTGATCACGGTAGGATACGGGTGCGTTTTCCAGCCAATGCTTGTATTGCGTCATAAAATCCATAGCGCACGCTCCTTTCGTTTCCGGTAAATGCAATCGTTTAGTCTATATCCTCAATAATCGCGGGATTGGAGGGCTTGTTCTGCGCGCCGACAAGGGCGTTGAATCTGGCGCGGGAATCGCGGATCTGGCCAAGCGCATCGGCAATAGATTCTTCCGTACGGCGCAGCGCATCGTCGACATAGTCGTTGGTGACGGCCTTCAGCTCCTTGATCTTTTCCTGGGCTGCACGGATCATGTTTTTGGCTTCCTGGTCAGCCTGCTTGGTGATCTCATCTTCGGAAATCATCAGCCGGGCCTGGGCCTGAGCCTGCTTGAGGATGTTTTCAGCCTCGCGCTTTGCGTTGTTGATGACTTCGCCCCGGGATTCGACGATCGTCCTTGCCTGCTTCAGTTCGCCGGGAAGCTGATTGCTGATCTCATCGAGCAGATCGAGCACCTTGTCACGCTCCACAATGCACTTGGAAGCCCCCAGAGGAAGACCGCGCGCGTCCTGGATCATCTCATACAATGTGCTGATGATTTCTTCAATTCCACGTTCGTTCATGTTTCTTTCCTCCTGTATCTGTATGGAGAGTTATCGGTCTTTCCGGAAAACTGTGATCACAGTTTTACCGTAGCGGTAGTCTCTGGATCGTTGAAGGGACAGATCTTCCGTTTCCAATAATTTACCCAAAGGTCTCTCGCATACTATTATACCACCAGTTTTCAAGATGTCAATTTCGGAAATGTGTTTTAATGCGTTTTCAAGGAATTTTTCCGCATAGGGCGGATCCAGAAAAACGAGATCGTACCGCTCCGGGCAGTGATGCAGATAGTCCATATAATCCTGCACAAAAACCCTGGCTTTCCCGGTCAGACCGGTGCGCTTCAGATTCTCGCGAATGATCTGCGCGGACTGCTTGCTCTGGTCCACGATATCGGCCCAGAAGGCGCCGCGGCTCAATGCCTCGATGGCAAGCTGACCGCTGCCGCCGAACAGATCCAGTACCCGTCTGCCTTCGATCTCAAACTGGATGATATTGAACATGGCCTCCTTGACCCGGTCAGAGGTGGGCCTGGTCTCAAGCCCTTCCCTGCTGACCAGCTGGATCGACCGGGCGGTCCCTGCAATCACTCTCATTGTTCTTCCTCCTCATGGAAAAATCGATAGACCGCCGAAGCGGCGTCTCTCGGAAGCAGCTGCTGCAGCTCCGGCAGGCTGGCGGACTGGATCGCGGATACGGTCTTGAAGTGTTTCAGAAGGTCCGCTCTGCGCTTCGGCCCGATGCCGGGGATCCGATCCAGCGTGCTGCCCTTGACCCGTTTGCTGCGCAGCTTGCGGTGATAGGTGATGGCAAAACGGTGGGTCTCCTCCTGGATGGAACCGATGAGGGCGAAGACACTCTGCTGGGAAGAGATGCCGATCTCCTCCCCTTCCGGAGTGACCAGAGCGCGCGTCCTGTGCCGGTCGTCTTTCACCATACCGTATATGGGGATGTCGATCCCCATGGGGGACAGCTCCTGCAGGACGGTCATCGCATGGTTGACTCCGCCGTCGATGAGGAGCAGATCCGGCGCGGCATCAAAGCCCTTGTCTCCGGCAAGAAAATGGGCGAATCTTCTGTGCAGGACCTGGCGCATGGCTGCATAATCATCCTGGTCCTCCATGCCCTCCAGCTTGAAGTGGCGGTAGGCGGATTTCAGAGGTTTTCCGTCGGAAAAGACTACCATGGACGCAACGATGTCCGTACCTGCGATGTGGGAGATGTCATAGGACTCGATCCTTCTGGGCTGATGATCCATGCCCAGTATCTGCCGCAGCAGCTGCAGAACGCCGCGAAGACGCTCTTCCTTGGTGGTGATCCGTTCCGCTTCTTCTTTCGCGTTGCGCATGGCAAGCTCCACGAGCCTGGTATTGTCGCCGCGCATCGGCGTATGGATGCGCACCTTTTTGCCATATTCCTGCAGTAAAAGCGCTTCAAACAGCGCGGCGTCCTCCATGACGACCGGCAGCAGGATCTGCTTCGGCACGGCGCCTCTTGTGAGATAGTACTGCTTGATCAAGCTGGATACGGCCTCCTCCGCGGACCCGGAAAGGGGCAGGATCTCATAGTCCTTGTCCAGCAGATTCCCGTCAATATAGTGCAGCACGGCAAAGCAGCCCTTTGCCTCGGTCTCATAGTAGCCGATCGCGTCGGTATCAGCCATCCTGCCGGCCGTGACGAGCTGCTTCTGGCCCAAAGCCTCAATGGCGTTCATTCTGTCCCGCAGCTGAGCGGCGCGCTCAAATTCCAGCGCTTCTGCGGCCTGTTCCATCTGTGCGCGAAGCTGCTGGGAGACAGCCTTATAATTCCCCGAAAGCAGGCTCTGGATCTGTTTGATCCTGGCACAGTATTCCGCTTGATCCGGAGTGCCTCGGCACCAGCCCTCGCAGTTGTTCATTTGATAATTGAGGCAGGGACGTTCCTTGCCGATGTCTCTGGGAAACTGCTTTCCGCAGCCGGGCAGCTGAAATATCAGGCGAAGGGTGTCGATGACCTTCTGCGTCAGATATCTGCCGCCGTAGGGGCCGTAGTATCCCGCACCGTCGTCCTGGACTTTGGAGGCCAGGCGCATCATCGGATAGGGCTCGCCCAGATCCATCCGCAAATACGGAAATCCCTTGTCGTCCTTGAGCAGGATGTTGTACTTGGGCATATACCGCTTGATCAGACTGCACTCGAGCACCAGCGCCTCAAATTCGGAAGCCGCGATGATCACGTCGAAATGATCCACCCTGGATACCATGAGTCTGGTCTTCGGCGTATGGTTCACCGAATCCATAAAGTATTGGCTGACCCGGTTGCGCAGCTTTTTTGCCTTGCCCACATAGATCACCGTATTGGTCTTGTCCTGCATCAGATAGACCCCGGGCGAGAGCGGCAATGCGTTTGCTTTTTCCTTCAATTCGGATTTTGTCATGGTTCCTCCGCAGATAAAGCTTGCCCCAAAGGCCCGGAGACCTTTGGGGCAGCTCTTTCAGAAAAGATCTTCTTCCAGCATGCCGGAGAGCGTTTGGATCGCTTCTTCCTCATCCGGTCCTTCGGCGGTCAAAGTGACCTCGGTACCGGTAACGATCGCCATGGAAAGAACGCCGAGGAGGCTTTTCGCATTGATCTTTCTTTCATCGGCTTCGATCCAAATGCTGGATTTGAAATCGTTGGCCTTCTGAATGAAATATGTAGCCTGCTTGTTGTGAAGCCCCGAAGCGCATTTTACGACGGTCTGTGCGGTATACATATCTTTACTCCTTTACAATGTGTTGTGACACATCAATTGAACAAACCCAATATACACAGTTTGAATACCGTTGTCAAGTGAAATCTTTACGGATTCCGAAGGATCTGTCAAATAAAGAGAAAGCGGCATCTTAGCGATGCCGCGAAGCTGATAATCAGCCATTCTCTCTCATTTTTGCAAAGCACTCGCTGCAATAAACGGGACGATCGGTCTTGGGCTCAAAGGGAACGCGAGCTTCACGACCGCAAGCTGCGCAGGTAGCGGTGAAGAACTCTCTGGGACCGCGGGCAGCGTTCTTGCGAGCGTCACGGCAGGCTTTGCAGCGCTGAGGCTCATTCTGGAAGCCTCTCTCAGCGTAGAACTCCTGCTCACCGGCGGTGAACACGAACTCCTTGCCGCACTCCTTGCAAACTAAGGTCTTGTCTTCGAACATGGATTTTTACCTCTCTTTTGATAGCCTGTCCACATGAAACAATCATAGAACCTGGGCAAAATATATGCTAAACGGGGAACCCGTTTTCGCCGTAGATCTGTTCCACCTTCCGACGGATCCTCTGGACCGCATTGTCAACGGATTTTTGCGGTTTGCTGAGCCTGGAAGCGATCTCGCTGTAGGAAAGACCGTCCAGGTAGAGCCGAAGCACGTCGCGTTCGGAGGCAGAAAGTTTTTCATGCAAGGCCGTGATGATCTCACGAAAAGTCTCGCGGTTCAAAATCGCAGACTCGGGATCTTCTCTGGAGCTTCCAAGAACCGTATCATCAAAAGAGAAGGTGTGCAGAGAAACAGAGTCATTAAGCGGTGCATGCTTTTGTGCGGACGCCGCACGGATCGCTGAAATCATTTTACGCCGGATACAAACGGAAGCATAGGCTCCGAAGGGAACGCCCGATGTGCCGTTGAAGGATCGGATCGCATACAGAAGACCGATCATTCCCTCCTGGACCAGATCCTCATGGTCGGCGCCGGTTAAAAACATGGGACGGGCGCAGACACGGACCAGCCTGGTATAACGGGAGATCAGTGCATCAAGAGCGTCTGCCGACTCGGCCGATAGACCCGCTAATTCCTCGTCTGTCTTGTCGCAAAACAATTTCGTCATAGTTTTATTTTGCATGGTACATATTATACCACGGAATGTAAATCTGTCAATATAAAAATTAATAATTTTTTAATAAAGGGCGACTTTTGGAGAATATTTACAAAATTTGCTGAATAATTAACGGAATTTTATGACATTTACAACTTCATTTGCTGTTGACCCAAATATGCGATTCCTAAGTGTTCGTAGGCGGGCTGGGTCACGCACCGACCGCGGGGGGTCCTGGTCAGGAAACCGATCTGCATCAGATAGGGTTCATAGACGTCCTCCAACGTGACCGCTTCCTCGCCGATCGTGGCAGCCAGGGTTTCCAAACCGACGGGACCGCCGCCGTAGTTTTCGATGATGGAGCGAAGCATACGGTGGTCGATCTTGTCAAGGCCCAGCTCGTCGATCTCCAGTCTGTCGAGAGCATGATCGGCGGCCTGCTTGGTGATAACGCCGTCGTAATAGACCTGCGCATAGTCCCGGACTCTTCGGAGAATGCGGTTGGCGATCCGGGGCGTGCCGCGGCTGCGGGAGGCGATTTCCATGGCGCCGTCCGGGTCGATCTGCATGCCGAATAGGTTTGCCGAACGCGTGACGATCCTGGCCAGCTCCTGGGGCGTGTATAGCTCAAGCCGCAGCGAGACGCCAAAGCGATCCCGCAGCGGAGAGGACAGCTGCCCTGCCCTAGTCGTCGCGCCGATCAGGGTGAATCTAGGAAGATCCAGACGGATGGAATTGGCACTGGGACCTTTCCCGACAATGATGTCGATCACAAAGTCCTCCATCGCGGGATACAGGATCTCCTCCACGATGCGATTGAGGCGATGGATCTCATCGATAAACAGGATATCGCCCGGGTTGAGGTTGGTCAGCAGCGCGGCCAGATCGCCCGGTTTTTCGATGGCAGGGCCGGAGGTGATGCGGATGTTCACGCCCATCTCGTTGGCGATGACGCCGGCCAGCGTGGTTTTGCCGAGACCCGGAGGGCCGTAGAGCAGCACATGGTCCAAAGGCTCGTTCCGGCGCTTGGCGGCTTCTATGTAAACGGCGAGGTTTTCCTTTGCCGCTTCCTGACCGGTGTAATCGTACAGCGTTTTCGGACGCAGAGACAGCTCTCCCTCATCCATCGGGGTGATGGAGCTTGTGACGATGGGAGCTTCAAAATCCTTGGAATAGTCTATACTCATACTCGTGCCCTCTTACTTCATTACCATGGCTCTGAGTCCGAATCGGACCAGCTCCTCAACTGTCATCTTCTCCGGATCCGCTCCCTTCAGCGCGGACGAAGCCTCGGACTGGGAATAACCCAGCTCGACCAGCGCGGTGGTGGCAGTAGCAAGCTTTCCGCTCTGGGCTGCGGGGACCTGGAACCCGTCGGGCGTACCGTTTGAAAAGTCCAGCGTACCGCCCAGCTTGTCCTTCAGCTCCAGGATGATGCGCTTTGCGGATTTCGCGCCGACGCCCTTTGCCCTAGTAATAGACTTTTCATCCCCGGTCATGATCGCAAGCGTCAGCTGATCCGGCGACAGAACGGAAAGGATCGCAAGCGCGGAGGCCGGGCCTACGCCCGTGACCCCGGTGAGCTGCTCGAACAGGCGGAGCTCCTCCCGGGATGAAAAGCCGTAGATATCGAAGGCGTCTTCTTTGATGTTGCAGAAGGTGTAAAGCCGCTGCTCCTGGCCGAGCTTCAGCTGAGCCAGCGTATAATTGCTGGCGTGGCAGGCATACCCCACGCCGCCGCAGTCTACAACGGCAAGATTGGCGTCAAGCAGAGTGATCGTTCCGGTCAGATAATAAAACATAAAAGCTACCTTTCCTTCATCGCTGCAGTTTGGACAATAGTGAGGTCTGGGATCTGGCGTGGCAAAGGGCAATGGCGATGGCGTCGGCCGCGTCGTCGGGCTTGGCGACCTGCTCCATGTGAAGAAGCCGCCTGGTCATCTCCATGACCTGGTGCTTTTCCGCCTTGCCATAGCCGACGACGGCTTGTTTGACCTGCATGGGCGTGTACTCGAACACGGGGATCCCCGCCTTGGTCAGGGCGAGAAGGATCACGCCGCGGCCGTGCGAAACGCCGATGCCGGTGGTGATGTTGTGGCCCCAAAAAAGCTCTTCCACTGCGGCGGCGTCGGGAGCGGTCGCCTTGGTCAGCTCCAGGATATCGTCGTAAAGGATCTCGAGCCTTTGCGGAAAAGGCAGATCCTTCGGCGTTGTCACCACGCCGTAGCGCAGAAGGCGCGACGCGCCTTTCTCCGCTTCAATGAGGCCGAAGCCGGTGGTCCCGTAACCAGGGTCGATGCCGAGGATCCGCATGGCGGACTTCATTTCAGGATGCCGGCGATCCAGCAGTAATAGAGAATGACGCCAAGGACGACAACCCCGAAAAGCGCCCAGGCAAGGATCCGCTGTTCCTTGGGACGCTCAACATATTTTTCTCCCTGCTGAATGGCCGGATCCGGGGTTTGCTCGCCCTCGGGCTCTGCAGCTTCCGGATCTACATATTCCTGATCTGTTTCAGACATCGGTTCTTCTTGAGGATCCTGCTTTTTTTCCTGCTCGAGCGCTTCTTTGCGTTCTTCTTCCATAATCAACACCCCTGCACCAATATACCACAGAGCGGAGAAAAATGCAACGGTTTTCAGCAGAACCAAGGGCGATAAAAGCCCCTCCGTCCGCGGTGGGACGGAGGGGCTGAACGGACCGATCAGATCTTTTCCAGAGCGGCAAGCTTTAGGCAGACGCAGAAAACGTCCATGGCCTTTTGCAGCTCGTCGGTGTTGGGATAGCTGGGGGCGATGCGGATGTTGCTGTCTTTGGGATCCACGCCGCCGGGATAGGTGGCGCCGGCCTTGGTCATGGTGACGCCGGCCTGCTTGCAGAGCTCCCAGGTCCTGGTGGCAAGACCGGGCAGCGTATTCACGGAGACGAAATAGCCGCCCACCGGCCGCTGCCACTCGGCCAGGCCCAGAGGCGCGATCTCACGCTCCAGCGTGTCGAGGACGCAGCGGAACTTAGGCCTGAGGATGGAAGCGTGCTTCTGCATGATCTCCAGCGTATGAGCCTTGTCTTTCAGGAACAGGACATGGCGCAGCTGATTGACCTTGTCGTAGGAGATGACCTGGCAGCCGATGAGGCCGGTAAGATATTCCATGGTGCTCTCGTTGGCGGCCATAACGGAGATGCCCGCGCCGGGAAGGGTGATCTTGGAGGTGGAAGCGAATTCCACCACCATATCGGGTCTCCCCTGCTCAGCGCACAACGCCAGGATGTTGCGGAAGGGCCGGAAGGGGCCGTCAAATTCATGTACCGCGTAGGCATTGTCCCACATGATCGTGAAGTCCGGCGCAGCGGGCTTCAGCGCGGCGAAGCGGTCCACCGTCTCGTCGGAATAGATGATGCCGTCGGGATTGGAGTACTTCGGAACGCACCAAATACCCTTGACCTGCGGATCGCGGACATACTGCTCCACAAGGTCCATATCCGGTCCGGTGGGCAGCATGGGGATCGTGATCATTTCCATGCCGAAGGTCTTGGAGATCGTAAAATGGCGGTCGTAACCGGGGGCGGGGCAAAGCCACTTTACCTTCTCTTCTCTGGCCCAGGGACGGGGGCTGTGCAGCAGGCCGTGGGTGTACGCCTTCGAAATGAAGTCATACATCAGCTGCAGACTTGCGCTGCCGCCGATAAAGCACTGCTCGGGCTTGCAGCCGAGGATCTCGGCAAAGAGCCGCCGCGCGCAGGGAAGACCGCAAAGTGTGCCGTAGTTGCGGACGTCCATACCGTCGACCATGGTCTGCGCGGGGTCGTTCAGGATCCCGAGGATATCGCTGACCATATCCAGCTGCTCGCCGCCGGGCTTGCCGCGCGCCATGTTCAGAGACAGACCCTGTGCGCAGATCGCGTCAAACCGGGCTTTCAGCTCGGCGTGGACCTTGGCGCGTTCGGCCGCAGTCATGTTTTGGTAGGCATTCAAAATAATCGCATCCTTTCGGGTTTAATTCTTTTATTATTGTACCCGATTGGAGGATAGAAAGCAAGGCTTTTTTACAGGACCAGACAAATGAGTCCGTTCGCGCCTTCGTTGACGATCTTGGTCAGCGCGCGGCGGATCTTCATTCTGGATTCCTCCGGGATCCCGGTGATCTTCGCGCTGAGGCTCTCGTTAACCAGATCGTATAAAGTTTTGCCGAACAGATTGCTGTCCCAAAGAGACCGGTCCGCGGCATCGTAGGCGTTGACGAGGTCTCCCACCAGCTCCTGTGACTGCCGCTCGTCACCGACCATGGGGCTGAGCTCCGCGGAGATGTCCGCCCGCATCATGTGGATCGAAGGCGCATTGGCACGCAGGCGAACGCCGTAGGCGCCGCCTTTTTTCACAAGCTCCGGTTTTTGGAGTTCCACTTCCTCTCTGGAGGGCATTACGATCCCGTATCCGGTGGTCCTGACCTGCTCCAGGGCGGACTGCAGTCTGTCGTAACCGATCCGGACCTCATTGTATTTCGTGAGTGCGCAAAGCAGATCCGCGTCGTTTTCCATCCTGACGCCGGAGCGCTCTGAGAGGATCTCATAAAACACGCTCTGCGGCATCTTCAGCTCATACCGGACCGAACCGCAGCCGGGATCCGCATGGACCACGGAGCAGTCGGATACCTGATCCAGTTGTGTCATTTCATTTCCCAGCGCCTCTGCGCAGGAGAGCTTCGGAACGGATCCGGCGCCGCGCAGGATCGCCGCGTAGACCGCTCGTTTCAGCTCGTTTTTCGGCTCCAGCGCATCGAACCAGGATGGGAAGATAAATTCCATCTGTTCAACGGAAAACTCGCCAAGCAGGTCGGAAAGCAGCGACGCAATCTCCGTGGAGGAAAGCGTCAAAAGATCCACGGCCCTGCAGCATACGCCGTATTCCTGCCGGATCTGCTCGCTGAGGTTTTCCGCCGCCTCGGACTGCGGCGCGGTGCTGTTGACCAGGACAAGGAACGGCTTGCCGGTTGCCTGCATATCCATAATGGCACGACGTTCGGCCTGAACGTAATCCTCCCGGTCGATTTCCGTTACCGTACCGTCGGTGGTGATGACGATCCCGGCGGTGCAGTGGGAGTCCATTACTTTTTTCGTCCCAAGCTCGGCCGCTTCCGTCAAAGGGATCTCATGGTCGAACCAGGGGGTCGTGACCATCCTGGGCGCACCGTCCTCCGTTGCGCCCAGCGCTCCCGGGATCATATACCCGACGCTGTCGATCAGACGGACGGACAGCGCGGTCTTCCCGTCCGGAGAGATCTCCACCGCTTCTTCCGGGACAAATTTCGGCTCGGCTGTCATGATGGTTTTCCCTGACCCCGACTGCGGAAGCTCGTCTCTTGCCCGCTCCCTTCGGAATTCATCGGCAATGTTCGGGATCACAAGCTCTTCCATCATCCGTTTGACAAAAGTCGATTTACCAACGCGGACGGGACCCGTCACGCCGAGATAGATGTTTCCGCCTGTTCTCTGACGGATCTGTTCATAAAGCTTCATACGCCATCCTCCCCGTTCCCGATCACGGCGCGTCCGACCGGGATCAACACAAGACGTTCTTCCGGGATCGTATCACAGTCCAGTTCATTTGCCAGCTGCATCGCGGAGACGGTGGACTTGCATTCCTTTGCAAGATCCCACAGATCGCCGCTGGCTCTTTTTACGATCAGCGTCGCTCCCTCTTCCTGCCGCTGCGGCTGTACCGTACCGCCTGAAAGGTAACGGTTTGCGGCCCTCTGGAGGAACATCACCTCTGTGCGGACAGGCAGCCGCAGCTGCGTTCCGTTTACCTGAGCCGGGTCCGGACGTATCAGTAGGCAGCGCTGTTCTGCTTCCTCTGCGGCGATCGGACCGAACTGCAGACTATCCTTGACCTGCATGCTCTGCAGGTGTTCGTCCGCGTCATAATACAGGATGCTGCCGCGCAGGTCCATGGTCGATCCCCTCTCGTCGGTCTGGGAGCGGCGTACGCGATCCGGAAACAGGGACCAGTCGAGGATCCTCCCCTTCCCATCCGGCAGCTGGGAAGAAAACTCCAGGTCCTGCTGCACGATATCCAGGCAGGGGCTGAGATCCGGTACCTCCCACTGTGGGGTGAAGCTGCCGTTGAGATAATAGGCGTCCTCCGTCATGGTGAGCGGCACCTCTCCCCTGACCAATACCTGGGCGGTCAGCGTCAGATTCACAAGAAGCCGTTTGCTGTCGATCTGCCCGTCTGTGTCGATCTCGATGTTCCGGAAGATCGGCTGTACCGTTACGACGCCGTCGTCCGCCTCCGCGCCAAGCTCAGCATATTGAGAATACGGAACGGAGCCCTCCCAGCACGACAGGCAGCCGTCTTCACTAGCATAGAGCACCCGGATCCGAACGCTGCCCTTGAAGACAGCCTTGCCTCCCACGACGCGGCTTTCGTCCACCTCAGCCGAACAGGTCCATTTGAGCAGACGGTCGGCACCGTGCTCCTGGTCCGGCATCAGGATCTCATCGGCGATCTGGATCTCTTTTTCGGCGGCATACAGCGGCAGGAGCATGCGATAGGTACGCTGCTTGTACTGAAGTCCGGGGATCCCGTCTTCCGGCTGCTTCAGGATCAGTTCCGCCGGGGAAAGCATGGTCAGTTCGCTTCCGAGATTCGCTCTGACGAGGAGCTTGCGGGAGTTGATGAACCGCGCGTCAATGCTTTTGAGCCAGCCCCAGTAGAAGACCGTTGTGTCCTCCGGAACAGGGAGCTTTTTGTTCACGGTAAAGGGCAGGTAAACGTCGACCCGTTCCGGTCCCTCCTCTCCCTCCGGAATATAGAGCACGCCGGCTTGGATCCCTCCGCTCACCGTTACGCTGCCGTCTGCCGCGGTCCGGTTTTGGACCGTCACCGTTCCAAAGCAGTCGACGATCCGGCTGATGGCAGGCCGATCCTCCGGTATGGTCATCTCCGCGGTCTGTTCCTGACTGATGTCGTCGCAAATCTTCTCTGTCAAAAATCGGATTCGTTCTTCCCGAAAAGCTATTTCCATTTCACTTCACTCCTTGTAGAATCTGATGCATGTATATGCGCGAGAACAAGGCATTATACCGTGCTACGGTCTTCTCAAAAGGATCCCCGCACAGAGAAGCGCGGCTCCGAGTACAAAGCTGAACCAAAAACTGCCGATCAGGGCAGAAAGCAAAAACGCTGCCCCCGCTGCAGTCAGGACCCAAAACGTCATACGGCTGCATGGATACATAAAGCTGTCGCCTCCCACAAATAGGTATGTGGAAGGCGACAGCTTTATGACGGTTTATATGGATGGGATCACGGGATCTCCCAGCTTTTCATCTGCTCGGAAAGCTCGTAAAGCTTCCTGTAGCTCTGATGTCTGGACGGACTGATTTTTCCGTCCCGCAGCGCTGCAAGGACGGCGCAGTCCGGTTCGGAGCGGTGGGAGCAGTCCTGAAAGCGACAGCAGCCGATATACGGCCGGAATTCCGGGAACAGCTCTGCAAGCTCCTGCTTCGGGATCCGGTCCATCATTTCAAGATCGAAGGAAGAGAAGCCCGGCGTATCCGCGGCCAGCGTTCCGCTGCCCACGGAAAACAGCTCGATGTGGCGCGTCGTATGGCGGCCGCGACCCAGTTTTTCCGATACCTCCCCGGTCTGCAGCGTCAAAGAAGGACAAAGGCGGCTGAGCACCGCGCTCTTTCCGACACCGGAATTGCCGGTGAACGCGACTGTCTTGCCGGCAATCAGCTTTTGAAGCGCTTCGATCCCCTCGCCGGTGGCGGCGCTGGTGCTGACCACCGGATAACCCACGCCGCGATAGATCTCCAACAGCTCCCGG
>JAEEGL012568398.1_pt1 | contig 19200 bp, 11 predicted proteins | sample 9134231 | NCBI WGS metagenome assembly JAEEGL01 (sample SAMN16246548, study PRJNA631951) | gut metagenome | biome: gut microbiome; feature: rumen; material: fiber-attached | host: Bos | place: Iran: Karaj | collected 2018-10 | reverse complement strand
CTTTCTCAGCACACAGGCTGATTTCTACTATGTCGATCATGTGTAATCGGCCTACGAGCCGTTGTCTGATATTGCACATACGATTAATACTAATCATGTTGCTTCTCATCAATCCTATGTTGAAACGTTAGGATAAACTGAGAGGAATAAATTTCTCACAAAACGGGAAAAAAGAAAAATTCGTATTTTTCTGAAGGAAAAATGAAGAGAGAACGGTATAATACAACAAAAAATAAAAGACTGTAGTGTTTTTTAACAAATAAATGAAGAAAAGTGATATGTTATTGGCAGAAAATTGTATTTTTGTAAGTTAAAGACTGTGGAATAGGCCACATTTATCATCCGACACCCCAGTAAACCCAATTTAGATAAACAATGAAAAAGATTCTATCCAGTTTTCTCATGCTGATTCTTTTGACAGCATGCGGCAACAACCAGACTGCCGTTTCTGCGGCTAAAGACAGTGAGACATATAATGAGGTGCCCTTTGAGACCGCAAAAAACTATTTCTTCAAAAAAGCCCAGACATCTCCGACAAGCATAAAAATCGACAATGCGGAATTATTCGGCAATCTATTCGGCATGGCCACCACGATGGGAAAAGACGGGAAACCCACAGAGATTGATTTCACCAAACAATTTGTTTGGGCCATCGTACTTCCTGTCACAGATGTTGAGACCGAGATCATGCCTATAAGAGTAGAAGAAAGAAATGACACATTATTCTATCATTATGAAATAAAAACAGGCGAAAAACTATCCTATAGCATCGAGCCGTTGTCAATCATCATTCTCGACAAGAAATATAAAAACAAAGAAGCTGTCCCAATAAGCAACCATGTCGAATAACACAACCTAAAAAACCTTATACCGCCATGAGAAATCGACTCGTATTCTTTTTGGCATTCATCACAGCCACCACCACAGCTTTAGCACAAGCCACGCAACCGTGCATCGTAAAGCAGTATAACCAAAAAAAGACAAAGACACCGCTTGGCGGCGTGCAGGTGGAGGTGCGCGACGCCGGTACAGGCATATCGGCAGCCAATGGCACAATGACCCTAAAGTTTACCACTCTTAAGCCCGGCGACCGTGTCACCCTTCGCCGTATCACCAAAGCTGGGTATGAAATATTCAATAAAACCGCCATCGACCAGTGGATTATATCACGCAATCAGCAGCGTTTCGAAATTGTGCTTGTACGCAGTGACTATTTCACACAACTGAAAAACAACCTCACACAGTCGTCCACCGACAACTACAAGGCTAAATACGAGAAGGCCAAGTCTGACCTGGCAAAGCTCCAGAAAACCGGCAAGTTGAAAGAGGCGGAATACCGCCGACAACTCAATGCCCTTGAGGATCAATACGACAATGCCCTCAAGAACCTTGACAATTACATAGACCAGTTTGCGCGCATTGACGTAAGCGAAGTATCGACTGAGGAACAGCACATTCTCGACCTGGTTCAGGCCGGACAGATTGACGAGGCTGTGAAAGCCTACGAGAAACTTAACATAAGTAAAAAGAGAAAACAGGTCAGAGACAATATCAAAGCACTTGAGGAAGCTGAATCCAAAATAAAGAACGAGAAGCAACAACAACTACAAGCCTACGAGCGACTGAAGGCTATGGAACGGCGTGAGATTGCCACACTGAAGCTCGCCGGCGGCAAAGAGAATTATGACAAGGTGGCCTGCAGACTGAAGGAAAACGCCGTGGCCGACACCAAGGATATCGACGCTGTATGGGATTACGCGGAATTTGCCTATGAGCAAAAAGATTTCAAGGAGGCGGAATTGTACTGGCTGATATGCCTAAAAGACTGTGAATACGATGTCAACAAGCAGACCGCAATTCAAAACAACTTGGGGAATCTTTATTCTGACATGCACGAATACGACAAGGCAGAAGAATACTACCTTAAAGCTTTGGAGAACAAGAACAGGCTGTTCGCAGAGAATCCCGATGCTCTCCGTGCCAGTTTAGCAAGTACCCAAGACAACTTGGGAGTGCTGTATTACGACACCCATAACTACGACAAATCTGAAGAATACCACCTCAAGGCGCTGGAAAACCGCACCCAACTGTTCAATCAAGAACCCGAAGCCTATCGTTCCGATCTGGCCATAACCCAAAACAACCTTGCCAATCTATACAGAAACACTCATGACTATGCCAAGGCCGAGGAGTATTACCTCCAGGCATTGGACAATAAAAACCAGCTGTTCAGTCAAAATGCAGATGCCTACCGTGCAGACCTGGCAGGAACCCAAAACAACCTGGGCACTTTGTACTACAGCATCCATGATTATGCCAAAGCTGAAGAATTTTATCTCAAGGCATTGGAGAATAAGACCCGGCTGTTCGACCAGAACCCAGATGCTTATCGTTCCACTTTGGCCAGCACCCAAAACAATTTAGGCGCATTGTACTTCAACATCCGTGACTACGCCAAAGCCGAGAGTTATCATCTCAAGGCATTGGAGAACCGCACCTACCTGTTCAACCACAACCCTGAAGCCTACCGAGCCGACTTGGCCATGACACAGAACAACTTAGGAAGTTTATACAAAAGCATCCAAAATTACGGCAAGGCTGAGGAATTCCATCTCAAGGCACTGGAGAATTATACCCGGTTGTTCAGCCAAAGTCCTGAAGTATACCGTGCCGAACTGGCCGGAACACAAAACGATTTGGGCATGTTATATTACATTACCCGTGACTATGCCAAGGCTGAGGATTATTTCCTCAAGGCCCTGGAGAACCGGAGTCAACTATTTGCCCAGAATCCGGATGCCTATTGTGCCGACATGGCCATGACCCACAACAACCTTGGAGTTTTGTATGATGATGTCCACAACTATGCCAAAGCTGAGGAGCACTATCTCAAGGCTTTGGATAATACCACTATGTTATTCGCACAGAACTCCGAAGCATACCGTTCCGCCTTGGCCATGGCTCAAAACAACCTGGGTCTTTTATACAAAAACACCCGTAATTACCCAAAAGCTGAGGAGTTCTTTCAGAAAGCGGTGGAAAACAAGGACATATTGTTCACCCAGAATCCTGATGCTTATCGTGTAGACCTGGCCAGCACTTTGTTCAACTTGTCATTGACACATGCCTTTATGGGCGAATATCCCAAAGCTCTTGAGGCTATCGACCGTGCCATTACACTTTACCCTGACAATGCCAACTACCAAAAAGCCAAAGAACTGATTATAGAGATAAGAGACAAAAAATAGGAATCAAGACACATGAAAAATACAAATACAAACAAATGGCAGATAACAACAGCTTTACTGTTCGTAATCACCATCGTTTTTGTCATTCTAAGCATTTTCGTTTTTAACGGCAAAGGACTGACCGATGACGGTTTTCTTTTTCCGGATGCCCTGACATTAGAAATTATGCCAGACTCCATCCAAAAGGGAGACACTATCTCCACTCATGAAATGGTGCGCCGTTCGGATAATATGATAAGGAAGATTTACAGACAGTCGGTTGGCACATCACAAGGCGGCAATCAACTAAAACTATTTTTCACCATCGACACATGGAAAAAGCCGTGGAACGTATTCGTATACTTATTCTCTGCCATGACTGTTGTTTTCCTGGCATATCTACTTAGAACAACCGTGAAGAAAAAGCTAAGGACACGTCCTTGGCCAGAGAGACTTCTTGAGAATAACCTGCACCACATCATACCCATCTTCCTGCTGGCAGTCTTTCTGACTGCCATGATCAATCCCAGCATTCCCCTAAACAAGAAATTGCTCAACTATGCCGATCCCCTGTTCGCCTTTGTCTGTATGTCAAGCCTTGCGATTTCAGGATACGCTTTCGCCAAAATGCTGCGAATGACGAGAAGCCCAAAATTCACGGCCAAATCAAATGCAGTGCGCAAAAACCACCAAAAGAACACGTTGTTGTGGGCAGGCCTTGCCGGATGGACATTGGCTTTCCTGTGTTATTTCATCGGCTTGTTTGCACTTGGCACACAAAGGTCCCTATTAACCAACCTGCTCCGTCCTGCTCTATCGGCCACCAAAATGTTTGTGTTGGCAGACAATGTAAATGACATATCTTATGTACTAAGACAAAACGGCGCATTCATGGGTTTCTTTTCTTTTACTAAGGTTTATGTCATTATCATCACTTCCGTATCCATCCTATCCCTCGTATGGTACCGTATATCCAACTACTTCAAACTCAGATGGGCAGATTCCGCCGGTAAGATACTTTATATTTTCTGGGGTGTTAATCCCAACTCGCTTCTAATAGCCAAAAAAGTGAGAGACCATCATCAGGAAAAAAAGAACAATGACTACCTGATGTTGTTCATAGACTGCAAGGAGAACTCAGGAGACGCTTTCGTTCAGTCACCCACCCTTGGAAAGTTCTTCAAAATGTTTACTCATAAGCGTGAAACATTTGAGGCCGTTGAGGAATTGGATTCCCATCTTATCATAGTGAACACCGACATATCCGGAAAAGAATGCTCAGAACTATTAAAAGATAACGTGAAGGACTTAGCCAAAGGGAATATTTGGAAAGATCTTGAATTGGGACTAATCGAGGATTTTATATGCAATTCGGCTGAAACCCGTATGTTTTTCCTTCATGAGGATGAAAGCAGGAACATACAAGGCACATTCAATGTGGCAGAGATGCTGAAAGAGACCGAAACAAGCAATAAAACGACATTGTTCAGTTGCGTAAAGAAGGACGGCATGGGCAACACACTGCTCTCCATAGAAGACGACTTTCCCGACAAGCGTGTGGAAATACGCATCCTCGACACATCCCAATTGGCGGTGATGACACTGGTCCGTTCAAACGAATCTCTTTATCATCCGATATACTACGTAGAGGATGTAGACTATCAGAAAGCGTCTGTAGGTTCAGCATTCAACAGCTGTGTGATTGGCTTCGGCGAGACAGGCCAGGAAATGGTTGGTTTCCTGTATAAGTTCGGCGCTTTCCTTGACAGCAAATGTGCAGGAGAAAACAGCAGACAGACCTATCGGTCAACATTCCACTGTGATATCTTCGATGAGGATGTCATCTCGCTTAAGGCGCAGTTCAAAGAAAAAGCGCCTGAAGCCTTCAAGGCATGCAACGTGAAATTGGATGAAAAAGGCAAGGCGGAACCAAATATGAAAGACCCTTTGCTCCGTTTCCATAAAGGTCTGCCTTTTCACGAATCATCCTATCCGGAAAAAATGCCGGATTTCGGAAAGATGAATTATATAGCCATCTGTCTTGGCAAAGACGATCTTAACATGAACATGCTCTCTATGCTGATGGATATACTCGTGAGAGCAAGGAAAGGCAAAATGGACCATTTGCTGGTATTGGTGAGAAACCACAGTGAGGCAAACGAAGATGCCATGAGACGTCTTCAAGACCATTACAATAGTCTGTATGGAAAAGACGCAAGAGGAGTGGTCAAAATATTCGGACAAAAAGACACCTTGTTCACCTATGGAAATGTCATCGACGACGAGATTAATGCATATGCCAAATTATTCTACGACCATTATCGTATGACAGAAGACTCTAACGTCACCTGGGAGCAACGTCATGTACAAAGGAAATCTCTAACCCGGTTGGAAAATGTAAACAGCATCAAGCGAAAAGAAAGTCAGGATTTAGAAAACTACATCCACATTGCAACAAAGTTACAATTAATGGGTATTGAAGCAAATGATCCAGACAAAGCCAGGTGCCTACAATATATAGAAGATTGCAACGATGCCATCAGATTTGTAACTGACAAAGACGGAATCAAGACCACCGTTCTTGACAGCCATCATCAGATAATTACCAACCTTGCCAGAACCGAACACTTAAGATGGGTCGCCTCACATGAGATATTGGGATACACGCCCAACCATGATGAGGCATGTGACGAGTTGACGAAAACACACAACTGTCTTGTCCCGTGGGAGTCACTGCCTGAGGTATCCAAGCGATACAATGATTATGAGACAGCACACAATCCCCATAACCGGCACTTGCTTGACTATAAGACATTTGATTACTTGGTAATAAAAACCATGTTTGAGATAGTGCTGGAGAGGTTTAAAAGTGATACGCAAAAGGAAGGCTGAGAACTGGATTCCAAAGACTGTGGAAACCAAAAAGTCACAGCACCTTAGTAGAATGCCATGACCAGACCTATGCATATTAAGGATTAATAGCCCCCACTACAGTTTTTTTGAATCTAAAAGCAAACCTTTACCAACTATTTTTTTTATTTTTGCCATGAATATCGCTCCAAGCTAAATAAGGCATTGCGAAATATCATGGCCGCCAATAATAGGCAACAATCCATAACCATTCAAAAACGAACAAACAACGAATCAATATGTGGCAGAAACTCCGAATATCGTTTGACCGTTCCTTCACCAAAGGTGTGTGGAAACAGGCAGCATGGTTCGCCCTTTTCTTCTTTATTTTCTTTATCATTTTCTCATTTGTGGCCATGTTGCCCGTATTGAGAGATGTTGACGATGGCTCAACAAACAGTTTTGAGCGCATTTTCTACCTTCTTAGCTCCAAACATAATTACAGAGCCCTTTTAAAAGGCAGCAATCTTTTTAGATGGAGTTTTTATACATTTGTGATGATTCTGGGCAGCGTTGTCTTCGGTGGTATGGTCAGTATCATCAGCAACATGCTAAACAGACACGTGTCGCGCTACCTTGAGGGTAACGTCACTTACAAACTGAAAAACCATGTGGTTATTGTCGGTTATGACATTGTCGTCCCTGAACTGGTGAAGCAAATTCTAAGCTACAAAGGTTACGAAGGCAGCCAAGTCCTGATATTGAGCGACCTTCCAAGTCAAACCGTCAGGAAGAAAGTATGTTCCCCTCTTGACAAAAAGATACAGGAGAGATGTTTTGTTTACTATGGCAAGCAAGACTCCAAAGATGACTTGAGCAGGCTCAACCTTTCTCTGGCCAGACGAATCTTCATTAAGGGTAATACGGAGGACAAAAACCATGACTCAGCAAATATAAAGACTCTCCAAATGATGGTGAACATCATTAAAGAAGAAAGGGGGAAAAGCAAACAGCATTCGGGCGATACATCCAAACCGGCAAGCCGTATCCCTGTCACAGTTGACTTCAATGATCCCGCCACATTCTCCGTTTTCCAGGTTACAGACCTCTCCGACGACTGGCGTACCCACATTTCACTGACCCCATACAATTTCCATGAGGATTGGGCCCGTCAGGTCTTTGTTAACAGGAAGTGTTACAAAAACGGCAAGGATTGGGTTTATTATCCCGCCCTTGATGGTGAAGGCATCACAGCCACATCCGACAAACACGTGCACCTTGTTGTCATAGGCATGAGCCAGACGGGAATCACAATGGGCATTCAAGCCGCGCAAATACTCCATTTCCCCAATTCTATCGGACATCCTGAAAACAACAGCAGGATTACCTTCGTTGATAAAGACATGGAAGACCATGCAAAGAACTTCAGGCATCGGTTCAAGCATCTTTTTGAGACAGAGGAGACAATATGGACCGACATAACCGGGAATCAGCCTATTACCAAGACATGGCCACCAGAGGCATTTGACGGTAGGCAGTCAAGGCTTATTGATGTCAATTTTGCATTTGTCAACGGTGACCCTGAATCAAGTGAGTTTGACAAGTTGCTTACAGAATGGGCCAACGACGAGCATACCATCCTGCGTATCATTGTGGCTACAGACGACAACAAACGCAACATGAGTACCGGTCTGTATCTGCCCAGCATCATTTACGACAAGAACATCCCAGTCTTTATACAACAGGAAACCTCTGGATTCTTACTGAGGTTGCTGCACAGGTCAGACAACGGGAAATATTCCAATCTATACTCCTTCGGCACAAAGGAGCCCACATACGACATCAGTGAGCGTTCGCTCATCCTGGCCAAAAGCCTCAACTATCTTTATTGCCATGTCGACCCCTCCAATCCTGAGTGGAGCATGGAAAGCATGTCACATTGGGACAATGAGAAAATGGAGGAGGCATGGAATGATGCGGAGGAACTGTGGCAAAACCTGTCTATCGCCAATCAATGGAGCAACATTTACTGTGCCTACAACATCACTGTCAAATTACGTTCGTTAGGTATAACCAACATCTCTGATTGCCGTCTGCTTACGGATGAGGAGACTGACATTCTGGGAAAGGTGGAACACAACCGTTGGACAACAGAAAAGCTGCTGATGGGCTTCCGTAAACCCACTGCACAGGAACAAGAGAATATAGACAAAGATGACGCCCTGAACATGACAGACCATGGACCCGTGAAGCGGAAAGTATTCCGCGATTTGAAGAAGAGATACATACACGGCGACATCTGTCTTTATGACGACCTGTATGAGAATGAGAAAGACTATGACAAATTGATTGTGGCCCATATCCCATGGATTGTCAAGATGTACCATTTTATTCTCAAACGCTTCGCCAGTGATTCAATTACCTCATAAGGGCAAACAACGAATCGATACACAGCATAAAAAACGACTTCAACCTTTTAAAAAGAGGAACAACTAACTATTAAAACATATGAGAAAAATCATCATTACCGTAGCACCTGTCTGCCATGTGGGTAAAGTGATACCGGCAGAATGCAAGAATCCTCTCACCCCGGAAGAGATAGCAGAAGACACCATCAACTGCTACAAAGCAGGCGCCTGTGAGGTCCATCTCCATACGCGCGACCTGAAAGGCGAGCAAACTTTTGAGTTGGATGTGTTTCGTGACACCATAGCCCGCATCCGCAAGGAAACCGACATGATTATCCAAGGGTCGACAGGCGGTCTGTCATCGCTGACACTTGAGGAACGTTGCGTGTGCCTGAACGTGGACGAGGTGGAAGTAGCCTCCTTGAACATGGGCTCTGTGAATTTCGGTGAGACTGTGTATGTGAACACACTGCCCGACATACGCTATTGGGCAGCAAGGATGAAAGAGAGCGGTGTGGTACCTGAAATGGAGCTGTTTGACCTAAGCATGGTGGAAACCTGCACCCGTCTGGCTGATGAGGGAGTACTGCGTCGTCCGCTTCACTACAATTTCTGTGTTGGCAAGGGCACATCGAGCAATCTTTCAGCCACAGGACGAAATCTTTGTTTCCTCAGCGACCTTCGAGAACCAGGCACCAGTTGGGGTATTACCCACGACCAGATGGACGACTTCTCCGTTCTTGCATGTGCCATAGGCATGGGGGCAAATGCAGTACGCATCGGTTTCGAAGACAGTTTCTTCTATGCTCCCGGCCGTCATGCCGCCACCAATGCCGAACTTGTGGAGCGTCTGGTCAGTCTCATTCGTCTTATGGGCTGTGAGCCGGCCACTGCTGCCGAGGCCCGTGCCATGCAAGGCATTCCACCATTGAAAAAGTAAGAACCATGAAAAACCGCACAAGAATGGTGGTGCTCGACGACGACCCCACCGGCATACAGACCGTGCACAGTTGTCTGCTGCTGACCGATTGGAGTACCCCATCACTCCATCGTGCCTTTTCCCACGAACAGCCCTTCTTCTATATCCTCACCAACACCCGTGCGATGACCCGTGAGGAGGCCGCCGTGGTTGTCAGGTCGGTGATGGAAGCCGTTATTGCTGTAGCCGCAGAATACGACTGCCAAATGTTTTTCATCAGCCGCAGCGACTCATGCCTCCGCGGCCATTTCCCGCTGGAGACCGATATCATGCGCGAGACACTGTCTGCACACGGTATCGCAGTCTGGCCTGTCGTACCCTTTATCCCAGCATTCATAGAGGCAGGGAGAGTGACCATCGACGGCATCCATTATATGAAAAACGAGAACGGTTTGATTCCAGTTTCCGAGACAGAATTTGCTCACGACAATGTGTTTGGATACCACACTTCAGTGCTTTGGGACTATATTGTGGAGAAAGGCGGTCAACCCTCGGATTATGAGATTGTGGACGCAGCCGGATATGAAGAATTATACGCCTATTGCTATCGCTTGTCAGAGGCGACATCCAGTTTCAAAGGAGCCGTTGTGATACGCAGTTCGTCGTCTTTTCCCAAGGCGATGAGCGGAATTGAGGACAAGCCATTGCTTGACCGTGACATTCTGCACGGCAGAGAAGAGACCGGCTGTTTCATTGTAGGGTCGCACGTACAAAAAACCACCCGCCAACTCAACCATTTGCTTGAATCGTCAGGGGTGCAAGGCATAGAGGCAGACGTGAACCGCATACTTCACGACCGCGAAAAAATGTTGGATGAGGTGGAACAAGAAATCGGAAAGGCACAGAAGAGCGGACTGACACCTGTGATTTATACCACACGAAAGGAAATACGCCTCGACGATGCCTCCGAGCGTCAGCATTTAGGCCAAAGCGTATCCGATTTTCTTGTCGACATCGTAGTGAACCTGCCTTATGAACCCGGTTATTTGGTAGCGAAAGGCGGCATCACCTCACACGACATTCTCACCAAAGGCCTGCGTGTGAAATGTGCCACCGTGGAAGGTCAGGTCATCAGCAGTGTGCCTTGTGTTCAGACAGAAAGATTTCCCTATATCATTTTCCCCGGCAATGTGGGAAATGACTGGTCACTGGCGGAACTGTATGAGAAGCTCCGCCAGTGAGTCCTATTATTCTTCCGGTTTTTCTGGGATAAGTTTCTCTTCCGGATTGATGAAAGCGAAGAGCAGCGCGCTGATGATGAGCATAGCCGCAATCATGTATAAGGGAAGATTGTAGTCGCCTGAGGCATCAACAAGAAAGCCGAAAAGGATACCGCAGAAGAAACCGCCAATGTTTCCAGCCGTGTTCATTGCGCCGGAAATGGCACCAGCATGCTGTTTTCCAAGGTCAACGCAGAGAGCCCAGGCACTTGGCAGCATGAGGTCGAAGATACCGAAACAAAGAGAAAGAAAGACGAAGACCGCCATTTTGCCGGGAATGAAAGCCGCGAGAAACATACACACTGCCGACACGGCAAGTGATGTGGCCCCCAATGCCTTTCTTCCCACCTTCAGTCCATAGCGCACTGAAAGCCGGTCGGTGAGGTATCCACCGGCGATATTGCCCGCCATGCTCATGACAAAGGGAACCGCCACGGCATAGGTAAGCTCACTCTTGTCAAATCCCCTTCCAAGTTCCATGAAGGTAGGAAACCAGCTGAAGAAGAACCAGCTGCCAAAGGCATAGAAGAAATACATGGAGCAGATGAGCCAAAACTGGCGCGAGCGCAGTATCACCGCCCATGGCAGAGTCTGTTTCATGTCTGCAGTCAATTGAGTCTCACCTTTTTGAGATACATTTCTGTCACGGTAATAGAAATACCAGACAACAGCCCAAACCAACCCAACCGCACCAAGAAGGTAGAATGCCGGACGCCATCCCAGCCATGCCATAACAGGTATGACAACAAAAGGAGTGAGCGCGCCGCCCATTCGACTGGCCGCCCACACATATCCCTGCGCCTTTCCCACCTCATTTTTTGGAAACCAACGGCTTATTACACCCGTTGAGCAAGGCGAAGATCCCGCCTCACCAATACCGAAAAGGAAACGAACCGCCAACAACGAGAGGAGGCCACCAGCCATACCCGTGAAACAGGTGAACAGCGACCACCACACCACGATGGCAGTCAGCACACGGCGTTGTCCGAATCTGTCGCCCAACATTCCCATCGGAATCTGCATCAAGCCATAGCTAAGGATGAATGCACTCTGCACCCATCCCCATTGTGCCGCCGAGAGGTTTAGGTCGGCAATAATCGACGATCCCGCCACACTGATATTGATGCGGTCGAGGAAGGTGACCATGCCGAGCAAGACGAGCAGCAAAAGAATCACCTTTCGGTTTTTCATTCGTCGTCGATTTTGAGGAACTTCCTTAGTCCTTTGACACCCAGGACAGGACTTGACAACACAGGTTTTCCAGTAATTTCAGCCAAACGCCCTTCCATTCTTGCCATTGACCCTTGAGCCAGGACAAACAAGTCCACCTTGTCAGCAATTCTTGCAGCAGCCTCGGCAATGAGCCTGTCATGCGTTTCAGGGTCACCACCTTGACCGGCCTGGAAAGCCCCTTCGGCCAATCCGTCTACAAGCATCACCTCGCGCTTAGCCTCGCACGCGGCCCTCTCAAGCAGTCTTCTTGTAGGCGCAAGCGTGGTGGGCAATGTGGAAATAACACCTATCTTTTGCGCTTCGCAAACTGCTTTCACCGCCATAGGGTAGTCGATGCGGAAGACGGGTATGGGAGCATAGATGTTGCCGAAATCAGCCACATCGCCCACCGACGAGCAGGTATTGAACACCACATCGGCCCCGGCGTCGGCTGCTGCCACATAATAAGAAAGCAGTCTGCGCCTCACCGCCGGTGTTACGGTATCGTTGGCGATGACCTCCTGTATGAGCGAATCATCCGCAATATGGTTAAGTTTCACCTCAGGCAAGTATTGTCTGAAAATCTGGTTCATAGGCTCAACAAGCGCCATGGCCGTATGCACTGCTACAACTTTTATCATTTTGAATTTGTTTTAGATTATCTTTAAGTAATAGAATCACAGGCCACAAATTTAAGCAAAAAAACTGATTTATGAAATCTGTAAAGATAAAATTGCGGTAAAAACGCCTACAGGATGTGCAATCATTATCGTTTCACCATCTTTCTGACCTTCTTGGCCAATTGCTTTGAAGGTGCTGTACCCTCGTAGGGAGCGAGATACCAGCGCACTGTCCAAGAGAGTTCCTCGCCTGGAGCAAGCGCAGTATAGGCGCCCTGGCTTTCCAGTTCAATATATGTCTTGCCCCTGTTCACATAGACCTGAATCTCAGCTTCACCGGGTGCCGGTTGTGTGGGAGACAAATCCTCGAACTTTTTCACCAGCAGCAGACCCTGATTCAGATAAGCGAGCCATCCTTTTCCATCGGCATTGATTTTTCTGTTCTCCCCAGTCGCATCAGTTTGATACCAGGCGATACCATCCGAAGCAGTGAAAGGCATGAGTCCAACCGGCGTAATGCCATCTATTGGCGCATCGAAGAAAATCTGTCCCTCATTGGGCACACGGGTTATTTCCCATGGAGCTACTTTCTTTGTTTCTTTCCCGGCATTGATGATTGAATACTTCACTATGAGAGAATGGTTACGCTCGTCTGTACTGAACTGTTTCCTCACTTTGAATCCCAATTTTGTGGCCACACCGCTTGTAATGACCAATGTTTTGCCATCCTCTTCTATATCATAAGGATATTTGTCCAATTCAGGCACAGGAGGCCAATTCCATTCTTTCTGCGGACTCGTCCAGAAGGTGCTTCCAAATGATTCCGGCATTTTTGACTGCGAGATGACCTCTTTGCCGTTGTATTTCAGCGACAGTATTTTGCCGCCCGCACCAGTATCGATAGTGGCAGACAAAGCGCCTGTATTCAATTCACGGAGAGAATTGGGGAATATAATTCGATAATGACCGCTCAGGTGCATAAATGCGAAAAGGCGAAGCAAGCCGTCATAGTAAGCATCGAAATAGCCGTCATCAAAAGGCTCGTGCTTGGCTTCCCATAATGCTTTCACAAATTCGCGTTTCTTTTCATGGGCGCACATCACCGATGCGGCTGCCGAAGTGGCTACCAATCCAATGCTGTGACGCAATTTCCTAAAACCGCCGGCTCCTAAGATCTCATTGTCCTCAGGCAGTGTGCCATCCACACGATATTGGTCGACGAACGAATCAATGCCCTGGTTGTAAAGGAAATTCTGTATGGTTTCGCCGTATTGACGCTGCCACTCCTTATCGGCACAACTCCACTCATAGTCAAGAGCGATATTCATTGGCACACGCCATGAGTCATAACGGAAATTACCCGAGCCGCCACGGCGCCCCCATGGGTTCTGCATGAGGCTGCCATCATAATTGCACATATCAGGATTGAGTCCTGTCTCCGGGTTAATGGCATTGTGAAGGAACTCACGCGAGCGGCGAGCCGCCTCCTTCCAATAGTCGGAGCGTCCGTCATCGGCCCACTTTGCCCAAACCTCATAAAATGCAGGGATGTGGTAGGAAGGGTCAGTAAAACGCATTCCCATTTCATCAGGAGTGAAGGTGATAAGATGGTGTTCGGGATGCAAGAGAGGTCTTTGTCCATTGGTCCCGTCCTTCGCCATCGAGCAGTCGAGAATTCTTTTCGCCTCAGCCTTGTAATTGATGCCTGTATCATCACCCCATAAGTTGGATGCGAAGATGAGAGCCGTGACATAATATAATTCACCATCAGAAGCCGACCCTTCGGAATTGCGCTGTCCGTCGGTCTTGCAACTCCATGCGAAATAGCCTTCACGAGGTCCGTCCTGATGCTGCATGTATTTTTTGCTCCACCGCCATATTCGGTCAAAGATGTCCTTTTCACCCATCTGCACGGCAATCATCATACCATAAGACATGCCCTCCGTGCGCGCATCGTGGTTTTTGATGTCACTGACGTAGCCCAAGGTGTCGCCAACCTCGAAATAAATCTTGTTGGGTCCACGGAAGACATCGTTGAAGACCTCTTTCAACTTATTTTCCACGGCATCGGGCCTATAGCCCATTTCCACGAAGAGATTGCGATACTGGCGAGTTTCGAATGCGCCTTTCTCCCAGGGTGCTTGGGAACGTCCAGGCCATTGTGCAGCCGCAGTGAGGTTAAGCACTATGAGGGCGAGCAGAGTGAGACAGCTTTTCTTTTTCATATTGTTTTTAGTTTTCGGCAAATGTACTAAAAAAACAAGAAAGGCCTTTCCGCGATTGTATCAGATGCTATTTGTAATGTTACATTGCAAATAGGAGAATAATAAGTGAAAACAAAATTGTATCATGAAGGACCACGGTTAATGGGAATCATTGAAAATAATAGTCATCATAGTAGTCTGAATAGAACGTCAGCAAAACTGACGTAGACAGTAACTAACCACTACTGTCCCAAGCGGTTTTGCCGCTTGAATTTATTGTTTTACCCATCGCCAGCTATCCTTTCTGCCATTGCATTTAAGTGGAGGCATTGCGCCTTCGTTATCACCCTTTTCTCATTATGAAACTCCCAAGGGCTTACCCTTTTTTTGTAGCTATTTCTTCAGCTCTTCTATGTCAGGTAATGACATACGTAACAATTATTATAAACAAGAATGGTTTCCCCAAAACAGTCTTAACAAAGAATGGATTCTTTCTCTTTTATGCAGACAATACTGTGTAAAGCAGAGACCACTTTTTCCTTCTCTCCGCTTTCAATGGTTCTTAATCGAAGTAAAGGTAATCCGTATTGTTCAAGAATATGGTCTTTCTTCAAATCACGCTGATGCTGAGCAGTCGCTTCATTGTGATAAGAATATCCATCAGTTTCAACAGCAAGAACAGGTTTCTTTGTGACATGGTTGATAATGAGAAAGTCGAGATGGGTACTGAAATGCGAAATGTATTTCCTCTCTTCTTCATTCAATAACGACCAATCTCGTATGACGTTTCGCAAAGGAGTATGACACAATATGCCCAAATGGCTAAACTCTGGAATGTCAGATAATATGTTTTCAAGTAGTGAGTAAGTGAGATTTTCTGAGTCGTATTCAGATATGTTCTTGTGCCCGGCTAAGAAGGCCATACGCTCGTTTGTGTATTGACTATATAAATAATCGAATATTGAGCAAATTTTACTCTCCGTAACAGTCAAGTTGTTATATTCAATATAGTCAATCAAATCACTGATATTGCCTCTTCGCTCTTGCTCATTACCTGTTACTACCAGATAAAAGTGTTTTTTTGCCCTTGATATAGCCACATTAATAAGATTGGTGTCATCACTGAAGTCAGTTATCTGGTCATCCACTACACTCATGATGATTGTGTCTTTCTCGCGACCCTGATACTTGTGGATGGTGGCAGCTGCCAATGAAGGAATTTGTCGGTTGAATTCATACACTTGATTATTGTATGGAGTTATGATGCCGGCATCTTCCACTTGTTCAAGTTTAGGCAAGACCTCGTTTTTAACAACATCAATTTCCCTCTGATTGAAGTGTCCGCGAGCATGATGACCAGGAACGGTCTTTATTGCCATCATAACGTCTTTCTCATCATGGTCTTCTGTCATGACAAGGAGATTGCCGCCATAAAAACGCTGGTTACAAAAATTGATGATGGTAGGGTGACATCGGTAATGCTCTCGAAGAAGTGTTTGTTTCACATAGGGGAGGATAGTACAAACTGAATGCAAGAAGCTATAATCCGCACAGTTATAGCCACGAGCCACTTTATACTCTTCAAAAATACCATTGAGTTTGATTCTGTCCTCTTCTGTCACTACATTTGGCAACTGCATGGTGTCCCCAACTATCACAGCATTTCGTGCACAAGTCAACGCCAAGGCGCCGGTTTCAATCGACACTTGTGAAGCTTCATCCATAATGATATATTCATAGGTCTGCTTGGGCAATGCCGTTCGGGCTGAAAAAGTAGTACTGAGAATAACAGGATATTGCCGGCTTACGTCATCAGCAAATAAATGCAATTCTTTGACATCAGCGAAGACACGTCTTTGTTCCTTATGGTATTTATCGTATAGAGTCCCTTTCAACAACGTCAATGAAGTTGACGTAAGGTTTTGGGTCAATATCTTTGCATCAACTGTATTCAGACCTTCCTCTATCTCATCTATCCTTTGGGTTAACTCGTTTTCCCGGACAATATAAAACAATGCCTGAATCTCCAGAATAGTTGGCTGGACATTAGATGGATCAAAAGGAGTTTTTATACCATACAGGAATTTCCTGATGAAGTTCATCCACGACCATTTTATGTAGTCTTTCAACTTTCCCCCAAAGCCTCTTGCAGCCATCATGTCACTCTCAGCATATGATTGGTATTGCAGCCATAATTTCATCAGGCGTTTAGACTTCACTCGACGTTTCTGCTCAAAAATGACTTCTTCAAATGAGTTTTCCTTTTTGAAATGCTCCCATTCCAATTTTATAGCTTTTAGTTCCTGCTTGATAACTGCCAGTTCTTCTTGAAGTTGGAATACTTCTTGGAGCTTGGAAAGAACGGCATCCTTTTCCCTGTACCTTTTAGCCTTATCCCCCATAGATAAATGCCAAGTGGGAAGTTCTTCGGGAACTTCGGGTTGGTTTTGAATAAAAACCTCTTTGTTTTCCCTTCTTCCCAATGGTGCTACGATGAAGCCCATTCCATACTTCTGGAGTTTTTCCAGGACATTGGTAGTGGCAGAGTTGTTGTTCGATACCACCATCACTGTTTTTCCTTGTATTAGAATATTGGCGATGATGTTCAGGATGGTTTGGGTCTTGCCAGTTCCGGGTGGCCCTTGAATCACGCTGATTTGGTTCTCAAATGCTGCCGTGACCGCTTTCTCCTGACTCGCATTACAACCAAAGGGGAAAATCAAGTCAGGTGATTTTTTTGTTTCCACCTTATATTTCTCAGGATCAAGATAAGGTGCCACCGCCATAGTGTCGTCTATAAATTCTATCTTTTCATACAGTTCTGGCAGAATACCTCCATGTTCTTCATCCTTTCCTAACTCATTTACTTGGGCAATACGTTTGAGGAATTCAAATGTATTTCGAGCTATGGCATCGCTTAGACAAGACTCCACGACTTGAATGCTTCCGTGCATATAGTCCTGAACAAATCCATTCGCATAAGTAATCCGCCAATGTGTAGAATAGCCTTGCTGGAAAGAGCGCACATCTGCAACATTTCGTTGCTCCCGTCCATCAATATACACTTTCAAGTTCTGATGGTCATGCCATACGGCATTTTTCAGCCATACCACATCGTTTTTTCGATAATGGTAAATTTTCTGACTATTCTTGAATTGTATGGCATACACCCCATGCTCTCCAATAGAAATCCTTTCTATTTGAAGAGCTTTGGGTTGGCCTTTGACAACAATAAAGGTTTGCGGTGTAGCCATTTTCAATTTGAATGGAACTAAACTAATTTTGAATGGGGTCTCTTTGTTTCTTACCTATTCTTCCTCTTTGCAGGGTCTTTCCCCAATTGTTCTGCAAGCCACTTGTTGCTCCTTCCTTTGTCAACCAGTACAGTTTTAATTCTATTCAACTTTTTATCCATAGTATATGTTTTTCTCACAGAATGATACAAAGGTATGAAAAAAATGGGGAAAAGGTGCATTTCCTGCAATTTAATTGAAATATTTCTGCTATTTATGCGCTTAGTTAATCAATGGTGTCTATTTTTTTAGCATTAGCAGTTTTTATTTCTTCCGTCCACTGAAAACAATCGACAGATTCTCAAGAAAAAGTCTTGTTAATCATTGATGTTTGCATCATTTTGATTGCAGCCACCAATGCTATGTATTTGTTCTTCGGTTCCACAAGCAAATCCTCCTGCACTATGGCACAATAAGCGATATAACACCATCACATCATTTGGGCGACCATCAATTATGCTGTGGCATCATGTTGATATGTATTAGAGACCAAACCCTATGGTAAACAGTGTATCTCAAAAAATTTTATGTAGCGAAAATTGACATTTCTGTACAATTAAAAAGATTTATGATTATCTTTGTGGCTGACATAGAGAATTATTGGGACAAAGACATTAAAGATTCAAGATACAGCTTATGAAAACAATTAAATCACTGAACATTGTCTGCTTGTTGCTGTTATCAGTGACGATGCAGGCACAGACCGCAAGAAAATTCACTATCAAACTGACCGACAATGCTGTAGCCCCAACCACCGAGATGGAGACACAAGCGACAGATGCTGGCCGTAAAGAAGCGAAAGTGGCCGAGATGGTTTGCTTCTTGCCTGAGACATCATCAGGCAAGGCCATTGTAGGTATTCCCGGAGGAGGATATTCCGTTCTGTCGAACACTCATGAGGGATATTTAGCTTCCGAATGGCTGAACAAGCAGGGTATAGCCTATTTTGTGGTAAACTACCGTCTGCCTTTTGGCAACCGTAATCTTCCAATCAGTGATGTTGAGAAGGCAATGCGCATCGTACGCGACTCTGCGAGTGTATGGGGAATCAATCCTCATGATGTGGGCATCATGGGATTCTCCGCCGGTGGACACTTAGCCTCGGTCATCTCCACCCATTCTGCATTCGAAGTACGGCCTGACTTTACCATTCTTTTCTATCCTGTCATCTCGATGGATGAAAAAGT
>JAEEGL011292674.1_pt1 | contig 19200 bp, 15 predicted proteins | sample 9134231 | NCBI WGS metagenome assembly JAEEGL01 (sample SAMN16246548, study PRJNA631951) | gut metagenome | biome: gut microbiome; feature: rumen; material: fiber-attached | host: Bos | place: Iran: Karaj | collected 2018-10 | reverse complement strand
GCGTCCATGGAGGTGTGGATCCTAAGGCTCTCTTCCACCTGCCACCCCACCTTTTTAAGGGGATTTAAGGAATTAAGAGGCTCCTGAAAGACCATGGAGATCTCGTTGCCCTGGATCTTTCTTAAGACATTTCTTTTGATCTCCAGAAGGTTAATGCCTTCAAAGATGATATGTCCCCGCTTTTCCATGTCATGGCGGCTGAGTAACCCCGCTATGGCAAGCGCAGTCATGGTCTTGCCGGATCCGGACTCGCCCACGATACCCATGATATCACCCTTGTTCATTTCAAAATCCACGTCACGTACAAGAGTATCCGTTGTTTTTTTATCGTGCACCTTGATGCACAGATCTTCGACTTTAAGCATGCTCATAGGCTCATCCTTTCTTGAAGGCTTCCGAAAGAAGGGAAAAGCCGAGTATCATGATAACTATGGTAATTCCGGGGAATACCGCGGTCAGGGGATTTGTAAAGATATAAGCCTGGGCCTCCGAAAGCATGCGCCCGAGGCTTGGATTGGGAGGTGCCACACCCATGCCGAGGTAACTCATGCCCGCTTCCGCCAGCACCGCATTGTTAAACCCGATGAGTATACCCGAAAAAAGCACGGTCTTAAGGTTTGGAAGGATGTGAACAACGATGATCCTTAAATGTCCCGCCCCGAAAAGCCGCACGCTCTTGATATAATCAAGGTTTCTGATCCTTAAGACCTCAGAGCGGACAATACGCGCAAAGCTGGGGATAAAGGCTATACCAAGAGCCAGTATGAGGGTGTTTCTTCCGCCGCCGTAAAGGCCGATTATAAGAAGGGCCAAAAGCACTGAAGGAAAGGCTAAGACCGCATCGTTAAGTCTCATAAGGATCTCATCCAGCCACCCGCCGAAATAGCCGGTAACTGTCCCGAGGATCGTTCCGAAAAAGGCTCCGATGAGCACAACGGATCCCGCAACGATCATGGTTTCTTTAACGCCCACAAGGACTCTTGAAAAAACATCCCTGCCAAACTGATCGCAGCCCATGATGTGCTTAAGGCTCACACTCTTATCCGCCGCAGCATCCATGGCCATGGGATCGTAGGGAGTAAAGAAAATGCCGCAAAGACACATGATGAGCACGATACCCGTCAGGATGCAGCCCAGTATTAACTTTGTCCTGTCATTTGCTTTTACCATGCTATACCCTGATCCTTGAATCAAATGCTCTGTACAAAAAATCCACCGTCAGATTGCTGATGACCACTGCAGCGGCCAAAAGAAGGATAATTGCTTCAACCACGGGATAATCCCTGCCGGAAATGGATGTAAGAAGGATACGTCCAAGCCCCGGAACGCTGAACACCTGCTCTACGATTATGCTTCCGGCAATGATGTCCGCAAAGGTCATGCCAAGGAAGGTGATGACGGGGATCATGGCGTTCTTAAGAACGTGCTTATAAAATACTGCCTTGGTGGCATTGCCCCTTGAATAGGCGGTTACAACATAGTCCTTATCCGCTTCTTTTAATGCCGTATCCTTTAAAAGTTTCACAACCATGGATATCTTCGGAAGTGCGATGGCAAGAGCCGGGAAAAACAGATAGGATACGCACCTTACAAGATCCACCTTGTAAGAAACAAAGCCCCCGGGAGTAAAGAGCCTGAGCGCAAAACCAAAAAGAAGGGTTATAAGGATACCGGAAAAGAAAGAAGGGACAGCCATTATCAGCTGATTTAAGGATGTAAGGAACACATCCAGCTTGGAGTCGCTTTTCCTTGCGCAGTAAATACCCACAGGAAAAGAAACCGCCACCGTCAGCACTATGGCAAGAAGGGAAAGTATAAGAGTCGTTACGATCTTCTCGGAAAGCAACGAAGAAACGTCTGTATTGTAGCTGTAAGATCTTCCGAAATCACCGTGAAAGATCCCCGCAACCCACTCTCCGTACCTCTCGAACACGGGACGGTCAAGTCCCATCTCATGAGTCAGCTTTTCGATCTTTTCGGGAGTAGCCTCGGTTCCGAGTCTTGAGATCGCGGGATTACCGGGTATCACGGAAAAAGAAAAAAACACGAGAGCAGAAACCGCTGTCAAAGTTATCAACGTCGTCAGTAACTTCTTTAAAACGTATTTCATGCTCCCGCCTTTCTTCTGTTAAAAGGGGTTTTCACCCCGGCACCATGGGTGCCACGGATCATTTAAGTCTGATCTTTGCAATATCCATTACATAAATGGGATAGAATTCATATCCCGTATATTTGTTATTGATGGCAACAAACTCCGCAAGATCCTGAATGTAAACATTGGCAGCGGTGTTTGTAAGGATCCACTCGCAGTCCTTGTAAAGCTTTGTGGCTTCGGCATCGTCTGTGGTGGAAACTGCTTTCTTAAAGGTCTCATCGTACTCGGGATTTGAGTAGTTGATGAAATTCTTGCCCGAATCCGAAACGAATCTTTCAAGCATTGCTCTGGCAGTCATCTGAGAAGCGTCAACGCCAACTACAGTTGCTTCAAAATTTCTGCCCACATAGGTGTCGGATACCCAGGTATCCCATTCAACAAGCTTGATCTCTGCCTTGACTCCGATCTTCTTAAGCTGCTCAACGATAACCTGTGCGGTATCGATGTGAGGCTGATAATTGGAAGGAACCGTTATGGCAAAAGAAAGACTGTTTTCGTAGCCTGCTTCCTTAAGAAGGGCCTTTGCTTTTTCAAGGTCGGGCTTGTAAACATCCTTGGTCTCATCGATGTAATACTTACCGAATGCAGGGAACATGGAAGAACCAAGTACCGTGCCCTTGCCGTTGAAGGAAAGCTTTAATATCTCGTCCCTGTCTATGGCATAGCAAAGAGCCTGACGAACTCTCTCGTCTTTAAAGGGCTCAAAGTTATTGTTTAAGTACATTGCCTGAACAAGGTTCATGGTGCCCTCAAGGATATCGAAGTTGCTGTCCTTGAGCTGTTCCATCTGTGTTGTGGTGATACGGGCAAAGAGATCGATAGATCCTCCCAGCAGATACATAACGATGGAATCCGCACTTGCACAGATCTTAAGGGTTACTTCCTTGATGTGTGCTTTTTCACCCCAGTAATCGTCAAATCTTGTAAGGACGATGTTCTCCTGGGGAGAACGGTATGTGAACTTGTAGGGGCCGGTTCCAATGGGATTGGTATCGGGATTGGGATTGCTCTTGGGGATAATCGCCATGGTCATGTACTGAAGGAAATCAGTGTCCTTCTGTTTTAACTTAATGACGATGTTCTCGCCCTCGGCATAATAATCCTCAATATTGGAAAATGCCGATACATAAGCACTTCCGCTTTCTGTGTCGGCATTCTTGGATATACAATAGAGGATATCCTCAGCCGTAACCGGATTACCGTCATGGAACTTCACGCCCTTTCTCATGTGAAAGGTATAAGTGAGTCCGTCGGTTGAAATTTCGTAGCTGTCAGCCACGGCGGGATACAGATCACCATTCTTGTCGGGCTTAACAAGACCCTCGAAGATATTGAACAGAATCTCCTTCGTTCCTGCCGCCACTGCAACGTGGGGGTCAAGACTGTCCTCAAGGTCCTGAGGGATTCCGATGGTGATGGAAGAAGCATCCGCCTTGTCGCTTCCGCATCCGCAGAATGCAACAGTCAGAGTGGCCGACATAAGAGTGAGAGCCAATAATCTTTTAAATGCTTTCATCTTAAGTCTCCTGTCTTCTATAAATTGTGTATATTTAGTTGGCAAATAACAAAATAATACAGATGATCGATTTCGTCAATAACCGATTTTATTTTTCAAGGACATTGCGAAGTTCGTCCATGAAGGTGTTGACATCCTTAAATTCACGGTAAACGGAAGCAAATCTTACATAAGCAACCGCATCGATATCTTTAAGTTTGTTCATGACCTTCTCACCGATCACGCGGCTTTCGATCTCCTTCTCTTCCAGTGAGAAGATCTCCGTCTCAACCTCATCCACCAGCTTGGTTATCTGGGCTGCGGTGATGGGACGCTTGTGGCATGCACGGAGCACGCCGCCCTCAAGTTTGACTCTGTCGTAGGTCTCGCGGTTCTTATCCTTCTTGATGATGATAAGAGGGATGGTCTCAACCTTCTCGTAGGTGGTGAAACGCTTGCCGCACTCATCGCAAATACGACGTCTGCGAATGGAATTGTTATCCTCGGCAGGTCTGGAATCAATAACTCGTGTGTCTGCGTTGCCGCAAAAAGGACATTTCATGGTTATCTCCTTGAAAGGTTTTATTTTTTAAGGAAAGAAGGAATATCCAAAACAATCTGATCCACATTGGGTTTAAGATTGGGTGTGGGCTGATTGAGCACATTGGTCTTGACAGGCTCTGAAACCGTATTGACCGAAGGATTTACGGGTTTGGCCGTAGCGGTATTAAGTCTGGGAGTGAAGGAGATCCTTTCACTGACAGGAGTAAGACCGGTGGCAATAACGGTAATGGTGCAGGATTCCTGATCTTCCTTGGAGTACATCGCACCAAAGATGATATTGACATCGTCGCCCGTAAGATCGCGAACATAATCAACGGGCTCGGATACATCCTGAAGGGAAATATCGCCTGAAACATTGATGATAACGTTTCTTGCGCCGCTGATGTTGGTCTCCAGAAGGGGACTCTCCACTGCCATCTTGACGGCATCGATAGCCTTGTTGTCGCCCTTGCCGGTACCGATACCGATATGAGCAACGCCCATGCCCTTCATTACGGTCTGGACATCGGCAAAGTCAAGATTTACGAGTGCGGGAGTATTGATAAGATCGGTAATACCGGTAACAGCCTGCTGAAGTACCTCATCGGCCTTCTTGAAGGCATCCGGCATGGATGTACGTTTATCGATGATCTCAAGAAGTTTTTCGTTGGGGATAACGGTAAGGGTATCCACATGCTCCTTGATCTTCTCTATACCGCTGACGGCATTGACCATACGCTGCTTTGCTTCGAATCTGAAGGGTTTGGTAACGACACCTACGGTAAGGATGCCCATTTCCTTGGCAAGGCGCGCGATAACGGGAGCCGCGCCGGTTCCGGTTCCGCCTCCCATACCACAGGTAATAAAGATCATATCGCATCCGCGTATAGCGGCCTGAAGTTCTTCACTGGATTCCTCGGCTGCCTTTTCACCGATCTCGGGCTTGGCACCTGCGCCAAGACCTTTGGTGATCTTCTCGCCGATCTGGATGAGTTTGGGTGCTCTGCAAAGCTGAAGTGCCTGTTTATCCGTGTTAACCCCGATGAGCTCAACCCCTGAAATATTCTCATCTACCATTCTGTTTATCGCATTGTTTCCGGCGCCGCCGACACCGATAACTATTATCTTTGCGGCCGTTCCGGCGTCTTTGTTTACTATCTCAAGCAAGGTACTTCCTCCTCTTCCTCCTAAAACTCACCATGTCTATAATATAATTATTTTATGGAATTCGCAACATTAAATATTGGGAATTATATCACTTTTTTATCATTTCGGAAACCAGTGATTTGAACCGGTCACCCCGTTCTTCGAAATTCTTAAAATAGCCGTAACTGGCGGCTGCGGGACTTAAGATACATGCTTTTTCCGGCTTAAGATTTGACACGGCAAAAGCAACTGCTTCCGAGAGATCCTTTACAAGGACAGCCCCCGGTCCTCCGCTTCCTTTGGTGTATAGATCGTATATCCTCTCTCCCGCCCTGTACATGCATACCACATGATCAAGATCCGAGGAATGAAGAAAGTCCACCAGCTCCGAATAATCCAGATTGCGCTCCATTCCTCCCAGAAGAAGGATCCCTCCGTTATTTACGCTCTTTACCGCATTGATGGCAGATTCCACGGTGGTGGAAATGGAATCGTCGTAGAAAACCCTGCCGTCTGCAGCCACAAATCTCTCAAGTCTGTGAGGCAGGGGCTCAAAGGTCCCGACAGCCTCAAGGAAGGCGTGCTTTGAAACTCCGAGTTCGGAGCAGACCCTGTACACAAAAGCACAATTCAGCACATTGTGTGTTCCCATGAGTCTTGTGCCGGGAATTTCGGCGAAATCGGAAAAAGGCGCGTCCTTTAAGGAAACCTTCACCACCCGGGAATGACAGAGTTTTTCAAGGTTTTCTTTTTCATAGGTCTCTTCCGTTGTATAAAAGATATCACCGGGTCCCTGGTGAGAAAAGATGTTTTTCTTTGCATCCGCGTACTTTTCCCTGGTCCCGTAATGATCCAGATGATCTTCGTATATGTTTAAAAGTATGGCCCGTTTGGGTGAAGTCTTAAGGTATTCAAGCTGATGACAGGATAATTCCAGCACTATGACGCTGTCATTTTCAATGCTGTCGGACAGTTCAAATACGGGAATTCCGATATTGCCCCCGAAAAGCGCCTTGAGTCCGGCAGTCTTCAGCACATGGTACATAAGGGACGAGGTGGTGCTTTTGCCCTTTGTGCCTGTTATCCCCACCACTTTGTCTCCGTAGGCCTGCATGAAGACCTCAGTCTGGGAAGTGATGAGGCTTTTATACTCCGTCACCTGCTTTTCAAGAACGATACCGGGACTTTTAAAAACCACATCGAAATCATCTATAACACTCTGATAGGACTCTCCGAAGAAGCCTTTGACTCCATCGGGAAGGTCTCCCGAAACATCCTTAAGATCCGAAACGAAAAGACTTTCAAAACCGCCCACACGTCTGATGAGTTCAAGGCTGGAGCGGCCCTCTCTTCCGTATCCAAGAATCAGTATTCGCTTGTCTTTTATGAGATCTCTGAGTATTGTTTTCACTGCGTCTCCTGAGTGCGGTCCGGTTCAAAAGAAACCCTGTCGGTATTTTCGTCATAATTCTCCATCCTCAAAGTTCCGCTCATACCGTCGAGTTTTTTGAGGATCGAGGGCAGGTTCATGATCTTTATGTCAAGATTTTCCTCCCTGCCGAGGTTAATCACTATACTACCGAGATAAAGAACAATATCCCCGTTCCTGTTAAAGTATATCTTTTCGGCCTCCACCGAATATTTTGACATAAGCTTTGTAAGGTTAAGGACCTTGTTAAAGAGTTTGGGATCCTGAGCAGGGAGCTTATCATAAAGGACCACATAGTCAAAATCCACTCCCACAACCTCGGGAACACCCTGAGTCTTTACCGTGGAACTTTCCACCACGGTACCGTCCCTGTCAAAATAGATATACCGGCCCAGGTATTCGATAAAACCCGCCAGTGCTTTTTCATAAACGCTTATACGCACCGAATCGGGAGAAAGAATGGTCACTGAAATGGTATCCACAAAGGGGACGTCCTTTATCTCTCGATTCTTGTACTTGTAGGAAAGATAAATGGAATTGTGCCCGAATCTTCCGGTCATCACAAGGTCGATGATCTGTTCATCGGTATAATGGACATTGCCTTCGATGATCACATTGTTAACGGTGTAATTCTTTGTGATATAGAGATACCCGCCAAAACCGATCCCGGCAAAGACAAGAAGTATCGTCAGTACCACTATGAAAACCCGGAGTTTTCCCTTACGCTTCTTCATTGCCGTCCTCTGCTTCAGCAGGTTTTTCTTCCCTGCGATCCTTGAAATCCGCGTTGCGGGCAACATTCATAACAATGCCCATTTCCGCCAGGATAAAAATGATACTGGAACCGCCGTAACTGATGAAAGGAAGCGGCATACCGGTGTTGGGGATCGAGTTTGTGGCAACGGCAATGTTGATGATGACCTGAATGGCCACATGTGAGAATATGCCGGTTACCAGGAGATTGCCGAACATATCGGTGCAGTAGACTCCCGCATCCCTTATGCGCCACAAAAGCAAAATAAACATGAGGATTATGGAAAGGCCTCCGAAAAGACCCAGTTCTTCGCAGATGATGGAAAAGATCATATCGTTCTGGGCTTCGGGAAGAAATCCCAGTTTCTGCATGCTCTTTCCAAGTCCCTTACCCCAGATACCGCCGGATCCGATTCCGTAAAGGGACTGAAGGACCTGAAAGCCCTTGCCGTCCGCATAGCCTTCCGGATTTAACCAGGCAAGCACTCTCTCACCTCGAAAGCCCATGCCGGAACCAAGAAAGCCCTTGGCAATGCCCACCACCAAAAGAATAGCCCCGATGGCCCCCAACGCCATCAGGATATAAAGTTTATAGCATTTGGGCGTGGAGATCGCCAGCATGCAGACTGCGATACCTGCCACGATCAGTGCGGAGCTAAGGTTATTTGTTATTATATACAGCATGCCGCTGATGATGCCAGCAGGGATAAGAGTTATAAATATCCCCTTCCAGCTGGCCCGTTCCTTGTTGCTCATCTTCGAAAGCAACGCCGCAAGGAATATAATGACTCCCACCTTGACTATCTCGGCAGGCTGGATCGACATACCGAAAAGATAAACCCAGCGCCTTGCACCGTTACCGGTGTGTCCAAGGGGTGTGAGCACCAAAAGTATACTGAAAGCCGAAAGAACATAGATTATAAGGGCAAAATTCTTGTATATCCCATAGGGGATAAAGCAGATAACCAGCATGCCCACCACACCCACGGCAGCGGAAATAAGCTGTTTACGAAGGAAATAAAGACCGTCTCCGTCATAATCCAGGGCAGCGTTATAAGAGCTTGTGGAATAGATCATGACAAGCCCGAAGCCGATAAGAAAAAGCACTATGAAAAGGAGTGAAAAATCAAAATACCTTTTGTTTGAAAAGAAAGACTTTTTCTTTTGCATCAATTACTCCAGAAAGGCAGTAAAGCCAGTGAAAAGGCACAGAGCAATGCGGTAACGAGGCTGAATATATACACAACCTTGGCTTCGCTCCAGCCCGAAAGTTCAAAATGATGATGTATGGGTGCCATCTTGAATATGCGCTTGCCGTGGGTTGCCTTGAAATAAAGGACCTGAAGGATAACGCTCAAGACCTCCGCAAAATAGATAAGGGCTATTATGGGTATGTAAAGTTCAAGATGGAGCATGTAAGCAAGACCCGATACCAGTCCGCCCAGAGCCAGGGAACCCGTATCTCCCATGAACACCTTTGCTTTGTTGGTGTTAAACACCAAAAATCCCGCCAGCGCACCTATGAAGATAACGGGAAGCGTGGTGACATTCTTTAAGGACAGTACGCTTGCCACCGCAAAGAAGGCCATGATCCACACAGTGACGCTTGATTCAAGGCCGTCCACTCCGTCGGTAAAGTTAGATCCGTTAACGGTACCGACAATGATAAAGACAGCCGCAGGAACGGCAAATACGCCCGCATTGACGGTCTTTACCCCCGCAAATGGAATGTATGCTTCAAATACATAATCCGGTTTAAAGTACAAAAACAGCACAAAAGCAAGGGAAACACAGATCTGGAGCAGCATCTTCTGCCAGGCTCTTAAGCCCATGGAGCGCTTTAATACTGCCTTTATGAAATCATCGATAAAGCCCACAGCCGCAAAGCCCCAGGTAAGGAGAAGCACAGGCAATGTGTCCGGATGATCCCTGAAAGTAAACAAAGCCACTGCCGTTGCGGCAATAAGAAAGATAAGTCCGCCCATGATGGGAGTACCGGTCTTTGTCTGATGGGATTTGGGGCCGTCGTCTCTCTCGGTCTGCCCCGCCTTTATCCTTCTTAAAACGGGAATGAGCAAAAAGCCCAGTATCAGGCTTAAAACAAAGGCGCATCCCGCAAGCAACAACATATCTTTATACATTACTGATTTCCTTCTTTCTCTCCGCTGTCGGTTTCGGTTTCTTCTTCATTGCCCTCATCTCTGTTTGTGAGAACGGAAAGCTCAAGCTCATTGAGTTCATCGATATCCTTCTGCGACAGTTCCTGTGTCATGGGGATATTCAGATAAGGGAGCACATCCGTAAGTATCTGCTTGGAGATGATGGAAGCGTATTTAGCGTCTTCCTGCTTGGAAACATTGGGCCTGTCAACCACCACATAACAGATTATCTCGGGATCGTCGGCGGGAGCATGGCACATGAAGGAGACAACGTACTCTCCGTTTCCTCTGGGTACGGTCTCCGCCGTTCCGGTCTTACCGCCGATCTCATAGCCTGCCGGCTTTGCTCTCCAGCCGGTACCTTCGGTTACAACGGCATTGCAATAACCCCTGATGGTATCTGAAGTTTCCGAAGAGACCACCTGCTTGATAAGTCTGGGTTCGATGTTCTTTATGACAGAGCCGCCGGCGCTTAAGATCTTTGAGACCACATGGGGCTCGTAATAGTAACCGCCGTTCACCAGGGCAGCATACCCCGCAGCCATCTGTATCATGGTAACGTTAAAGCCCTGTCCGAAGCTGGAGGTTGCAAGTTCCGCTTCATGCAGGGTCTTTTCATTGTAAACAAGGGCATCCGTACGGCTCTCGCCCGCAAGGTCGATGTTTGTGCGCAGTCCGATGTTGAATACGCTCTGATAATCAAGGAAATCCTTATATCCCACCTTGGCGGCAATATGCATAAGAGCCACGTTACAGGACTTTGCCACAGCCTGTCTTACGCTGAGCCAGCCGTCACCGTCGGTGTTGTGGCATGGGATATCGTGATCCGCCACCTTAAGGGAACCACCGCAATAGAAGGATTCACTGCCGTTTATGGCACCCGTTTCAAGGCCCATGGCCACGGTAAAGGGCTTCATTACGGAACCGGGTTCATAGGTATCCGCAATACAGAAGTTTTTCCACAAAGCATCATAGGCATCCCTGAGGGTGCCTTCTTCTTCAAGCTGTTTGATCTCCGATTCCGTGTAAAGATGGGTCAGGTTCATGGGATCGTTGAGGTTAAAGGTAGGATAGCTTGCCATTGCAAGGATCTCGCCGCTATCGGCCCTCATGATGATGCAACCCAGATTATTGGCTCCCAAGCCCTTTCGTGCGTTGTTTTCGTATTGATTGCTGAAAGCACGGAGAGATCTCTCCACCATCATCTGAACATTGGTATCGATGGTGGAAACCAGTGTATTTCCGTCAACAGCGGGGATGGTGGTGACTTCCATGGTGGTCTCACCGCTCAAATATCCGTAACGGCGTCCCGAGGTTCCCGAAAGTATGTCGTTGTAATATTCTTCCAGTCCGTAAGAAGCAACGCCATCGGAAAGAGAGAAACCTATGAGATCGCAGGCAAGATTATTCTGGGGATAATAACGAACATAGTACTTTTCGAACCAGACACCCGTTATGTTCTTGTTGTAAAGGCTGTCCTTCTCCTTACCCTCCTCGGGTTTTGTGATGTAGGGAAGGAACCTGCTCATCTCATCGAAGGTAACACCCTTTTTCACCACATAATACTGGGAGTCCGGCACCTGATTTATATAATTGTTTATAACATTGCGATCCACGTCGAAAATGCTGACAAGAGCGTCTATGGTGGCGCTCTTTACAAGGCCCTTGCCGTTCTCCGCTTCCATGGTAAGGAGCTTCTTTACGTCAAGGATAACATTATAAGCTTCACGGCTGGCAGCAAGGACCGTTCCGTTGGCATCGATGATCTCGCCGCGCTTGGCATTGATTATCTGTGAATCATAGGTCTGCTGTGCCAGGATCTTTTGCTGATAGACATCGTCATTGTCTTTGGTAATAAAAATAAGCCGCACCGACAGTGCAACAAAAGTAAAGAGCACGAAAAGAAAAAATACTCCCAACCTGTTTGATACACTTCTTGCGCGGCCTCTTGAAGCCGAAACCCTTGCTTTTTTATTACCTGAATTTACCAAGATAACACCTGCATTACTTCGACAGGTCGTTTATTTGTCTCACATAATCGCTGTTTTCACGCACATAGGAGATAATCTGGTCTTCCGACGCATAAACCATGCCGAGTTCTTCGATTGCAATTCGACGGATCTCATCAAAGTCAACTGCATTTATCATTTTACTATACTCGTCGTCATTTGCAAGAGTCAAGTTATTGAGCTTAGTCTCGTAATAAGAAATGTTGTCGGAAAGGCCTGCGATATCGGACTGAAGCTTTAAGTAAGAAATGAGGGCATAACCCATAACGGTCACAGCTGCCATAAGGAAAAGAACGTATACAAATCCCATGTGCATCTTGTGTGCCTTCTTCTGTTCCCCTCTTAAGGTCCTTAAGGGTTCTCCGGTGGGCGCCTCTTCTATCGCACGTCTCACATCGATGTTTCTTACAGTATTTCCGTATACGTAAGAAGCTTTTGTATTAAATTGTCTTCCCTGACGAACTGTTGCCATTTTGTAACCTCTGTTTCTGTTTATGTTCTTTCAAATACTCTTAACTTTGCGCTTTTGGATCTTGAATTCTCGGATAGTTCTTTTTCGGTGGGTAACACCGGTTTCTTTGTTACGACCTTGCCAAGGGGCTTCCTTCCGCACACACATACCGGAAAGTTCGGAGGACAGATGCAGGGGTTTTCCTGCTCTTTAAAGGCATCCTTAACTATCCTGTCTTCCAGTGAATGGAAGGTTATTATCACCATCCGTCCGCCGGGATTTAAAAACTCCATCATCTCTTTGAGGGAATCCTTAAGTACCTCCAGCTCGTGATTGCATTCGATCCTGATGGCCTGGAAGGTTCTCTTTGAAGGATGACCCCCGGTGGCCTGTATCTTCATGGGAATTGCCGCCCTGATGATATCGTTTAATTCAAAAGTGGTCTCTATGGGCTTTAAGGCCCTTGCTTCCACTATGTGCTTAGCAATGTTCTGTGCGAATCTGTCTTCGCCGTAATCTCTGATGATCTTTGCAAGTTCTTCCTTGGAATAAGTATTGACGATCTCTCTTGCGGTAAGGCTTGCGTCCTTATCCATCCTCATATCTAAGGGAGTGTCGAATCTGTAGGAAAAACCCCGTTCTTCGTTGTCCAGCTGGTAAGAAGAAACCCCCAGGTCCAGGAGTATTCCGTCAAGTCCCGTAACACCCTTACTCTTAAGTATCTTTACCGCATCCCTGTAATTGGATTTGATGACTTCAACATGTTCTTTGAAGGGTTCAAGTTTCTTTGTGGCCGCTTCTATGGCTTCCGAGTCCTGATCCACTCCGTAGAGTTTACCGTTTCCCTTAAGCCTGGAAGCTATCACGGAAGAATGCCCTGCACCTCCGAGAGTGCCGTCCAGATACCTGCCTTCAGGCTTGATATCCAGGTATTCAATTGCTTCGTTAAGCATTACCGAATAGTGTTTAAATTCCATTCAGGTTTCCCAGGGGATCCTGCCTTTAAGGGCTTAGATCCTATATTCCAAGTTCTGCCATCTTCTCGGCTATCTCATCCATGTTGCCTTCGGAAGAAGCATCTTCCCATTTATCCTTGTTCCAGATCTCTATCCTGCTGGCCACTCCGATGAGGACCACATCTTTGTCGAGTCCCGCGAAGTTCCTTAAGACCTGGGGAAGAAGTATCCTTCCCTGTTTGTCCGGCTCCACCTGAGCCGCACCCGCCAGCATGAACCTTACGAAGGCTCTGGCATCTTTGTTGGTAAGGGGTAAAGCTTTTAATTTCTCTTCAAGCAGTTTCCATTCGTTCTCGTCATACACAAACAGGCAGCCGTCCAATCCTTTCGTGACAACGAATTCGTCGCCCAGTTCCTCGCGGAACTTCGAAGGAATGATGAGTCTGCCTTTTTCGTCCACTGTGTGATTGTATTCACCCATAAACATACTCATCACCTACTTCACGAACGAATCTACCACTTTTCACCACCAATGTACCACTCTCTACCACTTACACCCACATTTTAATAAATTTTTAAGAAAAAAGCAAGTGTTTTTTATTCAAAAAACCTTGATTTTACGCCATTTGAGGGCAAAAAAAGAGCCCTGCACACAATCTTGTGCAAGGCTCCGTTTTCGAACACTATATATAGTTTTTTCTTCAAAAATAATTTTTGGTTAATCCCATATAAACGGCTGTTTTCTGCCATTTATACATTGAATCTGAACAGGATCACGTCTCCGTCCTTGACCACGTAGTCCTTTCCTTCCATTCCCACCATTGCCTTTTCCCTTGCCGCTGCAAGAGAACCGCATTCCAGAAGATTTTTATAGTTGACAACCTCGGCTTTGATAAAGCCGCGTTCAAAGTCGGAATGGATCTTTCCCGCAGCCTGAGGTGCCTTGGTCCCCACCTTGATGGTCCAGGCTCTGCATTCGTCCTCACCGGCGGTAAGGAAGCTCATAAGACCGAGGATCTTGTAGGATGCGGCAATAAGCTTGTCAAGGCCCGATTCCTTAAGTCCAAGTTCCTCTAAGAACATCTGCTTTTCGTCATCCTCCATCTCGGCGATCTCCTGCTCGATCTGGGCGCTGATGACAAATACTTCGCTGCCGTCCTTCTTGGCAAACTCTCTCACTGCCTGAACATATTTGTTGGAATTTCCGTCATCGGCGCAGTCGCTTTCCGCAACATTGGCAGCATAGATCACGGGCTTTGCTGTTAAAAGATTGTAAGACGCAAAGAATTCCCTTAAATCCTCGTCATCGGGAACCTCAAAGGTCTTTGCAAGGTTTCCGGCTTCAAGATACTTGTATATTTCCTGGGCAAAATCACGCTCTTTGGCATATTTCTTGTCGTTGTTGGCTGCACGGGATACCTTGGCTATACGTCTTTCAAGGATCTCCATATCGGAGAAGATAAGTTCAAGATTGATGGTCTCTATATCTCTCACGGGATCGATGCTTCCGTCAACGTGGATGATGTTGGAATCCTCAAAGCAGCGGACCACATGAACAATGGCATCCACTTCCCTGATATTTGCAAGGAACTGGTTTCCGAGACCTTCACCCTTGGAAGCGCCCTTAACAAGTCCTGCGATATCAACAAACTCGATGGTGGCATGGGTCACCTTCTTTGTATTGTAAAGCTTTCCGAGAGCCTCAACTCTCTCATCCGGTACAGGTACCACGCCTACGTTGGGATCGATGGTCGCAAAGGGATAGTTTGCAGCCAAAGCCCCCGCCTTGGTAAGTGAATTGAACAATGTGCTTTTGCCTACGTTGGGCAGGCCTACGATTCCCAGTTTCATGATATGTTAATCTCCTTTATGTACATCAAATGCAAGCGACTCCTTTTCTTTTTACGAAAAAGAGCCCGAGTGCGAGCAATATATTACCACACCCGGGTTCTTTTATCAATAACGTTAGAAGCAACGCTTTATTCCCCGTAAAGAAGGTATTTTGCCCGAAGGTCTTTATACTCCGTCAGCTCTTCTTTCCAGGATTCCTTGATGGTATCCGCATCTGCCCCGCCTGCTATCATCTTTCGAACCCTGTCGGTACCCATAAGGTAATCGATCCAGTACCTGCCCTTTCCGTCGGGTTTTCCGAAGAAATCAAGGTCCGGATGGAGTTTTTCTACAGCTCTGAAGGCTTCGATGAGATAGGAAAGGTCTATCCCTTTCTTTGTTATCTCCTCCACCGGTACGGCCGAAAGATCCTTACCGAAACACTCCTCTCCTTCAAAGGGAGGATTCTTCGCTCCCTCCATGGAAACGGGAATGAATATATGGTCATAATCGGGATTGTCGGGCAAATACGGGCTTCCGAAAATGCAGAAGGGATTGTCCGTTCCCCGCCCCGGAGAAACACAAGTATTTTCAAAAAGGCAGGTGGAGGGATAAAGATAGATTGCCTCCATGGTCTTAAGATTGGGTGAAGGTGCCTGTTTGAGCCTGTATAGGTCCGAATGGTTATAGTTTTTGCAGGGGATGACCGTAACGTCACATGTAAGTCCCTGTCCGAGCCACCCCTCCCCCAGGATCATCTTTGCCATTTCTCCAAGAGTGAGGCCATGAACCGCGGGAATGGGAAGAAGCCCCACACCCGACTTGAATCCCTCCTCAAGGACCGGTCCGTCAACATAAAAGCCGTTGGGATTGGGGCGGTCCAAAAGGATTACGCCTTTTCCGTATTTGGCGCAGACCTGCATGAGATGGAACATCGACACATAGTAGGTATAGAATCTTGTACCCACGTCCTGAATATCTACTATGAGAGTATCAAACTCCGACATGCGGGAATCGGAAATGTTTACAAGGCTTTTTGAGTCCGCAGGATATATGGGAAGGTTTGTTTTTTCATCTACACTCTCCGTCACCTTCGCTCCCGCATCGAGATTCCCGCGAAAGCCGTGTTCCGGAGCAAACACGCAGGTTACATCCACTCCTCTTTCAATAAGGGCGTCAACTATGTGGGCCTGCCTTTCCGTGTCGTTTCCCACTAATCCGGTGTGATTTGAGAATACGGCAACACGTTTGCCCGAAAGCAAGGGAATATATTCATCAAAGCGTTCATCACCAAGGATGATATCGTCTCCGGCCTCGGTATCCTGCATATCATCCTCCCGAAGAGCTCCGGTCTTTTCATATATTTCTTTTACCAGCTCCCGGTACTTGTCGCTTCCCATTTTGTCCATTTCTTTGGCAAGCAGGTCTGCCTTGGCTTTGGCATTCAGGATCTGCGGATGATCTTCACGCATGCCCTCCGGGATCAGCTTCACCGATCCTCTTGCCATGTCTGCGCAAAGGTCCAGGAGCCGTTCCTTTACATCCGTGCCCGAATCCATGCCTACGGACAGGATCTCCGCCACAAACCCGAGAGTTGCCGATGTGTAGCAGGAACCGGAAAACTTGTTTAAGTTCTTTGTCCTGTCGGCAAAGGGAGAATTGATCTTGTTTGTAAGGTAGGTAATGACCAGATCTCTTTCCGGGTCCACTATCACAAGTGTTCCGGTCCATCCCTGATGTCCGAAGGCTCCGGATGAGCTCCCGGTTCCAAAGTACCATACCCTTTCAAGATCCGCTTCTCTCCACCATCCAAGGCCCCAGTTTGCGTAATCCGTGCTTTTGGGTGCCGTAAAGCTGTCAAGGACATCCCGGGAAAAGAAAGAGTTGATGCCGTATCCTCCCGTCAGCATACAGGAGGCAAGCTTTGCAAGATCCGTGGCGTTGGCAAAAAGTCCCGCGTGACCGGAGACCCCGGCCATGCAGTAATATGCTTTTTCATCGTGCACTTCACCCTGAAGGGTGTATCTTCTGATACCGTCAAAGGAAACCCCGCCGTCCCTGGTGTTTCCGTTTAATTCCGTGGCCGCACAGTCCGAAGCCGAAAAACCGTGTTCAAGGGGTGTATAGGTTATCCTAGTAAGCTTCAAAGGATCCCAGAAAACCTCCTTGAGATAGGAATTAAGATCCATGCCGGTCACCTTCTCGATGACAAAGCCCAGGACCATATAGTCAACATCGGAATACAGAGTCTCGGTTCCGGGCTCATACATAAGGGGTGTACGGCAGATCTGTTTTAATGTTTCACGTCTTGTGGCATCATCGGCACCGTTACCCGCAAAAAGCACGTTGTCGGCGCCCCCGCCCTGGGTCTCCTGATTGACCCTTGGATTAAAGTATCTGGGGTCTGCGGGAAAGCCTCCCTGGTGGCATAGAAGATCCCTGATGGTAAGGTTTTCCTTCCAAAGCCTCTGGGTCTCCACGGAAACCTTCTTTCTCCCTCTGTAATTGATGGAGATAACATCTTTAAAGAACCCGTCTCCGAGATAATCCGAGACACGGTCCTCAACTTTAAGGGTTCCGTCAGTCACCAGTTTCTGGATGGCATAATTCACCGAAAACATCTTGGTCACCGAAGCCAGGTCATAAAGGGTTTCGGTGGTGGCGGGAACAGGATCTTCTATCCTGCTTCCGTCTCTGTTATAGGAATTTATGTTGCCCCAGGCATTTTCGTATACAAGGCGCCCGTTCCTTATGACGGAAAGAGAAGCACCGGTAAATCCGTTTTCCACATCCGCAGTGATCAGATCCGAGATCATGCCAAGGGAATCGGGAGAGATACCTTCTTCTTCCGGATCCCCCGGCAAAACCTCGGGATAAGGTATGTATACCCTGACCTTTGACTCCGTATCAAAAGGAGTAACTCCTGAGATCTGCAGGGAATTGGTGCCGTTACGGACTATATCCGAAATATCCAGGCTGTAGGTCTTTCCGCCCACGCATTGTGATGTGTCTATGGGAGTATCATTGACATAGAGAGTAAATCCTTCGATACCTTCATCGGGGGAGATATAAAGAGTCCCCTGATCATGATAAGCCTTAAATGACATTGCGGAATTAAGGGCAAGGGTAGTATCCGTATAACCGTTCCAATCGGGAAAAGAAACTGCTCTCTGCCACCCGCCCGAAGGAAGGTCGCTTATTTGGGGCTTGGGAATCTGCACTTTTATAACAGGGGGTTCTTCTGTAACGGTTTCCGGCACGGAAACAGCCGCGGGATCACCCTGTGAAACGGAGGAAGAGATCTCCGTACTTACAGAAACGGGGTGCTTTGATGCGCACCCCGTCAAAAGAATCATTGAAATGACGAAAAGATAAATGGTAGTTTTCTTCATGTCTAATGCTTATCAAGATCTGTCTTTAAAAGCCGTCTGATATCGTCAACGGAAAGCCACTGTGTATTGGTGCCCGAAGAATACTCAAATTCAGGCTCTACCAGCTTGCCGCCGGGAATGATGCTTCTTTCGCCCCACCAGTTATACTGGGGATATACGATAAAGTGCTTCTCGTACTCATAGGTGTGAAGGGAATCTTCTCTGGTGACCATGATCTCGTGAAGCTTCTCGCCTTCGCGGATACCCACTTCAATCTTTTCACAGTCGGGAAGCATTGCCTCCGCAAGATCGGTGATCTTAAAGGAAGGGATCTTTGAAATAAAGGTCTCTCCGCCCCTTGCTTCGTCAAGGGCCTTGATCACCAGCTTAACGCCCTCTTCAAGACTGATCCAGAATCTGGTCATGCGGAAATCGGTAATGGGAAGAGCCTTCTCTCCCTTGTCGATCTTGTTCTGGAAGAAAGGAATTACGGAACCGCGGCTTCCCGCAACGTTACCGTAACGAACGATGGCAAATCTGGTGCCGTCGGCTCCGCCGTAGGAATTTGCTGCGGCAAAAAGCTTATCGGAAACCAGTTTGGTGCCTCCGTAAAGGTTAATGGGGTTAACGGCCTTGTCGGTGGAAAGAGCCACAACCTTCTTGACACCTGCCTGAAGGGAAGCACTGATAACATTCATGGCGCCGTTGATATTGGTCTTGATGGCTTCATTGGGGTTGTATTCACAGGCGGGAACCTGCTTTAAAGCAGCGGCATGGATCACATAATCAACTCCGTTAAGAGCCATTCTGAGGCGGGCCTCATCCCTTACATCGCCGATGAAGAACCGAAGTATCTTACTGTGCTCGGCATATTCGTTGCTCATGATGAACTGCTTATATTCG
>JAEEGL012824226.1_pt1 | contig 19201 bp, 14 predicted proteins | sample 9134231 | NCBI WGS metagenome assembly JAEEGL01 (sample SAMN16246548, study PRJNA631951) | gut metagenome | biome: gut microbiome; feature: rumen; material: fiber-attached | host: Bos | place: Iran: Karaj | collected 2018-10 | reverse complement strand
CTCAAAAGTCGTTTGTCGGCAAAATATAATTATTCCGAACGGTTTGCACCATACGTCTTTGTGGAATTTCGTAGCGTGTTGAATGCACCTGTGGTTGTGGCTTCGTATGACGGCACAAACTATCTTACATCGTCGGGTAGTAAAACTGGCGATGCAGGTTGGTTTTTAGACGGATTCAGCGGAAGCTATCTCAATAGAATCCGTTTGGGGGTAGGTGCTCAAATTAAGTTTGATGTGCACAACGGTTTGAATATCTGTTTGTTACTTGACCGAGTGAGTGACAAAATTGTTGACGCAAATGCCGAAGGAACAAAACTGAAGTCCTATACAAAAGAAACTGGATTTGTGGGACAAATTGGCGTAGGGTATGTGTACTCGTTTTAGAAAATGTTTTCCATGTAAATGTGGAAAATATTTTGAAGACGTGCTGTAAAAAATTATTTTTGTATGACGTTTTTAGATTAGAGCCGACATACGGTTCCGTAAAAGGATTTTCATTATGAAAAAAATATATTCGTTCATTTTTCTCTTTGCAATGGGCATTTCGCTCAATGCACAGAAGATTCTGTTTATTGGCGATTCGATAACCGACGGCAAATGGGGCTACGAATGCGATGGCACGCGTAATACCGATGACATGAATCATATTTTTGGGCACGGTTACATGTATCTCATAGCGGCAAAATATATGGCGGTTTATCCCGATTCGGCTATGCAGTTCTACAATAGGGGCATTAGCGGTAACACGGTGAAAGATTTGGCGGAACGTTGGGATTCCGATGTGCTCAGTGTCAATCCTGACGTGCTTTCGGTGCTAATCGGCATCAACGATGTGCTGAACGACAATCCGTCGGTCGATACCGTGGCTTTTGAAAAAACGTATCGTGAGATTCTTACCAAAAGCAGGACTCAAAATCCTAATCTTGTGATTCTTCTTGGCGAACCATTTTGCGAGAACGGTTTTAGAATTGACGGCGAAGGAGTTATCCGAAAAAAATGTGAGGCATTGTCGCGAGCGGTACAGCGAATAGCCAAAGATTATGATGCCAGTTTCATTCCCTGTCAGGCATTTTTCGACAAGCTCTGCAAGGAAAGTGGCAATACTTCGTATTGGATTTGGGACGGCGTTCATCCAACACCTGCGGGGCATTATAAAATGTCGGTTCTTTGGGAACAACACTTACCTACTAAAAAATAGGAATTGTAAATGCAGTGTTGAACATACGGATTTGTATATATTTGTGTAAAGAAAAATTCTATAACAAATAAACGCAATGATTAGAAGGGCAAATAAAAACGATATAGCACAGATTATCAATCTGTTGCTTCAAGGCGATATGGTTCATTTTCGGATTCGTCCCGATATATTCAAGCCAAACACAACAAAATATAACGAGCAGGAACTCAGTGAAATTATTGACGATGCCACGAAGCCCATATTTGTTTACGACGACGGTGGCGTGTTGGGTTATCTATTTTGTCAAATTACTGAAATTCAAAATAATAGCTTGTTGCAAGATATAAAAACACTCTATATTGACGACCTCTGTGTTGACGAAAAAGCCCGTAAACGGCACATAGGGAAAGCACTGTTTGAATTTGTTCGTGAATATGCACAATCAATCGGTTGCCATAATATTACGCTGAACGCATGGGCAGGCAACGACCCTGCATTGTCTTTCTATAGGAATATGGGAATGAAACCACAGAAAACCTGTATGGAACTTGTATTGAGATAAGAATAAGATTAGTGATTTTAAAAGATTTTCTTGTATTCAGCGTTCAAAAAACGAAAAATAATCTGTGTGAGGCTGATAACAAAGATTGTTAATAACTTATTCAATACTTTACAACGAAATCCCCCTGCCGAAAAATAGTTTTTTGTACATTCGCTTGCATTTCCTATAAAAGGGATGATGTGTAAATTGAATTTGTTAAAATAAAATATAATGGCAGAAGAAACAAGTAAAGCGTATACTGGTGACAGTATACAGGTTTTGGAGGGACTTGAGGCGGTAAGAAAACGTCCTGCGATGTATATCGGCGACATTGGCGAACGCGGATTGCACCATTTGGTGTACGAGGTTGTTGATAACTCTATAGACGAGGCATTGGCAGGTTATTGTAATCATGTAGAAGTTACAATCAACGAAGATAATTCCATTACGGTAAAGGATAACGGTCGTGGTATTCCTGTTGATTGGCACAAAAAGGAAAATAAGTCGGCACTTGAAGTTGTAATGACGGTGTTGCACGCGGGCGGTAAGTTCGATAAATCTTCATATAAAGTTTCCGGCGGTTTGCACGGTGTGGGTGTTTCGTGTGTGAATGCGCTTTCTACCAAGTGTGTCGTCACTGTTTGCCGTGACGGAAAAATCTATCGTCAAGAATATGCGAAAGGGAAACCTGTGACAGCTGTCGAAGAAGTAGGACAGACTAAAGACCGTGGTACCGAAGTGGCTTTCTGGCCTGATGGCTCGATATTCTCTACGACAGAATATCAGTTCTATATTTTGGAAAATCGTCTTCGAGAATTGGCATATTTGAACAAGGGTGTACGTCTGCAGCTGACAGACAAACGTTCGCTCGATGCAGAAGGTAAGCCGAAATCGGTGCAATTCTATTCTGAAGAAGGTTTGAAAGAATTTGCAACGTATCTTGACGAATCTCGCGAATCGTTGTTCAACGACGTGGTTTATATTGATACGGAAAAGAACGGCATTCCTGTGGAAATTGCTTTGCGTTACAATACTTCATACAACGAAAACATTCATTCGTATGTAAATAACATCAATACGATTGAAGGTGGTACGCATTTGGAAGGGTTCCGTCGTGGTTTGACTCGTTCGTTGAAAAAATATGCCGACGGGCTTGGCATATTGGAAAAACAAAAAATAGAAATCAGCGGTGAAGACTTCCGTGAAGGTTTGACTGCTGTAATTTCCGTAAAAGTTCAGGAACCGTTGTTCGAAGGACAGACAAAGACAAAACTCGGAAACTCTGAAGTTTCGAGTGCCGTTGACCAAGCTGTGACGGAAATGCTCGGCTATTACATGGAAGAACATCCAAAAGAAGCGAGAACGATTATAGATAAGGTCGTTTTGGCAGCCCGTGCACGTATTGCCGCACGTAAGGCCCGCGATGTTCAACGTAAAACTGCCATGACTGGCGGTGGTCTGCCAGGAAAATTGGCCGATTGTTCCGACAGAAATCCTGAAAAATGTGAATTGTTCCTTGTCGAGGGAGATTCGGCAGGTGGTTCGGCAAAACAAGGCCGTGACCGACACTTCCAAGCAATTCTTCCGTTGCGTGGTAAAATTCTGAACGTGGAAAAAGCCATGTTGCATAGAATTTACGAGAGCGAAGAAATCAATAATATTATGAAGGCTCTCGGTATTACAATCGGTAACGATGAAGACAGCAAGGCGGTGAACATCGAAAAAATCCGTTATCACAAGATAATAATAATGTGTGATGCCGATGTCGATGGAAGCCATATCGAAACATTGGTAATGACGTTGTTCTTCCGTTACATGAAGGAAGTGATTGAAAAAGGCTATTTGTATGTCGCTTGTCCTCCGTTGTATTTGGTGAAATCGAAATCTAAAAAGAACGAACAGCGTTATTGTTGGACAGAGGAAGACCGTATTGCTGCAATTGAGGAATTTAGTGCTGGACGCGATGTTGACAAGGCTGTGACGGTACAACGCTACAAAGGTCTTGGTGAAATGAACCCTGAACAGTTGTGGGAAACGACCATGTGTCCGGAAAATCGTACGCTTCGTCAGGTAAATATTGAAAGCAGTGCCGCTGCCGATGCTGCAATTGCGATGTTGATGGGCGATGACGTTCCTCCACGCCGTCAGTTTATTGAGGAAAATGCGAAGTTCGCAAATATTGATGCTTAATTTAAAATTATATAAAAATGGAATTTATTGTTTCGTCATCTGACTTATTAAGTCAACTAAATACCATAAAAGGTGTAATAAATTCAAAGAACACGCTTCAGATTTTGAATTGCTTCATCTTTACGTTGGATGGAAATACGTTGAAAATCGAGGCTTCTGACTTGGAAACCACTTTGGAAACGAGTTTAGTGCTTGAAAATGTGAAAGGAAGTGGTGTGATTGCCATCGATGCAAAGAAATTGACGGATATGTTGGGCTTATTCTCTGACGAACCGTTGACATTCAAAATTGATTTGACAAATTATAAAATTCACATTCTTTCTGCAAGCGGTGAATACGACATTGTAGGTATGAGTGGTGAAGAATTTCCAAAAAATCAGGCGTTGGCAGATAATAGTTCTTCGTTTACGGTTCCTGCAGAAGTTTTGCAGAAAGCTGTGGCAAGCACTTCGTTTGCAACGTCAGATGACGATGCGCGTCCAATTTTGACAGGTATTTTATTTGAATTGACAGACGAACATCTTCGTTTGGTCGCTACGGATTCTCACAAATTGGCTCGCTACACTCGTACTGATGTTAAGGCGGAAAACAACGCTTCGTTCATCTTCCCGAAGAAACCGGCAAATATCTTGAAAAATATTTTGAACAAGGAAGCAGCCGATAATGCAGTGAATGTGAAATTCGACGAAAAACAAGTGATAATTTCATTAACGAATTTTGTATTGAACTGCCGTTTGATTGAAGGTAAATATCCAAATTATGCAGCAGTAATTCCAGCTCAAAATCCGAATGTGTTGCAAATCAACAAAATGGATTTCTATCAGAAACTTCGTCGTGTGGCTTATTTTGCTGACCCGTCAAATGGTTTGGTGAAATTGGAAATGTCGGGATCTTCATTGTCAATCAAGGCTCAAAACCTCGACAGCGATAGCAAGGCAGCAGAAGAATTGAACTGTAATTACGAAGGTGACGATGATATGAAAATCGGATTCAAGTCGAAATTCTTGTTGACGATTTTGGATAATATCAATAGCGAAGACGTAAGTATTCAAATGTCCGATCCGTCAAGAGCTGGAATCATCGTTCCAGTTGATAAACCAGACGAGAACGAAGATGTGCTTATGCTTTTGATGCCTATGATGATTTAATAAAAACTTTTATATAAACAGAGAGTGATGAGCAATCGTCACTCTTTATTTTTTTGTTATGAAACTACATTTAACAAGACCATTAGCGTTTTTTGACTTGGAAACAACGGGAATCGACGTTGTGAAAGATAGAATAGTCGAAATTTCAATCTTAAAAGTTATGCCGAACGGAGACGAGGATTCCATTACACGACGGGTGAATCCAGGCATGCACATTCCCGAAACGGCAACGGCGGTACATCATATTACCGATGAGGACGTGGCGGATAAACCTTTGTTTTCGGCAATTGCAAAAGATATAGCAGAGATGTTAAAGGATTGTGATATAGCAGGTTACAATTCCAATAAATTCGATGTTCCATTGTTGGCGGAGGAATTCTCGCGCGCGGGAATTATTTTTGATTGGACAAAACGTAAAATGGTCGATGTGCATGTTCTGTATTTGAAGAAAGAACCACGTACGCTTTCGGCTGCATATAAGTTCTATTGCGAAAAAGATTTGGAAGGCGCTCATGCCGCCGATGCCGATACTTATGCTACATACGAGGTTTTACAGGCTCAATTGGACAAATATCCAGACATTCAAAACGACGTAGATTTCTTATGCGAATATACGCATCAAACGAAAAATGTTGACTTCGCAGGTCGTATTGTATATAATGACAAAAAACAGGAAATCTTCAATTTCGGAAAATACAAAGGACAACTTGTATCAGACGTATTTAGAAGAGATCCAAGTTATTATAGCTGGATGATGAATGGCGAATTTCTTCAAAATACGAAGGACGTCATCACTCGCATTAAGTTGAATACATTCGGAAAATAACGATGAAAATCATTGCAATGGAACAAAACGGCACACCTGCCGAGAAATCTTTTGCTTGTTATCCCGATACGACTTTGATTCGGGACAATGAAGATTTTTATGTCCCAAATTTTTCGAAGAATATTGTTGCATATTGTGGTATTTGTTTGTTATTCAATAAAATAGGGAAGTGCATAGAACCGCAGTTTGTCAGTCGTTATTATTCTGAATTTGGCGTTGCAATAAAATTTATTGCTTCAGATGTTTATCAAAATGCGGTAGAACGGGGGTGTTCGACGGACATGGCAAAATGTTTTGATTTGTCGCTTGCTGTCAGTAACGAGAAAATCTCTTGCGATAAATTGCAGAATATCAATCTCGCCGTTTCAATGAACGGAACGCCTCTTGATGTGCAAGTCGCTTCGTATCAGAAAATTGCGGAAGCAGTTGCTGAAGCTACAAAGTATTATACCGCAAAAGTTGGTGATTTGTTTTTCCTTCCGTGTGTTGAGGTTCCGACAGCAGTGTCAATTGGAGATGTTTTTGATGTTTCATTGCAGAATCAGCAGTTGCTGACCTGTACAATAAAGTAGGTTTATGGATTTACAGCGAGTATGGAATTTTTTGTCTGATCTGGCAGAAAACAATAATAAACAATGGTTCGATGCACATAAGGAAATCTATAAAATCGCATTGGCTGATTTTCAGTTGTTTACGGAACAATTGATTGCAGGTCTTTCTCGGTTCGACAAATCGTTGGAAGGGCTTACCGTTAAAGATTGTACGTACAGAATTTATCGTGACTTGCGTTTTTCATTGGATAAAACGCCGTATAAAACCCACATGGGCGCGTATGTGTGTCCGCAAGGTAAAAAAAGTTGGAATTCAGGCTATTATGTACATATAGAACCGAAAGGTGAGTGTATGCTTGTGTCTGGACTCTATATGCCGATGCCTAATGTTATAAAGAGTGTGCGCGAGGAAATCATGCTCGAAGGTGCAAGGTTCGATAAAGCCATAAAATCATGTAAGGGTTTTACGCTTGACTGGCAGTCCGCGTTGAAAAAAATTCCGCAAGGATATAATGCTGAAGATGAATTTTCTCAGTATTATAGGTTGAAGGATTATATTGTCACACAAGAACTTACCAAGGAACAGGTTGTGTCTCCCGATTTCTTGAATTTTGTATTGAAAGAGTTCGAAAAAACATATACTTTTAATGTGATTTTGAATGATTGCGTCTCGTATGCAAAAGAAAACTTTTAATGCAATGAAACAGACTACCTTATGCTATTTGGAGAACGATGGCAAATATTTAATGTTGCATCGCACCAAAAAGCAGAACGATATAAATCACGATAAATGGATTGGAGTCGGAGGAAAGTTCGAAGAGGGTGAAACTCCCGAACAATGTATGTTGCGTGAGGTGTTTGAGGAAACGGGATTTTCGGTAACAAAATGGAAATATCGTGGTGTTGTGACGTTCTATCTAAATGAATCATACGGCGAAACCATGCACTTGTTCTCGTGTTTGGAATGGAACGGGAAACAAAAAGTGTGCGATGAAGGTGATTTGGAATGGATTGACAAACAGAAACTTGCAGAATTGCCAATGTGGGAAGGCGATAAGATTTTTTTGAAGTTGGTAAACAATTTAGACGAGCCGTTTTTCAATCTCAAGTTGGTATATCAGGGAGAAAAACTTATCTCTGCTGAAAAGGACGGTGTTTCAATTGCGTTATAATCATGTATTTATGGGGCGACAATCGGCGTTTTAATTCGTATAAACGTTTTTTGCAGGAACGTTTCGGTGGTCGTATGCAGAAACTTACGTTGAATGCTGGTTTTACGTGTCCGAACCGTGACGGGTCCATCGGTGTAGGCGGTTGCACTTACTGTGTGAACGATGCGTTCAATCCTTCATACTGCGATGTGCGGAAGTCTGTTACGCAGCAATTGGACGAAGGCATAGAATTTCATCAAAATCGATACAGAAGGGCAGACGGGTATCTTGCGTATTTTCAAGCGTATTCCAATACGTATGCGTCATTGGAGAAAATGGACGAAATCTATCGTCCGGCGATAGAGCATCCCGACGTAAAAGGAATTGTCGTTGGAACTCGTCCCGATTGTATTGACGAAGGAAAATTGGAATATTTTGCCAAGTTACAGGAAAAAATGTTTGTTTCCATAGAATATGGTGTTGAGTCGTGTTTTGATGAAACATTACAGCGGATAAATCGTGGACATACCTTCCAACAGGCCGTTAATGCGTTTGAACTGACAAAGAAATACGGTATACATACAGCAGGTCATTTTATGTATGGATTGCCAGGTGAAACACCCGATATGTGGCTCGATGCGGTAAAAATGATTAATGACTTGCCAATGAACGGCATTAAATTTCATCAGTTACAATTGATAAAAAACACTAAAATAGAACAGGAGTTTTACGAGAAATCTTCTGATTTCCATTTATTTACGATTGATACGTATGTTCCGTTTATTGTTGATATTACAGAACGGCTCAATCCGTCGTTTGTGATTGAACGTTTTGCCGGCGAAGTTCCACCACGTTTTTTGCGTGAAAATACGTGGGGTCTGACGCGTTATGATGTTGTGCTACAACGAATAGAAAAAGAATTGGAACGACGCGACACGTTTCAAGGAAAGATTTATTTGAATTACAAAAACTGATTTTTTGAACTTGTGGTGAAAGTGCGTGGCGATTTTCAAGTCTGTTATTTCACCCCATAAATGTATTTTTCGTACCAATTTGCGCTATTTCGCGTATTAGTAATAATATGTATACCTATTTTTTGACGATGATGTTTTTAGATACGACTTTTGCGTAAACAAAAACAAAAAATATGGCTCATAAGTATGTAGCGAGAGATTTCTCGAAATTCAAAGATGTTACAAGAATATTCGATGTTCTTGAGTATTACAAGGATAATAATCCTCATCAGCAGATTGCCTTAGGTGGAAAAAACACTGGTTCGTGGGTTACGTATAGCCCCGACGAGTATAGAGAATATGCGAATAATGTCAGCTATGCATTGATGGCATTGGGAATACAACCAAATGACAAAGTTGCCATTATTTCAACTAACCGCCCAGAATGGAATATGCTCGATATGGGTATTATGCAGATTGGTGCTGTGGTTGTGCCGGTTTACCCTACTATCGGCGAAAACGACTACCGGTATATTTTGAATCACTGCGAGGCAAAAGTAGTGTTTATGGAAGGTGCCGAAGTGATGAAAAAAATCACAGCCGTGAAGGATGATTTGAAAAATGTGGAACATTTCTACACGTTCGTTGACAGAAAAGAATATCCTTATTTCTCACAATTGATTGATTTGGGAAAAGCTAATCAAAAACCCGAAGAACTTGAGGCTCGTAAAAAGGCTGTCGCTCCAAATTCATGTGCTACAATCGTTTATACTTCGGGAACAACAGGAACACCTAAAGGAGCAATGTTGTCGCATAATAATATTGTAAACCAGTTGAAAGCTTTGCGTGCAACTCCGTCGGCTTCTTCAACGCGTGCATTGAGTTTCTTGCCGTTGAGTCACGTGTACGAAAGAATGTTGGTTTACTTGTACCAATATCTTGGAATGTCGGTTTACTATGCTCAGAACTTGGGTACTATAGCCGAAAACATTAAGGAAATCTGCCCAACAATGATGACGTGCGTTCCTCGTGTGTTGGAAAAAATGTACGACAAGATTTACGACAACGGAAAGAAGATGAAAGGTCTGTCGAAGAAGATCTTCTATTGGGCTATCGACGTTGCCAAACAATATAGAATTGAAAAGAGCGACCGTCCGTTCGGTTATAATTTAAAACTTGCTATAGCAAGAAAATTGGTTCTCAACAAGATAGCAGCTGCTGTCGGTGGCGATTTTGATATTCTTGTGTCGGGTTCGGCAGCTATTCCTTCGCATTTGGTTTCTTTCTTCTGCGCAGCAGGAATGACAATGTTCGAAGGCTATGGAATGACAGAAACATCGCCAGTTATCGCGGTAAGTAACCGTAAAAAATATGGTCGTGAGGCTGGAACAGTTGGTCAAGCACTTGATGGCGTTGACGTTCGCATTTCTGAACGTGGCGAGGTGATTTGTAAAGGTCACAACGTGATGATGGGTTACTACAAAGCACCAGAATTGACTGCCGAAGTAATCGACGAAGACGGCTGGATGCATACCGGTGACCTTGGAAAATTCAACGACAGAGGTCAGTTGATTTTGACAGGTCGTATCAAATCGTTGTTCAAGACAGCATTTGGTAAATATGTAAATCCACAAATTCTTGAAGAGCGTTTCTCTACATCGCCATTTATTGAAAATATGGTGGTTGTGGGTGAAGGTCAGAAGTTTGCCGCTGCAATTATTTCTCCGAATTTCGAATTTTTGAAATCTTGGTGTGCAAACCACGATGTGGTATACACAAGTCCGGCAGAAATGGTGAAGGACAAAACCATCATTGCCCGTTTTAAACGCGAAATTGACAAATTCAACAAGGAATTCGGCGATACGGAACAAATTAAGAAATTTGAACTTGTTCCTGAAACTTGGGGAATGGAAAATGGCTTCCTAACTCCAACGTTGAAAGTAAAACGTGGTGTTGTTGCCGACCGCTATAAAGACACAATCGCTAAATTGTTCGCTTAGGCAACATCGACGATTTCGTCTAAATCAACATACCAAATATACCCTTTAGGGGTATAGCCCATAAGTGAGAGGATATTGATATATTCTCTCACTTGTTGTATATGGCTCAATGGTTTCTCTTTGGTAAATTTATAGTCAATTATTGTCACTTCGTTACCTTTGATGAGCATGCGGTCGGGTCGCTTTTCTGTACCGCCTTGCAACAATAGTGGCTGCTCGGTGAGAATGCTGTCCCACGATTGGTCGAACCAATGGCAGACGCGTTCGGCGGAAAGTTTTGCTTTAAGAGTTTCGGAAATCTTTTTCTTTTCCTCTTGTGAAAATAATTCAGGTGGACAATATTGATTGACGCATGAATCAACATTCTCAATAGAAGAAATATGTTCGAGTATTTTGTGCATGAGCAATCCGTGTTCCCGCTCTGTCTGCGGTTGATTGAGCATTTCTATGAAATGTTTTGAATTCTTGTCGGGCAAAAGTTTTGCATTCGATTCTTCTCCGTCGATGTTTGTAATTGGATAGTCTTCTATATTTTTTGCTTTTGCCTGTTCTTTTTTTTCTGTTGTTGGTTTTGCGCTGCCTAAAATAAATGTATCGTTCTCGAAAATCGCTTCGGGAAACTTGTTTTTGATTTTTTCTAAAGTTTCTAATGTAGATGTTTCATAATCATATATATACAGTTCTTCGCACGGTCGAGTGCAGGCAACGTACAGAGCATTGAGATTGTCGATTTCTATATTGTGCATTTCTTCGACATACGCATCGCAAAACGTGGTGTCTTCTAAATTTCCTGATAGATTGACGTAAGGAAGTTCTTCATAATCAGTCTTATAGAGAGCTGAATATGAATTCTTCTTGGCTCGGGTGAATTTCGGCATTATCACAACGGGATATTCCAATCCTTTTGACGTATGCACGGTGTAAGCACTCATATATCCCGCTGTTTGTGCTTGTTGTAAGTACGTAGAATCTTTCACCTCGTCCCAATGTTCAAGAAAATGGGAAATGTTGGTATTGTTGTTTTTTGAATACGTATACACAAGGTTCTGAAAATCTGTGATGTACGCAATTTCAGATGGAATTTCGTGCAAGGAGAATTTTTCAATAATACTTTCGATAGTTTCAAATAGGGACATGTTTCGGGAAATGTCTGTCTCGTCGGTTGGAAGTGCATTTCCCGTAAGACTTGTATAGGCATATTCCAAAAATGAATCATAAAATTGTGCGTCTCTGCTATCTTGAGAAACTGTCATTTTTTGTAAGTATGTAGTGATGAATTGCACTGCTAATGAATTGTTTACGAGCATAGCCTCTTTGCTCATGACGGAAAGAGAGTCTTTATATTTAACGTATTGAGCATCGTTCTTTTTCTTGTTGAAAAATTCAACTAAGCGAGAAATGTCTTTCTTCTCGTAACAGAGAAACACTATATCTTCGGCTTTTCTGCCGCCGTCTATAAGCGAAATAACTTTTTGAAAAATTTCCTCAAGAATCGCTTCCCTTTGTTCTTCGACGGAGATTCTTTTTTTATCTGGAGATTTTTCTACGTTCACGATTTTTATCTCAACGCAGCCTCCGTCGCCTTTTTTTACACCCTGTCCGCAGTCGGCATAAATTTCGCGTATTGTGCCGAAATCTACGCCGTGGCTGTTGTTAAAACTCGTTTCGACGTCATTTGCGTAGACTTTGAAAAATTCATTATTGAATGAGACGATGTTTTGCAAACTGCGGTAATTGTCCGATAAAGGATAGATTTTTGATTCAAAACTGCTGTCGTTGTGCAGATTGTGGAGCAGTTTCCAGTCGCCGTTGCGGAAACGGTAAATAGACTGCTTTACGTCGCCGATAATGAGTGCGTCTTTGCCTAAAGCCAGCAGATTGGCAATTATCGGTTTAAAGTTGTCCCATTGCATTTTCGATGTGTCCTGAAATTCATCTATCATGATGTTTTCTATGAACTGACCAATTTTTTCGTAGATGAATGGCGTGTCGCAGTCGTTTATAATGGTTTTGAGGAACGTGTTTGCGAAAGCGATAAAAAATGTGTTCTCTTCTTTGCAATAGGTATCTAATTCATTCTGAATGAATTGAGAAAGAATAATTCCTTGCTTGTGTTTGAGGATTTCTTCAGCTGTCCTGTATTCCCGCCACGATTTTGAATCAACGGCAGTGAGTTCGTTGAGTTCTTCTAAGAGCTTTTGTAAACCGCTGTTGAACAACTCTGTAACTTCTGCTATTTGGTCTTTACGTGCAACTTTGTTTATGTCGAGAGCGTTTGATTTGAAAGGATTTCCAAAATCATTTTCTGCATATTTTCGTAAAAACAATAGTGGACTTGATTTTGCACCTCCTGAAAAATCCTCCAAGGCATATCCAGCTTTTTTTACAAAATCAATGGTCTCCTTTGCTTTTGTCAAAATTTTTTGTTGAGTAGACTTGATCGTATTTTCCAGATTATTAAAAAGTTGCGTCAGTCTTTGAATTTCTTCGTCGGGCGAGTAGGAGAGTTGTCTGTGTGCCTCTTGATATTGTTCTACAAAGAAATTTTTACTTTCGGCAATGATAGCCTTTTTTATGTCAGTGCTTTTGTTTTGGTCAATGTCGTCGAATGCAAAATTCACGAGAGTCTGATGAAGTGTCTCGTTTTTTAATGAGTTGACCAATAGATTTTTAACTACAGTTTCGAGTATTTCGTCTTGTTTGAGTTCCAGCGAAAATTTTGGTGGAAGTCCCAAGTCTTTTGCAAAATTTCTAATAATTCTTTGTGTGAAAGAATCAATTGTTTCTATAAAAAAGAACGAATAATTGTGCAAAATGTCTTTGTACAATGCCTTTGCCTTTGTGCGAATAGTTTCTTCGTCCCAGTTCTTGTTGGCTTTGAGTAAATCGCTTATGTATTTGGCGTCTTGTTTGAATGACAGTTCGTACAAGGCTTTGAGGATTCTGTCCTTCATTTCGCCGCAGGCGTTATTGGTGAACGTCACCGCCAAAGTTTTTTTGTAATTCTTAGAATCTTGAAATAGCAATTTCAAGTATTCCAACGTCAGTGTATATGTTTTCCCTGCTCCGGCAGAGGCTTTGTAAATATTCAGCATACAATAATTTTTCTATAAATATACGAGAAACAAATAATTCTGCATGAAGATTTGCAAGAAAAAATCGAAATGGTTGTAATGTCGCGCCTTCCGAATCATTCAATCTTCCTATTTTTCCATTGAACAGGATGAACGACTACAATGATTGGAATGAGGGTGACGTATATAAAATATACGCATTCAAAAGGAATGGCCAACCAAAGGTATTTCTTTGATTTATAGTACGATGCGGTTTGTATGAATATAGCTAAATCGCCAATCATTTTTGCTGAAAAAACTAAAATGAAACAAAGAAGAAAAATCATAGAACTGAATAAAACTCCTATTGCACTGATACAGAGCCATAAACATGTAAGATAAACGATGAGTGAAACGGCAATTGAATCTCTGTCCTTGTAACCGCCAGCTTTCGAAGCCCAACGGCAGCGTTGACGAATAAAAGCCGAAATGCTTTGTGGCATTGGGGTGCTTACGGATGCGGAACTGTCTTGTATGATTCTTACATTTGGGGAATTTAGTATTTTGGCTTTGTGAAGTAGGAAAACGTCGTCGCCCGATGAATAGTTATTGTTTGTGTCATAATGGTTTACGAAAAAATCTCGGGTAATGCACATGTTGGCTCCGTTGCAGCTGAATGCATGGTTTTGTTTTGCCAAACCAGTCTGAATTGCCTGAATGCCAATGAAATCGAGTGCCGCACATTTTTCCACAATGGTGGATTTTTCGGAAATTTGCGGAATCACGCAGCCGAAAAATAAAATTCCTTCGCTTGCTTGTGAAATGTACGTTTCCAACCAATTAGAACCTACGTGGCAGTCGGCGTCGGTAAAAAAAATGTATTCGCCGTGAACTTGGCTCAATCCATATTTGAGAGCCGCTTTTTTTCCTGTAACTCCTTCAGGTGCTTCGACAAGACAAATTCTTTGGTCTCGGAATTGTTTGATTGTCGATATTGTTCCGTCTTCCGAATGGTCGTCAACTATAATTATTTCGTAGCAATCTTCGGGATATGACTGTGAAAGAAGATCGCGACAAATATTTTTTATTGCAGTTTCTTCGTTCCGGGCGGCAATCACAATGGAACAGAAGGGAAAAGAATGTTCGAGTCGTTTGGAGTTGCCGTTTTTTCTCAAGCCAATCATGGCATAAATGATAAGCGACAAGTAGCAAAAAGCAATAAATATTGAGATACAAAAAAGCGTCATACGTAGAAAATAATTCCAAATTTATATATTTTGTCGAAATCCAAACTAAAATAGCGGAAAAAGGAGTATCTTAGCGAAAATTTTTGTGACCATGTGGGTTAAGGTAGCAAGGTTTATTCTTAAATATCGTGTCGCCATTATTGTGTTCCTCACAATATCGACGGCGTTCATGGGCTATGAAGCAAAGAATGTTCATCTTTCGTATGAATATGCTTCACTTCTGCCTCAGACCGATTCGGCATATATACAATTCGTTCATTTTAAAGAAGATTTTGGTTCCGACGCAAATGGTTTGATTGTCGGGTTAAAAACGAAGGATATATTTAATTTACAGAAGTTTAACCGCTTTGTTGATATGTGCGACACGTTGCATAGCATTGAAGGGGTCGACAATATTATGTCGGTTGCTCATGCGGTTAGAATCAATGAATCGGGGACAAAGGTCGAACCGTATTTTACGTCGAAACCAGAAACGCAGGAAGAACTTGATTCGATTTCAGCATTGATTTTGAATCAGCCTTTGTACGAAGGACTTTTGTTCGATAAGGACAAAGACGTGTATGTCTTAATGTTGACCATTCGTCAGAGCATATTGGATAGTCCTGCACGTGAGGAACTGATTGCTCATATAGAGACAATATTGCGTGAATTTGAATCTGAAACGGAAATCCCTATTTTTATTACCGGAATGCCGTATGTGAGAACGCAGACTTCGCTAAAACTCCAGTCGGAATTGAGTTCATTTGCCGTGTGGGCGGTAATTGTGTGTGCAATAATATTGTACATAATTTTCCGCTCGGTTAAAAATGTGTTGTTCTCGTTGTTGGTTGTGGTTGTTTCTGTGATTTGGGTGCTCGGCTGGATGGGTGTTTTCAATTACGAACTGACTATGTTGAGTGCAATGTTGTCGTCGTTGATTATTGTGATTTGCGTCCCGAACTGCGTCTTTTTCCTAAATAAATATCATCAGGAATATGCGGCTCATGGAAATAAGATAAAGGCCTTACAGCGAGTGATTTACAAGGTTGGTAATTCGTTGTTTTTGTCAAATTTGACTACGGCGGTCGGATTTTTGGCATTCTTGGTGACGGACAGTACGATAATGCAGGAATTTGGTCTGGTCGCTTCTCTTGGTATTTTGGGAATATTTGTCTTTTCTATCACAATACTTACGATTATTTTCAGTTATTTGGCTCCGCCGTCGGAAAAAATGCTGAAACATTTGGATAGCAAATTTTTCGATAAGGCTGTGGATTTTATAACACGATGGACGTCGACAAAACGGCCAATTATATATGTAACGACAATTGTAATGTTAGCTGTGGCTATATGGGGAATGACGAAAATTCAACGTACAGGCTATGTTGTTGACGATTTGCCACAGAAAGATGCCATCATGCGCGACCTTCGTTTTGCCGAAGAAAAGTTTAATGGTGTTTTGCCGCTCGAAATTCAAATTGAGGATACTGCCAAAATCAACATAATGCGCGACAAGGCTTTCCAACGCAAGGTAGATGAATTAGTCGACAGTCTTGCGACGTATAGCGAACTTGCAAAACCGTTGTCAATCATCGATTTCTTGAAATTCAGTTGGCAGGCTCACAATGGCGGAAATCCTGAATATTACAAATTGCCAAATTCAACCGACATTTTCTATCAGAATAAGTTGAAAAAACTTGCAAAAGGAGCTGGAAATGGTCTCGGAAATTTGCAATATTCGTTGGTTGATTCAACTGGAAAGAAAATCCGCGTACGATGCAGTGTGAAAGACGTTGGAACGGATAAAATTGCTGTGCTCGAAAAAGATTTATACGAAGATTTAAACGCTATATTCCCGTCAGACAGATACAAAACGCTCATCACTGGAACGAGTATAATGAATTTTAAGGGTTCGCAGTATTTGTTGAAGAATTTGTTCAGCAGTGTGGCTCTTGCAATTGTAATTGTGGGCTTGTTTATGGCGATTTTGTTCCGTTCGAAACGCATGGTGCTCGTTTCGCTGATTCCAAATATTCTTCCGATGTTCTTTACCGCGGCATTGATGGGATTTTTCGGTATCCGCATAAAAGTGTCTACAATTTTAGTGTTCAGTATAGCATTCGGTATCTCAATCGATGATACGATTCACTTCTTGTCACGTTACCGCCAGGGGCTCAAGTCTTCGGGCTGGAGCATAAAAGATGCGGTTAATTCTGCAATTCGCGAAACATCACCGAGTATGATTTCAACTTCGGTGATTTTGTTCTTCGGTTTTGGCATATTTATATTCTCTCAATTCGGCGGAACAATGGCAATGGGTAGCCTTGTGGCAATGACGCTGTTGTTCGCTATGATATTCAATAACTTACTCCTTCCGAGCTTACTGTTAACCTTAGATAAACGGATTACAACCAGACATTTCGAAGAGCCTTTGTTGGATATCTATAATGAGGAAGAAGATATTGAAATTGAGGATTTAGAAATAGAGTAGGGATGAAGACAAACATTTTGGTGACGGGCGGTGCTGGATTTATAGGCAGTTGCCTTGTAGAACGACTTCTTAAAAATGAAAATTATTTTGTTGTAATTGTCGATAATTTGTCCACGGGCGATAAACGTAAATTACCGTCGGCGGAAAATACCAATTGGAAATTTATTCATTGCGACGTGAACGACTACAAAAGTCTGGCTACAGTGATGCAGACGTTTCACTTTGACTATGTGTTCCATTATGCGGCAATGGTTGGTGTGCAAAGAACGCAACAGCATCCGTTGCAGGTGTTGCACGATATAAACGGCATTAGCAACATTTGTTGTCTGTCAAAATTGACTGGTGTAAAACGTGTGCTGTTTTCTTCATCTTCCGAAGTATATGGTGAGCCAGTCGAAATACCTCAGAGTGTTGACACTACGCCGCTTAATTCGCGAGTGCCGTATGCAGTAGTTAAGAATGTAGGAGAGGCGTATCTGCGTTCGTATAATCAGGAATACGGATTGGAATACTCAATTTTTAGATTCTTCAATACGTATGGTCCACGTCAAAGTCTCGACTTTGTGATGAGCCGCTTTTTGATTAAGGCAATGAAAGGCGAAGATATTGAAGTGTATGGCGACGGCACACAGACGCGTACGTTCTGCTATATTGACGACAATGTTGAAGCGTGTGTCAATGCGTTTGAGAAAAATTTGCTTATAAATAAGGTTGCAAATATTGGTGGAGAAAAAGAAATAATGATAAAAGACTTGGCGGAGATGATTATCCGTAAAACAGGATCTAAATCAAAAATTGTCCATACTCCGCCGTTGAAAGACGGAGACATGAAACGTCGTTGCCCCGAAAATTCTTTTATGAGAACGCAGTTGCTGAACCGTCCTCTCACAACCTTGGACGAAGGTATTGATAAAATGCTTGCCCAAGGGTTGTTCGATATGAATCGAAATGAATAAACAAGTAGAGACGATGTGCACATCGTCTCTGCAACCCACATTTCATCCGTAATTTTTCCCTTTTAATTCTTAATTCAGAAATATTTCCTATTTTTACACCAACCTATTAACGAATCATAATTAATAACAAAATTAAAAATACGGCCGTAAAAATAGAACATGAAAAATATTGAACCACAACAGCTTGCACCACAAAGTGGCGAAGTTGTCCTTTACAATCCCGATGACACAATCCGTTTGGAAGTTCGTATGAACGAGGAAACCGTCTGGCTGTCTCAAGCGCAGATGGCGGAATTGTTTAGAACGGATAGAACGTCAATTGTGCGGCATATAAAGAATATATATGCTGTTGATGAGTTGTCTGAATCAGCAACCTGTGCAAAAATTGCACAAGTTCGATTAGAGGGAAAAAGAAAGATTGTTCGCGAAATACCATACTACAATCTTGATATGATTATTTCTGTTGGATTTCGGGTAAATAGCAAGCAAGGCATTTTGTTTCGTCAATGGGCTAATAAAACATTAAAGCAATATGTCCTGAAGAATCAACATATACAACAGAGTATTTGTGCCTTACGTGATGATTTATCTGGTAGGATACAAAAATGTGAAACAATTCTCCAAGACCATCAAAACAAAATTGACTTTTTTGTCCGTACAGCGTTGCCACCAGTGGAAGGCATTTTTTTCGACGGACAGATTTTCGATGCCTACGAACTTGCCTGCCGGCTGATAAAATCAGCAAAACGCCGCATTGTACTGATTGACAACTACATTGACGAAAGTACGCTGCTTATGCTTGAGAAAAGAAACAACGGCGTGACGGCAACCATTTACACTCATAGCATTGGCGAACAGCTGCAACTCGACATTGACCGCCACAACGCACAATACCAACCAATTACTGTCTTGCGGTACAAAAAATCTCACGACCGATT
>JAEEGL010352896.1_pt1 | contig 19201 bp, 26 predicted proteins | sample 9134231 | NCBI WGS metagenome assembly JAEEGL01 (sample SAMN16246548, study PRJNA631951) | gut metagenome | biome: gut microbiome; feature: rumen; material: fiber-attached | host: Bos | place: Iran: Karaj | collected 2018-10 | reverse complement strand
GACCTGCGGAGCGGGCTGAAGGAAGCGCAAGTTTTCAAACAACGAGCGGGTCCCGAGATAGTTATTCGTATTGACGTCCTGCATCGCGTCGAAGCTGCCGTAAAGCTCCGGCTGCCCCTCGTACGGCGCGAGAAAACTGATGCCGTTGTCGAACAGCGGCGCAAGGCGCAGGGAACCGTTGGCCGCGATAAGCAGCTCGATATTGGCTCCGTGCCGGTCTCTGTTGACCGTCAGGAAGTCCGCCAGCATCATCTTGCGTATCTCATTGCCGAAACCGAGCCGCTTAAGCATTTCGAGCGGGCTTTCAGACCCTTGCCGGTTCATTGAATAGAAAGTATCGAAAGCCTGCTTGCGATCCCCGGGCAGGCGGAAGTTCTCTGAACGGCACAGCCAGGTCTCGGTCTCGTTTCCGTCTATGTTCACGAGCGCGTGCAGCAGCTTATACTGCAGATGCCCGATACCCAGCAGGTTGAGCAGCCTGCAGACTATCAGCTCATTGACGCACTCGTGCCCGAATACGCCGCGGTAGCTGTCGTAGTTGGAAAGTTTGTAATAGTAACGCTTTCCGTTCCTGTCTTCCCGCGCCTTCAGGAACATCCCCGAAGTACCCGAAGTCGATGACTTTTCGCTCCAGTTCAGCCTTCGCAGATCATTTAGTTTTGAATCAATATCGTAGCAGCGCAAAGCCTCGCCCTCCTGATGATTTATAATATTTCAAAAAGGAAATATTGTCAATGGTGCAGTTCGGATATAATTGTTTTTCAATGATGGACGTGTTTCTTCGAATATTGTTCGGTTTTGCCTTCACGTTTCGTTATACATGATAGACGGGTGCCTTATTATATTCTGCTTTTTACAGGCGTAGCGATTCCTTTGGAGAAGTATTGTTAATGTTGTATTATTTAAAGAGGGGGAGGAAAAAGTGAAAAATAAGATTTCAGTAGTTATATGTTTAATCCTTATAGTGGTTATGTCCTTCACAGTTACAGCGATTGCTTATAGTAGCGAAGTTCATCAAACTCTGGTAACACCTGTAGTTCAGGCAAAGACACTATGGTGTTGGGCTGCATGTGCTGAGATGGCTGGCAAGTATATGTATTCAAGCTCAAATCGGTCTCAGTATGATGTAGTAAATTACTTGAAGGGAACACCCAGTGATTTATATCCAAATGTTGCAGGCTCCATTTCAGAAACAGCAACAGGAGCCAGTTACATAACCTACAATAATCATAGTTTCTCCAGCATCGGCTTACCATTTTCCTTTGATGCATTACATGCAGCGTTAGGAAACCATCAGCCAGTTCTAGCGGGATGTACTTACCTTTCCGGAGGCGGACATATGGTTACAATCTATAGAACCGTTAAAGCAATCGACGGCGGTGTAACATATACATATGTAAGCTATTATGACCCTGCAAATGGAAATGGATATGTATGCACATATTCAGATTTTTGTGACGGTACCTATAACAGTCGCAATTATGCTGAGACTTGTTATGTACTTTACTAAAGGAGCGTGTGATTATGTTTAAAAGAGTTTGTGTCATCGCATTGCTATTAGTCCTATGTCTTAATACTGGCGCAAATGCAATGGACTTTTTTGAAGCAGAAACCATTTTTGATCAAGATGAATATGAAATGATCAAGGATACTGCAGTTTTTCCCGGGTTGACAGAGACGGCTTCATTCAGATATACAGATGGCTATAAATGCTACTCTTTGGATGATTCGAGAGTGTTGCTCCAAACAGATGGGCCTTCAATTAAATCTGCTCTTGGAAGGTACTCATGGTTGCTGATAACAAGTCAGTCAAACGAAGTTAAGATCGTAAACAAAAATGGAACATGGACTGCGGCAGGCTATTCATATGGTCTGTCACAGATGACAAAAACGGGTATTCTGCAAAAGGGTATTATAGTAAACTTGCTTGAAAATGAAGGGGTTGTCGGGAATGTGTCGGAATTGTATTTCTTTGAAGCTCCGATGTACTTCTTAAACGCTTTATTGGTAATCGTCGAAGATGAGGAATATGTGATCCCTTTCAGCATTCGTTCAGACTTTACAGGTCTTGAAGATGGAAAGCTATATAAAAGAAGCGACTTATCTGCAATACTGAGTGCTCATTTTCCCCTGCAGGAAGAAACCGATGAGATAATGTATGGTGGGAGCGTGGACTATTTGCCGATAGAAACTACGCAAATACAACAAGGATTGAAGTTTTCGGATTCAGATACTCGTACTATTTCGATTTCTTTGACATTTGTTGCAGCACTGCTGTCTCTTGCTGTCGTCGTGTTAAAAAAGAGGGATAGGGAGAATAATAATCTAAGCGACTGAATTTGACCACCGCTTTAGCTTACATCAAGTATTAGTATTAAAACGAGCGCTTTTATTATGTACAAGGTGCTCGTTTTAATAATGCGGATTGCAGAATTATAATAATAGTACGCTAATCAAATAAGTATTTCTCAACAATTCTAACAAAGCGCCTGCCGCAGAATGCGGAAGGTGATGCTTCCCCGCAGCTGTTATTCCCCAAAAGTTAGAAATATTTGATTTTGGGGAATGGAAAGGGTATGATATAGCTATAATATGCTCGGAGGGGTCACGATGAAACTTATCGAACGTACCACATATCTGGAAGAAATGAAGGATCTTCTTCAGACGCCGGATATCAAGGTGATAACAGGCGTACGCCGGGCCGGCAAGTCCAAGCTTCTGGACGCACTGGCTGCATGGCTTAAGGTCAATGACCAGGACGCAAATATCATACACATCAATTTTAACCTTACAGAGTTTGAGGGCCTTATGAAGTATCATGCTCTGGAGGGCTATGTTGAGGAACAATATCAGGACGGGAAAAACAATTATCTTATGGTCGATGAGGTGCAAATGTGCCCATCCTTTGAAAAAGCAATCAACAGCCTGCACGCAAAAGAGAAATATGATATCTACGTGACCGGTTCCAACGCTTTCCTGCAAAGCAGCGATCTGGCGACGCTGTTTGTCGGCCGCACCTATGAAATCCATGCGTTCCCGTTCTCTTTTAAAGAATATCTCGCTTATTTCCCATCTGAGAACCTATATGGCAGCTTGACAAAGTACATTACCGAGGGCGGTATGGCCGGCTCTTATCTGTATAAAAATCAGGAACAAAAATACCGTTACATCAACAGCGAAGTGTTAAACGCTTTGATCGTTCGTGATATCGTGAAGAAATACAAGCTGAGGAACGAACCTCTGCTGCACGAGCTGATCGATTTCCTGATGGACAACATCGGAAACGTCACATCCGTCCGGACGATAACAGATACCCTCTCATCCAATAAGACCAAGGCCGATCATAAGACCGTTGGGAAATACCTGGATGCCCTCTGTAAGGCGTTTGCTTTCTATCGGATACGGAGATATGATGTGCGCGGAAAACGCTATCTTCGCTCTGAGGATAAGTATTATCTGGCAGATCAAAGCTTCCGCTTTGCAAGGCTGGGGACAAAGAATATGGACTACGGCCGCGTACTGGAGAATATCGTTGCCATCGAATTGCTTCGCCGCGGATACGAGGTATATGTCGGCGTCCTCTATAATAAGGAGATCGATTTTGTTGCCATGAAGCATGGCGAAAAACTGTATATTCAGGTCGCAAACGATGTTTCTGAGCAGAAGACCTTTGAAAGGGAAATCACTCCGTTGTTAAGTATCAAAGACGCATATCCGAAGCTGGTGATTGCCCGCACTTATCAGCCAGAATACCACTATGAAGGCATCAGGGTCATCGATGCTGCGGACTGGTTGAACGAATCTGTTCCCCAAATATGATCTTTCCTTGATTTTGGGGAATAGACTAAATGAAACAGAACGCCTGCCGCGGTATGCGGCAGGCGCTCTCTCTAATGGAGGATAATCAATTATGTTACCCACTTATAGCCCGGCTAAATACTGGCCATTTCATTTGTTCATCTTTCTTATACTGCCTATTTGGAATAACTGGAAACATATTCCCACAAAGAAAGCTCGCCATTAGGACTCTCACATATTAAATAACTTCCATCTGAAGGACTAATCGGATAGTACCATTTGCGTTTCAACAACTCAGTGTCTTTATAAAATGTTTTATAGTACAAATCAAATTCTTGTCCAATGTATCTACGAAGATACGAGCCCTTTTTTATACTTCCAAGTACATTATTTCGATAAATCACATAATTGCCCATATCGTCTTCAATGCGATAGTTTACCCACATACCTACTGAGATGTACGGGTATCCATCCAATCTCTTTAATAAGAAATCAATCGACTGGTGTGTAGGATCAAAATATGTATAATAACAATTCAGACATATTACAGGTGACACAAATGCTAGTATACATATTACTATCAGCAATGTACGAATGAAGCTACTTCGAATCATATCTTATAATCCTTAATATGAAGACAGTCCAAATTGTGTTGTTATATTTGAGCCTTTAGTGTGATAGCCATACTGGACTAAACCAACAGTGTAATATCCTGTATTTATACCTCCAACCCTATAAGTTCCGCCCGAGGTTGAATAAACCATTGGTCCACCACTATCCCCTGGTATTATAGTACAAGTTGTCAATAATGTGTCTAAAACTGAAAATGATGAACAATAGAATGTGTTAGAAGATGAAACCACGTATCCGCTTTGCAGGTAACCGTATTGATCATCTGACGAAGCACCATACGAATAAACAGTCGAACCCATTGCTGGATCAGCCGGAGAACTTGTACTAATTGAATAAGTCCCCCCATAACGAGTTACTATCTGATTTGAAACAGTTGAGCCAGATGATAGTTGAATAAAGGCAGCATCAATATTTGCGCCGAATGTGCAAACATATCTACTGGAATCTATAGTACCTATTAATGATCCAACAATAGGTGTGTTGTTATTTATACCGTATACATCTGGAGCGTAGTAAGCATTCGTGCTTGAAGATCCAAGGAATCCGTGCCCGCAAGTAACAAAACCGTAAACAGTGCTTCCCGAATTATTATACGAAGCCCTATAACCTATGCTAAAATAATTGTTATTAAGAGAATACGTTTCACCTATCGGTTTTCCGTAAGCACCACTCGCTATACATGGCTGAGGTTTTTCTACCACTTCGATAGTTACGATTTCCGGATATGTTAGATAGTCTAAAACCTTTCTTCTAACTATTTCGGATTCATTGTAAATACCGATATGAACTTGCCCATTATATTCATCAAGCGAATATGAGCAGACATACTCTATTTCAGGATCAGTCGTTTCCTGTCGCAGCTCTGTTAATTCAGACATGGTCAATACGAGGTCACGATATGAGATATCAGATGATCTGAATATCGGTTTATAACCGTTCACAATATTGAGAATATCTTGTTTAGCCTCTATCTTCGCTGCATCTTCAATATTGCTTTTAATTTTAACAACTAAGTTGCCGTCAGTGTTAATATATGCGCCGCAGTAATACTCAGGGAACCCTGCACCATAAATCCCGGATACAGTGTATTCCCCATACGCTTCTGTATAGACGTTTTCTTCGCTATCGAGAAAACTTTGAATTAAAAGCGCATAAGCCTCATTTGCCTTAGTTGAGTTGTTTGTAAAGCCATCGTCTGTAAGTGCCTCTGTATTTAATTCGTAGTTTTCAGAAGAATTTGCCGCATATGAATACGAATGAGCATTTGATATAGAAATAAAAAGCAGTATTGAAAGAACAACGCAAGCGATTTTTTTAATTATTCTAGTTCCTGTCATGGTTTTCCCTCCTTTTGATCGTTTTATTTTGGTTGTCTTGGACATAGGGGAATTGTTTCGTCTGGTTCTTGAAAGCCTCCTTTCTATTTTATATACGGTATATGTTCCTCTTGTAACTAATAACGAGGGAAGGACGCAAAACTGAACAGCATGAATCATATAAATGAAATGTTATTGTCATATAGGAGGTCCCGGTATAATATTTGTATACCGATGCAAATCGTTTGCAAAAGACTCTGTGGATTAAGAAAATCGGTCACAAAACTGCTGCAGAGAAGACTCCAACATAAAAGCTTTAATCTCTGTTCGGTTTCCCAATAATAATTCGTTATAGTTATTGAAAAATAAGCACAGGGGGGGGGGTACTATATGTTCTTCATCCTTCTTTCTGAAATAGAATCGTTTCCTGAAAAACTTGATTTTACGCTGCTGTATGCGACCTATAAGCCCATGATGTACAGCATTGCGATGAGTATACTTCATAACCGCGAAGATGCCGAGGATGCGGTAATAGAGGCTTTTGAGAGCGCGTATATTCATGAGCGTAAGATCGCCGGAATACACGATCAGAAAACGAAGAGCTTTCTTGCGATCATTGTGAAGAACAAGGCGTTGGATATATATCGCAAAAACCAACGAAATGAGACAGTTGAACTGCCTGCGGATCTGGCTGCGCCTCCGGACAAACTTTCCGGCTATGGAGAACTTGCCGAACTGATCGCTGATTTGGAGCAGCCCGACAGGGATATCATAAAGCTTCGAATCGATAATGAATTGAAGTATAAGGAGATCGGGGAAATGCTGAAAATGTCTCCCGATGCGGTGCGGATGCGTTATAAACGCTGTCTGCAGAAACTCGCCGATGAAATAAGAGGTCTTTCAAATGAGTAACTATCCTTTCACGAAAAAAGAACTGAGGGCCGCTGTTGCAGCGGTCCGAAACGCAGATCTTGCCGTTCTTCCTGTGGCTGCCCCAGTAGCAGCATTCAGTGAGCGATCTGAAATACGGGTGCGGATAGCTGTCAGAAAAGCAAAAAGAAAGCGAAACTTTAGAAAGACAGCCTCAGGTATTGCTGCTGCGCTGGGCATAGCAGTTTTTGGCGGAGCGACCTTCCTGACAGTCGATGCCGATGCCCGCGACGCGTTCAAAACATGGATCCGCGAGGTCTATGAGAATCAAATAGTTTACCGGTTCACGGAAAATGGCGACGCAAGCATTTTAGACAGAGTCAGCGTTGGTTGGGTGCCGGAAGGGTATGAGCTGGTATTCACAGACAGGATAGAAGGACAATCCGTTTCTTATGTTTATGAAAACAAAAAAGATGAGTCCGGCTTCGTTTTGTCATTTGATCTTATGAATGATGGGTTTGTTACTACTTTTAGCGAAGCTTCGGGAGATAGATTATCGACATTTGTAATAGATGGTAAAAGCGCTGAATACTATGATGATACAGAGGGCCACTCTGATAATTTGATTGTATTTGACGAACCTAATTCGCTGGTAATTAGCCTTGATGGTTATTTAGATTTGCAGGTTATGAAAAAAATAATCGAGAACATATCAATTAACTAAGATTGGTTGTTGCTTTACCTTCACAGATTTTTTACGCTCGATCTTGTTCAGTTTTTGCCTTTCCGTACGTTATTTGATTTGTAAGGGCTTCAAGGGGAAGCCCAGTGTCTGTAAAAAAGGAGGCAAAATGAAAAGAACGTTTTTAATTATGCTTGTGCTGGTCCTGCTGTTTACTGTTTCTGTCAGTGCTGCGACCATGGCTGTCAGACCATCAGTAACGCTTAATTTCAGCGGAACTACAGCAAACTGCAGCGGTAGCGTGCGCGATTATGGAAACTATATCGACGCAACACTTACTCTTTATCAAGGTGGTACGCAGGTCGCGTCCTGGCCGGTCAGCGGCAATTCTTCAGCAAGTAACTCTGGTACAGCAAACTGCGTGAGCGGTCTTACGTATACGCTTACGCTTTCTGGCACCAGTGGCGGAGTATCGTTTATTCCGACATCGGTGACTAAGACTTGTCCATGATATGAACGTGTGAGAAGTGTTCCCTATGAAAAGATTATCGTCGAATAAAAGGAGCTTGTTCTATGAAAAAATTAGTAGCAGTAGTATTGTCTATTTTGTTAATTTTTTCTGCTGGGATAATATCCTATGCAGATTCAGCAGCCGATTTGCTTGAGGTAGAGCATAAAACAGAAAGCGAATACAATATCATTATGTCCGAGATTGACTCCTTAAAACTCTCTGATCCCAAGGCGGCGAAAGCGGAATTCATTAAGTATCAGGAATCTTTTAAAGAAATGTCATCACTTCCAAAAGAAGTCCTTCAAGGCTATGGGTATAATGATGAACAGATTGCTATAATGAAGGAGTATCTGGAAGGAAGTATTTCGTTTGAAAAGGCGGCGTCTATTTCGAGCGCGACTTTAACAACATATTTAACCGCGACAACTTATACAAGTACACTATATATCATCACCTATAACTGGATATGGAGTGCATTGCCGATAGGGCTTGATAAAGATGCTGCCGCATTAGGGGTATATGCATTTGATAATTCAAATTTATACTGTGGAGTTGCGTTGAGCAATTATTCGTCAAAAATATCATATTACTACACGAGTGGAACTTTCTATGCTCAAGAAAATGCCACGATTGTTCCTGAGACGACAGATATCAATTCTAAGTTTGATTTTTATAAACAAGATAGCACCAATACACAGAATGTATGGGCAAAAAGCGGTTATATTGTTATTCAGGCCACGCCGGCAGTTCCTGGCGGAAGTTTTGGTGCAATGAGAGCTCGCGCTGAATATGGTCATGCAAAGACAACTATAAACGGTATTGTGGTTAGTTTTATAGTCCAGTATTTAACAGGCAATCTGGACTTCACGTTTGTGGAAAAATTTACAAACCAGACCACAAATATAACTGAGTATGGTCATAGACAAACATTATTCAGAACAAATGGGAACCATTTGGTAGAAATATAGGAGTATACAATTGTTTGAACTATCTGTTTTTGGCTTAATTAAATTGGCGTATGTAATTACAACCATCTTCCTGCCTGATTTGGTGTACTACTCATGTAAGGGGCATAAATGGTCGTCCGATGAAAGAAACTCCAAACAGAAGTTTTCTTGGATTTTGATTCATATCAATACGCTTTTTCTGGGCTTGATCGTCACGGATGTAAATGGTATTTGGTATCGTTGATAATCAGCATTTCTTTTTGGTTCGTACGCAAAAGGGCTCGCGACCGCCCGCAGCGATATTGACATCGAGGTCGACAGCAGGCTTAAGGGACTCTCCTTTTTCGGGCTTCTAAACGGCGTATCAGAAAGCTGGGAGTTCTTCACCATGATGAGCTCATGTCAATGCTGCGCGACAACGGAATAGATGCTGCCGTGGCCGAACTATACTATTTTGAATCTCCGATGTATTTCGTCGCTTTGTCCCGTCGTTTGTCTGATTCTCCATATAGTTTTCAAAGCCTTCTCCCGATCTTTTCGGAAGAGGGCTTTTTCTTTTGCCTTTCAATTTATGATTTTTTCGCAACAACTCCGAATAAACCCCTATTAAACCTTGAAAAATCCTGAGAATTGTGTTATACATATATAATGTAAGATTATATTTTTGTGAGAACGGAGGGTTTCCCCATGGATAACAACCTTGAACGCTGGTATTCAATGAAAGAGATAATGGAATATTTGGGAGTTAGCCGTGATACGATTCTCGACTGGATCGAGCGCCGTAATATGCCTGCCGCAAAGATCGGAAGATTGTGGAAATTCAAGATTAGCGAAGTCGATGCATGGATGAAATCCGGCGTTGCCGCTGATAAGTAATTAGAATTTGGAGGTGCACTATGGCACTTGAAAATAAATTGGGGCTCACAAGTTCCGCAGATCTTGCCCGTGAAGAAGAACGTATCAGCAAGAAAAAAGCACTTGAGCTTTTTGAAAACGGTACGCTCGATAAATTGGAAGCAGGAAAGTTTTCTGCTCTTAAGGCAATTCATAAGTATCTCTTTGACGAGATCTATGATTTTGCCGGAGAAATCAGAACCGTAAACATTTCAAAAGGCAACTTTCGTTTTGCGCCTTTGATGTATCTTGAAGCAGCTCTTGAGAACATTGATAAAATGCCGCAATCTACATTTGACGAGATCGTTGAGAAGTATGTGGAAATGAATATCGCCCACCCCTTCAGAGAAGGAAATGGGCGCAGCACTCGTATTTGGCTCGATCTTATTTTGAAGAAGGAACTCCACAAGGTCATCGACTGGAGCCGTGTTGATAAAGACGATTATCTTCTTGCAATGGAGCGCAGCCCCATCAAAGATATAGAGATAAAACACATCTTAAATGCGGCTCTGACTGACGAAGTAGATAGCCGAGAGGTCTATATGAAAGGTATCGACCACAGCTATTATTACGAAGGCTACACAACCTTCAAGACGGAAGAATTGTAAAAGAGGTACTATTATGAACTTAAAAACATTACCTTCGGAAGGTAAAATTGCATATCTGATTAAGCCTATCCTGAAAGTATTGCAATCGCAAGGAACTGATCGTAGACGGCGTTGATAAGGCAAAGAAATTCACTGCCAAAGAGCTTTCAGAAGAATTGGGCTTCAACTTCGACCAATGCGGCTACCCACACGAGGAAGAAGAGATTCTCAATCCGCTTGACCTCATTCAGCGTTATGAAGAACAGCGAGCTTCCCTTAATGCAGAGCTCGATCGTGTGCTTGCGGAAATATCCAATATTCTCACATCTAAAAATAGAGAGGTGTAATTATGACAAATTCTGCGATGCTTGTTTGCAGTTTTTACTTAAAAAAGAAATTTTGTCGCAAAGATAGTGAAATTTATAACTTGAATCAGAAAATCGTTACAAGTGTTGATGAATCACCTGAGACCTTTTCTGATTTTTTCTCGTTATTTTCTTCGTTTTGTGCCCAAAACGAGTTGTTTTCAGATGATGAAAAATCAAGGAAAATGTTTTCTATCAAATCCGGCAGTTTACAGTCATACGATGAGAATACATATCGTGCGATATCATTTATCATTCAATCCGGCAGTTATGGTGTTGAAGCAGATATGACAAATCGCCACACAAAGGAAGTAAGCTACCATCGTTCTGAAGATGAAGCAGATGTGAAATTGTTCCGTTGTGTTGTATACATTCCCAAAGATGTCGGTAATGTCAATGTTAATAAAGGTATTTTTGTTTTTCAAAGCATAGCAACATATGGCGTTAAAACCATTACTGTCGAAACGATGAAGCGTTTTTTCAGTGAACTCGGATTTACCCTTGAAACAAGAAGCGTATCTGTTCAGGCATTTTTACAAAAACTTATTGAACAAGGGGCGCTTAATAAGATAACCCTTTTCCGCAACCACATATCGCCAAATGCAGCTGATAATATTCTAATCAGTACTGGCAGAGAGGAACAATCATTTATTAAGCCGAAGCTTCGCAAAGAGTGGTTGGATAAAATATTACAAATCTTCGGAAAGGCAGACCAAGATAATATAATCGAAATACCTGATGACGAAAATTTTGACGACCTTTCCATTCAGTTTAAGCTCGGCAAAAACGTCAGGACAGTTCGTTTGAAAAACTTGGATAGATTAAGTATTGTTGAAGATATTCCCGATGGAATTATATCTAAACAAGATGATTCAAAACTCATAAAATACATGGTAGAAACAGCAAACGCATATAAACAGAATATCATATTTGAGGTTTCAGAAAAGGAGTAAATATGCCAATCAATAGAGTTATTGGGATAATACTATCCGCTGTATCTACGATGCTGATAGCGCTTTTGCTATTTAAGAAAAAAGAACCATTTTTCAACTTTCGAGAGATACTTAAAGATCATTTTTCTCTGTTTGCAAAATGCAAATCTCAATACGTCGTTTTTTATTTTTTACCTTTGCTTCTCAGTGTGGGATTGTCTTTACTCTTTACTGTTAATTCCAGCTTCTTTTCGCATCTCGGTGTTGTATTAAGCATTATTTTGTCAATGATGCTTGCACTGCTGGCAATACTATGCGATTATGATTTTTCAAAGTTTATGGATGATAACCAAAGAAACAATGCAGAAACATCGGTCAAACAAACCATAAATGCAATATTGTTTTGTTGCATCATCGGAATTATATTGCTGTTAGAAGGCTTTATTGTAATTGCGATGAGCGGAAAAACATATGATTGGTTTCCTTTCAACCTTACCATTTGCAAAACAATCGGTTCTGCATGTTCATATTATCTGCTTATTATTGTTTTTCTGAATTTATTACTGATAATAAAGAACATAAGCAAAATTATAGAAGCGAGAATGATGATAGAGAGGGACAAAAAATGACCCCGCAGGAACTGAAAAACAGCATCCTGCAGCTTGCCATTCAAGGGAAGCTGGTGGAACAGCGCCCGGAAGAAGGTACAGCGGAGGAACTGTACAAGCAGATCTAGGCCGAGAAGCAGGCGCTCGTCAAAGCCGGAAAGATCAAAAAGGAAAAGCCCCTGCCGGAGATCACGGAGGACGAGATTCCCTTTGAGATTCCGGAGAGCTGGATGTGGTGTTATGTTGGGGATTTGTTTCAGCATAATTCCGGCAAAGCCCTGAACGGTTCTGACAAAAGCGGAACGCCAATGACATATATCACAACCTCTAATCTGTATTGGGATCGTTTTGAACTCGAAAAGCTAAAAGAAATGCCTTTTACGGAATCGGAGGTTGAGAAATGTACGGTTCAAAAAGGCGATCTATTGGTTTGCGAGGGCGGTGATTATGGTCGCTCTGCTATATGGCCTTATGATTATCCGATGCGGATACAAAACCATATTCATAGGCTTCGGGCGTATGGGTCGGTCTCAGTTCGATATTTTTATTATTGCTTTTATCTCTATAAGAATGCGGGGATGATAGCCGGTAAAGGGATTGCGATTCAGGGGTTATCGGCAAATGCGCTCCATGCTCTGAAAATGCCTCTTCCTCCCCTTGCTGAGCAGAAGCGCATTGTGGTAAAGATCGAGGAACTGCTGCCGCTGATCGAGCGCTATGAAAAGGCGTGGAGCCGTCTGGAGGACTTCAACAAGCGCTTTCCGGTCGATATGCAGAAGTCCATCCTGCAGATGGCCATTCAGGGGAAGCTGGTGGAGCAGCGCCCCGAGGAAGGCACCGGCGAAGAACTCTACCGCCAGATCCAGACCGAAAACAGGCGCTCATCAAAGCTGGAAAAATCAAAAAAGACCGTCGCACAAATGAAATTGAAATACCATCTGATGATGAGATGCCTTTTGATATTCCCGATACATGGAAGTGGGTCTATTTAGGCTGCATTTTAAACAAGCTCACAGATGGTACTCATAAACCCCCAAAGTATTCAACGAGCGGGGTAAAGTTTGTTTCAGTAAAAGATATGAGCAGTGGTATCTTGTCATTAAACAACACAAAATACAATACAACTGCTGAGCATGGGGAATTATTTGCAAGATGCGACCCCGCTCGAGGGGATATGCTTCTTTCAAAAGTTGGTACAACGGGAGTTCCTGCAATTGTAGATACAGATGAACCATTCAGTTTATTTGTCAGCGTGGCACTTTTGAAATACAGCCATGATTGTATTGACGAAGCATTCCTATATTATCTTCTCAAAAGCCCATTGGTACAAATGCAGGCAACAGAAAACACGCGAGGAGTGGGGAAAAAAACTGGGTGTTAGATGCAATTGCAAAAACTGTAGTTGTTCTCCCGCCGCTTGCCGAGCAGAAGCGCATCGTCGCAAAACTGGAACAACTCCTGCCCTTGTGCGAAAAGCTGAAATGAGGATGGTTATGGCTAAGAAAAAAATAGAAACCATTATTGCCGAGAAAATCTACCCGTATACGCTTAATGAAAAAGGACAAGCGGATCTTGCGCAGATCATTCGTACATATTCGTACGATCTCCTTGTTGAGTGTATTGATATAGGTGTGTCAACCTACTTCCGGTATGATGAAAATGGCAAATTGACCCAAAATTCAGTTCAGACTTTTTTATCAAAACTTGGAGGAATTGCGTACAATAAATCACGTTCGCCAATAGACCAGGAAGTGTATCATCTCAAAAACAAAGGAAAGGCCAATTTCGCCTATTGGAATTCACAACGGGCAAACGAGCTGTTAATCGAGTACATTAAAGAACTGCGTTTGTTTGGTTGGTCAGATAGCAGAATTTTAAGCGATCTCCGTGGCGAGACTTCTCAGATGATGAGCAAGTCCCGAAATTGGTCTGAATGGTCATCAACAATGGAACAATGGATATATGATGTCCGCCATTGGAGTGACGAGGACACCGTTTCCGTTGAACAACTTGGAACCATTCTGCCAGATGCGTTATTTCAAGGACTACAATCAAATTTTCAATCCTTGTGCAAGCAGATAAACGCAAGTTATGAAAACAATCTGTACGATTGCGCCGCTGTTATTATGCGTCGACTACTTGAAGGACTATTGGTATTGTCCTTTCAAAATGCCGGCATAGAAGCTGAGATAATAGATAAAAGCGGAAAACATCATGTTACACTTGATCAAATAATCAAAACCGCAGAACAAAATGAAACATTAGCATTGTCGACAAACACAAAGAAAGACATGGTGCTTTTCAAGGATTTGGGTAATTATTCGGCGCACAAGATATGGTACAACTGCACACAAGGCGATATTAAACCGCACATTCTAAAATATCGGGCGATAATTGAGGAATTGCTTTATAAGTCGGGACTAAAAACATAGTTTTGCCGAGCAAAAGCGCATCGTCGCCAAGTTGGTAGAATTGTTGCCGTTGTGTGAAAGAATGAAATGGGGCAATGAAAATGTCTGTATTTGATGATATAGATACAATACTTGATTACGCTCATTTTTGGAACTGGGCTCCAGACTGGAATGTCGTCAAGGACATATATTCGCGTATTCCGGAATCGTATTCTGTTCTGACGCCATTTGCCTATTCATATCTTGAAGAACTGATCCGTTCAACAACGTCAGAGTACGGGATACCGTTCCTTGATCGAAATGGCAAGAAAAACAACTTCAAGGTTGGAATGGGGTTGATAAAACTTGCCGAGGAGGAAAACGCAAACAAGCCGGAATATATTGCATTACTGGACAAAGCAAAAAAATACTTCCAGTATACATATGAAGACCCAATAGATGAAAACGGGCGAAATAAGGTGGTTCATGGTCATTTGCATCCGCGTTTTTGGAGTCAAGAAGCATTTGAGCAGTTGATTCATGATATAGCAGAATTGTCGCCTTTTGCGGGGTTTTGAATTGCTTTGGAAACAAAGCTGCTGATTACAGCAAGTCAAGTCTTGAATGACTTCAATTAAGGCGTGGGAGATTGAAATGAGGTGCTATCAATGATTGATTATTTGAATCTGAAAAACAGTTATATAGCCACAATTCAAATGGGGCTGATGCTGAATGCTGGGTACGAAGATGCGAAACACGGGAACGATCTTCTACACGGGTTTTGTGAAAGCTGTGTTGATAGCAGCTTTTACAGCGAGTGTGATAAGCAAAACATGAAGCAAGACTTGGAACTGGTAAAAGAAGCCCTTTCTCAAGAAATAGAGCTTCGTTTCCGCAGTACTAAACAATAAAAGACGAGCGCCCGCGCCTGGATGGGAGATTGAAATGAGGAGGAGGCTATGGAAATAACAGGGCACGGTACAGAGACATATCTATACATGAATGGGATCTCAGTATCGAACGAAATTGTACTGCATAAGGATGTTGTTCTCACACCGGTAACAGCGGAATTTCATTACGGAAAAGTATCTAATCTGCTGAAAAATGACGTAGATTTTGCGGTTGCTGCTGTGAGTGGTCGTACTATTGCTTCACAATTACGTGTTTCGGCAGCCGATGCAGAAGAATTGGCAAAAGTTGCTTGGAATGCAGCATGGGACTGCCTTTTACTGGGGGCTATTTTCTGTTGTGAGGTTATGGACAATCTCCAATGTGATAAACCAGTTGAGCGATTGAAGGATGCAACACATATAAACGTGACCAACTATGCCTTCCGGGCAATGCTCTCTAAGCCATACAGAATAACTCCAAATGACGAGAAATGGATTGCTTTACATTTTTCAACTGCTTATGCGTTATTAGAAAAAGAAGCATATATGACAGCTGTACACGCAATGGCAAGTTATAAATGGCATTCCATGCCCCGTGTTCAATTGGCAATTCTTTGGTCTGGTATCGAGGCATTGTTTGAAGCAAGTACTGAAATCAGCTTTCGTATCAGCTTATACATTGCGAACTTCTTGTCAGGAGGGAATGTGGCAGAGGCTCAAACAATATTTGCAACGACTCGGAGATTATATAATTCCCGCTCTTCCGCCGTTCATGGTGGGAAAATAAAAGGTGACATTGAGAGTCTCGTTGCCGAGTCTGCAGCCTTACTTAATCGCATTATCAGGCGCTGTGCAGAACTGGGGACATTACCAAAGGTTGATGAGCTCGTTTTTCCAAGTTTATGTGATAAGCAATAATTGAATTACCCCCACGTGCATCGTCGACTGGTTGGAAGAACTCCTGCCGCTATGTGAACGGCTGAAATGAGGAAAGACTAATGCTTACCATTCAGATTAGATTGCTAATGGATCCAGAATTGAAACGATTTGAGATATCCGAAGAACAATGCTCATCAATCAGAGATAAAGTTTCATACTTACATGAAACCGCAGCCGAGATCGACTATTGCTTAATTTTGCGCGAAAACTTGCTTGATGCATTTAATGATTTCAAAACCAACGGAGCAGGAATTCCAAACAATTTTATACGTCTTAATAGATGTTTGATGAATTGGCTGAATACTTTTTATACTTGGATCGAATACCACGAAAGACATTATAAGGATTTATTCTCGGAATTAAAATCCAAATATTATGACGATTTCTTTTCGTATCGTTTTGCTTATCATATGAGAAGATATACAACGCACCAATCACTATGTATCAGCCGGATTACTTTTGATGTAGTCTCTGTCCTAGATAAAAGGTGACAATGATTAATGTGCATAATAATACAGGTCAGTATTCGCGCTTGCTGATATTATTGAGACGAAAAGAGCATAAACGAAACAAATCGCAATTTGAAGGGAGGATGTTGCATGAAGAAAAGCGTTTTAATATTGCTAACACTCGTTCCTGTAATAGTCGGATATTTAGTGAATGTCTTGATTGTTGTTCCAATAATCGGTACGGCAGGATTCTACTTACTTCCTCTGTGCACAACAGCGTTTTGGGTTTATTGGGGCAAACAGTATGCACGCAACTGGAAAACACTTCCCGCCGTATTGATTGCCCATATAGTTGGGGTTTGCTCATTACTGGTCTACCTTTGGCAATTTCTGCTGGAAACAGATGAAACGAGGAACATGACATTGGCCGCTTTTTCGCAAATGTTTTCCGCCGCAACTCCTCTGTACTTATTTGGAGGAATTGCAAGGCTGGTGGAAAGCCAGCCGAATTATGCGGGTAGGGCCACGATGGTTGCCATGCAAGTGATAGCGCTTATTTACATGATGATTGTTTTTTGCATTGGGATTTATATGGAAAAGAGAAAGAAATCTTTTTAGTTGCTTGGCTAATTCCCATTTGTCGGATTGAAGGCGGCATTTGTTTGAGTTTATGTGCAAACACACCATTTGTATTTTTATATAAATCACCTTTTATCTAGGACAGAGAGTCATGAAATGGGACATGCTCACGGTCTTGGGCACTACTTTCATTATTCTTGGGAAACAGAGGTGGATTCGATAATGAAGCCTACGACAGATAGTTATTACAATGTCACTGGATTTCCGCAGCTTTATGCACCTTGTGCTCCTGATATTTCGGCAATTAATACTCGTTACTTATAAGAGAATTCTTTCTAAGATCGGCTGTATAAGAGGAAAAACGGGGACGGGTTCCGGAAAGGAACCTGTCCCCGATGTTTTGTGTCAGTGAGAATCGAAGTCGTTGACACTATTCGATGGGGATCTTGATCTTGCAGTCGCTGAGCGGGTATGCGGCGCAGGCGTGCACGTAGCCGAAGTCTTTGTCGGCGGCGCGGCGGCCGTCGCTGACCGGCGAGATGTAGACGTTGCCTGCGAGCACCTTGGTGCGGCAGAAGCCGCATTCGCCGCTGCGACAGCCTGTCTCGATGCGGATGCCTGCTCTTTCGAGGGCTACTACAAGGCTTTCTGTGGCCTTTGCGGGTATCACGTCCTCGTGTATGCCGCGCATCACGCTGAGGTTGAAGGTCTTGTCCGCCATGTCAGCTGGGAAGCCCTCGTACTTGGTGATGTCCTTGATCTGTCCGAAGACCTCGAAACGAACTCTGCGTTTTGCGGCTCCAACCTCAGCAAGGGCCTTTTCCATGGGCTTATACATCGCCTGCGGTCCGCAGACCATATAGGTGGTGTCGGCGGCAGAGTACTTCTTGATGAGGTCCGCAGTTATGAAACCGCGCTCGCCCTTCCAGTCGGGCTCATCGCCTGACAGTACGTACACGACATGCACCTTGTCGCAGGCCGCGTCGATGGAGTCGAGCTCTGCCTTCATGGCGATGTCGTCTGAATTGACCGAACCGTACAGTATAGTCAGGTCGAAGTCGAGCGTGCCGTGGGCGATCTCCTTGGCCATCGAGGCGAACGGAGTGATGCCTATGCCGCCGGAAAGCGCCACGACGTGCTTCGCGTCGCGGATGGGGTCATAGTAGAACTGTCCGAGGCCTATCATTCCCTGGAACTTATCCCCGACCTTGACGCTGTCGTTGATATAATCGCAGATGAAGCCATCGCCCTTCGAACGCCTCACGCTTATCTCAACGAACGCATGCTCTTCGAGGCGCGCCTCGAACGGAGCAGAGCTGATGGAATAGGGCCTTGTGATGAGGCTCCCGCCCATCGGAAAGTCCACGGTCATGAAGGTCCCCGCGTAGAACACGGGCAGCTTCTTGCCATCGGCTCTCTCAAAGCGCACGGTCTTGGTGGTCTTTGTTATCTCTGTGACCTTGGTCACGACCAGGTCGAGCTTGCCCGGGTGCCACTCGCGCGAAACGTTGGCGATCGGGTCTTCCTTCACGGGCACTGCAGAGGCGTTTTCAAACGCCGCAAGCCTTGCCTTGCTGACGCGGGAGGCTCCGCCTACGTCTTTCAGAAATCCTTTGACTTTCATTTACTTCGCCTCCTTTGCCATGGTGTCGAGCACGTTCTTGGCGGCCTTTCTGCCGTTGGTCACGGCCGGGCCCATGCCGTCGCCGCTTATCTGGTGCGCCCCGCTGAACTCGAGGTGGTCGATGAAGTGCTCGGCCTCCGCGGTCTGCAGACGGGCTACGATGTGGTCTTCCATGGTGTGGGCGTAG
>JAEEGL015178673.1_pt1 | contig 19202 bp, 15 predicted proteins | sample 9134231 | NCBI WGS metagenome assembly JAEEGL01 (sample SAMN16246548, study PRJNA631951) | gut metagenome | biome: gut microbiome; feature: rumen; material: fiber-attached | host: Bos | place: Iran: Karaj | collected 2018-10 | reverse complement strand
GAGACCCTCGACGCAATCGAGATGGCTCACCGTCATGGTTACACCACCGTTACTTCTCACCGTTCCGGTGAAACTGAGGACACCACTATCGCTGACATCGCAGTCGCTACCAACAGCGGCCAGATCAAGACCGGTTCCCTCAGCCGTACAGACCGTATCGCCAAGTACAACCGTCTTATGAAGATCGAGATCGAACTCGGTGACGAAGCACGTTACGGTTACAAGAAGCTCAAATAATCAAGCTTCAAAAGATTGATGGCGGCCGGGATTATCCCGGCCGTTTGTCGTAGTATAGCGCAGATTGTTCCAGAAGGCGCTTTTTTGGACATGCAGCCGAAAAAATTCATATCTTTGTATGTTTCTGGAACGGTTGCGTTCGTATGGAGACATTAAGACACGTTTAAAACTATTGCCATGTCAAATATCTCAGGACGGATTTCTCAGATAATAGGTCCGGTCGTTGACATACATTTCGATTTCCCGGAAGGACAGGAGAAGAAACTCCCCAGTATCCATGACGCTCTTTCTATAACAAGACCAAACGGCAGGAAGGTCGTTGTGGAAGTCCAGCAGCACATCGGGGAGGATACCGTCAGGACGGTAGCCATGGATTCGACAGATGGCCTTAAAAGAGGAATGGAAGCCGTCAATACAGGTGCTCCTATTTCAATGCCGGTAGGCGCCCAGATCAGAGGAAGGGTGATGAATGTCACAGGTGACAGCATTGACGGATTGGGAGAACTCGATATGAAGGACGGACTTCCTATCCATAGGGAACCTCCTAAGTTCGAGGACCTGACAACCTCCCAGGAAGTTCTTGCTACGGGCATCAAGGTCATTGACCTTCTTGAGCCTTATCTGAAAGGAGGAAAGATCGGTCTTTTCGGAGGAGCAGGTGTAGGCAAGACGGTCCTTATCAAGGAACTTATCAACAATATCGCCAAGAAGCATAACGGATTCTCGATCTTCGCCGGTGTCGGTGAACGTACCAGGGAGGGAAATGACCTCCTTCGTGAGATGATTGAATCCGGGGTCATCCGTTATGGAGAAGAGTTCTTGAAGTCCATGGAGGAAGGAAACTGGGATCTTTCCAAGGTTGACAAGGCGGAACTTGAGAAATCCCAGGTGTCAATGGTCTTCGGCCAGATGAACGAACCCCCGGGAGCCCGTTCTTCTGTGGCTCTTTCCGGCCTTACTCTTGCCGAGTCCTTCCGTGACTCTTCCGGTGACGCCGGTCCTAGGGACATACTTTTCTTCATAGACAATATCTTCCGTTTCACACAGGCGGGATCTGAAGTCTCCGCACTGTTGGGACGAATGCCTTCCGCTGTGGGATATCAGCCGACCTTGGCCACTGAAATGGGTCAGATGCAGGAAAGGATCACTTCCACCAAGAACGGATCCATTACTTCTGTACAGGCGGTCTACGTTCCTGCGGATGACCTTACCGACCCTGCCCCCGCGACGACATTCTCACACCTTGACGCGACAACGGTCCTGAACAGGAAGATAACCGAAATGGGCATTTATCCTGCTGTGGATCCGCTTGATTCGACTTCCCGTATCCTTGACCCCAATATTGTCGGTCAGAGGCATTATGATGTTGCGCAGAGAGTAAAGCAGATCCTTCAGCGTAACAAGGAGCTTCAGGACATTATCTCCATCCTTGGAATGGATGAACTTTCCGACGAGGACAAAGTGACTGTCAATAGGGCTAGAAGAGTGCAGAGGTTCCTTTCCCAGCCGTTCTTTGTCGCAGAACAGTTCACAGGCGTTCCCGGAGTGATGGTGGACATTGAAGATACTATCAAAGGCTTTGAGATGATCCTTTCCGGAGAAGTGGATTATCTCCCTGAGCAGGCTTTCCTCAACGTCGGTACGATAGAGGATGCCATAGCCAAGGGAGAGAAGATTCTCTCCCAGGCGAAGTAACAGTATGTTGAATTCCTTCCAGTCATGGCTGATATATTGCTTGACATAGTGACCCCCGAAGAAACGGTCTTCTCACAGAAGGTCGATAATGTCACCATGCCCGGGGTCATCGGAAGTTTCGAGGTGCTGAAGAATCATGCTCCTCTTATCACTTCCCTGACGGAAGGGGATGTAGTATATACTTTGGACGGGCAGAAGGGTTCGGTCCATATAAAGTCCGGCTTCGTTGAAGTTCTGGACAACAAAGTCAGCATTTGCGCTGAAGTGTAGGGATGGAAAGATTGAGGCTCATAATTGTTTCGGTTCTGGTGCTTCTGGCTCCCATGGGTGTCATTCCGCTTTATGCCCAGGAGGCTGAAAGCGGAGAGGAGGTCGACGTGTCCGAGATAATTTTCGGGCATGTGGGAGATTCCTATGAATGGCACATAACCTCTTGGAAGGACAAGTCCATTGCCATCCATCTTCCCGTCATCGTCCATAGCCGTACTACCGGCTGGCACGTATTTTCTTCCAAGCGTCTGGAACACGGTGAACAGTACAAAGGCTTGCATATCGACCAAGAATCCGGTAAGATCGTGGAATCCGACGGTTCAAGGCCTTTCGACATCTCCATAACCAAGAATGTGCTCTCGCTTATGATGAGCGGTGTCCTGCTTCTGGTGATCATACTTCTTACAGCCAGATGGTATAAGAAGCATGACGGCGAGCGTGAAGCCCCAAGAGGTATAGCAGCGTTCATGGAGCCGCTTGTGATGATGGTTCATGACATAGCAAGGGAGAACATCGGAGAAGAGGACTACAGGAAGTTCTCGCCTTATTTGTGCATGGCGTTCTTCTTCATTCTGCTGAACAACTTCCTCGGGATAATACCGTTCTTCCCGGGAGGAGCCAACCTCACCGGAAATATCGCTATCACACTTGTCCTCGCTCTGTGCACATTCTTCACAGTGAATATCTTCGGAACCAAACATTATTACAAGGAGATATTCAATCCCGATGTCCCTGTCTTTCTGAAGCCGATAATGCCCGTCATTGAGGTGTTCAGCGCTTTCATGAAGCCGCTTTCCCTGACGGTCCGACTCTTCGCCAACATGTTGGCGGGACATATAATGATCCTGAGCATCGTGTGCGTGATTTTCATCATGGCGAAATACGGGGCGGTGCTTTTCAGTTCGATCAGTCTGATATCGGTCCTGCTGGGAGTTTTCCTTGATGCTCTTGAGTGTCTTGTAGCTTTCATCCAGGCCTATATCTTCACGATGCTCTCCTCCATCTATATCGGAATAGCGAGACAGAAGGAGGATTGATATGATAATATTGTAAAACAGATAAAAGTAACTTTTAAAAGAAAGGATTATGATCAGCATGGTTATTCTTCAGGCGGTTGCCGGAGCAGCGCTCGGTAAACTTGGTGTCACCTTCGGTGCAGCCTTGGCGGCATTTGCAGCAGGTTTCGGAATCGGTAAGTTGGGTGCAGCCGCTATGGAGGCGATCGCACGTCAGCCGGAAGCTGCCGGTACTATCCGTACCACTCTCATTATCGCAGCCGGTATGATCGAGGGTGCGTCCCTTTTCGGTATCATCGTCTGTCTTCTCGCCTTGTTCAGATAGCGTATGAACCTGGTAACTCCTGACAGCGGCCTCCTGTTCTGGATGGTCCTCATCTTCGGTATCGTCTTCTTCCTACTGTGGAAATTCGGGTTCCCGATAATCACGGATATGGTCGAGAAGAGGACCCGTCATATTGACGAGTCCCTCAAGCTCGCCCAGGAAGCTGAGGAAAGGGTGAGGAATATAGCTGCTGAGCAGAACGCTCTTGTCGAGAAGGCGCGTTCCGAACAGAACCGCATCGTCAAGGAGGCTTCCGTGATGAAGGAGCAGATTCTGCAACAGGCAAGGGAGCAGGCCCGGGAGGAGACCGCACAGATACTTCAGAAAGCCCGTACGGAAATAGCGGCCGAGAAAGAGAGCGCATTGAGGGATATCCGCAAGGAGGTCGCGATGCTCTCGCTGGAAGTTGCCGAGAAAGTGGTACGGAAGGAACTTTCCACTGATGCCGCCCAGACCGCATACGTGGATTCCTTGGTGAATGAACTGATGGACAGCATAGCCGAGAAGGAAACTGACTGAAAGAAGAAAGACAGGACATGAACGGCGGAATAATCTCATCAAGATACGCTACAGCGCTTCTGCGGTACTGTACTGAAGAAGGCGATTCCCAAAAAGTCTGCTCCCAGGCTTTGACCTTGGAGAAAGCTTTCAAGGAGTTGCCCGCTCTTCGTCAGATCATGAAGGATCCGGCTGCGGTAAGCGACGATGAGAAGCTGTCCCTCATGGAATCGGCGCTCGGGGAAGAGACGATGGCCCGCTCGCTGAAGAATTTCCTGTCACTCGTCCTTCGTCAAGGCAGAATAGGGGATATCCGTTTCATTCTCCATGACTTTGTCGACAAGTATTTCCGGTCAAGGAACATACGTTTCGCAAAAATGGTGACGGCTGTGGAACCGGATCCATCTCTTGTCGAGAAGATAAAGTCTCTGGCGAAAGAGAAGCTTGGCGGAGAGATCCTGATTGAATCGAAAGTGGACCCTTCCATCATCGGGGGAATCATTTTCACCGTGGATGACATAAGAGTGGATTCCAGCGTAAAAACCCAGTTGCAGGAACTCGCCAAAGAGTTCACGGAAAAGAATAAACGCATAGTATAGTCATTATGGCGCAGAACACTATAAGACCGAGTGAGATCTCGGATGTGCTGCTTTCGCAGTTGAGGTCAATCGACATCTCGGCCAAATACGAAGAGGTAGGCCAGGTTCTCCAAGTGAGTGACGGCGTGGCCAGGATTTATGGCCTTGTGAACGCAGAAGCGGGAGAACTCCTGGAGTTCGAAAACGGGGTGATGTCCGTCGTGATGAACCTTGAGGAGGACAACGTCGGTGCTGTCCTTCTCGGTCCGACCGATCAGGTGAAGGAAGGTATGACCGTGAAAAGGACGGGCAGGATCGCTTCTATCAATGTCGGCGAATCCATGGTCGGAAGGGTCGTGGATCCTTTGGGCAATCCCCTGGACGGACTTGGAACGATCGGTGGAGAACTCACGGAGATGCCTCTTGAGAGGAAGGCTCCTGGAGTCATCTTCCGTCAACCCGTGAATGAGCCTCTGCAGACAGGCCTGAAGGCCATTGACGCCATGATTCCTATCGGTAGGGGACAGAGGGAACTTATCATCGGAGACCGCCAGACGGGAAAGACCGCTATAGCGATAGACACAATCATAAACCAGCGTTCAGAGTTCCTTAAGGGGAAACCCGTTTATTGCATTTATGTGGCGGTAGGACAGAAGGGAAGCACTGTCGCCAGTATTGTCGATACCCTCCGTTCCAAGGGAGCTATGGACTACACGATAGTAGTCGCTGCTACAGCCGCTGATCCGGCCGCATTGCAGTATTTCGCGCCCTTTGCTGGTGCTGCCATAGGTGAGTACTTCAGGGATACCGGAAGAGCCGCCCTCGTCGTTTATGATGACCTTTCGAAGCAGGCTGTGGCGTATAGGGAAGTCTCCCTGATCCTTCGCCGTCCTTCCGGACGAGAGGCTTATCCTGGAGACGTCTTCTATCTGCATTCAAGACTTCTTGAGCGTGCGGCAAAGATCATCAACCAGCAGGAGGTTGCCGAGCAGATGAATGACCTCCCGGAATCTCTTAAAGGCAAAGTGAAAGCCGGTGGTTCGCTGACTGCTCTTCCTATCATCGAGACCCAGGCCGGTGACGTTTCCGCTTACATTCCGACCAATGTGATTTCCATCACCGACGGTCAGATTTATTTGGAATCAAGTCTGTTCAACCAGGGATTCCGCCCCGCTATCAACGTCGGTATTTCAGTTTCACGAGTCGGAGGCAGCGCCCAGGTCAAGAGCATGAAGAAAGTCGCAGGTACCCTCAAGATCGACCAGGCGCAGTACAATGAACTGGAAGCGTTCTCAAAGTTCTCCTCCGATATGGACAAGGTGACCGCCATGGCTATCGACAAGGGAAGGAAGAACAACCAGCTACTCATCCAGCCTCAGTACAGCCCTCTTCCCGTGGGTGAGCAGATCGCAATCCTTTATTGCGGGACAAAGGCTCTGATGAAAGACATCCCTGTTGACAAGGTGAAAGAGTTCCAGACGGCATTCCTCGACAGGATGAGGGCTTCCCATCAGGAGGATGTCATTGAACCACTCGCGGCGGGCAAGTATGACGAGTCCATCACTTCCATAATTGAGAAGGAGGCAGCAGACATCGTGTCTTCTTTCGCAAGCGTATAACCCTATGCCATCCCTCAAGGAAATAAAGGGCCGCATCGCATCGGTCAACAGCACGCTGAAGATCACTTCCGCGATGAAGATGGTAGCTTCCGCCAAGCTCCGCAAGGCGCAGAACGCCATCGGGAACATGGTGCCATACCAAAAGCGCCTGAGCGGTATCCTGTACAACCTTATGGGCACTTCTGAGGCTACCGGTATCTACACTGTCCCGAAACCGGAAGTGAAGAAAGTGGCGATAGTATGTTTCAGCTCGAACAGTTCACTGTGCGGTGCTTTCAATGCGAATGCCATAAGAGAGACATCGAAGACGATTGATGAATACCGTAAGCAAGGCGTGGAAGTGACTGTCTATGCGATAGGCCGGAAGATTGCTGACGCAATGAAGAAGAAAGGTTATCCTTCGCAGGCGGATTATTCTACTTTGAGCGCTTCTCCTGATTATGCTGGAGCTGCAGAACTCGGTCAGCATCTTTCAGATGAGTTCGTCAAAGGTACATTCGACAAGATTGAGCTTATTTACAATCATTTCAAATCTACCGCTTCACAGCCTACCATTAGAGAAGAGTATCTCCCTCTTTCTGTGGAACACGTGGAGGGCGATTCCCAAGGAGATGATATCGATTATATTGTCGAACCCAACAAGGCGACACAGATAAATCTGCTGCTCCCCAAGGTCATTCTCCTTAAGATTTACACTGTTCTTCTGGATACTGTCGCAGCTGAACATGCGGCCAGGACAGTCGCTATGCAGGTCGCTACCGATAACGGCAACGATCTCCTTCAGGAACTCACCCTCGAATACAACAAGGGACGTCAGCAGAAGATCACCAGCGAGATTCTTGACCTTGAAGGCGGATCGCTTGAGTAACTGATTAGAACATTATCCATTCTGACTGCAAGGACTCCAGGTGACAGGGTCCTTGTTCTGTTATGTGGGGATATATAAAGAAACAGGACCTATCTCGCGACAGGTCCCGGGGGAAAGTTGACTTATTCAATAATGCTAAATAAATCAGCTTAGGTATTCCCACCTATATTTCTTGAATAAATCATTCGAATGGGAAAGGGACCAATGACATAAGTACGCACATCGATTGAAATATCCCTTTCAATTCATAAGTTTTGAGAGCTATGATACTTCATACCCAATAGTCCATTTTGTCTTTCGGACTTTTATTTACCTTATTAGGAGCATCTTTAGACTCCTGTTCAGCTCTCAAGTTCGACAAATATATGTAATGAAATTAATAAATGCAAACTCTGTTTGTTAGCATAAATTCCGTATAATTAAGCGTTTATAATGGATTAAATTGTAGTTTGGCAATAATTGTTGATGAATTGCTTTCAGATTGTAAGGGATTGTTTCAATTGAATCGGTTTAGATTTATTTTCAAGACATCGGTAATTTTTGATACATTTGTGTCTCAAGTGGTTTTCTGATAGATGAGAAGGCTTTTTTTAATCTTTTGTCTCTTGCTCCCCTTGGCTTGTACCAAGGCTGAGACCAGGGTAGTCTTGGGTGATGAACGTTTTGAGGTTTATTTTCCTCTTCTGAAGGGGAAAAGGATTGCGATACTCAGTAATCAGACAGGTATTGTCGGAGATGTGATATCCGGAAAGCCATCCAGGGTCTATGTCACTGATGAATCCGCTTCAGTACCCTTCGCCAATATTGGAGAAGCGGATTTCGGCCCTCATCTCCTGGATGTCCTGTTGGAGAACGGTATGGACGTTACAGCTGTTTTCTCTCCGGAACACGGATTCAGAGGAACGGCTGATGCAGGAGAACATGTCTCAAGTTCTGTTGATGAGAAGACTGGGGTGCCCATCCTTTCACTGTATGAATCCGGCATGAACCGCCCATCGGATGAGTCAATGGACAAGTTCGATGTCCTCGTTGTCGATATCCAGGAAGTAGGTCTTCGTTTTTATACTTATTACGTGACCATGTTGCGTCTTATGAACGCCTGTTCACTTTTCGATAAAGAGGTGGTCATTCTGGACCGTCCCAATCCCAACGGATTCTATGTTGACGGCCCGATCTTGGAGGATGATCTGCATTCAGGTGTAGGAGCTTTGCCGATTCCTATAGTGCATGGTATGACATTGGGGGAACTCGCCCTTATGATCAATGGAGAAAGGTGGCTTGAAAGCGGGAAGATATGTGATCTTACCGTCATTCCTTGCTTGGGATACACACATTCTACTAAATACAGCCTCATTCTTCCTCCATCCCCGAATCTTAGGGATATGCGTGCAGTATATCTTTATTCATCGATGTGTTTCTTTGAGGGGACGGAAGTCTCTCTAGGTAGGGGAACAGACCATCCTTTCGAGATGTACGGCCATCCTGATATGACGGGATATCAGTTCAGCTTCACGCCAAGAAGTGTCCCTGGTGCCAAGAATCCTCCGCTTTTGGACAAATTGTGCCATGGAGTCGATCTTTCTTCGAAACCCATTGAAGAGATTTTCGCGGAGAAGATAAACCTCTCATACGTGATTGACGCCTATGATAATCTGGGGACAGGGGAGGATTTCTTCCTTAAGAACGGGTTCTTCGATCTTCTTGCAGGTACAAGAAAAGTGAAGGATGACATAATTTCCGGGAAGACCGCTTCTGAGATCAGTGCGTGGTGGAAGAAGGGTGTCGAGGATTTCAAAATTAAGAGGAAGCCATACCTGTTGTATCCGGAATAGGACGAAGCAGTCGTGACCATATTAAAAGCAAACGGGGCGGATCATCCCGACCGGCCCCGTAGCTTATTCTTACTTATTCAATCTATCATTAAAACTAGCTTATGTGTGTACTTATGTCGATTAAGTATATACCATAATCCGTGCCAAACGGGATAAATCGTTCAAATAAATTTGAATTTTTCTTCACCCTTTAATAAGAAGCCACCTGGATGGATTCCAGATGGCTTCAGCGGTAATTGTACCGATATTTGTTAAGTGCGTTAAAATGCAAAGCCTAACCCTACTGTAAGAGTGTTGCCTATGATATTGTTAGCAGTAAGGTATGAAATGTCAAGCTTGAATCCCGAGAACTTGACTCCGGCGCCTATGGTGGCGAAAGAGGGGAGTGGAGCCTTATCTGTCCCGAGATGATATCCGGCCCTGACGAATACCATGTCATCATAGGAGTACTGGAGCCCGAGGGCGGCAGTGATCCCTCCGGAGAAGAAATAATCAGCATCAAGAGCCACATCAATCTTGTTCTGCTCGTCAAGAGCCGCCTTGTAAGACCCTGCGAGGGTTGCGGACATGGGAAGGCTGAAGGATTCTCCGGAAGCGTCTTTTACGGAAGATCCCAAAGAAGAGACTCCCGCCGCGATGTTCAGTCCAGGCATTGCTTGGTACATCACGAATACGTCCGCACCGAAACCGCTTGTTGAAACTCCGTCAGCGAGTTTTTCGGCCGAGTACCTTGCATTGACTCCGGCTCCGAAATTGTCCGAGAATTTCACTCCTAATCCGGCGTTTATCACCATATCATTGGGAGAGAATACTCCTTTGGTTTTTCCGCTCTCGTCATAGACCGTCATCTCCTGTCCTGCATCGTATCCGAATCCTACGCTGAATCCGAATGCGTCACTGACCTTGTAGCCTATACCTGCTGCAACATTGGTGGATTTTACTCCATTTGGAGCCCACAGCTGGAAGGATGCTCCGACATCAACAGTACTTTCAGAGAAAGGTATTATTGCCGAGTTCCTGAAGGAAGAGTAAGCATAAGAACCAGGTAATGCAGCACCGGCTCCGGCCATTGCTCCTGTCGCCGGATCCCTAGGAATCCTTATGAACTGGTGGGCGGAATTCTTGTCCTGAGCGAATGCGTTGAGTGATGATATCACCAGAGCGGTCACAACCGCTATCATAAATGGTCTTTTCATGTTCATTCCCTCCATAGATTACTTCTTGACTATTGATTGCCTGTACTCTTTTCCGCTGAAGGTCATGATGACAACATATTTACCTGGTGCGGCATTCGTCATGTTGATTTCAGCAGGTTCGAATGCGCTGCATTCGACAGTCCCGTCAAAGAAGATATTACCGGTCTGTGATACGATCTTTATCTCGGTCGGCTGGAGAGTCTCACCAGTGGAGATGAATATACTATTCGTCACAGTGGTCGGATATGCCTGCGCCTCAACCCCGGCTTCGCGGACAAGAATCTTGAAACTCTGTGAGACAGTAGCTTTCTTGGCATCCGAGGCCGTTATTGTGATATTGGTCAATCCGTAATCCAGGGAAGTTGCCGACATCTTTCCGGTGCTTGTCACTATATGAGCTACGGAAGTCGCCCCATTTTGGACTGAGTATGTCAACTCATCTTCGTCAGGATCGTTGAAATAATCCGCGAGACTGATTTCCCTTGTTTCGCCCAGATTGGTAAAGAGCATATCAGGCAATTCTGCTTTAGCAACAGGAACCTGGTTTTCCTTGATGGTGTATTTGACATTGAGAGTGGAACTCTTTCCATATGAATCCTTGGCGGTTATCACTGAAGTATAAGTTCCGGCCTCAGCCTCGGGTGCGACAATCCTCAAAACATAAGTTGAACCACTTGTATTCACAAAAGATTCCGCTTTTGAACCCGGAGTGTGGGTGACTGTGACGGAATGCCCGTCAGGGTCCTCAATGTTGAGAGTCAGATTCAATGACCCGGTTGCCTTCAGTACGAGGTTCGAAATGTCCGAATCCGGGGTGATTACAGGAGCGGCATTAGCCGGAGTAGTAACCGTGGCTATGTTGGAATTTCCGGAATAATTTAGTTGATAATCATATCCCAAGACTTTCAGGTAGTATGTCTTTTCGAAATCTGCTATGAATTCGGTGGAGATCTCCTCTCCTGATAGAGTTGAGCCAGTCTCGATAACGATGGAACTAACGCCGTCTACCGGGTTCTTTGCCGTCGCATTGACCACGGATGCACGATCTGTACCATAGAACAGTCTGTAAGCGAATGCGCTGACACCGTTCTCCGATTCGGTTACATTCCAAGTGGCCGTTATCGTATTGGAGGATGCTTTCGCCTTGAGTGTCGTGACATCAGCGGGGACTTCAGGGTCAGCTCCATATGTCAACGCGCCCGTTGCATCTATCGGAATACCTATCTTGGATGCGGATACATTTATTTTCGGATTCGGGGAATTGAGCAACCTGTCAACCAACATTTCTCTTGTGAATCCGGGACCACCCTTGGCTGACACGATGAGTGCAGCAACTCCGGAAACATGAGGACAAGCCATTGATGTACCCTGCATATTGCCGTAAGCATTGCCGGGAAGGGTGCTGACTATTTGGGAGTAGTTATAATCTCCGCCCGGCGCTGCAATGTCAACCCAATCATCGGATAATGTACCGAAATTCGTGTAATAAGCCTTTTCTCCGGTTGGACCGAAGGCTCCTACTGCGATGGCTCCTTCATAATTGGCCGGAGGACCATATTTCCATGACTCATTTCCGGCGGAGAAGAATACAACTCCTCCTGCCATGGGACCAACCTGATTCCCGTCCTCATCGAGACCGGCATATGTGTTGAAATAGTCTATAGCATCCTTGACGGAACTCTTGTATTCTCCTGAATTGGGCTGAGAGAAGAAGTTGTGCATTTTTTCCGCTTCTTCCCTGTCCATCGTTCCATCGTCTTTCTCGAAATCATATCCCCAACTGTTGTTGCATATGACAGCACCATGGTCCGCTGCCCAGACGATGGCAGTGGCCCCATTGCCGCTCCCTTCATTGTTGGAGAAGATCTGGCACGATAGAAGCTGGACACCTTTGATTCCCGCTTTCGCATCGCCTCCGGCTATTCCAGACACACCGAGGCCGTTGTTGTTTATCGCTCCGATTGTTCCTCCGACATGAGTACCGTGATTGTTCGCGGAAACTTTAGGGCTGTTGTTGCAGAAATTCCAACTATCTGTTTTGTTGATAGCATCGGACAGATCTTCGTGTGAAAAATCGAGCCCTCCGTCAACAACCGCTACAATGACATCTGAACTGCCGGTGGTGTAGCTTTTCCATACGGGGAGGACGTTGATATCTGCTCCTGCTTTCCACGAAGATTCTGAACCATTGTTATAATAGTGCCATTGTTTGCTAAGATACGGATCATCGAAAGGCAGATCATCCATAAGTTTGATTGGCCTTTCGGCTTCAAAAGCCGAGATACCAGGTACATCGGATACTATCTCCGCCGCTTTGGTTGGAGTAATATCCGGATTATACGTTATCTTATACCACTTGTGAAGGCCGAATTCACGATGACGTTCGTCGAATCTACCTGTATCGGGGAAAAGTCTTTCGATAGTTTTTACTCCTAGCGCATCCATGGCTTTGTTCACGACTTCGGACTTTGTCACAATGCCTCCGTCACCAAGCGACTGGGCAAGCATCTCCGCCATCTCGTCATCAACCAGGATATTCGCGGACGAAAGCACCTCAACTGATTCATTCTGCACATTATTGTCTTTTTGATGCGAATTGACTTCAACCGGTGCTTCAGTACACGAGAATAGAAGTAATGCCGCTATCGGCACTACAGAGTACAGACTTTTTTTCTTCATAAATTGATTATCAGTTGTTTGTCACGGTATGTAGGAATTCCACAAGTTCCGAAAGGTCGTCTGTGTTGTTCCATTTTACCTTGTGTGTTTTGATGAAAGATTCCACTTTTCCGCTGTCGAATCTTTTGTCGGATGTTACGTCTTTTTTCTTTGCGGGGATGAGAAGACCGTCAACTACAAGATATTTGGTGTATTTGAGGATGAGCGGATCACCATCAGTTATGCTCTCTTTAGCCTCATCCAGATTTCTGTTAAGTGTCGTCGGTATTGCTCCCGAACTGCCGATGTTTCCCTCAACAGCGACGATGGAAACGTTTTGTGTTGAAGCCAAGGCTGAAGTTCCGTAGCCGATATTGGACCTTGACATTTTGCTTACGTCGATTTCGGTCAATGTGACTACGGCCCCGTTATCCGTTTCCTTTTCTACCTTCATCATCTTGCCCTCACAATTGAGATAGACATCATCATTGATTCTGACCACATAAACGGTCAGCATGTCCGCTTCCATGATTTTGCCGTCTTTGACAAAATGCATCTTGCCGTTGTTGACGTTGATATTGATTCTGTCATAGCTTATGGTATTGCCTTTATTGTTGAAAACGGCCCCAGCGGAAAAATTGCCATAAAGGTACGGCCAAGTCGTCGTCGGTTCAAATTTGGAATCTTCGTAAACTCCGAATTCGTTTTGTCCGAGTAATTGAAATGTGCACATGGACAAAGCCAAAATGATGCAGGAGAAATAGTTGAGGACTTTCATAAAGTGAATGGAGCTTAGTGTTTTGGTGTAAAAAGGATAACCCTATAAACCATTAAAGACCCGCTCCCTGAATGGGAGCGGATCTGAATGTTAAATCAAGCCTGGACTACTGCTTTTCAAAAATAGCATCTCCGTAGAGGAGTTCGTACCAACCGCTTGAGGACCTTGATCCGAAGGCGTTGACGAGCCTGATGGTTTTGGCATCTATCACTTCGAAATAGATGTCGTCATAATCATCAGCCACATCAGGATCCGGATTGTTGAATCCCTGGAAGTAGGTTGTGCTATAACCGGTAGCCTGACCGGATGCAATAGTTATGAGGGTCTTCTCATTATTGACCTGGCCGGATATTCCATTACCGGCATTTGAGCCAAGATAAGGATCAAGATTAGTGAAGACGACTTTGGTGATATCCTTGTCATCAGCGGCGATGGTGATCACGTGCCCAGAGTAATCGTCACCCCAATAACCGTAAAGTTCCTTCGCTTTCCATTTTCCGAGGATAGCAGCAAGAGGATGGTCAAGGTCCTTGATGGTTACCCTGGCGGACCTTGTGGATGTGCCGCCCAATTCAATATCTCCTGATGTTCCGGTAAGACGTACGGTGAGAGTGAGATCACCGGAGAAGATGCCTTCCAGATTCTTCACGTTGATCGTGATTTTCTGGCTTCCATTACCGTCGAAATTGAGGACACCATTAGAGGGCTCAAAAGTGTAGTTCTCTCCTTCTTTAGCTGTGTTGGGAGTCACAGCAAAAGTGACGCTGCCGGATTTAGAATCCAAATTGTAGGCTGTCACCGGAATGGTGAGAGTACCACCGTTCTCTGCGATTGTATAGCTGCTGCCTTCAATCCTTGCAAAAGGATACATAGTGAAGTCAGCTTTACGGTCGCAAGAAGCGAGAGCTATTATTGCCGTGGCGCCTATGAGTATCTTAGTGATTGTTTTCATGTCCATAACTATTTAATCATTATTCTTCAACAGACGCATAACCCTCATTCTGAATGAGATTAGGATTGACCTGCATCTCATGGGTAGGGATAGGATATAGGAAGTGAGTATCACTTGCGGGGAAATTCTTCGCATCGTAGAATTGTCCGGTCATGATAAGTCCTGCGGCACCGGGTTGTCCGGGACGGCCGTTGTAGCCTTCACCCCAACGCTTGAGACAGCTCATACGGAGTCCTTCTCCGACGGTTTCCTTATACCACTCTTTGTGAATGTTATCAGCAGTTGCCGTAGTAAGATTCGCTCCTCTTGCGGACTGGAGAGCGTGAAGCTGCTCAGCTGCCGCGTTAGCGTTTCCTGCGCCAAGATAACCCTCGGCTGCGATAAGGTACATTTCGCCGATGAGCAGGGGCTTCCTTAACTGACGGGTGCTGGGGATGGCTGAAGTGCTGAGGGCGGGATTTCCTGAGTACTTTTTGAAGACGTAGAAATCACCTTTATAATAGTTCCCTTCCACATTTGTGTAGTACTCATCCTTTGAGAACCACTGTGCAAGACGGAGGTCATTTGCATCGTATGAGTCTACAAGTTTAGCATTGGGGATGTAGTAAGGGCGGTAGCAATATCCATATCCTTCGTAATTGTTCATACCGGCATAGTAGGATTCAGACATGTATCCACCTTCGGATTGGCTTCCGAACCACTGGATAATAGGTTCAGTGCCCTCGTCATTTACATACTCAGCCTCCATTTCATCCGGGGTGGATGCAAGGGCATATTTGCCTGAGTTGATGACCTTCATAGCTGATGCTGCTGCGTTGTTGTAATCCTTTATATCAATGTAGTAACGGGCATAAAGCGCATTGACGGCATCAATTGTAGGACGTTGAGCACGTGCGGAACCTTCGACTCCTGCGAGAAGAATTGCTGCAGAGTCCAGGTCGGCCTTGATTTGTGTATAAACCTCGGCGACGGTATTCCTGGCAGGCTTCTCATTCTGGTCATAGACAAGTACAATGGGAACTCCGAGATCAGTGTTTGAGTTGGGGCCGTAAGGCTTGGCGAAGTGACGCACAAGGTGCAGGTATGCCATAGCTCTTCCGAAATAACCCTCGCCACGAGTGAGGGCTGCCTTTGTCTTGAACTCAGCGGGAACTGAGAGACATCCCTGGATTGCAACGTTGAAGTGTCTTATGGCGACATAAGCACCACTCCAGTTGTCCTCCGTATCATATTCAGTTGCGGAGAACTGATCGTCTGTACGATGGACAGAACCGCCATTGTTGCCATAATCGGTCAAGGCATTGAAATAGTCCATCATAAGATCTGATGTTCTGTAGTAGACACCATATCCGAATCCGCGGAGCTGAGCTACAACTCCAGCCTCGAAACCATCTATATCAGATTGGTATTGGATCAGATTTTCAGGATCATAGCTCATGGAACCAACGGGGGTAAGATTAAGGTCGCATGATGCTATGGATATGATTGCGGCGCAAGAAGCGATAAGTGTATAGATCTTTTTCATATTACTTTCTATTATTTCGTTCATGATATGTTAGAAAGTGATTTCGATACCACCAAGGAATTGCTTGGAGTTTCCGGCAACACCATAGGAGAGGTTGGAGTTGATTTCAGGATCAATTCCAGGATACTTGGTGAGAATGAAGAGGTTACGGCCTGTAACGGTGAACTTCAAGTTCTTGACCACATTCTGCCATTTGAGGATGGACTGAGGGAGTGAATATCCGATCTGGAGATTCTTCAGACGAAGGAATGAAGCATTGCCGAGGAGGTGATCGTCGAACTGCATAACCTGTCCTTTCGACCAATCGGGATATTCGGCATCCCTATGCTCGGGTGTCCAGAAGTCATTCATTGCTTTGTGGGTGTTCATCGTGGAGAAGTTCGCAGGGTTGCCATAGAAGTAACCGTCATTGGAAATGAGGCTCTTTCCGAGAACGTAAGAGAAGTCAGCCTGGAAGGAGAGATCTTTCCAACGTCCTGAGAGTCCGAAACCTCCGTTTATAGGAGCATAACGGGACTTTCCAGTATTCTGCATGAGAGCATCCTCATCAAAATCCTTGGTAATACGGTTGGGGTCACGTGTAGGGACTGTGATGTCTTCACCAGGAAGGTACCACTGCATTCTTCCGTCTTCCGGATCGATACCGGCATACAAAGGATAATAGAAGGAAACAGGCTGGCCGACAACGTATGTGATACCGGTGGATGCGATAGTCCAACGGTCACGTCCGTCGAAGAGCTGAGTGATCTTCTGCCTATTGTAGCTGAATGTGGTGTTGAAACGCAGAGAGTAATCCCTAGCGCGGAGAATGTCAACTCCGAGAGTGACGTCTACACCAGTGTTGGAAAGTCCACCGACGTTCTTGGAGATTTCACCCGTGAAACCGGTTGTGTAGGGCTGGGGAACGCCCATAAGCATGTTGGTAGTGGTACGGTTGTAGAATTCAACATCGAAATCGAGGGCGTTGAAAACGCGACCAGTGAGAGCTACCGTGAATAGTGCCTGCTGCTCCCATGAAAGGTCGGGGTTGGCTGACTGTGAAAGATAACGTGCGGATACTCCATCATACTGTCCGCTGTCGCGTACAAGACCGAGGGAAGCATAATCACCGATACCGGCATTACCCTGGGTACCGTAGCTGATCTTGAAGTTGAGATCATTGATCGCGGAAACATTCTGGAGGAATGCCTCCCTCTTTGCTTTCCACATGAAACCTGCTGACCAGAACTGGGCGTTACGCTTGTTGGCTCCGAAACGTGATACTGCATCATTACGGACGGTAGCGTCAAAGATGTAACGATCTGCGAATGTGTAATCAACGTGTGCAAAGAACGAGAGGAAACGTGACTGGGAATGAGACTCACTTACACTGCGGGATGCTGGTGTACCGTTTTGGAGGAGCTGAGTCCTGTCGTCAGTCATACCTGAAGAGGATGCTGAGAAATAATCGTAGTTGTTAGCTACGCCTTCCTGTCCAAGAAGGAATGAGATGGCATGCTTATCACCGATGTTGAAACTGTATTCGGCTGTATTGGTGATAGTTGCGGAATATTCAAACTGCGAATATTTTCCGATAAGACCACCGGTAGTTGATCCAGTATACTGGGCGTAAGATGCAGTCGTCTTCCAATTATCAAGACGGATATATCCGTCGACACCGGCGCGGCTGACGAACTTGAGGTTGCGGACGGGTTCGATTTCAACGTAAACGTTACCATTCACACCATAGCGGTCGTACTGGTCAGGGTTGTTGTCCATGTTGAATTTAGGGGTAACCCTATTGTCGGGGAACCTCTTTTCGTAGACTTCACCGGTCTCGGGGTTGATAGCCGGGAACATAGGTACATTGAGGAAGGAAAGACCTCCACGGGTGTTGTTTGACATACCGTTGAGTGCTGATCCCCAAGCGGAGCTCTGCTGTGTGGAGTCCATGGAAAGGTTGAGGTTCACACCAGTCTTGAGCCAATCAACAGGATGGGCCTGGACGTTGGAACGGAGAGTATAACGATCATAGAAGTTTCCGTAGTAGAAACCTTTCTGATGATACTGTGAAGCGGCAACCATGTATGCAACCTTACGTCCACCACCTTCGATTGTAATATCGTTCTGGTATTGAGGGTTGTTGCGGTCCATATAGTATTCGTACCACTTGGTGTTGGCGTTGAATCCGCGATTCAAATAGGTGGTGTTGATGTAATTCTGATCGTGAATTCCGGAACGCAGCCAGAAGTCCATAAGTTCTTCAGAACTCATCATGTTCTTGTAGAGGGTGTAGTCCGCGAGGTTTGAGACACCGTACTGTGAACGGATGGTGACAGAAGCCCTTTCGTTGTAAGAACCGCTCTTCGTGCTTACATAAACGACACCGTTAGCAGCACGCGAACCGTAGATTGAGGTAGCGGATGCATCCTTGAGGACGCTGATGCTTTCAATATCGTTAGGGTTCATAGCCATGACGGTACGAGCCGATGAGGGAACACCGTCGATGACGTACAGAGGAGTTGAAGATGTGTCAAGAGAACCGACTCCGTGGAGCTGCATTGAAACAGCGTTATCACCGGCAACTCCGGAATATGAGAGAACGGAAAGTCCTGCGACCTGTCCCTGGAGCTGATCGAGTGCGGAGGATGAAGGAGCATTCTTGAGAGCGTCAGACTTCACTGTGGAAACGGATCCTACAATGGAGCTGACCTTTTTTGCTGAACCGTAACCGACTACGACAGCGTTCTCGATCAGCTCAGAATCTTCCTGAAGGCCGAAATTTACTGTTGCACGACCGCGTACTGGAGCAGATTCCTCAATGTAACCGATCATGGTAGCAACGAGGGTCGCGTCTGAAGGTACACCCGCGAGGGTATAAGTTCCGTCAGCACCCGTTGCGGTACCGTTGGTGGTACCCTGTACCATTACCGTCGCACCGGGGAGAGGTTCTCCGTTGGCGTCTGTAACAACACCGGATACCCTAATGTTCTGTGCGGATGCGATAGCGGTAGCCGCCAGAATCATCAGAGCCGAGAGCAAAAGCTTAACTTTTTTCATAAGCTACAGATTTAATTTAACATTATATTGAATAAGTACATTTGAGTCTACACACTAAACAAGTCTATTTGCTTGTTCGACAGTTAGCTTGATAGGGTTCCTCAACCTTGACGTTT